>Ga0105244_10004134_pt1 | contig 10108 bp, 8 predicted proteins | sample KBSM44metaG_FD_80423 | JGI IMG/M metagenome (GOLD analysis project Ga0105244, IMG submission 80423) | Miscanthus rhizosphere microbial communities from Kellogg Biological Station, Michigan, USA - KBS M4-4 metaG | ecosystem: Host-associated > Plants > Roots > Rhizosphere > Soil | place: Michigan...
ACTGCAAGGGAAGTGAGTGAAGATGAAGAAGCGAAAGAATAAAGAGCTGATTCAGGAATGGTTAGGTGACGAGGCATGTTATATAGGGTGGAAGGCATTGTCATCCGCAGCATGGACTACGGTGAGGGAAATAAAATTGTAACGCTTTGCACTGAAAGTGGTGGAAAAGCGGGTGTACTCGTTCGGGGTGCCAAAAAGCCCAAAAGTCGGCATGCTGCACTGGTGCAGCCCTTTACTTATGGTCAATATGTTTATTTTCGCAACACAGGTCTCGGTACACTGAATGCTGGAGAAATTATCGAATCCAATCATGAGCTCAGGGAAGATTTGGTGAAGGCGGCTTATGCTTCCTATGCATGTGAACTGCTCGATCGAGTGCTTCAGGATGAAGAGACGGGAGCGTTTTGGTTCAAGCAACTAAAAGCCTGTTTGCAGGCTTTGAAAGAAGATAAAGATCCGTTAGTCATTATAAGTCTGTATGAGATGAAAATATTACAGTCAGCTGGTTACGGACCACAGCTGGATGAGTGTATCTCGTGCAACCAAGAGCGGCCGGATGAGCAGTTATTTATCAGCCCCAGACTTGGTGGTGTCTTATGCAGGGCATGTAAACATTTTGATCCGCCAGCGATGTCCGTTAGTCCAAAGACCTTAAAGTTGCTTCGGTTGTTTGTACAGCTGGATCTACAGCGGTTGGGAAATATATCGGTAAGTGACTCTACCCGTAATGAAATTAAAAAAATAATGCGTGCCTTCATGGATCACCAGTTAGGTTTGCATCTCAAGTCCCGTTCTTTCCTGGATCAAATGGAAAAGTACGGGATTTGAACTGTGGTCACACTTGAAAATAGTTATTGACTTCATCTTTAAATTTATATATTATGAAATATAAATTCTCTTTTTGGAGACATGCATTGAACGAGAAAGTAGGAAACTCGATTTAAAATATGATTGATACACGTATGAGCTGATAATTTGCTTGTGCATCAATGATAAGCGAGTCAGGGATGGTGAGAGCCTGATTGAATCGGTTTGTGAACAGGGCACTCGGGAGCATGAATGGACACGGAAAAGTGGGCCGGGATCAGACAAGGATTTGTTTGACTCAGGCCAAGTAGGGTGGAACCGCGGGAATAGCTCTCGTCCCTACGTCTGTACATCAGGCGTAGTGGGGCGAGGGCTATTTATTATTGCCTGCACACCTCCTATGCTTGCTAACAAACTACCCGAAAAGGAGCATGATTATGAATTTTCAGCAGATGATCTTGACGCTGCAACAATTCTGGGCCGAGCATAACTGTATTATCGTTCAGCCATATGATACGGAAAAAGGGGCAGGCACGATGAACCCGATGACCTTTTTACGTTCACTTGGACCAGAGCCTTGGAAAGTGGCTTATGTTGAGCCCTCCCGCCGTCCATCCGATGGACGTTATGGCGAGAACCCTAACCGGTTGTATCAGCATCACCAGTTCCAGGTCATTATCAAGCCTTCTCCGGATAATATCCAGGAAATCTACTTGGAAAGTTTGAATCGTCTGGGAATTGATCCGCTCAAGCATGATATCCGGTTTGTTGAAGACAACTGGGAGAACCCTTCGCTTGGTTGTGCAGGTCTTGGTTGGGAAGTGTGGCTTGACGGGATGGAGATTACGCAATTTACGTATTTCCAGCAGGTCGGTGGAATCGAAACGAATCCAGTAGCAGTGGAGATCACGTATGGTATGGAGCGTCTTGCTTCTTACATACAGGAAAAAGAAAATGTATTTGATCTTGAATGGGTCGAAGGTATTGCCTATGGCGACGTATTCCGTCAACCTGAATATGAGCATTCCAAGTATACATTTGAAATCTCTGACGTAAAGATGCTATTTACCCTTTTTAATATGTATGAAGAAGAAGCGAACAAAGCGATGGCACAGCACTTGGTATTCCCGGCATATGACTATGTGTTGAAGTGTTCCCATACGTTCAACTTGCTCGATGCGCGCGGGGCGATCAGTGTTACAGAACGCACAGGGTACATTACCCGTGTCCGCAACCTTGCTCGTCAAGTGGCAGCAACATATGTGGAAGAGCGTGAGAAGCTGGGCTTCCCGCTGATCAAGAAAGGGGGAGCCGAGAATGTCTAAGGATCTGTTGTTTGAGATTGGTCTGGAAGAAGTGCCTGCTCGTTTTATGCGCGCAGCTATCGCACAACTTCAGGAACGCATTGTGAAATGGCTTGATTCATCCCGTATTGCCTATGGTGAAGTGCAGGCTTACGCGACACCACGCCGTCTAGCCGTTCTGATTCAGAACGTAGCCGACAAACAGGAAGATGTGGAAGAAGAGGTAAAGGGGCCTTCCCGCAAAATAGCGCTGGATGACAGCGGTAACTGGAGCAAAGCAGCACTCGGATTTGCACGCAGTCAAGGTGTTGAGCCTGATCAATTTACCTTCAAAGAACTGAACGGTGTTGAATACATTTATGCAACGAAAAGTAGCAAAGGTGTAGAGACAGCATCCGTTATTGGCGAAGGTTTGTTATCCGTATTACACGCAATGACATTCCCGAAATTTATGCGCTGGGCGTCCTACGATTTCAAATTTGTTCGTCCTATTCGCTGGATTGTTGCATTGTTTGGCACGGAAGTGATTGATCTTGAAGTAACGGGTGTAAAAGCGGGTAACGTAACGCGTGGGCATCGTTTCCTGGGCAATGAAGCTGTGGTATCTGAGCCTTCGGTGTACGTAGATGTGCTTCGTGCTCAGCATGTCATTGCAGATATTTCTGAACGTGAGCAGATGATTGTATCCCAGATTGAGGCGCTGGCTGCCGAGAAAAACTGGAATATAGCAATCAAAGAAGATTTGCTCGAAGAGGTACTATTCCTTGTCGAAACACCAACCGTACTGTTTGGTACATTTGATTCCTCGTTCTTGAACATTCCGCAGGAAGTTTTGATTACTTCAATGCGTGAGCATCAACGTTACTTCCCTGTGTTGAATCAGGAAGGTCAGCTGTTGCCTTACTTTGTTACGGTTCGTAACGGGGGCACTGATTCCCTTGATGTTATCGCCAAAGGAAACGAGAAGGTGCTGCGTGCCCGTCTGTCAGATGCAAAATTCTTTTACGAGGAAGACCAGAAGCTGGAGATTAAGGACGCATTGTCCAAACTTGAAAGCATCGTATTCCAAGAAGAACTTGGCACAGTGGGAGATAAGGTTCGCCGCATTCGCAAAATTGCTGACAGCCTGGCTACGAAATTGCAAGTATCTGGTGATGTGGCTGAATCGGTTAGCCGGTCCGCAGATATCTGCAAGTTCGATCTGGTTACGCTGATGGTTGGCGAATTCCCTGAGTTGCAAGGTGTGATGGGTGAGGATTACGCTCATAAAGCTGGTGAAAAAGAAGAAGTTGCTAAGGCTGTATTCGAGCATTATCAACCTCGTTTTGCTGGTGATCAATCTCCTGCATCTCTTGTGGGTGCGATTGTTAGTGCGGCAGATAAAATGGATACAATTGTAGGATGTTTCTCTATTAATATTATTCCTACAGGTTCTCAGGATCCGTACGCACTTCGACGCCAGGCAGCAGGTATTGTACAAATTTTGCTGGATCATCAACTTCCGCTGACCTTGTCTGATGTCTTCGGCGCAGCACTTGAAGTTCACGCTCAGATGAATCTGTTGAAACGTGCAGATGCAGAGGTGCGTAAAGATTTACAGGACTTCTTCGCATTGCGTGTGAAAAAATTGCTGTCGGAAACGGTTCGTTATGACGTTGTTGATGCAGTGATTGCTTCCGGATTCGATGATATTAGTGCAATCGTTCCTAAAGGTGAAGCGTTGATGAAAGCCGTACTGGAAGCGGAAGAATTCAAAACAACACTGGAATCGTTCAACCGTGTAGGAAACTTGGCTAGCAAAGCATCGAACGCTTCGGTACATCCTGAACTATTTGTAGAAGATGGAGAGCGTCAGCTATTTGATGCCTGGAATCAAACGAACGAAACCTATCGCGATGCATTGTCCAAACATAACGCTTCAGAAGCTTTGGCTATCGCTTCAGCATGGAAGGAAGCCATCACGGTGTTCTTTGATTCTGTTATGGTCATGGCCGAAGATGAAGCGGTACGTGCGAATCGACTGGCTCTTCTTGCTGCCATAGATCAAGATTTGAAAGGCTTTGCTGATTTCTCCAAACTGGTTGGATAAGTACTGCAGTTCAATGATTATCTTTGTACAATTCAGCAAAACATAAATACAGTATTAAAGAACGAAATATGAGGGTATAAATATACGGAACGGGTTGCTCAATGATTTGGACAACCGCTCCGTATTTTTAGCCTCTGTTTTTTCTCCATTAGACTCAGAAGGATTTTCAATGACTGAGGTCGTATATTACAATATGCAGATATTTTATGAAACCGGGTGGTATAGGTTTGAGTGAATTGAATATACGTCACATCGTAGTTGATGGAGATGCTTGCCCGGTCAAGACGGAGATCGCTAACACTGCACGTCTCTTTCAGGTTCCTGTATTACTTGTTTCTTCCTTTGATCATTTGTTGCAAGGAGGGGAAGGTGTACGAACCGTGCAAGTGGATCGTAGTGATCAGAGCGCAGATCTGTACATCGCGAATCATATTAAGCCATATGATGTGGTTATTACGCAGGATTATGGACTCGCGGCGCTGGCTCTTGGCAAACGTTGTTATGTTTTATCTTTTAGAGGCCGAGAATTTAACGATCGAGATATTGATTTTATGCTCGATTCCCGCCATACTGCGGCCAAAGCTAGGCGCAGAGGGCATTATGGGAAAGGCCCAAAACCCTTTACAGAGCAGGATCGAGAAATTTTTCAACATAAACTGACAAAACTTTTGAAAGATTTGCAGGAGAATGTGTAAGTTTATCGAATTATATTTACGTGTTAGAAGAGATGAAGGTGGCCGAGATGAGTACCGGACAAGGCGGAATACCCGAAAGTATTATTGAATCGGTATTGCAACAGCATGATATCGTCGATACGGTAAGCCGATTTGTGCATCTGACCAAGCAGGGGAAATATATGAAAGGCCTCTGCCCTTTTCATTCCGAGAAGACGCCTTCGTTCACCGTTACACCTGAGAAACAGATTTTCTATTGCTACGGTTGCGGCACGGGCGGAAATGCCATCAAATTTAGGATGGAAATCGAAGGGTTATCCTTTCCCGAGGCTGTCAAAACGATGGCAGAAGAAAGTCATATCTCCATGGGTGACTGGCAGGGTCGTGAATCTGCTCATGTAAATCCGGAGACGGCACGTCTGCTGGAAGCTTATGAGCTTACCTCGAAGCTGTATCATTTTCTGTTGAAAAATACAGAGCATGGCAAAGTGGCCATGGAATATTTACGCTCGCGAGGTATTGGTGACAAATTGATTGATCAGTTCCAGATTGGTTATGCGCCAAATCGTTGGGACACGCTCGTACAATTTCTGGAGAAGCGCACTTATCCACTCGATGAGATGGAACGAGGCGGACTTCTGTCAGAACGAAGTGAAGGTCAAGGATATGTGGACAAGTTCAGAGATCGAATCATGTTTCCGATCCATGGTAGAAGTGGCAAGCCGATTGCATTTGCAGGGCGGATCTTGGGGGATGGGCAGCCGAAATATTTGAACTCGCCAGAAACCAGGTTGTTCAACAAAGGCCGTGTTCTCTACAATCTGCACCAAGCTAAAAATGCAATACGGAAACAGAGACAGGTCATTTTGTTTGAAGGCTACGGTGATGTGATCTCCGCGTGGGATCAGGACGTTCAGAATGGTGTCGCAGCCATGGGAACGGCGCTTACGGAGAATCAGGCTTTAATGATCAAGGGCATGTGTGATGAGGTTATCCTCTGTTATGACGGCGACCGAGCCGGACAGGCTGCCGCAATGAAAAACTTCCCCATTTTGGAGGAGGCTGGATTGCAGGTTAAGGTGGCACTCATTCCTGATGGACTTGATCCAGATGATTTTATTCGCAAGCACGGCGGTGAACGATTCCGTAACCAGATTGTTGATGGCGCCGTAACAACTACAAAATTTAAGCTTATAAACCTCAAGAAAAACCATATACTGCTAGAAGGCGGCGGACAAATCGCTTATTCCAAAGAAGCAGTGAAATTGATTGCTCCCTTGTCCTCACCAACAGAGCGTGAAGTGTATCTTCGTGAACTTGCTGCTGAAGTCGATGTATCTTTCGAAACATTGAAGCAAGAATGTAACGAGGAACGGGAAGCGATGAAAAATAACGAGGATTATGGGGATAATAACCCGAAAAGGTGGAATAATGGTAGGCAACAAAATAGGCAGGTGCCTACACCCAATCTGTTGCCGGCATACCATGCTGCTGAGCGCAAACTGATTGCCTGGATGTTACAGGATGATGAAGCAGCTCAGTATGTAAATGAACATCTTGGCGAAGCTTTTAACTTGGATGATCATGCAGCAATTGCTGCTTATCTATATGCCTATTATGCACAGGGCAAACCGCCGGATACAAGTCGTTTTATGTCTTCGTTGCATGATGATCGTCTGGAAAAGACGGTCAGCTCAATCTCGATGATGGATGGCCCGGGTGAATGGAGCGTCCAAGTGCTCGATGATTGCATCAGGGAAGTGTTGAAGTATCCGCGCAAAAAACAGTACGATTTAAAAAAGGAAGAAATGATTGCTGCAGAGCGGGCAGGTGATTCTGTACGCGCGGCACAAATTGCACTTGAGATGATTGCCCTAGAGAGACAGTGAACGTCTGGATGACTTGGATGTTTCTAGGGAGGAGGGAGTCGAGTTATGGCGAATGATCAGCATACTGAACTAGAAACAGAATTGACACTGGATCAGGTTAAAGATCAATTGATTGAATCAGGTAAGAAAAGAGCTTCACTCAACTATAAGGAAATTATTGAGAAACTTTCTCCGTTTGAGCAGGATGCAGAACAAATGGATGAGTTTTACGAACAACTCAGTGATCTCGGTATTGATGTTGTTAACGAAAATGATGAAGAGGTAACCCTTCGTCCTAGCGAGGATTCCGAAAATGGCGGCAGAGATGGCGACGATGAGTTCCACTTTGACGATGATCTAAGCTTGCCACCTGGAATCAAAATTAATGACCCTGTACGGATGTACCTGAAGGAGATCGGACGTGTACCTTTGTTGTCAGCTGATGACGAGGTGCAACTCGCAAAACGGATCGAAAACGGGGATGAAGAAGCGAAGCGCCGTCTGGCTGAAGCGAACCTTCGTCTCGTTGTAAGTATTGCTAAACGTTATGTAGGACGCGGAATGCTGTTCCTTGATCTGATTCAGGAAGGTAACATGGGTCTGATTAAAGCGGTAGAGAAGTTTGACCATAAAAAGGGTTACAAGTTCAGTACGTATGCGACATGGTGGATTCGTCAGGCGATTACACGTGCAATTGCTGACCAAGCACGTACGATCCGTATCCCTGTGCACATGGTAGAAACAATTAATAAGCTGATTCGGGTATCCCGTCAACTATTGCAAGAACTTGGACGCGAACCGACTCCTGAAGAAATCGCTGCGGAGATGGATCTAAGCGTAGAAAAAGTGCGTGAGATTACAAAAATTGCTCAAGAACCGGTTTCCTTGGAAACACCAATTGGTGAAGAAGACGATTCCCATCTGGGTGATTTCATCGAGGACCAGGAAGCATTGGCTCCAGCAGATGCTGCTGCCTATGAGCTTTTGAAAGAGCAACTAGAAGATGTTCTGGACACATTGACGGAGCGTGAAGAAAATGTTCTTCGTCTGCGTTTTGGTCTGGACGATGGACGTACGAGAACACTTGAAGAAGTTGGTAAAGTTTTTGGTGTTACTCGTGAGCGTATTCGTCAGATTGAAGCCAAGGCTCTTCGTAAATTGCGTCACCCGAGTCGAAGCAAACGACTTAAGGATTTCCTCGAATAATTAAACTGTGGGAGACTTTCTGCGAGACGCTTTGGCGGCGGCGGGGTCTCCTTTCGTTTTAATTTGAACGGTTAGATTTCTTTCTTTTGGAAATTCATCCTTGAAATGTTTGATTGGATTTTATTTTATCGCTTTTCTTTACGCAATGCAAATCAATAAATTAAATGAATGGTGTAGGTGCCCCATGAAACTTTCGAATCGATTACAACAAATACATGACCAAATTCCTGAAGGTAGTCGGCTGGCGGATATTGGATCAGACCATGCTTTACTACCCGTCGCTGCAATCCGTAGTGGACAAGCGGTGAGTGCAATAGCTGGGGAAGTCAATCCGGGTCCTTATGATGCGGCTTCTAAACAGGTCAGTGATGCCGGACTTCAATCGCAAATCACGGTACGTCGTGGAGATGGTCTCGATGTCATTACTTCTGGAGAGGTTGATGTAATTACCATTGCTGGCATGGGCGGCGCACTGATCGCCTCCATTTTAGACCGGGGAATCTCCAAACTGGAAGGTGTACAGCTTCTGATTCTGCAACCCAATGTAGGCGAGGATATTTTGCGACGCTGGCTACTTCAGCATCATTGGGTTGTCGTGGCTGAGCAACTTCTTGAAGAGGATGGCAAGATTTATGAAATTATTACCGCAATGCCGCAAGCAAGCAGCCCAATCACGAATGAAGAGGTATATCGTGCTCGCCCGTTACAGGGTGACGTGGAGTTAACTGAAGATTTGCTACTGCGTATGGGGCCGTACTTGGTGGACCGTGCAACAGACGTATTTTTTGCCAAATGGGAAAGTGAGATACTTAAATTACAGAGTGTGGTACAGTCCATCTCCAAGTCCGATCAGGATTCTTCCAGGGACAAAGCAGCAGAGGTGGAACAGCTTATCATGAGTTTGAAGGAGGTATTGGCATGTTTGCCAAAGGTCAAACCGTAATTCAATTTATGGAGCAACTTGCTCCTAAACATCTGGCAGTACCCGACGACCGTATTGGCTTGCAGCTGGGAAGTCTGCAAAAGGACATTACCCATGTGCTTGTAGCGCTGGATGTCACGAATGAGGTTGTGGATGAAGCAATTCGGATCGGAGCCAATCTGATTATTGCCCATCATGCTATTATTTTCCGTCCCGTAAAATCACTCAGCACCGATACGCCTATGGGCAAATTGTATGAAAAGCTGATCAAGCATGACATCGCGGTTTACATCAGTCATACGAATCTCGACGTGGCTGAAGGTGGTATCAATGACTGGATGGCTGAGGCGCTTGGCAGTGAGAGCAAGGAAGCGCTCGAGGATGTGCACACAGATCAGTTGTACAAGCTGGCGGTATTTGTGCCTAGGACGCATCATGAGCAGGTACTGCAGGCGATTTTGGAAGCTGGAGCAGGTAGTATCGGTCAATATAATAAATGCAGTTTTAGCACCGAAGGAACAGGCACATTTGTACCTGGTGAAGGGACTCAGCCTTTTATCGGATCACAGGGACAGATGGAACGTGTGGAAGAAATGCGGATTGAAACGGTTGTACCTCAAAGTTTGCGGGGCAAGGTCATTCAGGCGATGTTAAAGGCGCATCCCTATGAAGAAGTGGCATATGACCTTTATGCAATGGATTTAAAAGGGCGTACACTTGGCCTAGGACGTCTTGGACCTCTTCGGGAATCTAAAACACTTGGCGAGCTGGTAGAGGTCGTGAAAGCCCAATTAAATGTGCCTCATGTGCGCGTTGTCGGTGATTTGAACAAAAGAATCAAGAAAGCGGCTGTGCTAGGCGGCTCGGGTAGTCGTTATGTGCTCACTGCACGTTTCAAGGGTGCGGATGTCATTGTAACCGGAGATATTGATTACCACACGGCACAAGATGCGTTGATGGCAGGGATGAGCATTATTGATCCGGGTCATAACACGGAGAAAATCATGAAACCTAAAACAGCAGATTGGCTTCGTGGCCGACTAGCCGATCAGCGATACGAGACACAGGTCACTGCATCCGAGGTGGATACTGAAGTATTTCGTTTCTTGTAAAAGAGAGAGCATGTAGCCTGATTTCCATTAATATTTAGCTTGTGTGGGACAGCAAATGCCTGTATACTATGTAATGTTGTTCGGAAAGCTTGACAGACAATCGCTGGTGGCCTTTGTTGCCACGAG
>Ga0105244_10004137_pt1 | contig 10106 bp, 4 predicted proteins | sample KBSM44metaG_FD_80423 | JGI IMG/M metagenome (GOLD analysis project Ga0105244, IMG submission 80423) | Miscanthus rhizosphere microbial communities from Kellogg Biological Station, Michigan, USA - KBS M4-4 metaG | ecosystem: Host-associated > Plants > Roots > Rhizosphere > Soil | place: Michigan...
CCAAAAGTGACCCGCTGTAAGAGCGGAACCCTAAGTAGCCGTTACCGCAGCAATGGATATGTACACCGACAAACCGCCATCGCCGGCAAGCCGGCTCCTACAGTTTGTGCCAGGCCTTAGATACGACGCCGGCGATTGAGCTGCGGAATGGCAGTCTCAGGCACTTCCACCCGCTGCACCTGGGCCACCGTGCAAGCCGCCAATTGCGCCAACGTCGGCTGGCTGAACAACGTGCGCGCATCCACCTCCAACCCCGCCTTGCGCAAACGAGCCACCAAGTTCACCGCCAGCAACGAATGCCCACCCAACTCGAAGAAGTGGTCATGCCGCCCCACCCGCTCCAGCTTCAGGACATCGGCCCAGATGCCCGCCATCAAGGTTTCCACCTCGCCAACCGGCGCCTCATAAGCCCGGCTGAGCACCGACTCCAACCCCGGCTCCGGCAGTGCCTTGCGGTCCAGCTTGCCCGCCGGATTCAGTGGCAGCGCCTCCAACTGCACAAACGCCGCCGGCACCATGTACTCGGGCAACTGCGCCAGCACATGTGTGCGCAACGCCTCCAACGTCGGCGCCTCCCCTCGCATGGTGAAATACGCCACCAGGCGCTCATCCCGGATCAACACCGCCACTTCGCGCAACGCCGGGTGCGCCGCCAACCGTGACTCGATTTCCCCAAGCTCCAAACGCACCCCGCGCAACTTCACCTGGAAGTCATTGCGCCCAAGGAATTCGAGGTTGCCATCCGGCAGATAACGCACCAGGTCGCCGGTGCGATACAGGCGATCACCCTCGACAAACGGGCTGTCGATAAAGCGCTCGGCCGTCAGTTGCGCCAACCCCAGGTAACCACGGGCAACCCCTACCCCACCAATGTGCAGTTGGCCGCTGACGCCCATCGGCACCGGCGCATCGTGTTCATCGAGCACATACAGGCGCGTGTTGTCTATCGCTCGGCCAATCGGCAACTGCAACGCCGGCACCGGCGCGCCGGGCTCCAGCGTCCAGGCGCTGCTGTCCACCGTGGCTTCGGTCGGGCCGTAGACGTTATGCAAACGCACGTTGGGCAAGCGGGCCTGCACGCCCCGGGCCAGGGCTTCGGTGAGTTCGCCACCGCCACACAGCACGTCAGTGAGGCTGGTGCACAAGGCAGACTCTTCCAACTCAAGGAACTGCTGCAACATCGCCGGCACGAACTTGATCACCGTGATCTGCTGCTCGCGAATCACCTGTGCCAGGTAAGCCGGTTCGCGGTGGCCGTCGGGCCGCGCCAGCACCAGGCGCATGCCGTTGGTGAGCGGCCAGAACAGCTCCCACACCGAACCGTCGAAGCTGAACGGCGCACGCTGCAACAACGCCCCGCCTTCGGCGTTCCGGCACAGCCGGGAGCCCCAGTGCATCAGGTTGCCCAGGCCGCGATGCTCGATCATCACGCCCTTGGGCGTGCCGGTGGAGCCCGAGGTGTACATCACGTACGCCAGGTTGGCGACGCTCAGGCCCGGCACCAACGGGTTGCCGCTGGGCGCCTGGCTCCAGGCGCAGTGGTCGAAGTCGATGACCGGAATCGATACGTCACCCGTAAGGTCACGGGTCGCCGCGTGCACCAGCAGCGCCACCGGCTGGCTGTCTTGCAGCATGTAGGCGAGCCGCTCGCGGGGGTAGCCCGGGTCCAGCGGCACATAGGCGCCGCCCGCCTTGAGGATGGCCAGCAAGCCCACCACCAGGTCCAGCCCGCGTTCGACGCACAGCGCCACCCGCGCGTCCGGCTGCACACCGCGCTCGCGCAGGTAGAAGGCGAGCCGGTTCGCGCGCTCGTTGAGTTCGCGATAAGTGAGCTGCCGCTCGCCGGCCTGCACGGCAATGGCGTGGGGAGTATGCCGCGCATGGGCTTCGAACAGCGCTTGCACGGTGAGGGTGTCGGGGTAGTCGGTCTCGGTGGCGTTGAAGTCCAGCAGCAGGGTGTTCAGTTCACCGGCGGGCAGCACCGGCACCTCGCGCAATGGCGTTTGCGGCGCTTGCTCCAGCGCGTCTGCCAGGTGGATCAGCACGGTTTCCAGGTAGTCCAGCAGGCGCTCGGCCCCCACCTTGCGCGGGGCCTTGGCCTTGATCAGGAAGCCACTGGCGGTGTCGTCCACAGTGAGCATCAGCGGGTAGCTGAGGATGTCTTCGCTGCTGATCAAGGCGATGCCCGGCACCAGGGTCAGGTCGCGCTCGGCATCAGTGTGGCGGTAGTTGAGCAAGCTGTTGAACAGTGGCGAGGCGCTGCTGCAACGCTGGGCCAGGGCCAGGGAGGCCTGCTCGTGGACCAGCAACGCGCTGAGCCGCGCGTGGGTGTCGCGCAGTGCATCGGTCACGCTCTGGCCGGCCAACCGCAAGCGCAAGGGCAAGGTGTTGATGAACATGCCCAGGGCGCGGTCGGCGCCCTCACCCGCCTGCAAGCGGCCGAGCAACACGGTGCCGAACACCACGTCGTCACGACTGCTGACCCGGCCGAGTACTTGGGCCCAGGCCAGGTGGAACAGGCTGGCGACGCTGACCCCCAGGCCACGCGCCTGGCTGCGCAAGCGCTGATTGAGCTGATCGCTCAATGGGTGTTCAGCCTCTTCGGTCTGTGCCCGATCCGCCTGGCGCTCCTGCAAGCCAAACGCCAGGGTCGGCTCGTCCACGCCCCCCAGCTGCTCGCGGAAAAACCCCTCGTGCGCCGCTTGCCGGGCCGGTGAGCGGGCCTGCACCACCACGTTGCGATACGGCACCGGCGCCGGCAGCTGCGCCTGCTGGCCCAGCAAGTGGGCACGGATTTCCTGCATCAGGATCGTGGTGGACGTGGCGTCATTGACCAAATGGTGGAAGCGCAGCCGCGCGACCCAGCGTTGCGCGTGGGGTTCTTCGGCGTAGTCCAGGGCCATCAGCGGCGCCTGGCGCAGGTCCAGCGGCGCAGGGTGTTCGCCCATGGGTTCGACGCGCAACTGCGCGGTGCGCCACACCACCTGCATCGGTTGTTCGAGCGCGTCCCAGACCAGGCTGGTGCGCAGGATATCGTGGCGGTTGATCACCTGTTGCAGGGCTTGCGCAAAAGCCTCCAACTGGTCGCGGCGGGCAAAGCTGAACAGGGCTTGCTGCTGATACGGGTCGTGTTCATCGGTGATGTGGTGGTAGAGCAAGCCTTCCTGCAACGGGGCCAGTGGGTAGATGTCTTGTATGTTTTCCGCGCCACCGGGAATGCTCGCAACAATGCGCGCCAGGCTGGCAGGGTCCGGGCCGGCCAGTTCGGTTGCCTCCACGTCGCCGGCCGCACTCGCCGCTGCCAATGCCGCCAGGGTCGGCTGGCCGAACAGCACCTGCACATCGGCGCGCAACCCCACTTGGCGCATGCGCTGCACCAGTTGCACCGCCAGCAACGAATGCCCGCCCAGCTCGAAGAAATGGTCATGACGACCGATCTGCTGCACCTGCAACAGCTCGGCCCAGATCTCTGCCAGCAGGGTTTCCACGCCGGGGAGCGGCGCTTCATAGCGGCGGGTGACGAAGGCCTCCTGGGTAGGCGCCGGCAGGGCCTTGCGGTCGAGCTTGCCGTTGGCGGTCAGCGGCAGCGTATCGAGTGCCATGTAGGCCGCCGGCAGCATGTAGTCCGGCAACGTGGCCTGCAAATGAGCTCGCAGGGCTTCGATGGCCACCGGTTCACGCGGGACGAACCAGGCCAGCAGTTGACCGTCGCGGTACTGCACCACGGCTTCCTGGACCTGGAGATGGGTCGTCAGGGCCGATTCGATTTCGCCCAGCTCGATTCGCACCCCACGGATTTTCACCTGGTCATCGTTGCGCCCCAGGTAGTCGAGGTTGCCGTCGGGCAGCCAGCGCGCCAGGTCGCCGGTGCGGTACATGCGGCCCTCGTTGAAGGGGTCGTCGAGGAAGCGCTCGGCGCTGAGTTCGGGGCGGTTCAGGTAACCCCGCGCCACCCCCTTGCCGCCTACGTAGAGTTCCCCCGCCGCGCCGAGCGGCACCGGGCGCTGTTGCTCGTCGAGCAGGTACACCCGGGCATTGGCGATCGGCCCGCCAATGTGCAACGGCCGGCCGATGTCCACGCGGCCCGACGTCGCGACCACCGTGGCCTCGGTGGGCCCATAGTTGTTGATCACATCAAACGTCTGCGCCCGAGTGAACGCACGCAGGCGATCACCGCCGATCAGCAACGTGTGCAGGGTCGGGTGTTCCAGGCGTTGGCTGAAGGCGTACTCGGCCACGGGCGTGGGCAGGAAGCACACGTGCAGCGGCTGCGCTTGCCACCAGCTCAGCAGCGCGTCGATGTCTTCTGCGCCCTCGTGGGCGGGTGGCAGGTGCAACGTCGCGCCCACGCACAGTGCCGGCCAGACTTCCCAGGCCATCGCGTCAAAGCCGAACCCGGCGACGCTGGCGGTGTGGCTGCCGGCGTGCAGGTGGAACGCCTGGCAGTGCCAGTCCACCAGGTTCGACACGGTGTGGTGCTCGACCATCACGCCCTTGGGCAAGCCCGTGGAGCCCGAGGTGTAGATCACATAGGCCAGGTTGGACGAGGTGACGGCCACCCGGGGGTTGCTGCCCAGGTGGAAGGTCGGGCGGTCCAGTTCGATCACCGGCACGTTCGATGCCGGCAGCCGGTGCAGCAGGTCGTGCTGGGTCAGCACCACCACCGGGGCACTGTCTTGCACCAGGTAATTCAGGCGCTCGGCCGGATGCGCCGGGTCCACCGGCACATAGCAGGCGCCGGACTTGAGAATCGCCAGCAACCCCACCAGGGTTTCCAGGCTGCGCCGGGCCAGGATCACCACGCGGTCATCCGGTTTCACGCCGTGTTCCAGCAGGCGATGGGCCAACGCATTGGCTTGTTGATTGAGCTGGGCGTAGGTCAGGTTCCGGCCCTGGTAAATCGCCGCGATGGCCTCCGGTGTACGGGCCGCCTGGGCCTCGATACGCCCGTGCAGGGTCTGGGGTTCACTGTTGGGTTGGGCGGTGGCGTTCCACCGTTGCAGCAGCGCCTGTTCAGCAGGCGTCACGAGGGAGAATTCGCCGACTTTCAACCCGGTGTCTTCCAGCCCCTGTTCCAGCAACCAGGTAAAGCGCTGCGCCAGTGCCTGGACTTCGTCGTGCTGCAAATAGGCTTCGTTGTAAACGCAATGCAGGCACGCGGTGTCCTGGTAGCGGTTGCTGCGCAAGTGGATGGCGAGGGGCAGCGGCTCATGCAGGTTGGACACCTTGACCGCCCGCGCCTGGACCTGGCCGTAGCGCAGGTCATGGTCGTCCTGCTCGAACGACACCGACAGGTCGAACAACTGGCCGCGATCCGCACGGCGCAGGCCCAGTTCGCGGTTCATCTCGCTCAAGGGGAAGCGCTGGTGGCGGAAGTCCTGCTTGAGCTGGTCACGCACACCGCGCACCAGGGCGCTGAACGGCAGCGCTTCGCTGAACTGAAAACGCACCGCACTGACCTGGGTGAACAACCCGACGGTGGAACGGAACCGTGCGTTGGAGCGATTGAGGATTGGCAACCCCACTGCCCACTCATCGCGCTGGTGAGTACGGGTGAAATACACGTACATCGCCGCCAGCAGCACATGGAACGCCGACGCCTGGTAACGGTTGGCCACGTGCTCCATGCGGTCGAGCAAGGCCACGGGAAACGCTTGCACGAGGGTATTACTGGCGGTTTGCGCGCTGTGCCGGGGTGTGAGCAATGGCTCCGGCAGCGCCTGGTACTTGCCCAGCCAATAGGCACGGTCACGGGCGTAGCGTGGCGACTGATGGTAACGCTGGTCGGCCTCGATAAAGTCGACATAGGACGGCGCCAGCGGCTCGGGTTGCCGCCCGTGCTCCAGGTCGGTGTACAAGCGGGCCAGGGATTGCAGCATTTGGCCGAAGCCCCAGCCGTCGAGGATCAGGTGGTGGGCTTGCGTGCCCAGGCGATAGTGGTTGTCGTCGAGCTTGACCAGGAAAAACCGGAACAGCGGCTCTCCCTCCATGGTATACGGCCGGGCCATATGCGCCTGCATCAAAGCCTGGGCGGCGGCCGACGGGTCGGGCAGCGCGGAAAAATCATGCAGGGCCACTTCGACCGGCAATTCGCTGACGAAGGTTTGCCGGGGCAGGCCATCGGCATCGCTGTGCAATTGGGTACGCAAGGCGTCGTGCTTGGCGACCAACTGCTCGATGGCGCGCTGAATCCGATCAGGCACCACCGCGCCGGCGAAATCGACATAACCGCCGATGTTGTACAGCGGTGAGTCGCCTGCACGCAGTTGGTCGAGCCAGATGTCCTGTTGCGCAGCGGTGAGGGGGAAGCTGGCCGGCAGGCTGGGGAAATGCTTCATAAGATCCTTCTCATGGGGGGCAGGCACTGGCCGCGCAGGGAGGCCGAAATTGCCGGATTTGAGCATGGGGGTGGGGGACTGTCTGTCACCCGAAACCCGGACACCCAAACGGATGGAAACGGGGCCTGCTGATGGTTCACTGCTGAATCGATTAAATGAGTGTAGGAAATTGGCTATATCTGGCCGATGTCACCTTTACCAAATTTGCCCCACATATAATTTTTTACTTTATTTTTCATATAGTTAAAAAACTCTAAATACCCTGAATGAAATTTCTTCGGCGGAATAGGCCGTCAGAAACGTCGAATTAATGACGATGTTTTTATGGCAGCTTGTGTCCCACGTTCCCGCTACATACGTAGGACAAATCCCCTGGCTAAATGACATCTCGAGCGCCGACTCACGTTCATGAGGAACGGATCGACCCCGCAGAGGCCCAGGGAGTCCGTTGACGGTGTACGACTTCAAGGATGAGATGGCTATGAGTTTGACGCGCAGCATCAACAACACGGAAAGCCCGCATTTCTACGCCGAAATGGGCGAGTTGATTTCCACCAGCGGCCACGAGGAATTTGCCAGCAAGATGCTGCACCTCGTGGACAAATGGGTGCCGATTCACCTGGTGGACTTGAGTGAATGGACCCTCGACGAACCTCGCGACAGCGCGCTCGACATCAAGCTGCTGGGCAGTGCGGGCCTGAACAAGGACCTGCCGACGTCCCAGACACTGCATTCGCTCAACGACCACCCGCTGCTGCGGGAAATGCTCGGCATGCAGGACCCGCTGCTGATCCAGATGAAGGCCAAGGCCAAGAGCACGCACCTGCGCGGCACGTCGCACCAGTGCAACCTGGTGTCACGCCAGGGCAACCGGCGCTGTGTGATTTCGCTGTACCGTTTGCCGGGCCAGCGCGGATTTTCCCTGGCGGAACTGTCGTTTCTCAAGAGCCTGTCGGAGACGCTGTTGCCGTTGATGGAGCGCCACGCACAGATCCTGCGTCAGGCGCCGCCCGCCTCCACTGAACCTGCGCACCGCTTGCTGGAACAGTCACAGTTGCAACGTGAGTTCTACAAACGCTTGTCCCTCAGCGACATCACCCTGTCGGCCCGGGAGCAGGAAGTGTGCCTGGGCTTGCTGACCGGCGGCACCGTGCCGCAAATGGCGGAAAAACTCAGCGTGAAAAACAGCTCGATCGAGACCTACCTCAAGCGCGCCGCCGCCAAGTTGGGCGTGAGCGGCCGCCATGGCCTGGCCAAATGGATGGTGGGCGCCTGATGAACAGACTGACCCTTACCGGCGTTGGCCTGGCCTGGATGCTTGGCGGCTGTTCGTTGATCCCCGAGTACCAGCGCCCCGAGGCGCCGGTGCCGGCACAGTTCCCGCAGAATGGCATTTACCGCCTGGCGCAGGCTGGCACCGTGGCAATCACGCCGGACTGGCGACAACTGTTCCACGACCCGGCCCTGCAGCAGTTGATCGGCGACGCATTGGCCAATAACCGCGACCTGCGGGTGGCAGCGCTGAATGTGGAGGCCTTCCAGGCGCAATACCGCATCCAGCGTGCGGACCTGTTCCCGGCGGTGTCTGCCACGGGGGCCGGCAAACGCCAGCGGCTGCCGGGCGACGTCACCGGTACCGGCAAGCCCGCGATCACTTCCAACTATTCCGCCACCCTGGGCATCAGCGCGTATGAGCTGGACCTGTTCGGCCGCGTGCGCAGCCTCAGTGAACAGGCGATGCTCACCTACCTGGGCACCGAAGAGGCACGCCGCAGTGCACAATTGAGCCTGGTGGCCAACGTCGCCAATGCCTACCTGACCTGGCGCGCTGATCAGGAACTGCTGGCCCTGGCCCAGCAGACGCTGGTCGCCAACGATCACAGCTGGCAGCTGACCCGCCGCAGCAAAAGCGCCGGCAAAGCCTCGGCGCTGGATGCAGTGCAAGCCCGCACCGCGGTCGAGAGCACCCGTGCCAGCGTGGCCCGTTATGAGCGCCAAGTGGCCCAGGACCTCAACAGCCTCACGCTGCTGGTTGGCGGCCCGGTGGATGAGCGCCTGCCGTCACGCCCGCTGGCCGACGACCTGGTGGCACGCGTGCCGGCCGGCCTGCCGTCGGACCTGCTGCGACGGCGCCCGGACATCCTGCAAGCCGAATACCAGCTGCAGGCGGCCAACGCGAACATCGGCGCCGCCCGGGCAGCATTCTTCCCGTCGATCAGCCTGACCGCCAACGCCGGCAGCACCAGCAACGAACTGTCGGGGCTGTTCAAGGGCGGTGCGGGCGCCTGGACATTCCAGCCGCAGATCAACCTGCCGATCTTCAACGCCGGCAGCCTGCGCGCCAGCCTCGACTACGCGAAGCTGCAAAAAGACATCGGCGTGGCGCAGTACGAAAAGTCCATCCAGACCGCCTTCCAGGAAGTCGCCGACGGCCTCGCTGCGCGCCAGACCTTCAACGACCAGTTGGCCGCGCAACGTGATTTCGTCGCCGCCAACCAGGCCTACTACGACCTGGCGCAGCACCGCTACCGCAGCGGCGTCGACAGCAACCTGACGTTCCTCGATGCGCAGCGGTCGCTGTTCGCCTCCCAGCAGGCGCTGATCGTCGACCGGCTGGCGCAGCTGGTGGCGGAGGTGAACCTGTACACGGCGCTGGGCGGCGCCTGGGATGTCAGCGCAAACCCGACTGCCGCAGCCGATACTCCCCCGGCGTCACCTGCGCATAACGAAGGAAAAACCGGCTGAAATAGGCCGGGTCCTTGAACCCCAGCTGGTAGCAGATCTCGTTGGCCGAGCTGCCGGTAAACAGCAGCAGGCGCTTGGCTTCCTGCATCACCCGTTCCAGGATCAAGCGCTTGGACGGCAGGTCGGCCAGGCGTCGGCACACCTCATTGAGGCGCGCCTCGGTCACGCCGATCCCCTCGGCGTAGCGCGCCAGCGGCCAGTGTTCCAGGTAATGGGCCTCGATCAGTTCGTTGAAGCGATGAAAGATGCGCAGGTCTTCGTGCCGCGTCGGGCGTGACGGCAAGGAATGGGCGCACAGGCGCAGCAGGCGAAGCATGATCAGCCGCGTGAGGCTGTCCAGCGCGGCGGCGCGCCCGGGCCGCTGGGCGTTGATCTCGTCGTTCAAGTCTTCGAACAGCGCATCCAGCCCCTGGTCGCCGGCGGTCAACGCCACACAAGCGGCGCCGGAGGCCAGGCTGGGGTCGGCGTCGATCAAGGCCCATACCAATTGCTGGCGCACCGTCAGCACATGGCCGTCGGCGTCCGCTTCGGTGACGAAGGCGTGGGGCACCGTGGGCGGCGTGAGAAAAAACATCGGCCCCGATTCCACGTACTGGCGGTCATCCAGATACACCCGCACCGCGCCACTCTTCACGTAATGCACCTGGAAAAACCGGTCATGCCGGTGCACGGGCATGTTGCGCCCGAAAAAACCCGCCAGGTTGCCGAGCTTGTCGTAATACACCTCGGCGTCGCTGTAACGCTGGTCGTAGACCTGCCCGATGTTGATGTTGGGAATAGGCTGCACGCTGCCCCCTTGTTGTTATTGGAGTGCGCCTGGATTTTGCCATGCTTGACGGTTGTTAACATATTAATTATAACGTTAATACATTAACGAACTGCCTATGCAGCAGTCGCCACCGCCAGGAGAAACGCATGAGCCGTACCCTGCATGATGTTGCCAGCGGCACCCTGTTCGGCGTTGCGCTGAACTACCAGGGCCTGCTGGACCAGCATCTCGCCGCCTTCCAGCAGGCGCCCTAC
>Ga0105244_10004140_pt1 | contig 10101 bp, 8 predicted proteins | sample KBSM44metaG_FD_80423 | JGI IMG/M metagenome (GOLD analysis project Ga0105244, IMG submission 80423) | Miscanthus rhizosphere microbial communities from Kellogg Biological Station, Michigan, USA - KBS M4-4 metaG | ecosystem: Host-associated > Plants > Roots > Rhizosphere > Soil | place: Michigan...
TGCCACGCCACCAGCAGTTCAACCTGCTCGGGATCGCCGATATCCGGCCAGATGTGCAGCTGAATATCCGGAGCATGTTGCGCCAGCCAGCGCTGCCAGTGCGCGCCGCGCGTGGCTTCTGATTTGTAGACGATATGCATCAGGCCATCGCCTGGGTCATCAACCCGAACGCCTGCATCTCACCTTCTTGCGGTGACCACGGCGTTCCCCGAATCATGGTGGTGGGCGCATCCACCTGCGCCAGACCCAGGGTTTCCAGCCAGGCCGCCAGCGGCAGCGCGCCATCGGTATCAATACGCACGAACTCGCCGCGCAGGCCTTGCATCAAAGCGGAAATCAGCGTTTGCGCGATGTCGACATTCAGCGCGATCACCGGGCCAATCGCCCAGCCGTGACCGAAGCGTCGCAGGCTGGCAAAACCGTGCACGCGCTGTTTGGCATCCTGCAGCAGCACGGTTTGGTAATCGGTAATCAGGCTGTTGATCAGAGCTGGACGCCACATGCCGTGCGCCTGATGATCGAGTTCGATCAGCAGATCGGCGTCTGCGGCTTGTGCGTTACGCAGCGTTAAACCGGCTGGAATAGTGACATTCGGTACCGCCGCCAGTTCGCGCGTTTGATGCTGCTGAATGTGGCCAGTGACCTCAAAGCCGAGCTTCTGGTACAACCCTTTGCCCATTTCTGTGGCGTGCAGGCGGATGTTGTAGTCGGGGAATTTCTCCAGCAGCGCAAGCATCAGTTGCTTGCCGGTGCCGCGGCCTTGAAACTGCGGATTCACCACCACCAAACCGATGGTTGCTGCCTGCTCGCCCCAGCGCCAGCCAAAGGCGCTGCCGACGAATTCGCCGTTTTCTTCAGCGACCACGCCTTCACCCAGCGCCAGCGCTTGCTGCCAGTCTTCCCGGCGGTGCGGCCATTTGAGCTGTTGGGTGATGGCGTAGCCGTGTTCGATGTGGTTTTGCGTCATTGCGCGTAGTGTGATCATGGTTTTCCTTGCTAGTGAGGTCGCCATAAATGGCGACCCTACGAGTTCTGTGCATGTGCTGACGGTCGCCATAAATGGCGACCCTGCGGGTTCTGTGCATGTGCTGATGGTCGCCATAAATGGCGACCCTACGGGTTCTGTGCTGTTGTAGGGGCGCCATTTATGGCGACCTGGCATTCACTCCGCCTTCAACACTTCTTCGTGCTCATCCAGCCAGCCTTGCCGCAACTCTGGCACGGCGCGTTTCAGGCGTTCGAAATAGAGTTCGCTGGTCGGCTTATCGTAATCGGCGCGGGCAATCTGCGTAACGATCTTGCCGGATTTCATCACCACGATATCGTCGCACACCGCGCGCACCGCGTGCATATCGTGGCTGATAAACAGCACCGACAATCCCAGTTCGCGTCGCAACTCGCTGATCAAATCCAGCACCGCCGCAGCCACCACGGTATCCAATGCTGATGTCACTTCGTCGCACAGAATCAAATCTGGCTCGGCCGCCAGCGCACGCGCCAGGTTCACACGCTGCTTCTGTCCGCCAGACAGCGCCCACGGACGTCGCCATAGCACGGTGCGCGGCAGCTTCACCAGATCCAGCAATTGATGCAGTCGTGCCTTCAGCGCCGCGCCTTTCAAGCCATGGAACAACACCAGCGGACGCGTCAGAATCTGCTCGACGCTGTGCGCCGGATTGAGCGCGGTATCAGCCATCTGGAACACATATTGAATACGGCGCAGCTCATTGTCCGGGCGCTTATGCATATCGCCGTTAATGTAGTGGCCGTTAAACAGAATATGGCCGTGGCTCGGCGCGTTGAGTCCGGCAATGGCGTGCGCCAGCGTGGTTTTACCTGAACCGGACTCACCAATAATGCCAATCGCCTGGCCTTTCCATAGCTTCAGATTGATGTCTTCGAGAATACGGATTTTCTGCTGGCCGTTGCTGTCGCGCGGGCCGTAACCGGCGCTGAGATCGCGCACTTCCATCAGCGGCTGCATATCCGCATCGGCGCAAGTCCAGCTGCTTGGACGCTCTTTTTGCCGCGCCGCATCCATCAGCAGTTTGGTGTACTCCGCCTGCGGTGCGCCAATCAGTCTTTCGGTGGTGCCGTATTCCGCCATCTGACCGCGCAGCAGCACCAGAATGCGGTCGGCCATCTGCGCAACTACTGCTAAATCGTGGCTGACGTAGATCGCCGTGACGCCGCGCTGCGCTACCACGCGGCGAAACGCTTTCAGTACTTCCACTTGCGTCGTCACATCGAGTGCGGTGGTCGGTTCGTCGAGGATCACCACATCCGGATCGCCAATCAGCGCCATCGCCGTCATCAGGCGTTGCAGCTGACCGCCGGAAACCTGATGCGGAAAGCGGTCGCCGATGGTATCGGGATTAGGCAGCGCCAGCTCGCGGAACAGCGCAATCGCCTTCTGTTTGGCGTCTTTGCGCTTCATGGTGCCGTGAATCACCACCGGCTCAATCACCTGATCGAGAATGCGCATGCCGGGGTTAAACGACGCCGCCGCACTCTGCGCGATGTACGCCACTTTGTTGCCGCGAAACTCGCGCAGCTGGCCTGGCGACAGGCTGCGCACATCGGTGCCCGCCATGTGAATATTGCCGTCGGCGATGCGACAGCCGTGGCGCGCATAGCCCATCAGCGCCATCGCAATGGTGGTTTTGCCGGAGCCAGATTCACCAATCAGCGCCAGCACTTCGCCTTTCTGCACCGTGAAACGAATATCAGAAACCAGATCGATCTCTTCACCTTTGTCGGTTTGCGCGGTGACGCGCAGGTTCTCAACCGCGATCACCGGCATGGCGGTATGTGGCGTCACGTTCATGCTCCCTCCTTCGCCAGCGTCAACGGACGCATCTGCTGCAGGCTGTCAATAAACAGGTTAGCGCCAATCGTCAGGCTGGCGATGGCCACGGCCGGCATCAGCACCGCAGGTGAGCCGTTGAACAAGCCTTGCAGGTTCTCACGCACCAGGGTGCCCCAATCGGCATACGGCGGCTGCACGCCGAGGCCGAGGAAACTCAACCCGCTTAGCAGCAACACAATGTAGACAAAGCGCAGGCCAAAGTCGGTGAGCATCGGATGCACCATGTTGGGCAGAATGTCGTGGATCGCCACGTACCAGCGGCTTTCACCACGTAAACGCGACGCGCGCACGTAATCCATATTGCGCAGGCTGCTGGCCATGGCGAAGGCGATACGGAACGCGCCGGGCCAGTAGGTAAAGATGGCGGTAAGAATCAGCATCGGTAGCGATGAACCGAACACCGCGACAATCATCAGCGACAGCACTTTGCCTGGCAGCACCAGCAGCGCATCGTTAACGCGTCCGAGCAACTCTTCCAGCCAGCGCCCGGCGACCGCCGCCAGCAGTGCCAGTAATGTACCGATGATGCTGGCGCACAGCGCGGCGGTCAGCGCCAGGCCGATGGAGAATTTCGCGCCATACAGAATGCGACTGAGGATGTCGCGCCCAAGGTAATCCGTGCCGAGCACGTTGGCAGACGTCATGCCACCGAGCATCGGCCCGCCGCCGATATCTTCGACATTGTGCGGTGCCAGTTGCGTACCGAATAGCGCCATCAGCAGCCAAAACAGCGAGATCAGCAGTCCAATACGGCCCGAAAGCGATAGCGACTGAAACAGACGGACAGGCAGCAGTAACGTATTCATCAGCTTCTCCATTTCGGGTTAAAAGCGATAGTGAGAATATCCGCCGCCAGCAGCAGCACCAGATAACAGGCGGCGAACAGCATCACGCACAGCTGCACCACCGGCAGATCGCGGTTGCTGACCGCATCCACCAGCGCACTCGCCAGGCCGGGATAGCTAAAGATCGATTCGATGATGATCACCCCACCGAACAGATACGACAGGCTGAGCGAGATGGCGTTAGCAATCGGTCCAACCGCATTCGGCAGCGCGTGGCGCAACACCGCACGCAACGGTGACACGCCTTTCAGCAGCGCCATCTCCAGATACGGGCTGTCGAGCTGGTTGATGATGGCGGAGCGCGTCATGCGCGCCATTTGCGCCACCAGCACGCAGCACAGCGTCAGCACCGGCAGCGCGTAGGCTTTGAGGTAGCTGATCACGTCCATGTCTGGGCTGCCGAACGACATCGCCGACACCCAATGCAGTTTCACCGCGAAGATCAGCACCGCGACTGTCGCCACCAGAAATTCCGGCACCGCAACGGTGGCCATAGTGCTGATCACCAGAAAGCGATCCAGCGCCGAGCCACGATTCATCGCGGCCACGATGCCGATAATCAGTGCCAGCGGCACGCAAATCACCGTGGTGATGCCGGCTAACTCCAGCGTGGCGGGAATGCGCTGCTCAACCAACTGCAACACCGGCAGATGGCTGGCGAACGAGGTGCCAAAATCCCCCTGCAACATGCCGGTAAGCCAGGTGAAATAGCGCACCAGCAGCGGCTGATCCAGCCCCAGTTGCTGACGTAACGCCGCTACCGTTTCCGGCGTGGCGTTTTGTCCCAGAATCATCTGCGCAGCGTCACCGGGCAGCAGGCTGGTGATAAAGAACACCACCGCCGAGACGATAAGCAAGGTCAGGATGCCTGCGCCTGCACGCCGGGCAATCAGGAACAACATGTATCGGTTCATCGGCGATCTCCTTGTACGGAATCATCAGGCGCTGATTATGCGGTCGCCATGAATGGCGACCCTACGATGCGGTTTTGTAGGGTGCGCATTCATGCGCACCTGCATAACCAGCCAATTTATTGCTTAACTGACAACCATTGCGCCATGTATGGCGACCCTACGTCAGGCATTCAGCCAGGCGAACTCATGGAAGCGATAGCCCATCATCATGCCGCTCGGCCAGGCTTCCACGCCGCCCACTTTCTTGCTGTAGCCATCGGTGGAGCTGATAAAGGTCGGGATGATGGTGCCGCAGTGATCGTAAATCAGCTTCTGCATGTCACCGTACATCTGCTTGCGTTTGGTCTGCTCGCGCTCACCGCGCGCTGCCACCACCAGTTGGTCAAACTGCGCGTTCTTCCAGCCCGATTCGTTGTTCGCCGCCGATGAGAGATAGAACTGCGAGAACAGCATATCCAGCGTCGGGCGCGGATTGATTGAACCGTAGCCGACCGGATCTTTGGTCCAATGCGTTGACCAGTAGCCGTCATACGGCACGCGGCGCACTTTGATATTCAGTCCGGTGCTGCGCGAAACCTGCTGAATCAGCTGGCCGCCCTCCACCGAGCCTTCAATGTTCGGCGTGGTGATGATCTCAATCGTTGCGCCTTTCATGCCGGCCTTCTCGATATGGAATTTGGCTTTCTCGGCATCCAGCGGGCGCGGTTTGAGATCGGCGTTATACAGCGGATGCCACGGCGGCACCGGCGTATCGTTACTGATGTCGCCGTAACCCTGCAGCACGGTTTTCACCAGAATCTCGCGCGGCTGCAGATATTTCATCGCCAGCACGAAGTCTTCGTTGCTGCCCGGCTTGACGTCGGTGCGCACAATCAGGTTGGTGTACATGCCGGATTTACTCTCCAGCACGCCGTAATCGGCAGTCGCTTTAATGCGATTGCAGTCGGCGGCGCTCAGGGTGGAGACGATATGCAGGTCGCCCGACATCAGCGCATTGACGCGTGCCGCCTGATCGGTGACGCCCAGCAGCTCGACTTCGTCGAGATGGGGCAAGCCCGGCTTGTAGTAGTTCGGGTTTTTCACTCCGACGGAACGCACACCCGGCGTGAACTCTTTCAGCTTGAACGGACCAGTGCCAATGCCTTTGCTGAAGTCTTTGGTGCCGTCCTGCACGATCAGGAACGGCGCGCTGGCCAGCATAAACGGCACGTCGAAGTTGGCCTGGCTAAGTTCCAGTTTCACTTCATTATCGTTAACGGCGGTAAAGGTTTTGAACTGATCGGCCAGTTTGAAGGCGTTGGACGCGACGGCCGGATCTTTGTGGCGGCTCAGTGAATAGATGACATCTTTGGCGGTCAGCGGTTTGCCATCGTGGAAGGTGACGCCTTTGCGCAGTTTGATCTGCCAGGTGATGCCGTCGCTGGAGTCGATGGATTCCGCTAACGCCGGTTGCACCGCGAGGCTTTTGTCCAGTTCGGTTAAACCGCTGTACACCATAAATTGACGGGTGTAATCGCCGCTGTTGTTGCCTTTAGCCGGGTCGAGCGTATCGGTGGCGGAGGCGTTGGACATGGCGGCGCGCAGCTTGCCCCCTTTCACCGGCGTGGTTGCCGCAAAGCTCATCTGCGGGAAAGCGACCAGACCGCTGCTCATCACCGCACCGGCAGACAACAACTTCATCAGGCCACGGCGCGACATCGACCCTTCGGTCAACATGCGGTTCAGGGCCGGATTTACAGCGTCAGACTCTTTATCGAATTTACTCATCTGCACACCCTCAATATGATTTGTTGTTGATTTCGTTTTTCGTCTTTTACGCGGTCGCCATTCATGGTGACCCAACAGAACCCGGCGCAACAGCGTAGGGTCGCCATTTATGGTGACCGTTTGTATGGCCGCACAGGTTCTTACGACAACCGATCCTTGGCTTTGTAATACAGCCCCGCGAGGGGCAAAAACCACGGTTTACCGTGGTAACCGGGCAGCGCAGGCCAGGTATCGCGCTGCCAGGGATTTTCGTTGCGTTTTTCCGCCAGCAGATCGGCCATCACGCGGCCCATCCACACCGACATCTGCGTACCGTGGCCGCTGTAGCCCATGGAATAAAACACACCGTCCTGTTCACCGGCGTGCGGCAGGCGATCGGCGGTCATGTCCACCATGCCGCCCCAGCAGTAATCGATGCGCGACTTGCCGAGCTGCGGGAACAGCGCGGTCATCGCCGCCCGCAGCACGTCGCCACTGCGCGTATCTGAGGTCGGGTTGCTGACCGCAAAGCGCGCGCGTCCACCAAACACCAGCCGACGGTCGGACGTGGTACGGAAGTAGTTGCCGATATTCAGTGAGGTTACGTAGGTGCGATCGTTGGGCAGCACTTGATTGATCAATTCGTCGCCGAGCGGTTCCGTCACCACAATAAAGCTGCCGACCGGCACGATGCGGCGCTGGAACCACGGGAAAGGCCCGTCGTTGGAGACGCCGGTGGCCATCATCACTTTGTCAGCAACGATTTCGCCCTGCGCGGTGGTCACGCGGTGGCGATGGCCATCGAGACGGGTTAAAGCGGTAACGGCGTGATGCGGGTAGATTTTTGCCCCGCTGCGCGCCGCCGCTTCTGCCAGGCCAATGCCAAACTTGCCCATGTGCATCTGGCCGCCACGCTTCTGCAGCAGGCCACCGTGAAAGGCCTCGCTGCCCACTTCACGGCGAATCTCATCTTTGCTAATCAATTCGATTTCCGGGTCGACGGTATCGCGCATCAACTGCCACGCACTGCGCAGACCGGGAAAATGCGACGCTTTGCTGGCCAGTTTTAGCTTGCCGCACAGGCGGAAATCACAATCGATGTTTTCTTCGCGCACCAGCTGTTCGACATAGCTCACCGCATCGTCATAAGCGCGATAGAAGCGGCTGGCCTGCTCGATTCCCTGGCTCTCCACCAGCGAGGCGAAGTTCTGCGCCACGCCGGTGTTGCAGTGTCCACCGTTCCGCGCCGACGCCTGGCTCATCACTTCGCCGCTTTCCAGCACCACCACATTGATGCCGCTGCGTGCCAGGTTAAGCGCAGTCGAGATGCCGGTAAAACCGCCGCCAATCACCACCACGTCGGCCACGCCTGGCAACGGGCCAGTAGCTGCGCCGCTAAAGGTGGGTGCTGTGGCTTGCCAGAATGATTCGAGTTTCATCGCCGCCTCCGGGCTTAGAGTCCAACCACAGCGGGCAGACCGCCGATATTGTTGATTTCGGTGTATTCATACGCCGGATTGGCCGGATCATGACCGCGATTGACCCATACCTTGTTTTTGATGCCCATGTCGTAGCAGGTCATCAGGTCGTAACGCAGGCTGGATGAGACATGCAGAATCTCGTCCGGGCCGCAATTCAGCTTATCCAGCATGTACTCAAAGCCTTTCATCTGCGGCTTGTAGGCGCCGACTTCTTCGGCGGTGATGGTCATATGGATCGGCGCGCCCAGACGCGGCACGTGATGCGGGATCAAATCGTTCATCGAGTTGGTGAGCAGCACCAGCGGGAACGCTTTGGCCACTTCGGCTAAGCCGGCGGGGACATCGGGATGCGGGCCCCACGTGGCGCAGTCGGTGTAGATAAAGTCGCTATCTGCCTGGCTCCACTTCACGCCCCACTTTTTGCAGGTGCGCTGAATGGCATCACTGACCACGTCGTAATAAGGCTTCCACGCGCCCAGCACCTCATCAAAACGGTAACGGGCAAAATCGGTGGTGAACGCCCGCATCTCCTGCGCGGACACACGATCGTTGAAGCAGCGTTCAGCTGCGCCTGCCATGTCAAAATTGATCAGGGTGCCGTAGCAATCAAAGGTGATGAATTTCGGTTTAAACAGTGCCATGAAGCGACCTCGCGGTTGAGAACACAAAAATTAGAAATCGATTAACACGCTCTTCTGGCGCTGACAGGCCTGGAAAGCCTGACGTCCCAGATCCTTGCCAATGCCCGAGCCGAGGAAGCCGCCGGTCGGGATAATGAAATCGCCGGATCGCCCGTAGCGATTAACCCACACGGTGCCGGATTCCAGTGCACGCACCGCACGCAGCGCCCGCGGCAGACTCAGCGTATGTACGCCTGCGCACAGGCCGTAAGTTTCATGGGCCGCCAGCGCCAACCCTTCCTCTTCATCGTCGAACGGTTGCACGGTGAGTACCGGACCAAAAATTTCCTGCTGCACCGCCGGATTATCGTTGGCGACACCGCACAGCAGCGTCGGCTGCCAGAACCAGCCTTCGGCGGTGTCGGCGAAGCGTTCGCCACCCACCAGCACTTCAGCGCCCTGCGCTTTGGCATCGGCAATCACCGAAGCCACTTTGTTGCCCTGACGCTCATCGATCAGCGGCGCATAGCGGCTGCTCTCCAGCCAGGTCATGCCGGGACGCGGCTGCTGACAAAGCGCGACCAATCTATCCAGCAGCGGCTGTGCAATACCGCGCTGCACAATTAAACGGGTTCCGGCTACGCACGCCTGACCGCCGTTGGCGGTGAAGCCGCGCAGAATTCGCTGCGCCAGCACGTCAATATCACCGGCATCATCGAACACCAGCTGCGGGCTTTTGCCGCCCAGCTCCAGCGTGACCGGTTTCATGCCGTGCTGCGCCACATCGCCCATGATGCGTGCGCCCGTGGCGGTTGACCCGGTAAAGGAGACTTTGCGCACCAGCGGATGCGTAACCAGCGCGCTGCCGGTCACCGCGCCGCTGCCCTGCACGATATTCAGTACGCCCGCCGGTAAACCGGCCTGCACCGCCAGTTCGGCCATGCGCACGGTGGAGAACGGCGTCAGTTCAGACGGTTTCAGGACCACCGCATTTCCTGCTGCCAGCGCCGGACCGCATTTCCATGACGCCATCGACAGCGGGAAATTCCACGGCGTAATGGCGCCGATCACACCATACGGCTCAGCAATCAGCATGCCGAGGCTGCTTTCCTGGGTGGGGAACAGATCACCGCTGTATTTGTCGGCGCACTCGGCGTAGAAGCGGATGGCTTCGGCGGTGAAAGGAATTTCGTGCTGGATGACATCGCTGATCGGGCGCGTTGAACCGAGTGATTCGAGCTGGGCCAGTAACGCATCGTTTTCAATCAGATCGGCCCAACGCCGCAGAATTTTACCTCTGGCACGTGGAGCACAACTGCCCCAGCCGCTGGTTTTCAACGCCTGATGGGCGGTGGTGACGGCGCGATCAACATCCTCAATCTGCGCTTCAGAGAGTTCGGCATAGACTTTGCCGTCGGACGGACGTTTAACGGCAAAACGCGCGCCCGCCGTTTTAAGATGTTGTCCGCCAATATAATGACCGGCAGGAAGTGAAACTTTTTCAGGGTCGAAACTTAACATGGAAAATTCCTTATTTGTTACACCCATCACAGACGCGCTAATTAACGATTTGCACTGCGTTTTTCTGTCACGCTAATAAGCTAATGCAGAAAGTATGCCAGCCCA
>Ga0105244_10004144_pt1 | contig 10094 bp, 4 predicted proteins | sample KBSM44metaG_FD_80423 | JGI IMG/M metagenome (GOLD analysis project Ga0105244, IMG submission 80423) | Miscanthus rhizosphere microbial communities from Kellogg Biological Station, Michigan, USA - KBS M4-4 metaG | ecosystem: Host-associated > Plants > Roots > Rhizosphere > Soil | place: Michigan...
CCAGGACCAGCACCTGGTGCCCTGCACCCTGATGAACTTCCGTGCCTATGAAACACTGGAAACCGAGTTCCTCAAAGCCATCACCCCGGAAAACGGGGTGGTTCTAGACATCGGCGCCAATTGCGGCTGGTATGCCCTGGCGCTGGCACGGCACTGCCCCTCGGCGCGGATTCACGCCTTCGAACCGATTCCGCATACCCATGAGATTCTAGAGCGCAACATCCGCCACAACGGCTTGTTCAACATAGAGGCGCACCGGCTGGCCTTTTCGAACCAGCAGGCGACGCTGGAGTTTCTCTACACGCCCAACTGTTCCGGCGCCACTTCCCAGGTGCTGGCCGGGCAACCGGGCAGCCAGGAAAGCCTGCAGAAGGTGTCCTGCCCGGCCACGACGCTGGATAGCTTCTGCGCGCAGCATGAGCTGGCGCCGCAGATCATCAAGTGCGATGTAGAGGGTGCGGAGTTGATGGTGATCCAGGGCGGCGAGGCGATGCTCGCTCGCCATAAGCCGGTGATTCTGATCGAGCTGTTGAGGAAGTGGGCCAGGCAGTTCGACTACCACCCCAACGAGGTGGTGGAGCGGCTTGGTCGTATCGGCTATCAGGCCTTTACCCTGAGCAAAGAGGGGCTGCACCCCTGCCCGGGCATTGACGAGCAAACCCAGGAAACCAACTTCGTCTTTGTGCACGAGCAGCAGCACCGTCAGATCGCCGACCTGCTGCGGTCCATGCCATGAACCCAGCCATTCCGCCGCTGACCGTTGCTCTGCTGACTTACAACCGACTGGACTACCTCAAGCAGTCCCTCGCTGCCGTGCTCGGCCAGAGCTTCGAGGATTTCGAGCTGCTGGTTCTCGACAATGGCAGCAGTGACGGGACGGCGCAGTTCATTCTGGGCCTGCAGGACCCGCGAATTCGTTACGTCAGGAACTCGCGCAATGTTTCCACCGTGGAGTTCAACTGCCGTTCGGCTTATCACCTCGCCCTGGGGCGACGGGTGATCGTCACCCATGACGACGACGTCATGGAGCAAGACATGCTGGAACGGCAGATGCGCTTCATGGATGGCCACCCCGAGGTGCGGCTGGTGTGGACGCGCGTCAGCGACATTGATCAGGATGGCCATGCGCTGGTCGGGGGCAGCACCGTGCCTGACGCGGAGCGAATTTTCGCGCCCGGGGAATACATCAGCAGTTTCCTCAAGGAGCGGCTATGGCCGATGCCCAGCGGTGTGATGCTGGAGCGCGCCGTACTGCCCAAGTTGTATGCGGTACACGCGTGCCTCGGCGAGGCGGCTGCGCGCAAGAAAACCCTGGAGACGGCGGGCATCGAGGACGTGCTGATGCCGGCGCGCATCAATCGCCGGCATGCCATCGGCTACCTTGACCAGCCCTTGCTGCGCCGTCGGGTGCATACCCAGCAGTTCTCCCATGCGGCGAGCCTGTCGCTGCCTGGGGTCGCCCTCTATCGAGACCTGAAGCACATCGCCAAGGGCGTTCCCGGGCTGGAGGCAGAAACCCTGCATTTCGATGCCTTCACGGCGCGCTTCTTCATTCAGGAAGCCATTACGACCCAGCCCGCGAGGGCGATCAACAACGGCATTTTGAAGAAGATTGGTAAAACGGCCGACGGCCTGCAGCGCAACATGGCATTGGCCCCCGACGCCTTTCTGGCGGGCCTGCCTGTGTTTCTGCTGGCCCAGCTTCTGTCGCTGGGCGAACCGGCGTGCCAACTGAACACGCTGTCGGCCTCCGGGCATGCCAGCGCTACCGAGAAACTTCTGAGCTGGGCGCGCAAAGTCACCGCAACGCCACGCTCGAGCATCCTGGCCGGCCTGGATGGGCGCAGGATCATCATCTTCGGTAGTGCCTTCATCGCCGCGCTGCTGATTCTTGAAGCCGAGAAAAACGGCGATCAGGTCGTTGCCTGTATCGATTCCAACATCAATCGCCAGGGCAGAGAAATGCTGGGCGTACCCATTCAGCCCTTGGCCTGGATGAGTGAGCACGTGGAAGAGGGCGATGTCGTGGTCATCAGTTCCGAGCGGGATCATGAACATTACATTGAAGCGCTTATCCATCAGCACCTCAGGGCAGCGACACGCGTCGTGTCCTGGAAGGACCTGACGGCATCTGCGTGATTCACGACATACAGGCTACGTGCCGACAGGCGCCGTGTCGCTTGACGCAAGCGAGCAACCATTTTTGGGAAGTGACAGCATGACGAATTGGGCTTTGATCGCAGGTGGGCGTTGTGCCGGGCAACCTTGGCGAGTACGGGTAGCTGGGTTTTGCCTGGAAGATCAGCAGGCATTCCTGCTGTCCGATGCGGACTGGGAAGGCTTGCAGCGCAAATTGCCGCTGCAGCCCCTGACGGTGTATGGCTTGAGCAACGGGCTGTTGTTCGAGCGGGCTACCGATGCCGCAGGAGAGGCCGATGGCGTGCTTCTGATTGCCCACCCTCGTCAGGCCCAGGCGGTGTGCGAGTTGCCGTCAAAAGCACAGCGATATCTGCTATTAGGTAATGCCGAGCAACGGGAGGCGCTGCAAGAAGAAGCCGCCTTCAGCAAAATCCTTGTCCCGGCAAAGGAAGGCCAGCCCAGTACTTCGCTGGTCTGCCTGGATTACCTGAAACTTCCCGATGCTGACGCATCCGACTCGCAAGCGTGGCCAATCACCCGAGATACGGAAGATCGCGACTACTCCAGGAACTACCATTGTTCGGCAGACTACTGGCTGTACAAGGTAACCACCGCAATCGCTGATGATGCCGCTGCGGTACGGCACATCGAGCCCCTGCTGAGTGTCGTGATCCCGACCTACAACCACGGGCGTTACCTTGGCCAGTGTGTCCAGTCGGTACTCGACCAGGGCGTGGACGATATCGAGATCCTGGTGTTGGACAATGCGTCCACGGACGACACCACCGAGGTAATGGCGGCATTCGCGGGCAACCCGAGCGTGCGTTACATCCGTAACCGATACAATTTCGGCCCAGGCTACAACTGGCGCAATGGTTTGCGTATCGCACAGGGGCGGTACTTCACGTTCCTTTCCGCCGACGATTTTTTCAACCCGGGCCACCTGTCGCGCCTGTTGCCTACGCTGGAAAGCCAGCCCCATGTGGCGGTTGGCTATACCGGCATTCGCTGGGTCAATGGCGCTGGGCAGGCGTTGAACCAGCCTCGTCATCCCGGTTACCGCAACGGCGATTATGTCGGTGGGCGCAATGAAGTCGCTGACCTGCTGATTTTCGACAGTTACATGACACCGTCGGCAGTGATCTACCGGCGTGAGGCATTTTGTCGGGTCTGGAGTCCAGGCAAGACGTACGGTGCCGGTGACTGGGAAATGGTCGTGCAGATGGCGGAGCGTTACCCCGATTTCGCCTATGTCGATATACCCGGTGTCAGCTATCGCTGGCACGGTGCGCAGGAGTCGAACCAGTTCTACGCCTCCGTTGAGCCATTGATCGGGCACCTTGCCATTGTCGAGGGGGTATTCGAGCGCAATGCGCAGCATCACCTCTACGGGCGTGAGCGCGAGGTGGCGGCGCACCTCGAACGGCGTCTGGAGCAATACCCTGGCGAGCAGCATTCCGAGTTGGGTGCCCGGGCGCGCCAGCTCTGCGAGCGTTTGGAAGGGCAGGCGCGGCGGCAAGAAACGACGTTGTTCTCGATTATCGTGACGACCTACAACCGCCCGCAATTGCTCAGCGATGCGCTGAACAGCATTGGCCACCAGTCTTTCAAGGACTTCGAGGTCATTCTGGTCAATGACAACGGCGACCCGGTCGAGTCGCTGCTGGCTGATTACGATTTCCCTGTCACGTACATCCGCCAAGGCCGTAATCGCGGCCCTGCCGCTGCCCGTAACACCGCTTTGCACCTGGCCCGTGGTCGGTATGTCGTTTATCTGGACGACGACGACCTGTTCCTGCCTGGTCATCTCGAAGCATTGGCCAACGCGCTGGCGGCTCACCCCGACAGCGTGGTGTATACGGATGCGGTGTTCATTCAAGAAACGATCACGGCGGGCGAGAGGGCCGAGGTGGCGCGTGAGCAGCGCTACCCCCACGAGGCGTACTCCCGCGAACGGTTGCTGGTCAACAACTACATCCCGGTCAACACCTTTGCCTGCCCCCGTGCGCTTGCGCTGGCCGTAGGGGGCTTCGACGAATCACTGACAGGTCTGGAGGATTGGGACTTCCTCATGCACTTATGTGCTCGAAGCGCTTTTCAACATGTTCGTGATGAGACGGTGCAAGTGCGCATGCGCCGGGATGACAATGCCCCTGCACGACGTTCGGAGCAGGCACTGCAAGATTACCCTGCGCTGTATCGTGAGTTGTATGCACGCCATGCCGACTGTGGCAGCGATGAAGTCAAGCGCGGGCGCCAGCAAATGCTGGAGCATCTGGGCGAAAAGCCCAAGTCATTGACACTGCAAGACTGGCTGGCCGAACGCGTTCCGGATGCCATGCAGAGCCGGCTGATCGGGCAGCGCCTGCAAGCCCATCAGGGTGGGCCTGTAATCGGGGTCATCGTGGTGGACGCTGAAGGGCATGCGGATGCCTTGAAAGCATCGCTGCAAAGCTTGAGCAGCGATAACTGCCTTTACCCCACAGTGAAAGTCATCGCGCTGACGCCGGGGGAGGCACCCGCAACTTCGGCCCAGGGCAAACTGCAGTGCCTGCGTTTGAGCGACGCCAGCCTCAGCGACCAGCTCAACCAGGCAGTTCTGGCGGGTGAGTTCGACTGGTTCATGCTGGTAGAGGCGGGCGTTGAGTTCACTGCCAGCGGCCTGCTGATTGCCGCGCTTGATCTGCTGGCAGCGCCTGGCTGTCGGGCCGTTTATGGTGATGAAGGTTTGCGTGGCGATGGCGCGGAAATGGGCGCTGCGCTGCGCCCTGACCTCAACCTTGATCTTCTTCTGAGTTTGCCGGCGAGCCTGTCACGCCACTGGTTGTTCAACCGTCAGGTGTGGCTGGACATGGGCGGCTTCCGCCAGGAGGCAGGCCAGGCGTTCGAGCTGGAGTACATCCTGCGCCTGATCGAGGCCGCCGGTTTCGAGGGGCTGGGGCATATCAGCGAGCCGTTGCTGATCAGCGATGCGCAGACGCTGCGCGACTGCCCGGACGAGCGCGAGGTCATTCAGCGCCATCTGCATGCACGCGGTTTTCCGCAGGCTCGCGTCGAGTCGCGTCTGCCCGGGCGTTATGACCTCGACTACGGCGCCCCCGGTGATTTGCCGGTCAGCATCCTGATCCTGCTCCAAGGCAACAGCACGGAGCGGGCGCAGCGTTGCATGGAAACCATCCTGGAGAAGACGCCCCATCGAAACTACGAGGTGCTTCTGCTGGCGCGCAATGATGCCGGCCCAGCAGTGAGCAGCTGGCTCGATAGCGTTGCCCAGCTCGGCGCCGATGCCATTCGTTGCTTGCGTTTCCCTGCCGGCATGGCGCCTGCGCACATGCGCAACCAGGCCGCCGAGCAGGCGCGTGGTGAGTTCCTGCTGTGGCTGGACGAGGGCGCTGCGGTGCTCGATAGCGACTGGTTGCAGCAGATGCTCAACCATGGCGTGCGCCAGGAAGTCGGCGTGGTGGGGGCCAAGCTGGTGGCGGGGGACGCTACCATCAGCCATGCCGGTTTCGTGCTCGGCCTGAACGGCCCGGTTGGCGAAGCCTTTGCCGGGCAGCCGCTGGATGCATCTGGCTACCTGCAGCGGCTGCAGGTCGACCAGAACTATGTCGCAGTGAGCGGCAAGTGCTTGCTGGTGAACAAGGGTCTGTTCCTTGAGGTGGGTGGCTTCGACGAGACACCCGAGCTGCAGCGCTGGGCGGATGTCGATCTGTGTCTGCGCCTGTCCCGTGCCGGCTACCTGAACGTGTGGACGCCGCGTGTGCAATTGCTGCTCAGCGAAGATGCGGCAACGCCGGCCAGCACCGAGGAAGAAGACGCCTTGTATGCCCGCTGGCTGCCGGCACTGGCGCGAGACCCGTTCTACAACCCGAACTTCTCGCTGTCGTCCACCAATGGCTTCGGCCTGGCGCCCACCCAGCTGAGCTGGCGACCGCTGTCGTCCTGGAAGCCGCTGCCGACGATCCTGGCCCATGCGGCGGACAGGCAGGGTTGTGGCAACTACCGGGTCATCCAGCCGCTCGATGCGCTCAGCCGCGAGGGGCTGGCCGAGGGGCTGCTGTCGTGGAATCACCTGGCACCAGGCGAACTGGAGCGCTACCAGCCGGACAGCATCGTCCTGCAGCGCCAGGTGGGCGACGAGCAGATTGAGCACATACGCCGGATGCACGCGTTTTCGCAGGCCTTCAAGGTCTTCGAGCTGGACGACTATCTGCCCAACCTGCCGATCAAGAGCGTACACAGGGCGCACATGCCCAAGGACATTCTGCGCTCCATACGTCGCGGCCTGGCCTATGTGGACCGCTTTGTCGTCTCTTCGCAGCCGCTGGCCGAGGCCTTTGCCGGCCTGCATGACGATATCCGGGTGGTACACAACACGCTGGATACCCGCTACTGGAAAGGCCTCAACGCCCAGCGCCGGCAGTCGCGCAAACCGCGTGTCGGCTGGGCGGGCGGCGCAAGCCACACGGGCGACCTGGAAGTGATCGCGGACGTGGTCAGGGAGCTGGCCAACGAGGTGGAGTGGGTGTTCTTCGGCATGTGCCCGGATAAGCTGCGGCCTTATGTGCATGAGTTCCACCAAGGCATTGCCTTTGAACACTACCCCGCGGCGCTGGCCAGAATGAACCTGGACCTGGCCCTGGCGCCCGTCGAGCAGAACCTGTTCAACGAGTGCAAGAGCAACCTGCGCCTGCTGGAGTACGGCGCCTGTGGTTTCCCGGTGATCGCCAGCGACGTACGTTGCTATCAGGGCTACAGCGACTTGCCGGTCACCCTGGTGAAGAACCGTTTCCGTAGCTGGGTAGAGGCCATCCGCATGCACCTTGCCGACCTGGATGCGACGGCGAAGGCGGGTGATGCACTGCGCGATGCGGTGCAGGGCGGCTGGATGCTCGAAGGCGACAACCTGAATCACTGGCGCAAGGCCTGGCTGCCGGATTGAGCCTGGCTGGCCTCCCTCGCCCATTGCGGGCGAGGGAGGCAGCGCATCCGAAAATCCCCATCTTCGGCACGGCTATTGCTACACCGCTGGCAACATACCGTTTTTATGACGGTCAGCCACGCGAGAGAGCACGATGCCCCAGGCCGCCCACGTTTCCCGAGCCCCCGATCCGCAGGGGCATGCCCTGATCGAGCAGGAAAGCCGACAGGGTGTCGAGCAAGCCTTCGCCCTGTTCAACCAGGTCTCCAGCCAGCTGAGCCAGTCCTACAGCCTGCTTGAAGCGCGGGTCAGCGAACTGAAGGGCGAGCTGGCGGTGGTCAGCGCCCAGCGCATCGCCGAACTCAGTGAAAAGGAACGCCTGGCCAACCGCCTGCAGAACCTGCTGGACCTGCTGCCCGGCGGGGTGATCGTGATCGATGGCCACGGCCTGGTGCGCGAAGCCAACCCGGCCGCCTGCGAACTGCTCGGCGAGCCGCTGATCGGCGAGCTGTGGCGCCAGGTGATTGCCCGCAGCTTCGCCCCGCGCAAGGACGACGGCCATGAAGTCTCGCTGCGCGACGGCCGCCGCCTGTCCATCGCCACCCGCTCGCTGGATGCCGAGCCCGGCCAGTTGGTGCTGCTCAACGACCTGACAGAAACCCGTCGCCTGCAAGACCAGTTGGCTCGCCACGAGCGCTTGTCGTCGCTGGGGCGCATGGTCGCCTCGCTGGCCCATCAGATCCGCACGCCCCTGTCGGCAGCCATGCTCTACGCCAGCCACCTGGCCGATAGCGAGCAAGACCTGAGCGTGGAAACCCGCCAGCGCTTCGCCGGTACCTTGAAGGAGCGCCTGCACGAGCTGGAGCACCAGGTGCGCGACATGTTGGTGTTCGCCCGTGGCGAGCTGCCGCTCGGCGATCGGGTGAGCCCCAAAGGGCTGTTCCAGGCCTTGCAGCAGGCCGCGCAGTCGCACGTGCAAGGGCATGCCGTGCGTTGGCAGTGCGACAGCCACCTGGGCGAGCTGCTGTGCAACCGCGACACCTTGGTCGGCGCCATGCTCAACCTGATCGAGAATGCCCTGCAAGCGAGCGAGGCGCCGGCGCGGCTCAAGGTGCACGTGTTCCGTCGCCAGCAGGTGTTGCACCTGTGCGTGAGTGACGCCGGCAGCGGTATCGACGCCGACGTGCTGGGCCGCCTGGGCGAGCCGTTCCTGACCACCAAGGCCACCGGCACCGGCCTGGGCCTGGCCGTGGTCAAGGCCGTGGTGCGGGCGCACCAGGGTACGCTCAGCGTGCGTTCCAAGGTCGGGCGCGGCACCTGCGTGCGAGTCGAGCTGCCGTTGATCGATGGGCAACTGGCGGAGGCGCACGGATGACCATCAAGGTGCTGCTGGTCGAGGATGACCGCGTGTTACGCCAGGCGCTCGGCGATACCCTGGAAATCGGCGGTTTCGCCTACCGCGCCGTGGGCAGTGCCGAAGAGGCACTGGAGGCTGTGCTGAGCGAGGCCTTCAGCCTGGTGGTCAGTGACGTGAACATGCCGGGTATGGATGGGCATCAGTTGCTGGCGCAGTTGCGCCGCCAGCAGCCGCAACTGCCGGTGTTGCTGATGACCGCGCATGCTGCGGTGGAACGTGCCGTGGAAGCGATGCGCCAGGGCGCAGCCGATTACCTGGTCAAGCCGTTCGAGCCCAAGGCGCTGCTGTGTTTGGTGCAGCGCCATGCTGCCGGGCGCGTGAGTGCGGTGGACGAGGAGGGGCCGGTAGCCTGTGAGCCGGCCAGCCGACAATTGCTGGAGCTGGCCGCGCGCGTGGCGCGCAGCGACTCGACGGTGCTGATCTCGGGTGAGTCGGGTACCGGCAAGGAAGTGCTGGCACGCTTCATTCACCAGCAGTCCCCGCGGGCAGCCCAGCCCTTCGTGGCGATCAACTGCGCGGCGATCCCCGACAACATGCTCGAAGCCACCTTGTTTGGCCATGAGAAGGGCGCTTTCACCGGCGCCATCGCGGCCCAGGCCGGCAAGTTCGAGCAGGCCGAGGGCGGCACCTTGCTGCTCGACGAAATCTCCGAGATGCCGCTGACGTTGCAGGCCAAGCTGTTGCGGGTGTTGCAGGAGCGTGAGGTGGAGCGGGTAGGCGGGCGCAAGCCGATCAGCCTGGACATCCGCGTGCTGGCCACCACCAACCGCGATCTGGCGGGCGAAGTGGCAGCGGGGCGGTTCCGTGAAGACCTGTATTACCGATTGTCGGTGTTCCCCCTGGCCTGGTGCCCGTTGCGCGAGCGCAAGGGCGACATCCTGCAACTGGCCGAACGCCTGCTGGCCCGCCATGTCGGCAAGATGAAGCATGCGCCGGTGCGCTTGTCTGCCGAAGCGCGGGCCTGCCTGCAGGCGTATGCCTGGCCGGGTAACGTGCGCGAACTGGACAACGCCTTGCAGCGGGCGTTGATCCTGCAGCAGGGCGGGGTGATCGAGGCGGCGGATTTTTGTCTGGCCGGCGCCATTCCATTGTCGGCGGGCGCGGCGCCTTCATTGCCCGAAGTGGCGGTCGAGGCGGGTGGCCTGGGTGATGACCTGCGCCGCCATGAGTACCAGACCATCATCGACACCTTGCGCGCCGAGCGTGGCCGCCGCAAGGAGGCCGCCGAGCGGCTGGGTATCAGCCCGCGCACCTTGCGTTACAAGCTGGCACAAATGCGCGATGCCGGGTTTGACGTCGAGGCCAGCCTTTTCGGCTGATAAGCCGCAGGTGCGGGTTATGTCGGGTGCGGCCTTTGTAGGACCGGCCTTGTGTCGCGAATGGGGCGCGTAGCGGCCCCGGCGATTTGTGCTGCGCAACAGAACCTGGGGCCGCTGCGCGCCCCATTCGCGACACAAGGCCGCTCCTACAACGGCGCGTTAAATCAGAAGGGTGGCAAGGCTGGCACCTTTGTTGCTTTACACGAGCTATCCGCCGCATGAGTGTCAAAAAAATGCGGCCGCCGGAGAGAGAAGGTCATGAGCCAAGGTGTTGAATTCAATCGTCTGATGCTGGACA
>Ga0105244_10004155_pt1 | contig 10082 bp, 6 predicted proteins | sample KBSM44metaG_FD_80423 | JGI IMG/M metagenome (GOLD analysis project Ga0105244, IMG submission 80423) | Miscanthus rhizosphere microbial communities from Kellogg Biological Station, Michigan, USA - KBS M4-4 metaG | ecosystem: Host-associated > Plants > Roots > Rhizosphere > Soil | place: Michigan...
CCGTCCGGGAGGTTGATGCCGCCTGGGCTGCCAGCAACAGCAAGACAGCAATTACAAGCCCGCGCCGTTTGCGCGGCGAAGCCTGCACGGCGTAGAGCCACAGCGCGGCGACGAGCGCCATGCTGATCAGCGTGGCGAACTGGTTGCGCTGCCTCAGGTTGCCGTAGGCCTGGCCGAGCGGGGGTGAGGTGGTCCAGGGGGCCAAGGGCTCGGCGAGGCCGTAGTACTGGAGCAGGCCGAGGACGGCGCTGACCAGGCCGGCAACGAGCAAGCCCATTGCCAGCCCCCTCGAAGTGGCCGCCCCGCCGCGCGCCATACCCGCCCCCGCGCAAGCTGCCGCCGCCATGGCGGCGAGCACCACCATGGCGGGCAGCCACGAAGCAGCTGTGGCGTATGGAGAGGAGAAAAGCACGACCACCGCCGTTGCGATGCCGAGCCAGGCCCAGATGCCGCGCGCCGCCACTGCGGGAGGAATGGCCAGAAGCATCGCCGCGAGGCAGACCCAGGTGGCAAGCAACTGCCAGGCCTGGACCGAAGGACCGGCCACGAGCGGGCAGAGAAATGGAAACGCGACCAGCCCGGCGCATACGGCGCCGATGGGTTTCGAAGAGAGAGCGACGGCCTCGGCAGGCGCTGCGCAGGAAGTCATTCCGCCGATTGTGCCGACCGGGCGAGCCGACGAATGGCCGTGGACGGGAGACGAGCGGCTTTGCGAAAAAGAGCCGCGAGAGACATTCTCTAACAATTGTCTTTAATTGTTGCGCCTCATGCGCGCCCGGCCATTTTGGCCCCCGGAAGGTGTCCCTTGATGAACAAAAAGCCCCCCTATCGAGTTGCCGCGCATCGCTTCCCTGCGAGCGGCTTCACGCTGATCGAAGTGATGATCACCGTGGCGATCATCGGGATCCTGGCTGCCATCGCGATCCCCAATTATCGGGACTACGTGCTTCGCGGGCAGCTCGTGGATGCCCAGAACGCCCTTTCGACGCTGCGCGCCAACATGGAACGGTTCTTCCAGGACAACCGGACCTACAGCTCCGTCGGCACCACGTTCATCTCGCCGTGCGCCGCGCCGCCTGCAGCAGGCAGCTTCACCATCTCCTGCCCGACGCTGACTGCCACGACGTTCACGGCTCAGGCCGTGGGCAGCGGTCCCACCAACGATTTCACGTTCACTGTGGACCAGCAGAACACCCGCGCCACGACTCATGTGGGTTCGGGCTGGACGCAGTGCACCACCGGCTGGACGACGAAGAAGTCGGGTTGCTGATGAAGACGCCCATCCATCCGCCGCACGGCGCGCGCGGCTTCACGCTGATCGAGATGATGGTGACGGTGGTGCTGTTGAGCATCCTGATGGCGCTGGCGTTCCCGGCGATGAATGAATGGATACGCAACAGCCGCATACGCACCGTCGCGGACGCGCTGCAGAACGGCCTTCGCCTTGCGCAGACCGAGGCCCTGCGGCGCAGCCGCCAGACCGTGTTCTCGCTGACGGCCGATACGAACCCCTCGGACGGTCTCACCGCCGTGGCCAACGGCGCCAATTGGTCGGTCAACTTCGTGCCGCTCCTCACGGGCGAGGAGAACGCCCCCACGTTCATCGAGGGCGGCGGCCTGACCGGCCTGGCTCCGAACGTGCGGATCACCGGCCCCGCGACGCTGTGCTTCAACTCCCTGGGACGCGTGGTCGACAACCCCACGCCCGGCACCGGCGTGGCATGCAGTGCCGCGGCTGCGGCCTACGACATCACGATTCCCAATGCCGATCGTCCGATGCGCGTGCTTGTCGCCCTTGGCGGGCAAGTGCGCCTGTGCGACCCGGCCAAGACACTTTCCAACACCCAGCCCGACGGATGTCCCGCGTGATGAAACACCAACACCCCACGCCCCCCTCCGCGCGCGCTTCGCAGTCCGGTGTCGCGCTGATCGAAGTCCTCATCTCGATCCTCCTGTTCTCGCTGGGCATCCTGGGCCTGATCGGCCTGCAGGCGCGCGCGATCAGCCTGTCGATCGATGCGGAAGACCGCAACCGCGCCGCCCTGATCGCCAACGATATCGCGACCACCATGTGGACCAAGCGCACAGTCTCGATCGACCCCACGGCCGGAAGCCCTTCGTGGAACGCCCGCGCCAGCAACCCGCAAGCCGGCGGCCTGCCCGGTGGCAGCGTCACGATCACCGCAGACACCACAACCAATACCGCCGACATCCTCATCACCTGGCGCCCCCCCCAGCGCACAAGCAGCGAACAGGACAGCCGCCTCACCACGCGCGTCGCGCTGCCGCTCACACCATGAACGCCAGTTCCAAGCCCTTTGCCCGCGCCGCGCAGCGCGGACTGACGCTGGTCGAACTGCTGGTGGCGCTGGTCATCGGCCTGGTCGTGGTGCTCGCCGTGACCAGCGTCGTCACGGTCGGCGAGACGCACAAGCGCAGCACCACCTCAACCAACGACATGAACCAGAGCGGCTCCTATGCCACCTACATGATCGACCGCGTACTGCGAAGCGCCGGCTCCGGCTTCGCGCAAACCGGAACGCGCGGGCTGTTCGGTTGCCGGCTGAGCGCAGCGCGCAGCATCGGCGGCACTGCCACCACCATCCTGCCGCGAACCGCGTCCGCGTTTCCCGCGCCGTTCGACACGCTGCTCGGCGGCTCAGGGGCCGCCGCGGCGGGCAATCTGCGGCTGGCGCCGTTCCTGATTTCCAAGGGCGCCAACGCCGGCGACTCGGACACCCTCGTGGTCATGGGCGGCAACGCAGCGGCGGGCGACGTGCCGCGCCGCATCCGCTCCGGTTTCCCGGGCAACAACAACCTGCGACTGGACAACACCATCGGCCTTGCCAACGGCGACATCGGACTGGTGAGCCTCGAAGGCACGACCGACTGCCTGATCGAGCAGGTGAACGTGACGGACGCGACGGCATTCGCCGCGGCGGGCAACGAAGTCCTGCCCATGGGCGGGCGCTACTTCACCTCGACCGGCGCCACCAAATCGCTTGCCACGCTCGCGGCGGACGGCACAGCGCTCTTCACGCCACTCGGCAATGTGGGCGCCAACAACCTGCAGTTCCAGCTGATCGGCGTGAACGCCAATCGCACGCTCGTCGCCTATGACCTGCTGCGAGCGGCCGGCACCGGCAGCGACGAGGGCACCGACGCCTCGGCCATGCAGGCGCTGGCCGACGGCGTCGTCGCCATGTACGCGGTGTACGGCGTCGACACCGACAGCAATGGCACCGTCGACACATGGATCGATCCTGCCACCGCGGGCTACACCATCGGCACCCTCATGCTCGCGCCCGACACCATGCGCCACATCGTGGCGGCGCGCGTTGCGCTGGTCATGCGAGGCAGCCTGTTCGAGAAGGAACCCGTCACCCCGGCCAGCCTGACCATCTTCGGCGATCTCGCCGCGGCGAGCCAGCGCACCCTGACCATCGCGACCTCCGACCGGAATTTCCGCTACCGCGTCATCGACACCACCATCCCGCTTCGCAACATGCTGTTGCTGCCCTTCCCATGAAAACACTTTCCAAGATGCACGGCCCGGCGCGCGAGCGCGGTGTGGTGCTGCTGTTCTGCCTGATCATCCTCGTGGTGCTGCTCGCCGGTGGCGTGGCCATCATGCGGTCGACGGGCAACTCGCTCTTTGGAGCCGGCAACCTCGCTTTCAAGCGCGATCTGGTCAACCAGGGCGAACTCGCCATCGCGAAGGCGATGACGGAGTTCCAGACCGGCGGCGCGCTCGTCCAAACGACTGCGACCGCCGCCAATCTGCCGACGGCGAACTACAGCGCGGTCCAGCTGCAGGCCAATGAACACGGCATCCCGCAGGTTCTGCTGAAGAAGACCACGCTGACCGGGCCCGACGTGGCCGGCAACACCTTCACGCCGACCGGCAGCGCCATCACGGGCAGCGGCGGCGTCACCGTGCGCTACGTGATCGACCGCATGTGCAACACCACTGGCGCTTTCTCGACCATCGGCAAGAGCGGCTGCGTCTATACCCCGTCGAGCACCGAAACGCTGGGCGGCGACCAGAGCCAGCTGAGCACGCCCGGCCCGTCCATTCCCAGTCCGCCCATCTACCGGATCTCCGTTCGCGCCGACGGTCCGCGCGACACGCAGGTATTCCTGCAAGCCTCCTTCACCAAGCCCGAATAGGGCACAGGCGAATCATGAAAACAAGAATTCATTCGTCCGTTCGCGCATTGCGCCGCGCGGGCATCGCCACCGGCCTCGGGCTGGTGCTCTGCAGCACCTTGATCGCCTCGGCGGCCAACCTCGCCAACCAGCCGGTGTTCTCGACCTCGGAGGTTCCGGGCAACCTGGCGCTGGCGCTGTCGGTGGAGTGGCCCACGGCATCGCGCACGGCCCACGTCGGCGACTACTCCAGCGACACCAATTACCTGGGCTACTTCGATCCGGGCAAGTGCTACCTTTACCAGGTCGACACCACCGCCAACGGCGTCAGCACCACCGACAAGGGCGACTCCAGCTACTTCTACCCGGCCGGTGCCGCCACCAACCGCACCTGCACCGGCGCCAACGACGACAAGTGGAGCGGCAACTTCCTGAACTGGGCCTCCACCCCCACCATCGACCCCTTCCGCTGGGCCATGACGGGCGGGCGGCGCGTGGTCGACACGGCCACCACCACCATCCTCGAGAAAGCCTGGCACGGCAATCGCGGCCTGTTCCCCGATCGTACGGTTCCAGCCAGTGCCATTGCAGGCGCCACGCCGTTCAACAGCGCCACCGCGCTGACAACGAGCATCACCAACCGCGGCTTCAAGATGAACATGACCGCCACGGGCGGCAACCGCACGATGACGGCGCAGTATTTCAACAACGTCAACCTCAGCAACCCGGTGATTGCCACCGTCACCGCGGACACTGCCGACCACGACTGGGGCACCGGCGCTCCGGTGGCCGGCATCAATGCCGACAACTTCTCGGCGAGATTCACAGGCACGTATACGGCACCCGAGACCGGAAACTACACGTTCCGCACCATCAGCGACGACGGCGTTCGGCTCTGGGTCAAGACCGGCAACGGCAACTTCGGCAACAACGACCTGCGCATCGACAACTGGACCGATCACGGACCGACCACCAACGATTCGGCGACCATCGCTCTCACCGCGGGCCAGCAGTTTCGCGTGCAGATCGAGTACTACGAAAAGACCGGCGGCGCAGTAATGCAGTTCCAGTGGCGCACCCCCTCGTCGAACAACACCTTCACGCGATTCACCCAGACCGGGCCAGCCGACGGCGATTTCACGATGCGCGTGAAAGTGTGCGACCCTTCGGCCGCAGCCGGTGGACTCGAAGCCAACTGCAAAGCCTACGGCACCAACTACAAACCCGAAGGCCTGATCCAGAAGTACGCCAACAAGATGCGCTTCAGCGCCTTCGGCTACCTGAACGACAGCAGTGACCAGCGAGACGGCGGCGTGCTGCGTGCCCAGCAGAAATTCGTCGGGCCGAATGCGCCGACACCTGGTCAGGCACCCGCGGCCAACGCGAGCAAGGAGTGGAGCGAGGTCGATGGCACCTTCATCCGCAACCCCGACGCCGCCGATGCGGCCGCGACCACGACGGCGACCGGCGTGGCCATCTCGGACAGCGGCGTGATGAACTACCTGAACAAGTTCGGCCAGATCCTTCCGGGCGACTACAAGAGCTACGATCCGGTCAGCGAGCTTTACTACGCGGTCATGCGGTATTACAGGAACCTCGGCAACGTCGCGGCCTGGAGCTCGATGGGGACTGCCGATGCCCCCACGAAGACCAGCTGGGTCGATGGCTTCCCCGTGATCACCAACTGGGCCGATCCGATCCAGTATTCGTGCCAGCGCAACTTCGTGCTGGGCATCGGCGACATCTACACCCACGTCGACAAGAACGTGGCCGGCAACACCACCTACCGCACCCGCGAGCCCGCCATGCCTGATGAGGTGGCGGCCGACAACACCGTCAACGCGGTCACGGCCACCAACCGCGTCGGCGCGCTGCAGGGCCTGGGCGACCTCGGCAACACCAACGACTACAGCGGCCGCAACAACTCCGCCTACATCGCGGGCCTGGCCTTCGACGCCAACACCAAGGACATCCGTCCCGACGTGGCGGGGCAGGCCAACACCATCGGCAAGCAGACCGTCAGCACCTACTGGGTGGACGTGCTGGAGCAGCCCTTCCAATACAACAACCAGTTCTACCTCGCTGCCAAGTTCGGCGGACTGGACCAGAAGAAACTGCCGGCCAACTTCGACCCCTACACCTTCGCTGGCACCATTCCGCTGGACTGGTGGTCGACCAGCGGCGAGACGCTGACCGATGCGCGCGCCGCCAACCTGACGCAGCCGCGTCCGGACAACTACTTTGCCGCAGGCCGACCCGACACCATGGTGAGCGGCCTGACGCAAGCCTTCGAGCGCATCGTGAATGCCATCCAGGCGTACACCACTTCGTTCTCGCTCTCGGCCCTGCAGGTTGCGGCCACCGGCTCGGCTTCGTATGCCTCCCAATACGACGCCCAGGACTGGACCGGCGTCGTGAGCGCGAGCAGCATCAGCTTTGCCGCCGACGGCACGCCCTCGCTCACGGCGGCATGGAGCAGTACCGACAAGCTCGCGACACAGTTCGCCGGCACGGGCTGGGACACCAACCGCCGCATCGCCACATGGAGCGGCACGGCCGGCGTGCCATTCCGCATCGGCAGCCTCACCACCGGCACGGGCAGCCAGGCGGCCGCGCTCGACACGCTCTATGTCTCCGGCGACGACAGCGCCAACTACCTGAACTACCTGCGCGGCGATCGCAGCCAGGAAAAGACGGCGTCCGACGGGACCAAGCCTTACCGGCTTCGCAGCAAGCTACTGGGCGACATCGTCAACTCGAAGGTGAAGCCCGTCGGCCCGCCCGCATCGAGCTACTCCGACGCGGTGAACCCCGGCTACGCAGCCTTCAAGACTGCCAAGGCCGCGCGCCCCACGATGGTCTACGCCGCCGCGAATGACGGCATGCTGCACGCATTCCGCGGCGAACTCACCGGCACCAACGCCGGCCTCGAACAGTTCGCCTATGTGCCGAGCGCCCTCTTCAACGGACCCAGCTCCCCTGCCACGCCTGCCGCAGATGGCCTGGCCCAGCTGGGCAACCCGAACTACCTGCACAAGTACTACGTCGATGCGACGCCCGAGGTGGTCGACGTCGACTTCGCCCGCGCCGGCGGCACCTTCGCGGCCACCGGGTCGAACTGGCATTCGCTGCTGGTGGGCGGCCTCGGCAAGGGCGGCAAGAGCTTCTACGCCATCGACGTGACCGATCCGGCCGCGATGACCGATGAAACCATCGTGGCGGGCAAGGTGCTGTGGGAGTTCACGGATGCGGACATGGGCTTCAGCTACGGCGCGCCCCTGGTCCTGAAGACCAAGCGCTACGGCTGGGTGGTGGTGCTGACCTCGGGCTACCACAACGACAACAGCAGCCACAACGGCTATCTCTACTTCGTGCATCCGCAAACCGGCGCGCTGCTGCAGAAGGTGAGCACCGGCGCGACAGCCAACGGCATGACCCACGCCACGGCCTTCATTTCCGACCTGACCGACGGCACGGCCGACGCAATCTACGTCGGCGACCTCAACGGCCAGCTCTGGCGCTTCGACGTGACCGCCCCCGCGGGCTCGACCGCGGCCTATCCGGCGCCGGCCAAGATCGCCCTCTTCACCGATGGCGCCACGACCCCGAACGCCCAGCCCATCACTTCGCGCCCCCTGGTGCAGATCCAGCCCTCGACCCGCAAGCGCTATGTGATGGTGGGCACCGGACAGCTGCTCGATTCGAGCGACATCAACTCCGCCGCGGCGCAGAGCTTCTATGCCGTCATCGACGGAACCGCCACCGCCTTCAAGCCGGCCGACAGCACGATGCCCGTGACGCGCAGTTCGCTCACCGCGGTCACCGATCTCGTGAGCGGCACCGTCGTACCCACCAGTTCGCCCGGGTGGTACCTCGACCTGGGCACGGAAGGCCGCATCGGCCTGCGCCTGGTGGCGAGCCCGACCTCTTTCAACGGCATCGTGGCGTTCTCTTCGCTGCTCACCAGCGGCGATGCATGCAGCCCCTCGGGCCAGAGCCGGGTCTACGCCATCGACTTCAACACCGGCCGTACAGTGCTGGCGAGCGGCGTCGCGTACGCGCAGTACAGCACCGCGATCACCGATCTCAAATTCGTGGGCGTCGACGGCAAGGTGCGCCTGATCTCCGGCGACGTGCGCGGCGACCTGCGCAACGTTGGCTTCACACCGCCGGCCGGTACCACGCTACGGCTGCTGAACTGGCGGGAAGTGCCGACGGCGGATTGAAAGCTGCGGCCGAATTGCTTCGGCTGTCGATAGGAGCATGCTCTGTGCCCTGCGCCCCCAGGAGGGGGAACGCATGGGCAAGGGCAAGGTCCACCGGCCTTTCGAGTTTGGTGAGGGTGAGCGTGACCCCTCATGCGCAGGCATGCGCTCGTGATGGATACGGATGAGGATCTGCGGCCGACACCACATCTGCATGGCTATACCGCACCGGTCATGCCGAAAGACGGTGTGATCGGGATTGGTCTGCCGTGCAATCGCCGCGATACAGGCCGCAGTTTCCCCGCAGGATCTGCGGCTTTGTCGTTCGTGCCTCCAGGTTTGGCGGCTCGGCGGGCGGGCGCGAGCCCGGCCGGTTTCACGCAAGTGGTTGCCAGGTAGACCAACCCCTCGAGCTGCCGCCCCGATTGGTCTCGGGACGGCAGTTTTTGAGAACTGCAATCACTTGAGGTCGTTCATGGCTACACCCGCACGCACGTCCACACACGCGCCTTCACCCTGAGGCTGCTGAAACCGCCCGCGCCGAATCTCTTGCGCTGCAGGCATGCGATGACATCGACAACCTGCACGCAGTGCGGCGAGCCTACGCGTGTCTCGAAAAACTCATCGCTCCACAGCGCGTGAACGACACGGAAGAGGTCTGCCCGACACGCACCGAATTCAGCGCATTGGTGCGACTGGTCAACGAGGAGCTTCAGCGAAGCATCGAAGCGGCCGACACCACGATTCAATCGTTGCGAGTTGCGCTCAGCGAAGGCGAAGCGCAATGAATGCCTTCAACAATAAAGCCGTCAATAAACTGCGCCTTCGCCTCGACGCAGCAAGTTAAGAAGCTACGTTCCCACGCATGGGAATGGCAACGCAATATCCGCATGATTTCGGAGTCGAAGCCCAGTTGGCGATCTGTCGCAAGGGGGTGGCCGACGCACATACGACGCGAAGGTCAAAGCCGCAGATCGGAGGTCAAGCCGCGCACAGGCCTAAATGCGGGGGGTGATGCCGAATTCCCTGCTTAATTGGAACCTGACCCTTATTTTCTTTTTAAATCTAATGTCTATTTTCAGTCTAAATTTAATAAATCAATCATTGCAAATCCATTTCATGGATTCAGTATTGGAAATAAAAAATGCCCGTCAGCTAAAAGCTGACGGGCATTTTTTGCGCTGACTATTTATGTTGAAAGCGCGATGTTCTCAATACTTACGGGCAATCGCCTTGGCCGGGCTTCAGGCCCCTTGTAGAATTGCAAACAGTACCAGATTGGGTGAAGACCATGGTAGGTTGACCTGCAGCTGGAACGGTCGGCGTCAGAATGTAAGTCAGCGCTGTACCGGAGCTGTCGGTTGCACCAGTCGTTGCATTAATCGCACCAGTTGCTGCGGTAATAGTGACAGCAGATGTAATGTTCTTTGTGGTTGCAGTGGGAGTATTGGGAATGCCGTTAGTCCCCAAAGTCACGCAGTTGGCAATCACATTGCCTTGCTCAGACATGCACACTGCGAAGGCTTGCTTAAAAGCGGTCATTTCTGCAGCAGCACCGGCAGCGCGAGTGCGCGAGGTGTAGTCTGAATATTGCGGGATCGCGATAGCAGCCAAAATACCAATGATCGCCACAACGATCATCAATTCGATAAGGGTGAAACCCTTTTGCACGTTACGTGCGATGGAACGACGGTTCATTCACTAACTCCAGGTTGGTTGGTTGTTACG
>Ga0105244_10004156_pt1 | contig 10078 bp, 12 predicted proteins | sample KBSM44metaG_FD_80423 | JGI IMG/M metagenome (GOLD analysis project Ga0105244, IMG submission 80423) | Miscanthus rhizosphere microbial communities from Kellogg Biological Station, Michigan, USA - KBS M4-4 metaG | ecosystem: Host-associated > Plants > Roots > Rhizosphere > Soil | place...
AGTCGATGGCACCGTCATGGAACGGCGTGACCACGGGAACCCAGATACCTTGAAACGCTGACATGCACTTTCTCCTGATGATTGACCGCTTGAGTCACCGTCAGAAGGGCAGAGGGAATTGTGCAAAGGGGAGGGAGTCCGTCGCGCTCAATGTCCTGTCAGCTCATCTGACGGGACAGCGCGCCCCGGTCACATGAGCGACTGTTTCTTCGATTTGAGGGCGTGCGCTACGCAACCTTGCGCCTTGGCAATCAAGCCAATAGCAGAAAGGTTAGCGAACGACGTAGCAGACATAAATTGTCACACCCTGAGTAAGGCCCCCATCTTCAGGGGAGCCTGGCGAATGTGTCAAGCCCGCCGCAGCTGTTCTCGCACAAATTGCGCGACCTGCGCGGCCAGCTCCAAGTCCTCCGGCGCGCCCATGAAACCACCATGGGGCATCGCTTCGAACACATGCAATTGCGCAGGCACCTGGGCCTTGAGCAGGGCACGGTGCATGCGCACGGTGTTGGACAGGAACAGGTCCCGTGTGCCGCTTTGCAGGAAGGTGGGCGGGAAGCCTTTCGTAAAGTCACCAAACAACGGTGACAGGTACGGGTGGGTCAATTCCGCGCCATTGGCGTACAGCAGATTGGCACTCATCAATGGGTTGGGCAGCACCACATCGACGGTGCGGTTGACCTGGAAACTGTCACCCGACTCGGTCAGGTCCACCTCCGGCGACAACAGCACCAGCGCGGCCGGCAGGGGCAAGCCTTCGTCCCGGGCCCGCAGTACCATCGCTGCCGCGAGGTGCCACCGGCGGAGCGGCCACCCATCACGATGTGCTGCGGCGCGTGCCGGGTGAGCACATGGCGATAGGTGGCCAGGCAATCATCCAGCGCGGCCGGGTAGGGATGATCGGGTGGCATGCGGTAGTCCACGCCGTAGCAGACCAGGTCGTGCAGGTCGGCCTGCCGGGCGGCGGCCAGGCGGCAGTTCTCACCGCCGCCGAACACCAGCGCACCGCCGTGCAGATCGATGTAGGCAAAGTCAGCCACGCCGCTGGCCGGCGTCGCGACGTGGACGGTGGCGTCGCCCAGGGTGATCGTCGCCAGGCTGGCCCGTAGCGATGCTTCCTGGCCTGCGTTGGCGGCGGCGTAATGCTGGGCCACGGCACCTTGCAGGCGACGCCAGCCGTCGTGGTCGTCGGATGAGGGCATGGCGTGCAGCGCGTTCAGCGGCACCCCGTCCGCACCCACCAGGCGCTTGAGCAGCGCCTGGGCCTCGGGGCTGATCGAGTGTGGGATGGGTAAGGTCCGTGGGTCGATCTTGACGCCGTCATTCATGGTCACTTACTCGAAGGTGTCGATACGCGAATCGGAGTAGTAGAACGGGTTCTTGTCGGTGCTCGACTCAAAGAAGTAGGCGTAGTCGGTCAGGAAGTACCAATGGCTGACGCGCTTGTACTCGTCTTTGTCGTAGGTGCATGACAAGGCCTTGGCCGTGCCCAGCAGCTTCGGGTTGAGCTCGCTGGCTTGCAGCTCGCGTTCCACCACGCAGCGGGTGAGGTTGGGCTTGCCGTAGCTGCCGACGATATTGTTGAGGGTGGCGCGGGTGAACTGGTAAATCACGGTTTCGCCCACCGGCAGGGTTTTCCAGTTACCGGTGAAGCTCAGTTGGGTCACCGTCGAGCTTTCGGCCATGCTGCCGCCGCCGTAGCTGGATTTGGTCACCAGCTCAATCAGGTTGCGCCAGCTCACCGATTGCGACTCATAGCCCTTGCCGCGGTTGGCCATGCTCAGTTGACCGCTGGGCCCGTCCTGGCTGATGAAGTATTGGCTCGACAACTCACTGGTGGTGCCTTTGTAGGTCGAGGTGCCGACCATGTGCACGTATTTGAAACTGCGGGTGGGCTTGTCCAGGTTCAACTGGGTGATCGCCGCCAGTACCTGCGGTTGTACCGACGTGAGGGCGATGGTCACTGGGGCTTTCAATCGCGGCTTGAAGGCCGGCAATGCCGCGATTTTTTCCGGGCGGGTGCAGACGTTATTGAACAGCAATTCATAGTCGGCGTTGCTGCCGGCGATCTTCTGGGGCGTCGGGAAACTGTCGACACGGCCATCGCTGACGCGGTTGTCGGCATCCATGTCGTAGCCGGCCAGTTCCTTGTAGGTGCCGGCGGCGCACGACACGGCGAAGTGCTCGCGTTTTTGCGCGTAAGGCGCGTTGTAGGGCAAGTCGTTCAGCACGGACGGGTTGTCGAAGGCAGCCCAGAAACGGGTTTCGCCATTGACGTTCTTGATGCTGTTGGCGTCGATCAACACCCAGTTCTCGCGTTCGTTGGTCTGCACCAGGCGCCAGTCGGGTTTCGGCGTGTCGGCACAGGCGCGCACGAACGTCGGGTTGGTCTCCAGGGTGGCGCGCAGGTCGGCAGACAGCTTGCGTGCACCGCTGTAGCGGCCGGCGGCGGTCGGGTAGACGCGCTGGGCGCCGTCGAGGTAAAGCAGGTACAACTGCGGTGAGGAACACGCTGCCTCGAACTGCATGGTGCGGCGTACACCGGCCGTGGACTCCGGCATCAGCAATTCAAAGCTGAGGTTGTCGCCTTCGCGCACAATGCTGTTTTCCACCAGAGGCTGGGTCAGCGTGCTGGCGAACATACGGTCAACCGTGGATTTTTGGGTGGCACAACCGGCCAGTGTGGCGATGCCACCGAGCAACAACAGGGAAGAAATAACGCGCACAGAAGCCTCTTTGAGTCCATTCAGGGATGTAAGGATGACGGCAGGCAGCCCGTAATCTTTAGGCGGCAAGCCTAACGGCCACGGTTTTATCTGTATAGCCGGTTCGAAGCCGCAACCAGCTATGCCCGAGTCGCAATGGCGGCGGCGTGCGTTTGCCGAGCGGGTAGTCTTTGCAGACACTCTGGGAGAACCTCGATGATTCGACGCGCGTGTTTGGCAACGGCCCTGGCTTTCTGTGCATCGAGCGCCTTTGGCGCGTCGACCTACGACCACCTCTATGCTTTTGGCGACAGTTATTCGGACAACGGCGCGGGCGCTGCCTTCACGGCGCACTTGGTGCAGCAGAAGGTCAAGGACGCCCAGGCACTACCGGGCGAGTTGTATTGGCAGGGCCGCTGGAGCAATGGCCCGACAGCGGTGGAAGGCTTGGCGACGGCCTTGAAAGTACCCCTGACCGACTATGCCGTCGGCGGCGCCAAGAGCGGCCATGGCAACTACTACGCCTGGATGATGCCGGCGCGTGACACCGGCGTGCTGGGACAAGTCGCCGATTACCTGAAGACTGCGCCGGACCACAAGGCCGACCCCAAGGCGCTGTATTTCATTTTCATCTCGGCCAACGACTTTTTCGAATGGGCTGACTTCACCCATCCCGAGTCGGTCGAGGCGCTGAGTGAGGTCAGCCTGGCCAATATCCGCAAGGCCACCGAGCAATTGATTGCTGCCGGCGCCGGGCATGTGATGGTGGTGGGCACCACGGATCTGAGCCATGTCCCGGCGGTGGTGCAGGGCAATCAGGTCGAGCATGCGAAACGATACCAGCAGTTGCTCGAGCAAAAGCTGCCTGTAGCCCTGGCTGCGTTAGAGGCAAAGGTCACTTACTTTGATCACCTGGCGTTCAGCGACGCGTTGCGCGCCAACCCTGAGGCCAACGGCTTCAAGGACCTGGATACGCCCTGCCAGGCCACTTACCCGCAGGTGAAACCGGCCTGTGCCGACCCCGATGCGCATTACTACTGGGATGAATGGCATCCCACGCGCAAGGTGCACGCCCTCGCGGCCCAGGCGATGTTGAAAACACTGAGCGCCAAGCCCTAGCGGCCGGCCACCGCCGCTTCAATCGCGGCAATGTCGATCCTGGTCATGGTCATCATCGCGTCGAAGGCACGCTTGGCGATCGCCGGGTCGGCGTGAGTGACCGCAGCGACTAATGCGCGCGGACTGATCTGCCAAGACAGGCCCCACTTGTCCTTGCACCAGCCGCAAGCGCTTGCCTGGCCGCCGTTGTCGATGATGGCATTCCACAGGCGGTCGGTCTCGGCTTGATCATCGGTGGCCACCTGGAACGAAAAAGCCTCGCTATGGGAGAACGCCGGACCTCCGTTGAGGCCCAGGCAGGGAATGCCCATCACGCTGAATTCGACGGTCAGCACGTCGCCCTGTTTGCCCGATGGGAAGTCACCGGGGGCATGGTGCACGGCGTGCACCGCGCTGTCCGGGAAGGTCTTGGCGTAGAAGGTGGCGGCTTCGAGGGCGGTGCCGTTGTACCAGAGGCACAGGGTGTTTTTGTGGTTCATCGTCTGGCTCCATGGGCGGATGGGTCCATGGAGTCTAGACAATGGCTGTGCCTGCGGGCGCTACATGATGGTGTAGTCCCTGACCACGCCATTGTTGAGGTGGATGTTGAGGCGGCGGTTCTGTTGTTCGGGAGCGATGTTGTCAATGGCGGTGCGCCGCGTGTCGATGGCGTTGTCGTAGGTGTTGCCGGGGATATGGTTGGACACCAGCCCGAGCAAGTGCCGCATGGAGGCGTTGGCGGTGGTGGAAGGGGAGTAGTCCCAGGTTTCGGTGCCGTCGGATGCAATCGACTGGTTCTGCGGCTCGCCGTACATCGCCTTGAGCTGTTGGGCAGTGGTCTTGCCCGACACGATATGGGTGCGCACGTAGGTGGTGTCGAACAACGAAATGTCCGGCCCTGACTTGCCCTGGATACCGGGTATGGACAGGCCGTTGAGGCTGCTGAGACCGTTGTTGCCACCGGCGCAGCCCGACAGCAAAACAGCAGCGACCAGTGGGGTGATGGCGTTACGAATAAGTGCACGACGGGCCATGATTTCCTCCGTTGATTCAGGGCTCTGAAACTGAGGCCAATCATAAAACGGCGAAAAAAATGCGGAAAAAATCTTCCTGTCCCAGCGTCTCAATTACTTGCCTGGCTGTCTCACGCGGGTGTCATTTGGCCCAGGATGGATCGCAGCGAAAAGCCATCATGCCGGTTCACCTGGCCCTGTTTGGCGTGTACGCCCGCCACGTCCCGGGCCTCTCGGGGGGAATAGCCGAAAGCCTGCTTGAACGCACGACTGAAGTGCGCATCGCTCTTGAACCCGAACTGGAACGCCAGGCCGGAGACCCGATGCCGTGTGCCGCTGTCGCTTTGGATCATCACCCTTGCCCGGTTCAACCGGCGCTTCTGGATATACGCTGCCACGCCGGTTTCCTGGCTGAACAACCGGTACAGGTGCGCCCGCGAAATGCCTAACTGCTTGCACAGGAAAGTGGGGGACAACTCGGGGCTGCGCAGGTGCTGTTCAATCAGGCGACGGGCGCGGTTGAGCAGGGTGTGGTCGATCTCCTGCGCGGCCATGTGCAGGTTCGCCAGCGACGGCGCGATGGCGGCCGAGACCATGCCCAGGGTGGCCTGTTGCGCGTGGGGGATTTCCCCGGGCAGCAGCCGTGACAAGCGATGTTGCAAGGCGCGCATGTGGTCGGCCAGCAACTCGCTCAAGCCGCCTTGCAGCACTTGCCCGTGCAGGTCTTTGTGGCCCAGGCTCGGCGCCAGCAGGTCGCGGGGGATGGTGAGGATCACCGTGTCGCCGGCGGTGATCAGGCAATCCAGTTCACGGGCCAGGTCGAGGATGTAGATCTGTGAATTGCCGGCCGTCAAGGTGGCGCGGCCTGCGGTGCCGTTGATCGAATGGGACAGGCCCAGGCACAGGTAGTAATGGTCGAGGTGGTCACGGCGGATCATCTGGCCCGAGCGCTTGACCCGGTAAGGCACCGGAGCGCCGGTGCCATCCCAGGCGCCGCAGCCCATCAGCAGCGCGCCCAGGTAACCGGTAGCCAGGCGGTAATTGAAGGCGGCGGCGTCCGGCTCGTTGATGGTGATATCGAAGATCGCGCTCACTTCCTCCCGCCACACGTCGAAGCGTTGGCGTGGCGGGTAGGGTTGGGTGGTAAAGGTGAACAGCGGGTTCTCCATGGCTGGCGCCCTCCATCAAAGCTGTTGTGCTATCGCCGCCTTATCGATGACTGACCAGACGTGCGCGAATTTCCCATCGATGACTTCGTAGAATACGTTTTCATCGAAGGTCACTGTCTTGCCGTTGATCGGCAGGTCGAAAAATTCACCCCTGGGGCTGACCTTGAAATTCAACCGACTGGCCACCGTGGGTGGGTCGGCCACCAGCAATTGAATGCGAAACACCAGATCGGGGATCTCGCGAAAGTCCCGTTCGAGCATGGCGCGGTAGCCGTCAAGGCCGACGGTGATGCCGTTGTAGGTCACCTGAGGGTGCACGAAGTCCCCCAGGTGCGCCCAGTCCTGGCGGTTGAGGCAATCGATGTAGCTTTGGTAAAGGGCGGCGAGTTGATCGCGGGTCATGGGGCGCTCCTCTGTGGTTTAAAAGCGTTCATCCAGAATGGCGGGCAAGGTCAGTTCTACATGGAGGTAAGCCTGCGATCTGTCTGCTTATTGTTCGCCGGTTATTTCACCAGACAATTGCCCAAGTCCCTCGGGCGTTGAATAGAGGGTTTCCAGCGCCGCAACTTGCTCAAGTTGTTGCGGCGACAAGCTCTTTTCCTCGTGTTCCAGTTGACTGCGCATGTCTTCTTCCTGGCTCGGCGGACGCTGTTTCAGCGCAACGCGCAGGAGCGCGCACGCCTTGACCTTGCTGCGCTGAAAACCGCGGCCGGTGTCCATATTCATCGCGAGGGTCGCGGTTGAGAAGGCGTGGCCTTGTGCGGCCGCTTTCAAAAACCAACGGTTTGCCAGCGGATAGTCGACCGGCAATTTACCGCTGTCGCTATAGAGTCTGCCGAGGATGTACTGTGCATTGGCCCGGCCCTGCTCGGCAGAGCGCGTGAACCACTGCACGGCGGCGAGTGCATCAACAGGCATGCCGGTTCCGTCGAGGCTGGAGGTTCCGAGCATTTCGTAGGCGTCGGTGTTGCCAGCGTTGGCTGCCAGCGTGAGTAGATTCACGTACTGCTGAAGGTCGACCGGCGTACCCCGTCCCAATAAATAAAGGCTTGCCAGCAGCAAATGAGCGTCGACGATACCGGCGGCGCTCGCCTTGCTCGCCCAGAAAAAAGCGCGCTGGTCGTTGGTCTTTACACCCCTACCTGACGCATACAGTTTTGCGAGATGGTATTGGGCCTTGGCATGGCCTTGTTTGGCGGCTTTGCGAAACCACTTTGCGGCTTGAGCCGGATCAGCCGGTGTGTCCAGGCCATTCAGATTGGCAAATCCCAGGTAAAACTCGGCGCTCGGGAATCCCTGCTGGGCGGATTTGGTCATCCACTCAAAGCCCTTGGCGTTATCAGCCGGCACACCTTTGCCCTCAAAGAAAAAGATACCGGTCTTGTACTCGGCGAGCGCCTCGCCATTTTCGGCTGCGCGCAAGTACCAGGTTGCCGCTTTGACCGGGTCTTTAGGAAATATCACGCCTTCGTCGTAGAAGCCGCCAATCAACAGGGTGAGGCTGTGCGGGTTACGCCATAGGGTGATAGAGAAGGTGATGACCAGGTAGGCCAGCAGGCCAAGAACCAGAACCCCGAGGGCAGTTGAGTAGCGGCGCACAGTCGAATCCGTTCGTGAGGTGGAGGGGCAGTGTAACGAGGTTGGCGCACGATGGCATGGGCGATGGCGAACACAAACGGTCATTGTTGGCTCGTAAGGTGTGCGGCCGAGTTTTCTTGTAGCATCCAACGCCGTTTTACATTCATGGAGAGCACATGCGGATCTACATCACCGGCGCTTCCTGCTCGGGCGTGACGACGCTGGGGCGCGCCCTCGCAACGTTGCTCGGCTTGCGACAAGTCGATGTCGATGACTTTTACTGGATGCCCACGGACCCGCCGTACACCACCAAGCGTGCGCCTGAAGATCGCGTGAGCTTGATTCAACAAACGCGCGGGGACGATGACTGGGTGCTGACGGGCTCGTGCAACGTGTGGGGTGATGTGTTGATCGCCGAGGCCGACCTCATCGTGTTTGTGGACACACCAACGCCGGTGCGCCTCAAGCGGCTGGCAGCACGTGAGCAGGCACGTTTTGGTGATCGCATCGCACCCGGTGGCGACATGCACGAGATACACGTGGCCTTTCGCGAATGGGCTTCGCAGTATGACGATCCCCACTTTTCCGGGCGCAATAGAGCGCGGCACGAAGCGTGGATTACGGAGCAGACGGTGCCTGTTCTGCGGATTGACGGGGAGGGCACTGTTGAAGGAATGGCGGCGCAAGTGGTGGATGCTGTGGAGTCGTATAAGTAGCAATCGGTTTAATCACGCTAGACGTGAAGCATGGGATGCTACGAACTACCGCTGTTAGCTATTTACCCAGGTTTTGATTCATCAAATTGTCCAGTACCGGTAACTCATTGGCTGCCTGCCATTCGTGTAAATGCTTGCATCCTTCCTCATTAACGTCTGCAAGGTTGCTGCGGGAGTCGCATACCGTGAACCAGTGCTGTCGTAGAGAGGGGTATTTTACAAAATCTTCCCGGGTAGGGGGTTGGTGAGTGGACAGGCGCAGCGCTGACAACACTAAAAGGGCAGACGCGCCGAGACCCATGGAATACTTTTTATACTTCATATCAACTTTCCGTCAATGAACTAACGAACACTGTTAAATGTTTAGGGCGCTGGGCGACTATAGAGGATAAATGGATCAGTAAAAGATCCACTTTTGACGCATTTCGTAGAACCATTGGTTTGCGATGTGTGCTAACCCCAAGCCTCAGTCACGTTGAAGGAACATCATGTGACAGCCCTATCCAAAGCGAGGCGCGGCGTTCATATCTCCTACGGCCAAGAATCGGCAGTCGGCGTCGGTTCTACCAATCGAAGCGCCTAGGCCAGGGACACTTTTTATATAGTCGCAGTGTTGAAGCATTAGGCTCGTACTGCCTGAAACACCCGACTGATCAACTCAGGGTGACTGACTTGCTGTTTCTTGGAACTCGCGCTACAACCCAAGGCACGGAAAGCACTTTGGAGACAAGGATGAGTTATCAACGCGATCAGCTTATCGGCGACGTCACCCGGCACGGTACCCTGGAAGACATTCTTCCGATTCTGGGCCCTGACTATGACTTTGCAGAAGACGTAGACCGTATCGTCATCAGGGCGGCCCATTACGGGAACGAGGTGTTGGTTCGTCAAGCACTGGACCTCGGGGCGAATGCTGCAAAAGGCGATGAGCATGGTTTCCCCCTGATCAGCGCATGCGGCTGCGGACGGCTTTCATTGGTCAAGCTGCTGTTGGAACGTGGCGCGCAGGTCAACGCTATCGGCCGGTACGGTGACACCGCCATACAATCGGCAGCCCGTAATGGCCAGATCAATGAATTGAAACTGCTGATCCAGGCCGGAGCCACCCTCGATGATGCGATGTATGCCGCCGTGGACCATCTGCGGATTCCGATGGTGAAGTTCTTGATTGAACTGGGGGCGCCCTTGGATAAGCCTGGAAACTTAGCGCTTACCCCGTTGTTGGTTGCGTGCTCCCGGGGGAAAAAGAAGGGCAGTGAAATAGCATTGTTGTTGCTTCGTGCTGGCGCCGATGCGACCTACGTGCGGGAGGAGGATGGCATGTCGGCGACAAAGTTCGCGCTGTGGGGCCAGTGTACGCAGGAGGTATTTACAGCGCTGCACCTCAACGGCGCGCCAGGCGTGGAAGACGGATTTCCCATCATCCGACTCGTATAACTGTAGTGAGCAGACTTGCCCTGCGCCGGGCGCGCCGCAATCCAAAATTGAGCGGTGCCAATCTGCCTGAAGAATCGCGGTATCTGTGTTGGCTGGCGCGAGCAAGCTCGCTCACTACAAGGAGGATCCTCCTGCGAAACCGGGTGTCTATGTGTCGGAGCGCGAACAAGGCCAGTTTACGTGGGCAAGAGCAACCCGTACCTCACTTCCGCAAGGCTAACACCGCCCCTTATCAGATTGCGCTCGCTGCCAGGTTCCTCAATGCATCCTGCGCTGTGATAGAACCGAATGGCCCGTTCATTCAACGCCAACACCCACAGCGTCACTCGCGTAAAACCTTGCTGCCGTAAATGCTGCACGCC
>Ga0105244_10004161_pt1 | contig 10071 bp, 7 predicted proteins | sample KBSM44metaG_FD_80423 | JGI IMG/M metagenome (GOLD analysis project Ga0105244, IMG submission 80423) | Miscanthus rhizosphere microbial communities from Kellogg Biological Station, Michigan, USA - KBS M4-4 metaG | ecosystem: Host-associated > Plants > Roots > Rhizosphere > Soil | place: Michigan...
CCACCCGCAAATACAGCTTTGTAGTTTTGGGTAGTCCACTCCCTCGGCAACAGATAGATTCCGCCCCGAATCGTATCGTTACCCGCATTAAAAGAAATAGCCAGAGTGTTCAAAAATGGATATAAGGTTACTACTGCAATAAAGATCATCAGCAAGCCGTTAAATGTGTGGAAGACAATCGGCTCAACTCGAGATTTGTTTATTCCCATCGATGTGTCCTCCTCATATTAATCGGTCTTCGCCGAATCGTTTGGATATTGAGTTAGCCGCAAATATCAGAGTGATACTGACGACCGTTTTGAATATACCGGCTGCGGTAGCTAGTGAATAGTTACCGATCTGTAGCCCGTATTTCAAGACAAAGATGTCAATGGTCTGAGACCAGTCAACAACGACACCATTTCCAAGCAAGTACTGGACTTCGAATCCGGCTTCCAGAATCCATCCCATGTTCATAATCAACAAGATGATGACGATGGACTTGATGCCAGGCAACGTAACATACAACATTTTTTTATACCGGTTAGCTCCATCAATCTCAGCCGCTTCATAGAGTGAAGGGTCAATGGAAGTGATCGCAGCCAGATAGATGATTGCATTCCAGCCGACTTCTTTCCACACGTGTGATGCACCGACAATACCCCAGAAATACTCTGGAACGCTGAGCCACATAATCGGTTCTTTAATGAATCCCAGCTTCATCAGCACCACGTTCACAATCCCGCCATCAACCGATAACGAGCTGGCTACAATGCCCGTAACGATGATCCATGACAGGAAGTGAGGCAGATATGAGATCGTTTGAATCGTGCGCTTGTACAGCTTGTGTTTGATTTCATTCAGCAAAATCGCAAAAACAATGGCTGTCACGAAGCCAAGAATCATGTTAATTAAACTCATCGCGATCGTATTGCGAAGCACGTTCAGAAACGCGTCGTCCGTAAGCAGAAACTTGAAGTGCTTAAGTCCGACCCACTCCTGCTGCGAGAATTTCTTCGCTGGACTGTAATTCTGGAACGCCATAACCCAGCCCCAGATCGGATAATACGAGAAAACCAAAATATAAGCGACGATGGGCAGAGACATAAACATCAGTTGTTTTTGACTGCGCAGGCGCTTCATCAGAGGCGTCTTGGTCACAACGGTTGGAGCAGATTTTTCCTGTATGGCTCCCGGCGTATTCGCCATCTTTCACTCCTCCTATCAACGTACAGCGGATTTGGGGATGAATTGCTCGGAAGGCACAAGGCATGATTTACATCCATGCACCTGACACCTTCCGAGCTAATCCAACAGCCGCTTTTATTTATTTCACGGTCCAGTTCTGAATCCGCCATTGTAATTGCTCATTGATTCGGTCTTCATACGCTTTCACGTTGATTTTCTTGTAAGCGTCCACATACTCGCTCCAGATCGAATCAAATTGATCTGAATTGGACATGATCGCTCTAGGCAAGTACTTCAGCGATGTATCGGTCATTTGTTTGTTGGCTACCGAAGCATCTGAACCTTCTTTCAAGTCCACTTGCCACGCTGGATAATACACTGGGTTTTCAGGTGCAGGAGAGAAGAAATCACTCCATGTTTTGAAACCGTATGCATCCAGCAATTCTTTATCCTCTTTCTTCAAGCCATCATAGAATTCTTCAGGCTGATTGGTTGCACCAATCGCGTTGCCATCCGAGAAAGTACCTTCCATTTTCGGTGCTGCACCGTAGAAACCTTCTGCTTTGTTAGCCAGTTTCCATGCCGGGTCTTCCTGCTGAAGACGTTGTTCAGGTGTACGATAGAATCTGCCTTTATCGTTAACCATGTAGTCTACGCCCTCTTCACCCCAAGACAGCAACTTTTGATACTTCTCATCCATCAACTTATCCAGGAATTCCAGGATTGCAACAGGATCTTTAGCATCTTTACTGATACCAAAACCGTTGTTCAAGTTGATAACCGGACGATCCAGGTAGTGATCCTTAATGCTTGTGTCATATACAAGTGGGAAACCAACATACGTTTCACCAATTTTGTTCTGAGCTACGAGCGGATCTTCACCTTGCTGGAAGTTCCAGTGTTGGTCAAACATACCGACAACACGTCCAGATGAGATTTTAGCCAGATACTGGTCATAGTTCTGAACGAAAGCTTCTTTATCAAGCAGTCCTTCATTATAGAGACTGTTCAGCTCTTTATAATATCTTTTCGAAATATCTTTATCCGCGAATACGCTTGCAACACCTTTATCATCAACCACAACCCCGCCATCATTCGGATGACCTGTCAAGTGCTCTGGCGGATTGAGCAGTGGGAAGGTTCTCCAGTCGGAAGCCAAAGTTGTGAAACCAATCGTTGGCTGTCCATCCGCTGTTGTTGGATGTTTTGCAGTGTAATCACGAATCAGTTTCATATACTCATCAAGTGTTTTCGGTGTTGGATATCCGGCTTCTTTCAGTACCTGCTTTTGAATCCAGAACGCAGGACCGGAATAGTAGTTACTGATGAACTCACCCGTGTATACACCGTAGTTTGGCAACCAGTAGATATGTCCATCACTGGAATCTTTCATCCGTTCCCAGTCTTTTGCGTAATGCTTTTTGAGATTTGGAGCATGTTGCTCGATCAGATCCTCCAGTGGAATAACCGCGCCGGCCGCAACCAGTTTGGTATCTGCTGTAATCAGATCCGGGTATTCTCCACCCGCAACCATAACACCTAGCTTCTGTTGCAAGTCACCGACCAGAAACTCCATGTTTAGTTTGACACCCAGCTCATCTTCAATCTTTTTGTAGATGCGGTTATCCGCTGCCGGTGCCTGATTTGGTGTACCAATAAATGCCGAGATGTTTAATACTTCCTTACCATCGGGTGTCGTCGTTTTGGCCTCTTCTCCACTGCATCCTGCCAGTGCCAGAGTTAGTGCCAGAACAAGAGAAACGGAACCCCAAAGTTTCTTTTTCTTCAATCCCCCCATGTATTGCGCCTCCTTGGAAGTGGTTTGCCTTACTGATTTCATTATGAGGAAATGTATGCGGTTTCAAAATAAACAGATTTAAGCATCTCCCCCCCTTAATTGCAGGAGGTCTTGAACCGGATCATACCTCCTTATATGTGCTCTACTTAGCATGCTTAAGGCGATACTCAGCCGGTTTCAGCCCTGTTCTCCGCTCGAACTGTTTCAGGAAATGCTGGTAACTCTTATAACCAACCTGCTCTGCAATCGCACATGAAGCATCGTCTGAATCTCTGAGCAGTCTCATCGCTTCCTCTATCCTAAGATCATGTACCATGTCCAGAACACCCTTGCCATATTTGCGCATAAAAGATTGGCCCAGATGCACAGGATGCATGAAGAATCGCTCGGCAAGCTCCTTAATGGTAAAGGTCTCTCTAAAATGCGCTTGCAAGTATTCAGCTACCATCGCCTGTGTTCCACCAAGCTGTTTTTGACGTAGAGATGATGCCACAGCTTGACACTTCAAGCAAAACTTTTCCATCATACTCGCTGATTTTTCGATGTTCCAGTGATACCGGTCATCGGAATGAAAGGCTGTATCCAGCAACAGATCCTTCGTTTCTCCTCCAAGCTCCTTGCATAGAGAAAAACCGCGGAATAAAATATGGGTCATGAATATGTGCACAAATTCAGGTGCAGTCTTGTTCATTACAAATTGATGGAATGCTTCTCTAATCGACAGACTTAATTGTTCTGGCGAACCGTTTTCCAGATGCTCCATAATGAGATCCACTTCACGGAGAGATTCGGGATTAAATCTTAGACGTTGTTCCTGAAGATCTTCGGCGAATAGCAAATTCCCTTGGTGCAGAAACAAAAAACGCTCCGTCTCGATAGCCATACTTCTGGAAAGAGATAAGGCTTCCGGTTGCTGCACAGGCAAACCTACGGCAAACTGAACTCCGTCTGGAACAACTTCATTTAAGTCAGACAACAACCTTTCCGCAAAATCCCGATGATCTTTTCCTTGCCATGTTTCTAACTCTGAAGACACTTCACCCCAGACAATACCGCAGGCATCCTGTTCATTTTCCACCACATAACAGCACGGTTCACGGCTTACGGTCTCATGAATCATCGAGCGAATCTGACCAGAATCAGCACGCTGAAATCTCACTTTCACATACGTCCACTTCTGAGCTTGCTCATACAAATGAGCGATATCGTGAGCCATCTGTTCTGCATCCTCAACTTCCTGTCCGGTAACCAGTGTAGCCAAAACATGCCGGGTTTCCTGTACTTTGGCCTGTTCACGAACAACTTCGCGCTCTTGCTTCTCCTTCAACTCCTGCGCCAGTCGCTCCAGCATATCGTCCGCTTCCATCGTATCCACAGGTTTGGTTAAGTAATTGCTGACGCCAAGACGAATAGCCTGCCTCGCGTAATTAAAATCGCTGTAGCCACTTGTAATGACAAACATTGTGGAATCGTGCCCCAGACGGCGTGCCTCTTCAATCAATTCCAGTCCGTTCATCGCTGGCATATGAATATCCGTGACAACCAGATCAGGTTTACTCGTACGGATCGCTTCGACTGCCTCTTCTCCATTCGTGCACACACCGTTAATTTCAAAACCGAATTTTCGCCAATCAATTAACAACTGCAGGCCTTCAATCGCAAACGGCTCATCATCCACCAATAGTACTTTATACATCTTGCTGTCCCCCTTTGTTCATCAGTCACAGTCTATCTGTCGGAATATGAAATCCGGCTTCCGTACCGCTGCCCTTCTCACTGCGAATCGTGAACGTTGCATCCCCTTCATAAAATAATTCCAGGCGGCGATAGACATTACGAATGCCCACATGTGAACCGTCCTTCGCCTGATCCGAGCGTACGTCCTGTATTAATTGCCGCAGTTTATCCTGCTCCATCCCGATCCCGTTATCGATAACACGAATAACCAGTCCGGATTCACCTAGCTTTGCGGTAATATGAATTAATCGCCCATTTTTGCGTGCTTGCAATCCATGTTTGCACGCATTCTCCACCAGCGGCTGAATACTCATACGCGGAATACGTTTGCCCGCAGCCTTTGGATCAATATCCAGAGTATAATCAAACAACTCTCCGAATCTGAACTTCTCAATTTGAAGATAAAGTGTTGTGAATTGTAACTCCTCTTCGAGTGGGATCAAGTTGTCTGATCTGCTGAGCAACTGTCTCATGAGTAAAGATAAGCTTTTAATAATCTCAGATACTTCGGTATAGCCGTTTTTAGTGCTTACGACGAGTAATGCGTTCAGTGTATTAAACAGAAAATGTGGATTCATCTGGCTCTGGAGCATAGATAACTCCGTTCGGACTTGATCCAGTTCCAGATCCTTGTGCCTGATCTCCAGTTTGTATACGTCGTTAATCAGGGAATGGATTTTGCTGATCATCATATTAAACGTGCGAATTAACCCGCCAATCTCGTCCCGACCTTCCTGGATCTCGATCAGGTCAAAACGTTCATTCCGCACTTTCTCCATATGCCGTGACAATTTACGGATACGGTAGTGGTACGAACGCAAAATAAAGTAAATGAGCACCGATGGTACGATGACACTGATAAGCGCGAGCCACAAAATGGAATTACGCGCTTCGTCCAACAACTGATCCACATGCCGCGTATCCGCAACACCGATCAGCTTCCAGCCGTCCAGATAAGCCAGATTACCAAGCGACTTCTCCATGATATATTCGGACTTCGCATCGGAAGACCATCCCTCTGCCGGGAAGCGTGCACTGGAAACGACCGGACGGCTATTTCCGTCCACAAGTCTGAGCTGCAGGCTGTTTGTCTCCCGATTAAGGATGCTGTAAATGCGATTCACTTCGAGATCAATTTTGGAATACTTCGCGTAGGTAGCATATGAAGTAAATGTCTTCATTTTCCCAATAACACTAATTCGCTTCCCGCGGCTAAATCCAGACTGTTCTTCGTAATCAATAACTAAAATATCGCCGTTTGCTTGATTTAACTGCTCCATGCCCGGCAACGATGTCGTTTTGTCCTTCATGACAATGTAGTGACTACCGGTCTGAATGGTATCGTTATCCGTATAAATTCGGACTTCCAAAATATTGGCCGACATATACCGTGTCAATTTGTCACGCAGGAAAACATGATACTCGTTGTAATAATCCACAGGTGACGCGTAGGTACGATCCAGAGCTTCATATAAGGAATCATCGGCGGCAATCATACGGCTTAGCGCCACGCTCTCATCAATCATACCAACCAATTCTCCTGCGGCTCTATCAATCGATTTGCGCAGATTTTCCTGTTCCCGTACTTTGATATCTGCAGATGTTCGTTGATAGAAAAACAGATTAATCGCAATAATCGGTAGCAGAATACTGACCACATAGATCAGCAGAAATTTATATCGAAGGGGGATGTCGTTTACCGTATGAAAAGTTCTCTTTTTCTTATGCACATAATCACCCTTGGTTGTTGTTTTTATATAGAGATGGAAGTTCACCTGTAAGCGCTTTAAATTTTTCTGTAAAATACTCCGCATCATGATAGCCCAATTCAAATGCAATATCTGAGATTTTCATATTGGTTCGGCGGAGCATCCTGCGTGCCTCTTCAATACGAAGACGATGAACATATTCACTGAAGCTGACTCCCATCTCACGCTTGAACTGCTGACCTAGATAAGCCGAGTTGACATGAATGTGATTAGCGAGCTGCTGCAGCTTGATTTTGGTACGATAATGCTCCTTCAGATACTGGACAGCCTCTGCCACCAGACCACTGGAACCCGGATCAGCCTGAGCCATTGAAGCAAACGTTTCCGTAATCCGAATAAACAATTTCTTCAAGTCCCCCATGAACCAACGCTCTGTATGATGCCAGGTTCGCACTTGGAGAAGAGTCTGATCTGCTCCGATCATGCTATATCTGCGTAGTAGTTCTCCATGGATGTATCTGACTGCGCTTTGAGCCCAGATCATCGCGGCCCGAGATTCTTGTATCTCCTGTAGCATATCATCAACAATGCGAGCAACGCCTGTTACATCTCCTGCCTCGATTAAAGCGATAAACTGCCGGGCACGCGATGCCATTTTCTCCAGATCCGCCTCATCCAGCACGCCGTCCTCATCCGTAGTTGTGTCCAGCATCTCCATGGCGTGATATTGCTCTTCCGCAAGCTTGATCTCTATTTCCTGCCGCTGGGTATCCAGCGGTACGATCAGGTTCCGTAATAACTCGTGAATTTCTTCTGGCACCAAAGGTTTGAGCACATATTCATTCACCCGATATCGTATCGCCTGCTGTGCATAACCAAACTCGGAATAACCGGTTACGATCACGATCTGAGAATCATATTTTAACTCTTCACGCATGGTTCGGATCAACCCCAGTCCATCAAGCACAGGCATCTGGATATCGGTTACCACCAAATCCGGATTTACATGATTGATCAGTTCCAGTGCTTCTTCTCCATCGGTCGCAGTTCCACACAACTCATATCCGCAGCCTTGCCAATCGATCATCGTTTTCCAGCCTTCCAGCATAAACGGCTCATCATCTGCTACAATGACCTTGTACATTGGATTCACCTGCCATTTCCCCTTTTTTTCTCCAGTATGGCATCGTACCGTCCATGTGACAATGCTATTATTCGAATAAATCTGCTCTATATATAAGATACTTCAAAAAAGCCTTACAGGCTTAACCCTTTTTATGGGGTCCGCATGTAAGGCTGTAATTCCAAAACACTCAGCTGCGCGCTGTATGCTTAGCTTAAACGTATATCTAAATTGAGCCTGAAATTTTGCCTTAGCTTTCTTCTTACTTTCGTCCGAGAATGCGCCAAAATGAATCCTTCGGTTGCTGCTTGGTATCGAACACAAATGGCCAGTTTTTGCGGCCACGTACCGGGAAATGATCCAACCACGTATAATGATCAGCCGCACCCCAGAATGTTACAGAAGTAATATTGGATTGATACTCCCGGAACAGCTTGAAAATCTCCTCATACCGTTTCTCCTGAAGCTCCATCATCTCAGACGTTGGCTCTGTCAGATCAGTGCGCGTATCATCATGTTGAAACACAGATACATCCAATTCAGTGACGTGAAGCTGCACATCCAGTGAAGCATAACGTTCAATGGCTTCACGGATCTCTTCTATGGACGGTCCATGAATATTCCAGTGACCCTGCATTCCTATACCATGAACCGGAACCCCTTGATCCAGCAGTGATTTTACTAGATTGTATATTTTCTCCCGTTTGACCGGATTAGTCTCGTTGTAATCGTTGTAAAACAGCAATGCACCAGGATCAGCTTCATGAGCCATATGGAATGACTGTGCGAGGTAATCTTCTCCCAGCAATCGCAACCATTTTGTATCTCGCATGATCACGTCAGTCTTGTCTTCGATCGCCTCGTTTACCACATCCCATGCGTAGATCTGTCCTTTGTAACGGCCAACAACGGTATCGATATGCTGCTTCAAGCGGGACAACATCAGTTCCCTCGAAGCCGGTCCGCCGGAAGCATCCTCAAACACCCATGCCGGCGTCTGGTTGTGCCATACCAACGTGTGACCACGTACACCTATCGCACGGCCCACTGCAAAATCAACGATCTCATCTGCTGCATCAAACGTATATTCATGTTCTCGCGGATGAACTTCTTCAAACTTCATCTGATTCTCCGCAGTAACACTATTGTAGTGCTTCGCAATAAATTCCCCTTCGGATTGTAGCATTCTTGTATGTACTGCTGCACCTATTTTGAACGCATCGGCATAAGCAGTATGTAGGGACGGAATTTCGGTAGACATCCTGGTTCCTCCTCGCAGATTTATTTCTTCATCATAACGGATAATGAATGCGCTTTCCCTGAACAAAATAAACCTTCTCCCCCCTGAAATTCTACCAATTTCAGCACAAAAAGAAGAAATGCAGGCAATATACGTTATAACTTGTCTATCTGTAGCAAAGTCACTTGCTTCACTGTACATGCCGGGCTGACTTGTTCTTCAGAGAGTACATTAAGCTTGATCAGGCTTTTCAGCTTATGGCTGTCCACCTTGGACAGCAGCCTCCAGATCTCTGGGTCAGGCAACGATGCGTACAGCTTCTGATCGTCATATTCCTTGCGGTGCTGGAGCACCGTTTTCACCTTATATCCGCCTACTTCGGTCTCATATACGCCTTGCTGAGCACAGTATGCCACAATCTCATCTCTCAATACAGATAACTGTTGTTCGATCTCTTTCTGCTGCTGTTTCAGTTCAAAGTAAGTCTGTACCTTCTGTTCCATTACTCATCACGCTCCTCTACTACCATAGGTATGCAGAAAATGCGAGTTTAGGACAGGCTTGTAGGTCACCTTAAAAAGATATTTCGAATACCAAATCGTAATTTTAGGACTTTAAGAAAAAATTCTATAGAGAGGATATTTCAGTTACAACAAGTCTGCTTGGAGGTAAGGGTTACGAACAGCTATATTCAACACACGTCGCATGACTTCTGCATTTCTCGGAACATCGCCTTCGCGCGAGAGTAACACCCAGCGTAACCAGGCCAATGCTTCAAAACCCTCCTCCTCATCCAGCGTATCGCCGGCAACCGCTCGTAATTCGCCCTGATAAAACCTTCCAAACTCTTCTCCGTTATAGATGGTAATTAGAAAAACAGACCATGCCGCATCATATCTCGGATCTCCGTACTGTCCGTTGGTCCAGTCTATAACGGTGTATTTTCCATTCATCTCTAGAATATTTCCTAGGTTATAGTCACCATGAATGAAGTGATCCTGTCTGACCTTTATACGTTTCATCAAGTCATGAACAATGTGATGGATATCTTGGTGCTTAGCAACCTGAGGAAAAAAATAGTCGATAAAATTGTAATGAGGAATGTAATCTTGTTTTGCTTCTTTCGTTTGCGGCTGTTTAACACGGATTGGATGCTGGTGGATATCATTCAAAGTCTGAGCAAGCCGTCTTAATATCCCTTGATCTAGCCGGGTAACCGGCACACCATCGTAACTTGTGAGCAGTACTTGATTCTGATGATCATCCATCCCCCAGCCATATGGCTGGGATACCTGAA
>Ga0105244_10004163_pt1 | contig 10065 bp, 8 predicted proteins | sample KBSM44metaG_FD_80423 | JGI IMG/M metagenome (GOLD analysis project Ga0105244, IMG submission 80423) | Miscanthus rhizosphere microbial communities from Kellogg Biological Station, Michigan, USA - KBS M4-4 metaG | ecosystem: Host-associated > Plants > Roots > Rhizosphere > Soil | place: Michigan...
TGTCGCCGACAATGTGGCGCAAAGGGTTTGTTGAACGGGATTTGGTGGGATGAGTTTTGGGGGGCTGGCGGCAGTGGACTTCCGCCGCCCTGGTGATGCATTTCTAAGCTGCCTGTGCGGCAGTGAACTTCAGTCGATTATTGATTACGACATCAGTAACTTTCTAAGCTGCCTGTGCGGCAGTGAACAGAGTCAGCTATTGAACAAGATTGCTATCCGATTTCTAAGCTGCCTGTGCGGCAGTGAACATTGAGAATGCGATCAACACCGTGCACTCAGCTTTCTAAGCTGCCTGTGCGGCAGTGAACGAAAGATGCGCCGGTATCTGTGGAAGCCGGTAATTTCTAAGCTGCCTGTGCGGCAGTGAACACGTTTGCCACTGCGATCGGCATTCGTGATGATTTTCTAAGCTGCCTGTGCGGCAGTGAACGATTGAAGGGATAACAGGCCTGCCATCTTATTTTTCTAAGCTGCCTGTGCGGCAGTGAACCATTTACGCCATGCCCATGCCCACCCCCGCCGTTTCTAAGCTGCCTGTGCGGCAGTGAACAGGCTGGTTATTTTATGTTCTTAACTGTTCAATTTCTAAGCTGCCTGTGCGGCAGTGAACTGTTGGGTTTTCAGCTTTAGGCTTTGAACCGCAAGAGATTATCCCTGTTTTAGCAGAAATACCCTCTTTTTTTGTGTGTTCGCGTGCACTCATTAAATCAATGAGTTAGGAGCAGTGCAAAAAAGAGGGTCAGTTCAGAGATGCCCTTAATACCCCATCCCGGCCTTCCCCTTCGCAGGGGAAGGAGACATTCAAAACCACGGTACGGTCGCCACCGCACTCAACCCGTATGCCCCAAATACTCCGGCAACAGGCTCCGGTTGCAACGCCCCGCGCCGGATAAACAGTCTGAATGCTTCGCCGGTCGAGAGGCTTTTCACCTGAATAAACGGCAGTGCCGTGACCTGCGATTTGCTGTCGGGAATGCGTTCACGGGCTTCCTCTTCGCTTAACCGGCCTCTTTTAACAGACCGGCGGCGCAGTCTTTCCGCACTGCTTTTCACCTGTACGCGGCTGAAGCAACAATGTTGCGCATTCGCCGGTACGCCACGGATTTCGCTGATATCCACATGGTCATTCAGCCCCTTCATCCATAAGGTCTGTCTGAACAACGCCAGCGTGTCAGCGCTGCTGTGCAGGCGGATGATGTCGCCAGGTTTTTGGCCATAATGCGGAAAACTGATGCCAATTTTCCCGGCTGCATATTGCCCCAGCGCACGGTGTAATTTGGCAAACAGTGCAGCCATCAGTAACTCTGTGCCAAATTCCGGATCGGGCAGAACGCGGATTTCCTGATAACTCTCCATGCTTGCCCCTTATTCACCTTTCTCGCCGAAGACGCCGCCACGGATCAACGTGGCTATAACGTAATGCTGTTGCTCAGTGTCCGGCTTTTTGTCTTTCGTCACCCAGTTATCCAGCAGTGTGTAGAAATCCATTTTCTGTTTTGGCTGGCGATAGGCTTTGCCTTTGCTGGTCACCGACCCATAAGGCTCGACGGCAATCGGGCCGAGTTCAAGTTCTGCCGCATCGGGATACCAGTCATCGATTGTGCGCAGCGCATTGCCTATTTTCTGCGAATGCAGTGCCGCGACACCGTCCGCCTGATAGAGGATTTTACTTTTTTTACTGTCGCGGCTTGAGTCCAGAACCAGCTCCTGAGAAGGGAACACTTCCTGACCGGCCCCCAAACGGACAAAAGCTTCTACGTTCAGCAGCACAGAACCTTCACCGCTCAGCCCCTGCTCTATGACTGCCGCCAGTTCCGCCAGACTGCCGGATGGCTTACTGAACTGGCGCAAATTGTATCCGTCCGCCTCAAATTCCCAGCACTGATTACCGTGCGAAACATGAACAGCAATGCCCTCCGCGCCGATGCGGTTACGCCAGAGGAAACGCCCGTTTGCGAGGTTTTCTGCATAACGCGCCGCCAGCGTGCCAAAGCCATGTTCGGTGCGATAACCGTCAATCACGGCCGTAAGGGCAGCCTGATAATCCTGATCATTACACACTGAAGGGGAAGAAAGATTGCCCAGTACACGCAGGGTAAAACGCAGTTTCAGGGTATCGGCATCAAACGGCAGTGCCGCGACATCAACACGCTGAAGGTTGGGTTTCTGGATATCAGCATCCAGTTTTGTCGGATCGGTGGAAGCGGCATTTTTCATACGGTTGGAAATGGTGCCGCGCACCGCTTTTTCCTGGATTTCAATCGGCTGCCATTTTGCAGGCTCATTAAAATCACACCAGCTACCGGCAAACATTTGTGCATCTGAGTTTGCCAGTTTGCGTTCAAAGGCCAGGACTGACGCAGTTTTTACGGTGGTTTTGGTCATTGTGCTTTCCTTGTTTCAATGATTAGAAATCTGAGTGTTCTTCTTCAGTTAAGTCGGCTTCCTGCAGCGGTTTAGCATGGCTGCAAATGTAGTTTTCAGTACTGTCGGGGTAACGCCAGATAAGCTGATGAATGTCGGTTACACGGTGCGGGCTGCGCCATTCGCCGACACCATAAGCGGCTTCGACAAAACGGAACGGCGTTGCCGTATCACGGGTTTTTGCCACTTCGCCGGGGGCATATAACGGTGAAATCGGGGTGAATCCCACCATCAGCGGCACCAGATAACCTTTCGCGGGTTTCGGCTGGTATTGCCATTGCGCAGAGCCATCGTCCTGCTGTTCGGCACGGTAAATAATTGTTGAGAAATCCAGCCACGCGTCGATCATTTCCGCCTGCGGATCCTGCGCCTGTCGTGCGGCGAAATGTCGCGCCAGCAGTTCAGAGCGGTCAACCAGCGCGAAACCCGGCAATGCGCGGTACATTTCGCGACGGGTGATGTTTTGCAATTCATCCCCATCCTGCGGCAGCGCCATCATCCGCGCCGGTTTCATTGATGTCACCGTGCCGCCTGCCAGACGGCGGGTGACACACAGCGATTGCAGATGGTGTTCCAGTTCTCTGGCCCCTGCATCGCCATACGCAACGCTGCCTTCACACTCAATAAATAACGTGACGGTCATGTGCATCCGCCCTTCTTCATTGAAAGGCGCGGTTTTCGCTTCTCTGGTCAGCGGAATACGCGTCAGCGCAAAATAATGGTCCCCGCGTTCACTGGCCTGATAGGCCTGAATCTGCTGCCGGTGACACACCACGCCGCAACCGGTGAATTTCAGCCCGTGGCTTTGCTGAACCTGCCGCGAAAGCGCATGGGTAAATCCCAGAAAATGGGTAATCGCCGGGAAACCATAGGTCAGGCCGGAAATTGCGTTAGCGTTTTCGACCTGAATATGAGGCAGAACAATCAGATAACTCATTGCCAGCACTCCTGCTGAGCCGCATCAAATTCCCGCAGACGTCGGCGCATTAACACCGACCATTCGCGGAATTCGACCGCACCGGTATTGAGCTTTTCGTCCTTATTCAGACGGGTATTCAGCCAGTGGGCAAAATCCGCAGCAATCTCACTGATCCACTCGCCGCCTTCACGCCGGAGTTTAAAATCAGGGTCGGTGCGCTGACGTAACGGATCGAGCCAGAGCTGGTGCGCCGCTTTCAGTATGCAGTCTTCCTGCTGGCTCCAGCCCTGAAGGTCTGTCAGTGACTGAATTTCAGCGGCATAGCTGAAAATCATGCCGATCAGTTCATCCACGTATTCGGCGCGCTGCTGGCGGATTTCCATTGTGTTATCGCGTTCATACACCGTGTGCAGATAACGACGCAGATCAGAGACGACACGGGTGACTTTGGGGGAAACCGCCGTCAGAAAGGTTTTATGCGCAACAGGTGGTTTGAGGGCTTGCTGCCATTGCGGCGGTGCACAGCGCAGAAGATGATTTTTACCGCCACGCGCACTGTTCAGATAGGAGATATTTTGCGGCTTGGTGCCACCCATATTTTGCACCGCGAGATCAGGAAAATACTGGACAGCTTCGGAATGCCAGTGCCCTTCACGTCGCGCTTTGCGGGCAGCCACCGAGGCTTCGCTGTAACGTGCATGGCTGATGCGCTGATACAAAGCATGCGCCAGCGAAGAGGAATACAGCGGACTAAGCAGGTGGTATTCGCCCGCGCCGGAAACGGGGAAATAAAGCTGTTTAGCGAGCTGGTGCGTCGAGAGCGTTTTATCTGACAGTGCCTGCATAAACCCGCTGACCCATTGCTCTGTCTGCATCTCATTTTCAGCTAACGCCGCCAGTGCCGAAAAGTCACCGCGTTTGAGGCTGGCGAGCAGAGAATCACCTTCGTGTTCCGTTTGCAGCAACTTTGCCACATCAAGCGTAGCGGAGTTGCCGACGGCATCAACGGCAGGTGAAGGTAAGGTTGCCGTAAACAGATACGCGTTTTCATCACTTTTCACTGTGCTGTAAATGCTGCTGCCTTTGGCATCGCCATGAAAGTATTTCACTGCATGTGTCACCAGGCTGATTTGCCCCGCGCGCGCGGCGGCATCAGTCAGCCAGGTGCGGACCTCATATTTCTTTTCCAGCTCGCGGCGTTGTTCAAGCCCGGATTTCTCTTCCGCGCTGGCAGCGGAAAGTTGCTTATCGGCGGCTTTGTTGAAGGTTTCCAGTTTGAGCTGGTAGCGATCGTGAATGTAGCCGGTAATAAACTGGCTTAATCCTTGTGTTTCCATGTTCTCTCCTTGATTAATCGAGTGCACCAAACACCCCCAACGCTTCATGCCAGTGCCATCGTTTGTTTTCGTCGTCGGCTAAACAGATTTCCCCAAATGTTTTACTGACGTGGTCGAGTTCCCAGCCGAAACTGTCTGCCAGATTTTGATAGAGGGCTTCGCAATTCATCTCCATCCACGGGCTGACACCTTCGGCATATTCCTGTTCAATGGCGTTAAATCCGCTGCTGTCTTTCCAGCCTTCAATTCCCTCATCCGGCTGCCGGAAACGCGGCTCGTCACCCTCTTCATCCAGCCACAAATAATATTGCTGATCAGGTGTCGATTGCCTGAAAGGCGTCCGCTGTTGTAATTCACCGCACCAGTCTGCGTCTTCGCGCCACCAGCGCGCGGCATAGTTTTCGCCACAGGGCTTTCGGCCCAGTAACTCCGGCCATAATCGCCCGTGCTCCATATCGGTCAGGCTCATCAGAGGATCCGGTGTTTCCCGCTCCTGTATACGGGGAATGGCGCTGAGAATTTCGTATTCTTCAGGGCGCAGTAAGTCGTGCAAATCGTGGCTGGCAAACCCATTACCGCCGCTTTCAAAACCCGGCTTACAGTAGGCAGGCGTCCTGTTTCTCAGTGCCTTAACGTTTTTATGCAGGATATGGATATTGGCAGTTTGCGGGGCTGACTGGCGATGGCGCTGAACTCGTCCGGCGAGCTGGATAAGCGAACGCATAGAACTGGGTTCAGCGATGGCCCAGTCGTAATCATGGTCTCTTCCGATTTCCGCAACAGAAGTGGCAAGCACCACAAAGATATGCTGCTTTTCCGGATGCGCGGCCACAACCTTGCGCACTTCTTCCACCTGCCAGACCGCGTATTCGTTATGACGGGTCAGCATCACATCAAGACGATTCTCGATATGGGCACGCATCGCCAGCGGATACTGGCTGTGATAGACGCAATAATGCAGTTGTATATTTGCCGGAGACGGCGTTGTCATCAGGCGTTTTGCCACCGCGACCAGCGGATCGATATTTGCCATGCGGACAATACCAACGGTCAGCTTTTTGCCTTTGTGATGCGCATTGTGCAGCTCAAGTAACGACTGATGAACGCGCGCGGATACCGCATTCAATACGTCATTTTCACGGGCACTTTCCGGTGACACCGTGACCAGCGATGCCTGACGCAGCGGGCTGGCCTGTTGCAATAAAGGCACCCGTTTTGCCACAAATTCGCGATGCTGTTGCCCATAAGATTTGCCAGTCATATGCTGACTTTCCGCCACATGAAATTCATCAAACCACGCACAGCACACGTTCACCGGCAAACCGGGCTGGCCGCAGGCTTGCTGATAATCTTTCCTTCCCGAGACATACGCACTGAATAATGCCTGCACCAGCGCCGGTGCCAGCGTCGCCGATGAGAGCAAGACGCGTGAACCCAGCATTCCCGCCCAGTTCACCAGCCTGCATAATGCAGGTAAATCGGCCATGTCAAAATCGTCGGGTTCGTCGAGAACCAGATCAGCGGTCAGCAGCCTGAGCATCGGGGCAATCTGATGACCGCCGCGCAGACTTTCACAGGCAGGCATAATATGGTCGTTCGTCGTCACCAGAACCGGCGCGCTGATGAGTTTCAGGAGCGCGTCTTTATCGTTGAGCCACTGCCCCAACCGGCCGGTATCAAGCGAACCGTCGTAACGCACATACTGATGTTCCGCGAAGAGTTCATCCGCAGACTGGCTGCCGGTATTCTTAATGTCCCCGGTATCGTGATGAAGCTGATGCAACTGTTGCACCGCCTGCGACCCGATCAGCACCGCCAGATCTTCTTTATCGAGATGCAGTTTTTCGCCCAGCGCATCGCCGGTCTGTAAGGTCAGGGTGCGCAGGCCAAGCGCGACCGAGAACCGACAACCGTGCTTTTCATCCGCCAGCCCGTACATAATCCGCGCATTCGCCAGCGTTTTCCCGCAACCGGTTGAGGCCATATTGACGCCAAAAAAACCGTGCTGACGGCTGTTTTCCCGCAGCCCGCAGGTTAAGTCGAACGCTTTATCCTGCCAGCGAAATTTCTCCTGCTGCGCCCGTTTTTTAAAGCCTTTATGCCGGGTGATAGCCGGTAAGGTTTCCCGTAAATAAGGCAGGCTGCGTGCCAGCAGCCACGCATTCTGGCTGACACCAATATTGTGCTCATCGAGATGCTGTTTGGCTTTTCCGCTCTTTCTGTCGGTATTCGCCATCACGGGAAACGCCGGATCCTGCCAGCCGGTGGTCGCGTCCTGTGAAGAGTACAGATGGTCAGACAGCATCAACACCAGACGGGCAAGATGGCGGGTAAAACGTTGTTCAGGCATCACATGAGGCGAGGCAGACAGCGGCAGTTGCAGTGCGCGTGCGGCAAATTTTTGTGCTTTGCTGCGCCATGTCGCACTTTGTATCGGTGTACCGTGCGGAAACTGCCATACGGCGAGCTGTTCACGCGGTGTCCACGGAGCATCCATATTGGTGGAGTTCCAGCACGGCGCGAACTGCTTATCCTGCCAATGCTTAATATCGGAAAGTTGCGGCGGATTGGTGTAATTGTCATTTCGACGGGGATAAACCGGCAGGCGGTGATGCGAAACTATCAGCCAGGCCACAAGACGCGCGACCGGCGGCAGACCTTCCAGCGGGCTGTTATAACTGTGGCTGACATTATTGCGAGCCAGGTTTTGTATCAAGGCATCTTCGTGTTCAGCACTGACGAGCCCCAAACGGGTCAGCCATTGTTCATCCGTCTGCTGACCAACAAAGGCCTGAAATAAACGGACAGAAACCCACTCGTGCCTGAAGGGTTCAAAGCTTTTCCCCTGCCCTTTGAGTTTGTTCTGAAACAGCTGACTGGCTTTACCAAAATCATGAAACAGCCCGGCGATGGCGGCCAGTAATCCGATGGTCTGCATACTGTGAAAAGTATGTTCGCTGTCCGATTTTATAATATCCCGTTGTGTCGTATTGGTGGGCACTGAACCTTTATCATTAAAATTGCGAATATTACCGACAACCCAAAGTATTTCTGTCTGATTATTTGATTTAATCCAATGACAGGCCACGGCGGTATTTCTGCGCGCCGTTTTCTTGAGTATTCGCCGCAATGTATTCAACCCTTCCAGCGTAATTGCCGTTTGCCACGTCCGTTCTCCCTTGCGTTCAGCAAACTGATCAATGATACGCCGTGTTTCGGTTAGCGCTTTTTTATTACATTCCGATACCAGTAATATATTCATGATTGCTGACTTATTTCTTGTGCGACGTCCTGCACCGTTTCAATCATAATATCGAGGGCATCCGCACGCTGAAAATTGCTAAGGCAACGCTGCCGGAATTCCTGCTCATCTTCACCGTTCATAGCGGCAATAAAAGCCTGCGGCAGGATCAGCGCATCTTTAATTAAATCGGCGACATCAAATACCAGCCCGCCACGCCGTGTTTTGCCATGCATTACTGCCAGACCGTGTGGCAAACCAATAACCCATACCGCCGTGGCGGCCAGACCATACGCCAGATAGTTGCCATGATCGAGATAACGGTTAGCGACATCCACACCCCCGCCGCGTTTCGCGCGTGTAAAATCGCCATAACGTGCTGCCGTGGCGGCCAGCTTATATAACGCTTTCGTCATTACGGCTTCCTGCGCCATCAGCTCGTCAAGGTTTTGACACTTTGGCAGGCTTTGCTCAAACCGCTGCAACAGGGATTCTGTCCGGGACGTATCAAGCTGGAAAGCGGCTTCACGTGCCAGTGTTAAACCTGACCAGTGTTTGCGAATTTGCTCACTACGAACCTTCTGAAATGCCACCGCTGCCGCCAGCCGTTTCTGTTCATCGAACCAGAAACTGACCCATTGCTGAAGATATTCTGTCGGACGGTATTCACTTTGAGACGTCAGCCAGGAGACATTCACTTCAACTTCATTCACCGAATAAAGCGGCGTTCCGCCGCCGCCACAGAACCCGACCAGCACACCCGCGCGGGCAAATTCACGCATCGCAGCCTGCGTTACCGACGTTCCGGTTCCCAGCATCACCACCGTGGTATTGGCGATAGGGATATTCCAGTACAAAGACTGTTTCCCTTCTTCCGTGACATATTCAACCCGCCCGCCATTGACCAGCACGCGGCAATATTGCAGATAATAAATATTCGAACGTTTGGAGTGGAGGATCGTTTTTAGCTCGGCAGGCATCAATGCATTAGCCATTTTGAATTCCCTTCAATAGAAAACAACGGAATCTAAAATAAACCCATTCCGAAAAACATCAATGTCTTAATGTATTTTTGTTGGATAAATTTGCGTGAGTAAATTTTATTTTGTTTTCAGATGTGATCTATTAGTGAATTAATTAAATCGTTAAATTTATTTAGTTGAGTATTCGGGTCGGGGATAGTTTTTTTCCTGCCTGTACGGCAGTGAACCATCAGCCTGGCCTCACTTTGCACGTTGATGCTTTCTAAGCTGCCTGTCCGGCAGTGAACCATCATCTCAATGTTGTGACCGGGATCGCTCATTTCTAAGCTGCCTGTCCGGCAGTGGGGTTAAAAACGCATTATAATACTTTAAATCAATTAGTTAACACTCATTCTGCGCGTGAAATTAATGCCTTTGAGTGTTAAATAAATCCCTTTTACTTCAGATAGTTGAGAATGGTTTTGGGGAAAGGTTTTTGCCTGTCGGTTGAGGAGGCTCAATACGTATATTCGGTATTGAGCCTTTTTCATTAGTAAGCGGATTTAAACTTTTACCCTCATCAAGTCGCTAAAACGAGTCGTGTATGCAGGAGAAAGCATCTGACGTTTCATCTCCCAGCTCTTTTGAATACCTTGCCCCGCAAACCACACCCGCCCTTTTCCGCTATGATTGATGCCATCGAGAACAGCCATGAGTTGTTCACTGTTAGAACGTGGCTTGTACTCGTCGAAAAGGCCAAGCTGGGCAACTCCCTGACTGTAGAAGTCACCCAACATCACGCCGCATTTTTGGAACCGGTGACCATCTTGCCAGATTGCATCCAGGCACTGCGTGGCAGCGGCTACTATATCGCGGCTGTCTTGAGTAGGTATCTGCAGTTTTGTACCTGCAGTTTTGCCGTAATAGGCTTCATTAGTAGCGAACGGGCTGGTTTTGATGAATGCGGAGATGTGCCTGCAGAATTGATGCTCACCGCGCAGCTTCTCCGCTGCCCGCACTGCATGGCTGCAGATAGCTTCACGCATCAGGTCATATTCAGCCACGCGGTCACCAAATGAACGAGAGCAAACGATCTGCTGCTTGGTTGGAGCAAACTCCTCAAGCTCTAAGCAAGGCTCCCCACGCAGTTCTCTCAAAGTTCTCTCTAAAACTATGTTGAAA
>Ga0105244_10004164_pt1 | contig 10064 bp, 7 predicted proteins | sample KBSM44metaG_FD_80423 | JGI IMG/M metagenome (GOLD analysis project Ga0105244, IMG submission 80423) | Miscanthus rhizosphere microbial communities from Kellogg Biological Station, Michigan, USA - KBS M4-4 metaG | ecosystem: Host-associated > Plants > Roots > Rhizosphere > Soil | place: Michigan...
TCACGCACGAGCGCGACAAGGGCATGCGCGTCACCAACCTGGTGCGCAACCCGGACTTCATGGATTACATCATCCTCGGCCGCTACGAGCAGCCGCTGACGATCAGCTTCCGCGAGCGCAAGCTCATCGTGCACATCATTCCGTTCGAGAACCGCCGCCAGATCCTGGTCACGCACGACGCCACCGAGACCGAGCGCATCGAAGAGATGCGCCGCGACTTCATCGCCAACGCCTCGCACGAGCTGCGCACGCCGCTGACGGTGATCGTCGGCTTCCTGGAGATCGCCGCGTCGGAGGGGCTGGACGTGGCCACGCGCTCGGCCCACCTGAAGCTGATGACGGAGCAGGGCCACCGCATGCAGCACCTGATCGAGGACATGCTGACCCTGTCGCGGCTGGAATCGGTGGATTATCCGATGCGGCCGGAGCATATCGACGTGCGCAAGCTGATGGAGCAGGTGTTGCGCGACGCCCGCGCGCTGTCGGCCGGCAAGCACGAGATCACGATGGAATTCGACGGCCCGGACATCATGGGCAGCTACGAGGAATTGCACAGCGCCTTCGGCAACCTGGCATCGAACGCGGTGCGCTACACGCCGGCCGGCGGCAAGATCACGCTGGTCTGGCGCGAGTTCGACGGCGGCGTCAAGTTCAAGGTCGAGGATACCGGCATCGGCATCAGCCCCGAGCATATCTCGCGGCTGACGGAGCGTTTCTACCGGGTCGACAAGAGCCGCTCGCGCGAGACGCAGGGCACCGGGCTGGGCCTGGCGATCGTCAAGCATGTGCTGCTGCGCCACGGCAGCACCTTGCAGATCAAATCGGAGGCGGGCAAGGGCAGCAGTTTCATCGTGTGCCTGCCGAAAACGGCCATCGTGCAGCGCCAGCCCGAGCTCATGCTCAACTAAGACCAGGGACCGGGCAAATTCCCCTACGTGTCTCCGCGCTGAACCTGCCGCTTCAGGCCGTCTTCCCCCGCAGCGCTTTCACGCAACTCTGCAACGCGTCCTCGAACGAATGGGACACGTGATCCGCCTGGTCGAACGTGCACTCCCGTAAGTCCGGGTTCTCGAATGGACTCGGCAACAACACCGCGAACTGCTTGCAATGCGGCAGGCTCTCGCGGAACTTCTGGATCGCCTGGTCCATCTTCTCGCGGTCGTTGAGCGGATCGATACTGACCAGGCACACGATCGACACCAGCTCCGGCGACGCTTCCGGCGGCGCCGGCTCATCCAGATCCTCCATGCTCATGCTGCGGGCGTCGATTTTCTGCTCGCGCAGGACGCGCACCAGGATCTCCGTGGCCAGCTCGTCGAATTGTCCGCTCAACCCGATGGTCAGCACCAGGCTGCCGGCCGGCACGTCGAACGATCCCTGCCACTCGCCGGTGGCCGAGATGCGGCTGTCGCGCAACTGGCGGCCGATGCCGACCCCGGCCAGCGCCGACACGCTCTTGCGCCGCTTCCACCATTTCGGATTGCCGCTCAGCGCCTCGATGACGGCGATGACGGCCGTGCTGACCTTGACTTCCTCCTCCGGCGTGATGGCGTTGTCCTTCAGGTCGAAATGGGCCAGGTGCAGCGCCGGCACCAGCACGCCGTCGCAATAAGCCGCCAGCGACTTGTGCTGCATGTAGCGCTTGGCGCTGGCGACGATCTCGTGGGCGTCGCCGGAGAGGATGCGCTGGTAGAAATTCTGCGGCATCGTCAGCGCCGGCAGTTCGCCGAACATGATCTCCAGCACCTTGAGCGCGCGGATGTAGCGTCCGGCCACCACCAGGCACAAGGTCAGCGGCGTCGATAGCACCAGCCCGACCGGCCCCCAGATCGCGCTCCAGAAGATCGCCGCCACCACCACCGACAGCGGCGACAGGCCCGTGGTGTGGCCGTACAGCTTGGGTTCGATGGTCTGGGCGACGATGATGTCGACCAGCAGGAACCAGCCGAAGGTCATCAAGGCCGTCGACCAGCCGGGGTCGATGGCGGCGGCCAGCAGCGTGGCGCAGAACGCGGCCATCCAGAAGCCGACGTAGGGGATGAAGCGCAGCACGGCGGCCATCGTGCCCCACAACAGCGCCTGCGACAGGCCGATCACGCTCAGGCCGATCCAGATGGCGATGCCGGTGCAGGCGTTGACGGCGAATTGCGAGATGAAGAAGCGCGATAGCCGCTCGCCGGCGTCGTTGACGGCGATGGTGGTGGCGCGCAGGTCGGCGCCGCCGGCCAGGCGGATGAAGCGGTCGCGCAGCGCTTCGTGCTCGAGCAGCACGAAGATCAGCACGATGAAAACGATGCCGGCCATCTCCAGCGGCGGCCAGACCGAGGCGATGATCTTGCCCAGCAGCTGCAAGGGTTTGAGCGCGGGTTCGTGGATTTCGACCGGGACCGGCGCGCGGCTCGACGCCGGCAGGCCAGGTTGCGCCTCGAGCGGCGTGCCGGGCACGTCCTGCGTGAAATGCTCGATCAACTGGCCGGCCGGGCCGCCGAGGCTGCCGATGGTGCCGCGCGTGAGGCTGTCGAGCGCTTCGACCTTGGCGGCGATGGTGTCCTGGTATTGCGGCAGGCTGGCGCCGAGCCGGCTGACCTGCGAGACGATCACCGCGCCTATCATCAGCAGCGCGGCGGTGACGAGCAGCACGCCGGTGAGCACGGACGCGGTCTGGCCCAGGCCGATGCGGCGCAGCGAGCGCACGAACGGGGCGATCAGGAAGCTGAAGATGAAGGCCAGCGTGATGGGGATGAGCACGTCGCGGCCGAAGTACAGCAGGCCCAGCACGGTGGCCGTACCGACCAGGCCGACGACGGCGTTGGGCAATGCGCGGGCGGGGAGTGAATCTGACACGTGTTCCTTGTGGGTAGTCTGCGGAAGGCAGGCCGCAAGAGCCTGCTTTCCGAGCCTAAATTAAGGGCTATCGCGTGTCAATGCTTCTTACCTATTTTGATGCAAGCCGACGTATCAGGTCGTGCTGCGGCGAAGGTAGTTGGCCGGTGTCGAAATCGGCAGGTCGGAAACGGTGACCGCGCTGGCCAGGGCCACCTGGTCCGCTTGGCGTATCTTGGCGTCGGGGGCGAGGACGCGCGCGATGACTTGCGGGTCGATATTAATGCTCTGCAAAAACTCGACCGCGCTCGGCGTGCCGATATCGCGTTGGACTTCCAGCGCTTGCCGGACGATGAATTCCAACGAATGCCAACCCGCCGTCTCCGAAGTCTCCGGCGGTCGGCTCTGACGTCTGTCGTGTTCTGGACTCATGTCGTGCTCCTTGCAACGGGGATGAAAAAAGATGGGAAGAAATTTGAGTGAGCCCAATTGTAGCCTAACTCGCGACCCCGCGACACCATCCATCGCGACGATTTCCGCATAGCCGAAACTAGTCGCTTACTAGTCGCCGAACCATTGTTCAAGCGTGTCCCTGGCTTTTTGCACATGCTCGTCCTTGATGTGCGCGGCCACGGCGGTGGCGGCGGCGATCAGCACGCCGATGTCGTCGGTGTAACCCAGGGCCGGCAGCAGGTCCGGTATCGCGTCGATCGGCGAAATGAAATAGCCGAGCGCGCCGTAGATGGTCGTCTTCGCCCACAACGGCGTGTCCGGGTCGGTGGCGGAGTAGTACATTTTCAGCGCCTGTTCGAGCACTTTTCGCCCGGCGGTTTTCGCCTGGGTCTTTACCTTGTTCCAGAAGCCGGCATCGGAATAGTGCGACGCGTACTCGGTCTTGGCCATAACTGTTCTCCCTGGGCCCAACATTGGACCGCGTAGTGACAGCCAGTGTAGCGTGCCGGACGTAAAGCTCAAAATCCTACGGAACGCCGGCCCCATCAAACGCCGAACCACCTCACAGCGCGCGGCCCAGTTCGGCTTCGAAGAGGCGTAACTGTTCGCGGTCGTCCAGCAGATAGTCGGCGCGCATGATGTCGTGGGCGACGATGCGGTCCTCCAGCAGCGGCTCGACCTTGGTCCTCAGATAGGCGAGGCCCAGCGCCGTGCCTTTGCCCAGCCGCATACCGGGATGGAAGTACAGGCCTTGGCCGGCCGTGATGTACTCGATGGCGAGCACCTTTTGCACATTGCCGAGGATGCGCAGCAGGTTCAGTGTGGCCGGCGTGCCCATCGACAGGTGGTCCTCCTGCAGCGCCGAGGTGATGTAGTTGTCCAGCACCATGGGCTGCGCCAGGATCTTGTTCTCCGCCACCAGCGAGGCGGCCGCGTATTGCACGATCATCAACCCGGAATTGACGCCGCTCTCGGCGATCAGGAACGGCGGCAGGTCGCTGACGTGCGGATTGACCAGGCGGTCGATGCGGCGCTCGGCCACGCCGCCCAGCTCGGCCACGGCGACCGACAGCGAGGTGGCCGCCATCGCCATCGCCTCGCCGTGCGGATTGGCCTGCGAGATGACGCGGTAGTTGTGGATGTCGCCGAACACCAGCGGATTGTCGTTGGCCGATTGCAGTTCGATGCCGATCAGGCGTTCCGCGTGCGCCAGCTGTTCGCGCGCGGCGCCGTGGATTTGCGGCATCGAGCGCAGGCTCAGCGCGTCTTGCGTGCGGATGCCTTCGCCGCTTTGCAGCACCGCGCTGTCCGCCAGCAAGGCGCGCAGGTTGGCCGCCACCTGGATCTGGCCCGGATACGGCTTCTGCGCCATGGCTTCGGCGTCGAAGGCACTAAGCTGGCCGCGCAGCGCCTCGAAGCTCATCGCGCCTATCATATCGGCCCAGCAGGCCAGCCGCTTGGCGTGGTCCAGCGCCAGACACAGCAGGCCGGTCATGCAGGGCAGGCCGTTGACCAGGCTCAGGCCGTCCTTGGCGCCCAGTTCGACCGGCTTCATGCCCAGCATCGCCAGCGCGGCGTCGGCCGGCATCAGCTGGCCGCGGAAACGCACCTCGCCCAGCCCGATCAGGGCCAGGCCGACATGGGCCATATGGGTCAGGTAGCCGACCGAGCCCTGCATCGGCACCACCGGCGTCAATCCCCCGTTGAGGAAGTCCAGCAGCTGGCGCACCACCGGGGCGCTGATGCCCGAGTGGCCACGGCTGTAGTTGATGACCTGGGCGCACATGATGGCGCGCGTTTCGACCACCCCCAGCGGCGCGCCCAGCCCGCAGGCGTGGCTCTTGAGCGTGCGGCGCGACAGTTCGCCCAGCTGCGCGCCGCTCAGCACCACTTCCGACAGGGCGCCGAGGCCGGTGTTGATGCCGTAGGCCTTGACGCCGTCCGCGACGATGCGCTCGACGATGTGGCGGGCGTTGTCGATGCGTTCCCACAGGGCGTCGCTCAGTTCCAGCCTGGCGCCGTTGGCGACCATGACCACCTGCTGATAGGTGGCCGGCGCCTGGGCGCTCAATATGACGATGTCCGCTTTCATGGCAGTGTCCCCTTCATGCCGGTTGTGGCGCCGGCGCAAGCGCGGCAACGGCGGCCCCGCGCTTTTCGACGAATTTGCGCACGTAGTCGTCGGCCGGCGAGCGCAGGATCTCGTCCGGCGTGCCGACCTGCACCAGCTTGCCGTCGCGCAGGATGGCGATGTGGTCGCCCAGCTTGAGCGCCTCGTCCAGATCGTGCGTGATGAAGATGATGGTCTTGTGCAGCGTCGATTGCAATCGCAGCAGTTGGTCCTGCATGTCGTCGCGGATCAGGGGATCGAGCGCGCTGAAGGCTTCGTCCATCAGCAGTATGTCGGTGTCGGCCGCCAGCGCGCGCGCCAGGCCGACCCTTTGCCGCATGCCGCCGGACAATTCGTCCGGATATTTGGCTTCATAGCCCTTCAGGCCGACCCTTTCGAGCCAGTCGCGCGCCACCGTGTGCGCCTGCGTCTTGTCGTCGCCCCGCGTCAGCAGGCCGAAGGCGGCGTTGTCCAGCACGGTCTTGTGCGGCATCAGGCCGAAGCCCTGGAACACCATGCTGATGGTCTGGCGCCGCAGCTGGCGCAGCTCCGCGTCCGACATCGCCAGCACGTTGCGGCCGTCGATCAGGATCTCGCCCGCGCTCGGCTCGATCAGGCGGTTGAAGTGCCGCACCAGCGTCGATTTTCCCGAACCGGACAGGCCCATGATGACGAAGATCTCGCCGGCCTTGATGTTGAGCGACACGTCGCTCAGGCCGACGTTGCAGCCGGTGCTGGCCAGCACCTGGCCCTTGTCGCCGCCGTCGCGCAGCATTTTCAAACCGTCTTTCCAGCGCGGCCCGAAGATCTTGCAGACGTTTTTGACCTCGATTTTGTAGTCGTTCATTTGGTCCCCTTGCCGGCCTGCGCCAGACGTTGGCGGCTGTCCTTGCCGTAGCCCTGGGTGATGCGGTCCATCACGATCGCCAGGATGACGATGGCGATGCCCGCTTGCAGGCCCTTGCCGATGTTGACGGTCTGTATGCCTTCGAGCACGTCCTCGCCGAGGCCGCGCGCGCCTATCATCGAGGCGATCACCACCATGCCGAGCGCCATCATGATGGTCTGGTTCAGGCCGGCCATGATGCTGGGCCGCGCCTGCGGCAGCTGCACCTCGATCAGCAATTGCCAGCCGGTGGTGCCGAACGACGTGGCCGCCTCGACCAGCTCCTCGCCGACCTGGCGGATGCCCAGGTCGGTCAGGCGCAGCAGCGGCGGCGTGGCGTAGATGATGGTGGCCAGGATGGCCGGCACCTTGCCCAGGCCGAACAGCATCAGCACCGGCACCAGGTAGACGAAGCTGGGCATGGTCTGCATCACGTCCATGACCGGCATCAGCACGTTGCGCAGCGCGTTGCTGCGGGCGCTGAGGATGCCGAGCGGAACCGCCAGCAGCACCGAGATCGTGGTGGCGACGATGACCAGCGCGAGCGTCTGGATCAACTGGTCCCACAGTCCGAACGAGCCCACCAGCAGCAGGCACAGGGTGAAGCCGATGGCGTGCGCCAGCCGCCGCGTCGCATGCAGGCTCAGAAGGAAGACGGCGGCCAGCACCAGCCACCAGGGCAGGGCGCGCAGCGCGCCCTCGAACGGCACCAGCACGTGGCGCAGCAGCCAGATCGAGGCGTCGTGGAAGGTGTCGCCGAAACGGCTGTTGATGGCATCGACCGCCGTGTTGATCGGCTCGACCAGGGAAATGCTTAGCGCTTCGGGAAAGGATGGCATAAAAACCTCATTTAAGACTTGCAGTGATTCTGGCGGCGTTCCCGGCCGGCATCCACGTTTGCCAGATGGCCGGCTGGCGTTTGAGGAACTGCTGCGCCAGCACGGCCGGGTCGATCTTTTTCGCCTCGCGCTCGGCCAGCAGCGCGTTGAGCAGGTCGGCCGGCATGTACATCTTGTCGAACAGCGCCATCAGCACCGGATCGGCGTCGTGGAACACGCGCGACACGCCCACTTGCAGCTTGTTGGGCGGGTTGACGGTGCCGCAGGGCTTGGTGTTGTTCTGGCTCGTCAGCGTTTCCCAGCAGGCTTGCGAGAACGCCGGTTCCTCCAGGCGGATGAACCTGTAGCGGCCCATCATCGCCGTCGGGCTCCAGTAGTAGAACAGCACCGGCCGGCCGCGCTGCACCGCCGAGGCGATCGCCGCGTCCAGCGCCGGACCGGTGCCGGGACGGAAGTTGATGTAGCTGCCGCCAAGGCCGTAGGCCTTGAGCTTTTGCGTGTTGACGCCCTGGCACGTCCAGCCGGCGGGACAGTTCAGGAAGCGGCCCTTGTCCGGCTCCTCGTCGTCCTGGAACAGGTCCTTGTATTTCGGCAGGTCGGCCACCGACTTCAGGCCGGGCGCGCGGGCCTTGATGCCCCGTTTGGCGTCGCCCAGCACCAGGTACTCCGGCACGTACCAGCCTTCCACCGCGCCTTTGATGATCTCGCCCATGCCCACCACCTTGCCGGCCCTGGCCGCGTCGTTCCAGGCGGTGCTGCGGCCGATCCACTCCTCGGCGAAGACCTGGATGTCGTTGCGCGCCAGCGCCAGTTCCATGGCGATGCTGTTGCCGGGCAGGGCGTCGGTCTTGCAACCGTAGCCCTGTTCCAGCACGTAGCGCATCACCTCGGTCAGCAGGCGCGCGCTTTCCCAGTTCAGGCCGGCGAAGTTGATGGTCTTGCCGCCGGCGCACCAGGCCGATGTGGCCGTCGCCTGGGCGGGCGCCGGCGCCTGCGCCGCCGCCTGCGCGGAAAGGGCGCCGGACAGCAGCATCAGGGCGATGGCGTGGTTGCGGGATTTCGTCATGGGCTCATCCATCAAAGGGGTAAAACGCCGGCTCAGAAGCGCGCCTTGACCCGTACGCCGATAGTGCGCGGACGCGCCATGAAGGTCGTGTCGCCGGGTTGCAGGCCGTTCGGATCGCGGGTGATATCGACGATCTTGGTGCCGTTGTTCAAATTGGTGCCGAACAGGCCGAACTCGTATTTGCCCGATTTGTACGACAGCGCCGCGTTGAGCATACTGGACGACGGGATTTCCGCATAGTTGCTGCCGGTTGGCGCGAAGTCTGTGTACGAATTGCCGCGATACGAATAGGTGGCCGAGAAGCCCACTTCATCGTTGTCGGCCAGCGGCACCGCATAGTTGAAGGTGACGTTGGCGGTCACGCGCGGCGCGTACGGCGTGCGGGTGCCGGCCGGGGCCGATTGCGCCGCCAGCGGCGTGACGATGTCGGACTTGGCCTTGGCGTCGGTGTAGGCGGCGTTGAAGCCCAGGCTCATGCGGCGCGCCAGCTTGACCATCGATTCGATTTCCAGGCCCTGGCTGCGGATCTTGCCGGCGTTTTGCGTGTAGTAGTACGAGCATGGCAGATAGTTGGCCACTTGCACCTTTTCCCAGTCGATCAGGAAGGCCGCCACGTTCAGGCTGACGCGCTGGTTGAGGAAGGTGTTTTTCGATCCCAGCTCGTAGCTCCACAACTGGTCCGGACCGAAGCTGGCGGGCGCCTGGATGCCGCACAGCACCTGCGGCACCGGCTGGTTGTTACCGCCGTAGCGGAAGCCTTTGCCGGCCTGGGCGTACAGCAGGTGCTCCGGGTCCAGGTGGAAGGCGGCGGCGAAGCGTGGGTTGCCGCCGCGCGCGCTCGATTTGCTGTGCACCACGTTCGGCGTGCCGACCGGGGCGTCGACCGTGGCCGCCGGTGTGTTGCCGTAGTAGCCGGTGAAGCGCAGGTCGAAGTCCTCCTTCTGCGTGAACAGGCGCACGCCGGCGGTCAGGTCCAGCTTGTCCCAGAGGGTGTAGGTGGTCTCGGCGAACAGCGCGGCCTGGCGCGAGCGCGAGTCCTGGGTGCCGGAGAACTGGTCGTTTTCGTTGAAGGCCAGGTCGTTGGTTTTGGAGCTGTAGCCGGGGAAGTCGTAGGTGGCGGCGTACAGCGCGTCCATGCCGTGGGTCGGTTCGTCCTCCCAGAAATGGCGCTTGCCGCTTTCCAGGAACAGGCCGCCGGTCCACTTCAGCGGGCCCGGCTCGGTCGAGTTGAGCCGGAATTCCTGCGCGAAATCCTGCAGTTTGTTGGTGATGGTGTAGTCGGCCTGCACCAGGTTCTGGCCGGGGAAGATGAAGGCGGTGGTGTTGTACTCGTCGGACTTGACGTACAAGGTCTTGCGGTGGATGTAGCTGGTCGACGAGACCAGCTCGGCCTTGGCCATCTTGTAGTTGACGGCCAGGTTGTAGAGCTGCATGTCGTCGTTGCTCTTTTGTTCGGTCAGCGCGCTGGTGGTGAACGGCGCCAGGCCGCTGAAGGCGCCGTTGAGCCCGCCCTTCATGCTGGAGGCGGTCACGCTGGCGTCCACCGTCAGGTCCGGCGAAGCCTGCAGGCGCATGGCGACGCGGCCCTGGTGGGTGGTGGTGTCGTTGGTGCGTTCGCCGTTGACGGTGTTGCGGATGTAGCCGGTGTCCTCGCCGGTGTAGCCGGTCACCCGCAGGCCGAGCACGCCTTCCTTGACGGGGACATTGACCATGCCGCGCACGTTGCCGTTGTTGCCGCCGTTGCCCGAGGTCTTGGAACCGACCGCCTCGAACGAGCCGAACACCGAGTCGAGGTCCGGCTTTTGCGTGATCTGGCGGATGGTGCCGGCCATCGCGCCGGCGCCGTACAGCGTGCCCTGCGGGCCGCGCAGCACTTCGATGCGTTCA
>Ga0105244_10004165_pt1 | contig 10063 bp, 7 predicted proteins | sample KBSM44metaG_FD_80423 | JGI IMG/M metagenome (GOLD analysis project Ga0105244, IMG submission 80423) | Miscanthus rhizosphere microbial communities from Kellogg Biological Station, Michigan, USA - KBS M4-4 metaG | ecosystem: Host-associated > Plants > Roots > Rhizosphere > Soil | place: Michigan...
CTTCCGCGGGGGCTCCGACTGGCGACGGCCTACGCGTGGCGCTTCGTCGTGATCGCGGTGGCCGCCGGCATCCTCATCTGGCTCGTCATCCAGCTCAAGCTTCTCGTCATCCCGCTGATGGTGGCGATCCTGGTGACGGCGCTGCTGTGGCCGGCCTTCACCTGGATGCTGGCGCGCGGCGTGCCGCGATGGCTGGCGATCGTGGCCTCCGTGATCGGGACGATCGCGGTGATCGGCGGTCTGCTGTGGCTGGCGGTCTGGCAGATCACCCGTGAGTGGTCCAGCGTGCAGGCGCGAACCGCCCAGTCGATCGACCAGTTGCGGTCGTACCTCATCGACGGGCCGCTCCACCTCACGTCTCAGCAGATCGACGACCTCCTCGCGCAGGCGTGGACCTATCTGCAGCAGCAGGCCGAGGTGCTCTGGTCGGGTGCGCTGGTGGTCGGCTCCACCGTCGGTCACGTCGTCACCGGCGCCGTGCTGGCCCTGTTCATCCTGCTGTGCACGCTCGCCGACGGCGGCGGCATCTGGCGCTGGGTGGTGCGTCTGTTCCCGCGCCGGGCCCGCGGGGAGGTCGACGGTGCCGGCCGTGCAGGCTGGCGGACCGTCGTGACGTACGCGCGGACGCAGCTGCTGGTCGCGACGATCGATGCCACCGGCATCGCGCTCGGCGCCTTCCTCCTCGGTGTCCCGCTCGCCATCCCCATCGGCGTGCTGGTGTTCCTCGGCGCCTTCGTCCCCTTCGTCGGGGCGATCGTCACGGGTGCACTGGCGGTGTTCCTCGCGTTGGTCTACAACGGCCCCTGGATCGCCCTGTGGATGCTGGTCGTCGTCCTCGCCGTGCAGCAGCTCGAGGGCCACGTGCTGCAGCCGCTGCTGATGGGCTCGGCCGTCAAGGTGCATCCGTTGGCCGTGGTGCTCGTCGTGGCGGGAGGGGCGATGATCGCCGGCATCCCCGGTGCGCTGTTCGCCGTCCCCTTGGCGGCTTTCGTCAACGTCGTGGCCGTCTACCTCGGACGCGGTTCCGAGGGCGCGGCGGCCCCACCCGATCAGGCGGACCTCATCTGGAGCACCGTCCCCCGCAGTAGGAAGAAGCCCGAGTGACCCACCCGACCCTGGCGGAGTTCGAGGACGCCGCCGCCGTCCTTCGTGATGTCATCGTGAAGACGCCGTTCGACGTCTCCGAACACCTGTCCGAGGTACTCGGCGCGCCCGTGTATCTCAAGCTCGAGAATCTGCAGCGCACCGGTTCCTTCAAGATCCGCGGCGCGACCTACCGACTGTCGCGCCTGAGCGCGGAGGAGCGCTCTCGCGGGGTCGTCGCGGCATCGGCCGGCAACCACGCCCAGGGCGTCGCGTCGGCCGCGCAGAAGCTCGGCATCCCCGCGACGATCTTCATGCCGCTGGGCGTGCCCGTCCCCAAGCTCCTCGCGACCCGGGGCTACGGCGCCGAGGTGATCCTGGAGGGGGCCACGGTCGAGACTCCGCTCAGGCTCGCCGCCGAGTTCGCCGAGCGCACCGGGGCCGTGATGATCCACCCCTACGATCACCGCGACGTGATCGTCGGCCAGGGAACCCTCGGCCTCGAGATCTGGGATGCCGTGCCGGAGCTGGAGACCGTGATCGTCGGGATCGGCGGGGGAGGACTCATCGCCGGCGTCTCCGCCGCGATCAAGGCGCGCGCCGCTCTGGAAGGACGACGCGTGCGCATCATCGGGGTGCAGGCGGAGAACTCGGCCGCCTATCCGTCGTCCTTGGCCGCCGGCATGCCCCTGACGGTGCCGACGACGCCCACGATCGCGGACGGGATCGCCGTCGCCCGGCCGGGCGATGTGCCGTTCGCGGTCATCAGCGACCTCGTCGATGAGGTGGTCACCGTCAGTGACGACGACATCGCGCGCGCGCTGCTGGTGCTGTTGGAACGCGCGAAGCAGGTCGTCGAGCCGGCCGGAGCGGTCGGTGTCGCTGCGATCCTCGCCGGCAAGGTCACCGCGAGCGGGCCGACCGCCGTGATCCTGTCCGGGGGCAACATCGACCCGCTCCTGCTGCAGCGTGTCGTGGCCCACGGGCTCGCGGCGTCCGGTCGCTACATGACGCTGCAGATTCCGCTGCCCGACCGGCCCGGCCAGCTGGCGCGAGTCTCAGAACTGCTGGCGATCGCCGGCGCGAACGTCATCGAAGCCCTGCACACTCGCCACGGCCACGGTCTGCAGATCAGCGAGGTCATCCTCCAGCTCAGTGTGGAGACGCGCGGTGAGGAGCACCGTGCACACGTGATCCGCGTGCTCGAAGAAGCGGGCTTCCGTCCGCGCGTGGGTCAGGACTGACAGCGGCGGGGGAGCGTACCTACCCGCCCGCTGCGGAGTCGGGATCGGGCGCGTCGAAGCGGTGCACGCTGGCGTACGGTCGCGATGTCAGCTGTTCGACCGTTCGGCGCACCTCTGGATCGACGTCGGCGGCGGCGCCGCCGGCCCGGAGGCGATCGACCTCGGTGACGAGGACGAGATGGCTGTGCCGCGTGAGGGGGAATCGTGCCGCGAGCAGCAGGGCGATGAGAGTCAGTCCTCCCGCCCCGATGAGCATCGTGATGGCGATGCCCCACTGCACGGCGGGGGTCTGCGCGGTCGCGCCGGGCTGGAAGCCGATCGCGGTGAGGACGGCGCCGACGGCGATGGTGGCCACGCTGCTGGTCGCCTTGCGGGAGAAGTTCATCATCCCGGCGAAACGTCCCTCTCGTCGCTTGCCGGAGAGGGCTTCATCGACGTCGGGGATGAAGGGGAAAACGTTCCATGGCACGAAGTAGACGATGCTCTTGAAGGCCTGGTAGATGACGGAGGCGCCGACGGCGAGGACCATCGTGGTCGCCGGCGGCAATCGTGCGGCGAACAGGGCGACGTATGCGATGAGCACGGCGATCACCATGCCGAAACCGAGACGGTACAGGCGGGCGGGGCCGATGCGGAAGAAGAGGTAGCCCCACAGCGGTGTGAGGGGAACGGCGACGATGCCGACGCCGAGCAGGACCGACCCGAAGGCGGGGTCGAGGGCGAGAGAGAAGACGACGTAGTACATCAGGACGGTGCTGAAGACGTCTTGGGCTGTCACGCCCGAAAGGTAGATTCCGAGGTGGCGCGCGAAGATCGGCAGTCGCAGCGTCGACCAGTATTCCTTCGCTTCCGACCAAAGAGTGTGCGCGAGGTCTGTGGCGCGGCCGCGCGCGGCACGCCGATCAGCGTGGAGTTCGCCGAGCATCTCGGGCGTGGGCTCGTGTTCCCAACTGGTCAGGTACGTGATTGCGACAGCGATGGCGAACACGACGGCGAACACCGCCCCCATCACGCCGTAGGCGCGCGCATCGTTTTGTCCCATGACGGCCAGAAGAGCCCCGGTCAGCAACGTCGCGACGCTTCCTGCGAGGCCGGAGAACAGCATCCGCATCGTCGACATCAGGGTGCGCTCCCGGTAGTCCTGGGTCATCTCGGACGGGAGCGTCTCGTAAGGCACCATGACGATGGACTGCGCGAGGTCGAAGGCGACGAAGACGAGGAAGTAATACCAGAACCCGCCGCCCGTCGTCCACAACAGCCCGAACGTGAGCATCAGGGGGATGCCGAGGAGCAGGAAGAAGCGGCGGCGCCCGAACCGTCGCCCGATGCGGGTGCGGTACAGGCGGTCGGAGACGCTGCCGACCACGACGTTGGCGACCATGTCGATGAGCCTGGCGACGCCGATGATCGTCGCCGCTTCCAGGGCGCTCAGGCTGGCGAAGGTCGTCAGGAAGAAGAGGAAGTAGGCGCCGATGATCGCACCGGAGCCTCCGCCCATGACATCGGTAAGGCCCCACCCGAGCGCCCGCCAGAACGTGACGCGTCGTCGCACGCGCATCACCGGTTTGCCCCGCGAGACGTCATGACGCCGTCTGTTCGCCTCGCGCAGCGGGCGAGGCGAGGTCGAGCGCGGGCCAGCACTTGTCGTACTTCACGCCCGTCAGACTCTCCACGACCTTCCGGGTCGCCGTGTTCACCTCGCTTTTGGATCCTCCCGCGCGCAGGCGCTCCATCTCGGTGATGAGGATGGTGTGGCTCTTTTTGTTCAGCGCGAAGCCGGCGGCGATGATCCAGGCGAGGATGAAGCCGCCGACCACCCACCAGATCTCGACCGACACCAGCGCATTCAGCGCCTCGGGGGTCTGGCTTTCGCGCGTGGCGTCGAATCCGTTCGCGCTGAGGTAGATGCCCACGAGGGTGATCGAGATTCCCTGCGTCATCGTCCGTAGGAACCGCATCATCGAGGCGAAGATCCCCTCCCGGCGGCGGCGGGTGATCATTTCATCGACATCGGGGATGAACGGGAACACCTGCCAGGGGGTGAAGAACACGAGGCTCTTGAAGAACAGCCACAGGCAGAAGACGACGATCGCGAGCGGTACCCAGACGCCGGCATCCATGTTCTGCACCCCACCGGCGAGCGCGAACATTCCGATCAGGGTGGCAATGCATCCGCCGAAGGTGATCGTGTACAGCCCTCGCGTGCCGAGTCGCGCGAACAGCCATCCCTGAACCGGAGTCAGCGGGACGGTGAGGATGGCGAAGGAGAGCAGAAGTGAGGCGAAGGCCGCGTCGCGGTTCCATGCGAAGATGACGAAGAAGACGAAGACGTTCGCGAAGACGTCGGCGAAGCTGACTCCCAAGAGATAGATCGCCAGATGGCGCTGGAATGCGCGCACGCGCAGCGTGGACGCATAAGCGACGATGATCTCTCCCGTGCTGTGCAGCGCGGCGCGGAGGCCTCCGCCTGCCGCCGGTGGCGCGGTCGCCGCGGCCAGTTCCTCTTCGGAGGGCACGCGTTCCCAGGTGAACCGATAAGTCACCAGAACGCAGATCATGAACACGATCACGAACCCGACACCGATGATCGTGTAAGTGGAGCCGTTCTGTCCCAGCAGGGCGAGGAGCGCGCCTCCGACGGCCGGCACGAGCGCGCCGGACAGACCGGAGAAGAACATGCGGGTCGTCGACAGGATCGTCCGCCCGGTGAAGTCCGTCGCCATCTCCGAGGGGAGGGTGGCGTACGGGATCATGATGATCTGCAGGGTGATGATCCAGGCGAGGAAGCTGAAGAAGTAGACCCAGTAGTTCAGTCCCGGCAGCCACATCGCGATGCCGAGCAGCAGCAGCGGGGCGCCGAGCAGCAGGAAGAACCGGCGACGCCCGAACCGCCGTCCGGCCTTGTACCGCAGGAAACGGTCGGAGACGGCGCCGATGACGATCGCCGTCACGGCGCTGATCACCGTGGACACCCCCTGGACGCTGGTCGCTTCGGCGATCTGCAGGCCGCCGTAGGTGGTGAGGAACAGCGTCAGGTAGGTTCCCGTCAACGCGCCGGCGCCGCCGCCGAAGATGTCGCCCACGCCGAAGCCGATGCCGTTCCAGATCGTGATCCGACGACGCGCCGCCGCCTTACGGGTGGACGGCAGGTGTTGCGGGGACGGGGTCGGTTCCGCGCTCGGAGTGTGGGCCATGGTGGTCGGACTTTCTGGTCTGAGGGCGCGGCACGCGGCGCCGAGGGAACGATTCAGGCGGAGATCGTGCGTCCGTGGAGGTCGGGGACTCCCGACATCCGGAAGAAGTAGGTGTTGACCTGGTCGCGCCACTCGACGGCGTTCTCGAGCTGACGATCGAGCCGTTCGGAGACGTTGGCGTGGGTTGCGGGGTCGATGCGCCCGGAGATCGAGGCCCACCGCTCGCGATACCGCTGAACCGTGTCGACGCCGTCGAAGTGCGTGTCGTAGATGTGCTGGATGACGGTTTTGCCGGAGTGCAGCACATGCGTGTAGGGCACGTGATGGAAGAACAGCAGAAGCTCGTCAGGGACCGTGGCCAGATCCTCATAGGTGTGACGAAGTGCGGGCGCGTATTGCGCGGTGAAGCCGGATCCGGTGGCGACGGTGCGATCGACACCGATGCCGTCCCGGTCGGCGAAATGGTAGGTGCCCCACCGGTCGTACTCGTATCCGTTGACCGAGACGCCGTAGTGATAGTGCGGGCGGACCATGAAGCCGACACCGAGGGGTGCGGTGTAGTTCTCGTAGGTCTCCCGCGAGGTGAGCAGGATCCAGCGCAAGACGTCCCGGACGTCGTCGTCGATGCCAGTGAAGGTCTGGGAGATCCATTCTTCGAGGATCTGTGCCGCGTCGAGACTGTTGTCCCATGCGAGCCGGCCGAATCCGTAGAGGTTCGCCTGTGCGAGTGCATGACCGGTCCAGTTGTCGTCCATCCCGACGTTCGGCACGCCAGCCACACCCACGTAAGTCGTGACCCGCGCGTCGCTGGACGCGATCGTGGCGACCGTGCGATCTCCCGGGCCCTCGGTGTGCGTGTGATGGCGCAGCACTTCGACCCACTGGGAGACGGGATAGTTCACGTCGATCTGGTGGCCGAGGTACTCGGCGGTGATCTGGAACTCGACGATCAGATTCGTCGCGTGCAACTGTCCGATGAGGGGGCTGATCGGCTCGCGCGTCTGGAAGTCGATCGGACCGAACTTGATCTGGAGGGCGACGTTGGGTGCGAAGCGCCCTGCCAAGGGCTTGAAGTTCTCGTAGGCCGCACGCGCACGGTCCGTCGCCCGGTCACGCCAGTCCTGGTGGGAGTTGTAGACGAAGGCGCGCCAGATCACGAGCCCCCCGTGCGGCGCGAGTGCATCTGCGAGCATGTTCGCGCCGTCGGCGTGCGTGCGTCCGTACTCGTAGGGACCGGGCTCTCCCTCGGAGTCGGCCTTCACGAGGAAGCCGCCGAAGTCGGGGATCTCGTGGTAGATCGCGTCGGCGACCGTGCGCCACCACGCGCGGACAGCGTGGTCGAGCGGATCGGAGCTCGACAGCCCGCCGATCTTCTTCGGCGCCGCGAAGTTGATCGACAGGAACGTGCGCACGCCGAACTGTGCCAGCAGATCGGCGACCTCGCGCACCTTCCCGAGCAAGGGCAGCTGGATCAGCTGGGTGCCCTTGCCGCGGACGTTGACGTTGTTGAGGACCACGGCGTTGATGCCGATGGAGGCCAGGAAGCGACCGTACTGGGCGATCCGCTCGCGGTCTCCTCGGAACGGCTCGTCGAGGTCTCGCACGGGAAAGCCGCCGGGTGGGTGGGCGTGATCATTGCTCCCCGGCACCCCGAAGAAGATCGATTCCCCCGCATAACCGCGTTCGACGGTGCCGTCCACCTGATCCCAGTGGTTCAGCATGCGCAACGGCTGGTCGGGACGGGAGGACACGTCGAGGTCCCCCGGATTGTCTTCCGCGAGCCGCCCACGCACGAGGGCGTAGAAGCCGTAGAGGAGCCCGCGCTCGGTGTCGGCGGAGACGACCGTGGTGTCGGCCCGTCTGCGGATTCGGTAGCCTTCCGCCGTGGGCGGCGCCCCCGGCTCCACGCGCAGAACCACGGATGCTGCGGCAGGGTCCGCGGTGACCCGACATCCGAAGTACGTCGACAGATCGTCGGCGAGCCGTCGCACGATGATGTGCTCCGGATCGCTCACGGCAAAGGCGAACACCTCGTGTCGTAGAGCGTCACGCACCGCATGAGGGTTCAGCCACATCGGGTCGGCCACGCGCACATCTCCTCGTCGATCGATGGGGCGAGGGTGTCCGCGGCGGTCTCGCGTCGGATACCAGCGGCCTCGCTCCAGAGTGCGAAACTTTCGCGATGCTTTGCGAAAGATTACTGGCACGGTAGCGTTGGTCCGTCGCCTCTGTCAAACCCGTCCGAACAGGAATCACGTGCCCCTCTCTGACGTCCCGCGCGGACGCCCGACGCTTGCGGAGCTCGCCGCGCAGCTCGGTGTCTCGTCGGCGACCGTGTCCAAGGTCATCAATGGTCGCTCCGGCGTATCGGCTGAGGTCCGGGAACACATCGAGCAGACCCTGCGTGCCCGGGGGTACGCGAAACCCCTGGTCAATGGGAACAACGACACGATCGATCTCGTCTTCGACGAGCTTCAGGATCCGGCCCAGTTGCCGATCATCGCCGGGGCCCTCGATGCGGTGGAACGGCACGGACTGCGTCTGTCGATCCATCGGTGGCAAAACCGGCGGTCCTCGACGTCGGACATCGTGTCGGAAGCGGTGCGCCGCAAGCCGGCCGGTCTCATCCTCGTGCGAGACAGGATCACACCGCAGGAGCGCGATGGCATGTCGGCGCGAAAGCTCAACTTCGTGTCACTGAACCCCCGTGGCTCACCGGCCGCGGACACGTACGCCGTGTACTGCGACAACTGGGCAGGCGCCCTGTCGGCGGGACGCCACCTCATCGAAGCGGGACATCGCCGCATCGCGATGGTGACCGGGCCCGAGAACGTCCTCGCCAGCGACGCGCGTACCGGAGGCTTCGTGACCGCACTGCGTGAGCACGGCGTCTCCCTCGACGCCGACTACGTCGTCCGCGGTGATTTCTCCGTGGAAAGCGGGATGGCCGCGGGGGATCGACTGCTTGCGCTTCCGGTGCCTCCGACCGCGATCTTCGCTCAGAACGACCTCGAGGCGCTCGGGGTGTATGCGGCGGCGCAGAAGGCCGGTGTGGCGATTCCCGACCAGCTATCGGTGGTCGGCTTCGACGACATGCCGCTGGCTGCCACGCTCTTTCCGGCGCTGACAACCGTCCACCAACCGTTGGCGGAGATGGCCTCGCGTGCGGTCGACATCGCGGTCGCCGTCGGGCGAAACGAGTCGGTGCCTCACCACTCGGTGCTCGCCACCCACCTCATCTCGCGCGGATCGGTGTCACCGCCTCGCGATCCCACGTCGCGGTAGTCGCGCAGACCAGCCTCGAGCAGCGGTGTCACTGCCCGTGGTAGGTCTCGACCTTGACGATCTCCACCGCGATCTCGCGGCCGTTGGGAGCCGTGTACGACGTCTTCGCGCCCTCGGACAGGCCGAGGATCGCGGCGCCGAGCGGCGAGGCCTCGCTGTAGACATCGAGTTCCGAACCGGCGGCGATCTCGCGGCTGCCCAGCAGGAAGACCTCCTCGCCGCCGGCGACGACGGCGGTGACGACGGTGCCGCCCTTGACCGTGCCGTCGGACTCGGGCGCTTCGCCGACCACGGCGTCCTTCAGCAGGGACTGGAGGGTGCGGATGCGCGCCTCCTGCTTGCCCTGCTCGTCCTTCGCGGCGTGGTAGCCGCCGTTCTCCTTGAGGTCGCCTTCCTCGCGCGCCGCTTCGATGCGTTTGGCGATCTCTTCCCGCCCCGTCGTCGACAGGTGCTCGAGTTCGGCCGCCAAACGGTCGTAGGCGTCCTGGGTGAGGAAGGTCTCCGTGTTTTCGGGCACGTCGTCTCCTAGTCGATCGGCCGGTGGGTCAAAAGGGCACGAGGCCTGACGGCGGCCGATCGTCACGTCGCCGGTGCCGGCCTATGCCAAACGCCCCGGCGGCAGCCGGGGCGCGTGTCGAATCAGCTTACGGGATCCAGCACGATGGCACCAAAACGGTCGTGGCTTCGGCGACGGTTGCGACCTGCTCGGTGAAGCGCCGACTGTGGGCATCGTCGGCGGGGTACGAGACGACTTTCCAGCCGACGATGCCGTGGTCGGTGTCCTGCGCCTCGATGACGCACGTGACGGCGGCTCCGCGGGGCAGGGTGAGCTGGAAGTCGACGGCGACGTGGTGCGCATCGGTGAGCTCGAATCCGATGACGTCGATGTCGACGGACTGTGCGGCCTGCGCGTACGTGTTCCAGCCGAACCACCCGATGAGGCCTGCCACGATGATGCCGAAGCCGACCCAGGCCCAGCGTCGAGCGCCACGGCCGCGCCGACGCCCGTACCGGTCGTCGAGTTCCTGCTGTGTGCGCAACGCGGTCATGACACTTCCCGAGGTTCTAGGCTGGACTTCCAGGCTAGGCGCTCGGCGCGGAACAGAGGAACGATGCAGGAACTGACGGTCGCATTCGCGGCTGTCGCCGGTTTGGCGACACCGACTCCGACGATGACGGTCGACCCCGATGCCGTCACCCCCGGCTTCGCCGGTTTCGTCGGCATCGCCGTTGTGGCCATCGCGGTGATCCTCCTGC
>Ga0105244_10004167_pt1 | contig 10061 bp, 9 predicted proteins | sample KBSM44metaG_FD_80423 | JGI IMG/M metagenome (GOLD analysis project Ga0105244, IMG submission 80423) | Miscanthus rhizosphere microbial communities from Kellogg Biological Station, Michigan, USA - KBS M4-4 metaG | ecosystem: Host-associated > Plants > Roots > Rhizosphere > Soil | place: Michigan...
CGGCCAGCTGCAAACCGTGCTACCGACCTATCAGGCGAAAACGCTGGCGATCTACGGCCTCTATATGTCGCGCGAACGTCAACCGGCGGCGCTACGTGCGTTTTTGGATGCGGTGCAGCAGCAGTTAACCGTCTGAACCTTCGACACGCTGTTGTTTAGAGATTAATTGATTAATAATCATCGGCTTATACAAGTTTATCATGTGCTTTAGCGTCGGTTTTCAGGCTGAAATCGCCAACTAAGTGGTGAAGGTTTGCTCAATTTTGCACGGCGTAGAATGAGGGAACCAGACCCGTGACGCGGCGAAACATGGTCGAGAAGGCTGAACTGCTGTCGTAGCCGAGCGATAGTGCCACTTGGTTAACGGATTTGCCCGCTACCAGCATCGCCAGCGCTGTTACTACGCAGGCACGCTGCCGCCAGGCGGAAAAGGACAAACCGGTTTGCTGTAGAAAATGCCGACGGAAGGTGCTGGAGCTCATAAAGAGCGCTCTGGCCCAGCGATCGGGCGAATCATGAATGGTGGGTGCTTGTAAGAAGTTCTGGCATTGCGCTAACAGCGCCGGATGCTGGGGCAGCGGAATATCAAATTCCCGTGCGGGCATCGCCGCTAACTCCAGCAGCAGCAACTGCACCAGCGATCGATCGCGATCGGATGCGTATAGTAGTGGTAAATCAACAGCTTCAATCAACAACTGGCGCAGTAGCGGCGAGATGCTAATGACGCAACAGCGTGTGGTATCGCGCAATGCTGCCGCGCAAAGCGGCTCAATATACATACTGCGCGTCGAGACGCCGACAAACTTAACCCTGTGCGAGGTGTTTGGCGGAATCCACACCGCGTGCTGCGGCGGTACCACCCATTCGCCAGCCTGAGTCGAAACGTGCATTAATCCAGTTGCGCCATACAGCAACTGCGCGCGGCGATGCTGGTGTTCCGGCAGCACGCATCCTTGCGCGTAGTCATTTCCTAGCGCCACGACGTCACGATCAATTTTGTCGTATTCATCAATGTGACTATTTCGCATAGCAGACATCCACCGCAAATTGACTGATTTGCAAGGGTAATTGAGCGCTGCACAAATGGGAAGCGTGCAGGTTGCTGCGTAAGCTGCATCACTCTTTTGATGATGCAGAGAAAAGCGATGAACGAGCTGTTAATTATTGGTCTGGCGGGTTTTGCCACCGGCATCACCACGGTGCTGTTTGGCTTTGGCGGCGGTTTTGTGGTGGTGCCATTTGTTTATCAACTGATGGTGCAGCAGCCGATGCTGGCGGGACATGCGATGCACATCGCGGTGGCGACCTCGACCGCCGTGATGATTTTCAATGCCGGTTGGGCCAGCTACCAAAACTGGCGGGCTGGCAAACTGCATAAAGCCACACTGCTGCCGCTCATCGGGTTTATCGCGCTCGGTGCGGTGATCGGTTCGTGGCTGGCTGGCGCAATGAGTGATAGGTGGGTGCGGGGACTTTTTATGGTTTACTTGCTGGTGACCATCGCCGATTGCCTGCTGCGCAAAGGCTTTCTTACACGCGCTGCACCGCGAGTTTTGTCGCGGCTGACCGCCAGCGCGGGCGGCATCTTGATCGGCATGATTGCCGCCATGCTGGGCGTCGGCGGCAGCGTGATGACTGTACCGCTGCTGCGTCGTCATGGTTATGCCATGCGTGATTGCGTCAGTGCGGCCAATCCGCTGTCGCTGCCGGTCGCCATATTGGGCGCGACGACTTACGCCATCAGCGGCGGGCAGCAAATACCCGCTAGCGGTTATCTGGGATTTATCAGCCTGACCATTTTACTGCTGCTGGTGGTTGCCGGTTTTGTGGGGATGCTGTTTGCCCGCCGATGTATTCCGGCGGTGTCCGATCGCTGGCATGCGCGGATTTACGTTCTACTGTTGTGCCTGGTGCTGATTGCTATCGCGGTGTAGCGGAGAGTTGGAAGCCATGCTGTTGCAAGATAGTCTGCGCCTCGGCTGAAGAGAGAAAAGCCGCGAGGGGAAGCGCGGGGTCAGAGCAGCACGCCCAACCATATTCGGCCACCACGTTATAAGGCGCGGGGATATTCAACACGTGCAGCTTAGGGCAGAGCTGCAAACGCGGCGCATAGCTGGCGTAGCCGATAAACATATCCGTGTGCTTTTGCTCAATGAGCCACTGCGCCGCCAGCTCACCCTTAGGCACCATCAAACCGTCTGTGCCGCCCACCATCGGACGCGCTTTGGCTTTGAGCCTGCTCCCGGAGCCGGGATGAAGACGCTCAATGTTATCAAACAGTTCCCATGTGTAATCGCCAGAAGGATCGCTGAGCGGCGTTGAGGTCGCTACACGCAAATCATCCCGACATAGCAGCGATAACCAGTCATCTGCGCGTGTGACAATGTCACGCCTGGCGGTCAGGCACAGCGTGTTGGCAGCAAATAATCCTAGCTTTACTGCGCGTCCTTGCTGCAACAGCGCTTCAGGGTGCAGCCGATTAGCGGAGGCGAAAAAATCGCACGCTTCACCGGCCTCAATTCGCTGACGTAACCTGCCCGCCGGGCCAAAATCGGTAGTGATCCTTAGACCGCTAAGCGAGGTGAATGATGCCATTAAATCTGGCCAGACCGCGCGCAGGCTACCGGCTGCCAGAATGTTTAACGTTGTCATGATAGTGCGTCCGATAGAAGCGTTGGTACCAGCTTTCAGCCTGTTGTTGCATGTCGATGTCGCGGAATTTTTCCGGATAGAGCTTTTTCGCCATCCACAGTTCGCCCAAGCCAATCGCTTCTGGCATCGGATAGCCCCAGGCTTTGGCATAGTCCGGCATCAGCCACACCTGATGATTTTTTACCGCGTCAATGGTTTGCCAGCGTGGATCCTGTTGGATCTCTTGCACCACGTTTGGATAGCGATCCTGCACAAAAATCACCTGCGGATTCCACGCCACAACCTGTTCCATGCTGACCTGTTTAAAACCCTGAACGGTCGCGGCAGCCACATTAAATGCACCCGCATGTGCCATCATCAAGCCAGTGTATTTCCCTGAACCGTAAGTGGTGAGATCGGGATTCGCCATATAAGCGCGCACACGCTGCGGCTCGGGCAGATTTTTTAAGCGGTTGCTGACGATTTTGCGTCCTGCAAACGCAGCATCAATCAGTTCCTGCGCCTGTGTTGGCTTGTTGACCACATTGCCGATCAACGTGATGCCTTCCTTGATGCCGAGATCGTAAGCCTGATCTTCATTCTGCATCATGGGATTGATTTTGCCTTGCTGACCGGCATCATCATGTCGCAGTGAGATGGCCAGCACCGGGATGCCTAATGCTGAAATCTGATCGATCATCTCTTTTGGCGCATAGTTGGTGACAAAAACCACCTGCGGGTGCAGTGCCACCAGCTGTTCCATATCAACATGGGTTAAATCGCCCAGCAGCGCTTTATGCGTTAACTCAGGCACCAGCTGCGCGTAACCGTCACCCAGCTGCTGTTTCCAGTTCGCCAGGATACCCACGATTTTATCGGTAGCGTTGAGCTGCACCAGCAGGTTAAGCGTTTGGTGTTGCAGCACGACTACACGATCGACGTGATCGGGAATCGTCACCTTACGGCCAATCTGATCGGTCACCACGCGGCTGGCATAACTGTGTAGAGAGGTAAAAGTGAGCAGGCCGGCGAGAATAATCCGTTTAAAAGAGAGGTGCATAGACACTCCTGAATTCGATATGCACCGAAGTATATAGCGATAATGGGGAGTGCGATATGACCTTTTGATGATGAGCTATGCGGGAAGCCTGAACTTCCCTGACGCGGGTTAAGGAATAATTCGTGCGCTGCGTAACTGCGCAAACAGAGCGCAGAACATCGCATCCGTTGCCTGGTAACCATTAAAACCCGCGCGCCGTAATTTGCTGCCGTCACCAAACATGTCGTAATCCCAGCCAAAGACAAAATCGGCAAATCGCCCATCATTCAGCTGCAAGATATCCGGCTCAATCAGCTGATGGTCTTTAGCGATTATCTGCCACTGCGCGCAATAATCCTGGAAAAGTTGATGAAACGATAGATTCACTGCCGGCGCGCTTTCCAGTTCGAACCAGCGAGCAATCGCGGGCCATAGCTCACTCCAGCGCCATAAATCGCCGTTGTTAACGTTAAATGCTTGATTGTCGGCACCGGGGGCATTAGCCGCCCACAGCGTGGCCTGCGCGAGTAAGTCGGCATCGGTATGATCCACTATGCTGTGCCAGGCTTGGGCTGATCCTGGAAATCGCAGCGGCAAGCCTTGAAATTTGCACAGTGATGCGTAGAGCGCGATGCTCAGTGCCAGATTCATGGCGTTACCCGTGGCTGCGCTGCCCACTACGCCGGGGCGCAATGCGTGCCAGTGCCAGCTTTTACCGCGCTGATAGTCACTTAGCCAATGCTGCTGTTCCGCATTGAATTCGGCTCCCGCCACGCCGGGATCGCTCTCGCGCGCGGGCGTTTTAAACGGCCCCAAATGCGCGCCATACACTTTGTATCCCTGCATTAAACTGACGCAGCGCAGCGGTGCAATATTATCGATGTTAACCACCAGATTGCGCAGCATCGTCACGTTGGGTTCGACCATTTCACGCCAGCTGGCGGCATTCAGCCACGCGCTGTAGAAGATATGCGTGACATGATTGAGCGGGGCCAATGCCTGTGCGCTCTGCTGCGCATCCAACAGATCAACGTGGATGAAAGGGATATCCTGGGGTGATGTTGCAGGCTTGCGCGTCAGGCCAATCACCTGCCAATCCTGCTGACGCAATGCGTTAACCAGCTGTCTGCCAACAATGCCGGTTGCGCCCGCTACCAGTGCGACGTTATGACTCTGCGACATGATTATTCTCCTGTGAATATGACAGCCACAGTGTTATCTATAATTTTTACTGCTGATATCCCACTATTTAGATGTCACTTATTAGAAAAATCATTAAATGAATAACAAACTCAACGCCATCAACACCTTCATTCGTGTGGCGCAGGCCGGATCGTTTTCGGCAGCGGCACGCTTGTGTGATATGAAACAATCCGCCGTGAGCCAGCAAATCGCTGCGCTGGAGGATGAACTCGGTATCGTGTTGCTGCACCGCACCACGCGCGCCATGAGATTGACCGAGCAGGGCGAGCGTTATTTACAGCAGATGCAGCCGCTGCTTGCCGCGATGCAGGACGTGGAGAGCCAGTTACGTCCGACGCTGCGAGCGCTGCAAGGGCGCGTGCATATCCAGTTACCCAGCGGATTAGGCCAGCGCTTTCTGCCACATTTGCTGGAGCTGCAGCGAATGAACCCTGAACTGCATCTGACCATCGCGCTCGACGATCGGGTGGCCGAACTGGTGAGTGAGGGCGTGGATATCGCGCTGCGTCTGAGTGAAACACCGCCAGAGATGTTTCCCGCGCGATTATTGGCGCGTATTGAAACGCCGCTGTTCGCTGCACCTGAGCGGGTACGCGCGACGCCGATTACCACCCTGGCAGAGCTGGCCGCGCAACCGCATGTCCGCTTTAGCGGCATTGATAAACAGGCACCGCTGCGCCTGATATCCGAGCACGAAACGGTGACGCTGGCTGTGAACACCGTATTCTGTGCCAACAGCAGCGAAGGATTGTTGCAGGCGCTGCAGGCGAACATCGGCGTTGGCGGTATGCAATTACCGCTGGTGCATGAAGCGTTGAAATCTGGATCGCTGATGAGAATCTTGCCTGCATACCGTCTGCCGGATCGTTTTCTCTACGCGGTGTTTCCTGATGCGCGCTTTATCCCGCTGCGCGTCAGACGTGTGGTAGAAGTGATCGAAAAGGTTCTGGCAGATGTGATCCCCACAGCTGAGTGAGATAGCGCTCGCCATCATGGCGCATCGCTGCGCCATTTTCGTGCTTCTCACCGCCTAACCTGCATTGTAAAGAAACATAAGTATTCGATCTTGTATCCAAGAGCGTATCCCATCTGGCCTGGCCGCAGGCCACACCGTTTTCGGAAATTTTTGGCACGCAAACTGCAATGTTCCCGTTAAGTTAGCAATCGGGAGTATTCACATGTTTGATGCACTGTTGGATGAAGATGCCACCACGCTGGCGGCGTTGATCCGTAGCGGGGAGGTTTCAGCGCAGGAAGTGACGCAAGCCGCGCTCGAACGCATGGAACAGCGTGAGCCACAGATCCAGGCATTTTGTTCCGCCACGCCGCAACGGGCACTGCAACAGGCGGCCACTATTGATGCGAAACGTGCGCGCGGCGAAACGCTGGGCGCGCTGGCTGGCGTCCCGCTGGCGGTGAAAGATCTGATTTGCACGGCGGGGGTAAAAACGACGTCTGGATCGCATGCCTATGCCGATTTTGTCCCGGATGAAGATGACATCACCGTTGAACGCCTGTTGGCCGCCGATGCCGTGCTGCTGGGGAAAACCACCGCGCCGGAGTTTGGTTACAGTGGCGTCGGGCATAATCCGCTGTTTCCTTCACCGCGCAATCCGTGGGATCTCACTAAAACGCCAGGCGGTTCGAGTGCCGGTTCCGGTGCGGCATTGGCTGCGCGGTTGTGTCCGATTGCATTGGGCAGCGACGGCGGCGGTTCAGTGCGCATTCCTGCCGCACACTGCGGCGTGTTTGGCCTGAAAGCCTCGATGGGGCGCGTGCCGTTATGGCCGGGCTGTCGCGACGAGCGTTATCCCGGCGTTTCCAGCTGGGAATCGCTGGAGCATATCGGCCCAATGACACGTTCGGTGCGCGACAGCGCGCTGATGATGTCCGTGATGGCTGGGCCCGATATGCGCGATCGCCACTCGATTCCCTGCAATGATGTTGATTGGCTCGGCTCGCTGAATAAACCCCTAAGCGGCCTGCGTATCGCGTTCAGCGCTGATTTTGGCTACATCGCTGTCGATCCTGAAGTGCGTGACGTTGTCACACGGGCCGCGCGCCGTTTTGCTCATGAACTCGGTGCTGAACTGGATGAAGTCGATCCCGGCATCGCCGATGAGGCGGCCACGTTCGCCGCGCTGGTGGCCTTTGAGAGCGATCTTAGCGGCATGCGCCACATGCAGGCTGAACTCGGTGCGCGCATGTCACCGCATCTTAGCGCCATGCTGCAACGTGACTGGCGCGCTGAAACCTTCACCGACGCCAACACCACGCGCAAAAAGCTGTGCAATCAGATGTGGCGCTTTATGCAGCATTACGATCTGCTGTTGTCGCCAACGCTGGCGGTGCCGCCATTCCCGCTCAACATGCAGGGACCCGAGATAATCGATGGGCGCATGGTGCGCAGCGATCACTGGCTCTCATTCTGCTTCCCGTTCAATTTTACCGGCCAACCGGCGGCGTCTGTTCCTGCGGGCTTTACCGCCAGCGGATTGCCGATTGGCATGCAAATCGTAGGTCGTCATCTGGACGATGGCCTGGTGCTGGCGGCCAGTGCCGCATTCGAGCGCATTCAACCGTGGAATCACATCACACCTGTTTTAATCGGAGTTGCCCATGACTAACAAAAATTCACCGGCTTTAGAGCAGGAATTCGAGCACGAACCGGTGCCGCTCAGCCATCGCCATTCGACCGGTTCGGTTTCGGCGGTGTGGTTTGGTTTCCCGATGATCCTGACGAATGCGCTGTTTGGCGGCATCATTACCTGGCACCTTGGATTCTGGCCAGCGTTGATTGCCATCCTACTGGGGAATCTGGTGCTGTTTGCCTATGTCGGCGCGCTGAGCTGGTTCGCCGGAAATACCGGTATGAACTTCGCGCTGCAGGCGAAACGGACCTTCGGTACCAAAGGCTACATTTTAGTTTCTGGTTTTCTCTCGACCGTGGTGATTGGCTGGTACGCCTTCCAGACCGGCTTAACCGGCACGGTGATCAATCAAACCTTTGGCTGGAATGCGCTGGCGGTCACGGCGGTTGCTATGGTGCTTTACACCGCAATCACCTTCCTCGGCGTGCGCGCCTTGTCGGTGCTGGGCATGATTGCCGCGCCGCTGTTCGTGATCCTGGGTTTGGTGGCGTTGTGGTTGATCGGTCAGGATCATGATTTCAGCACCGTCACACAGTTTACCGGCAGCAGCAGCGCGGTGGGCGCGATGAGCATGGGCACCGCCGTGACGATGGTGGTGGCCGGTTTCGCGGATTCCGGCACCATGACGGCTGACTTTACCCGCTGGTCGAAAGACGGCAAATCGGCGGTGATTGCCGCGTTCTCCGCGTTCCCGGTGGCGAACGTCATCTCTTATCTGTTTGGCGTGGTGATTGTGGCGGTCGGCGCGGCCGTCGATCCGGCAAGCAACGGCGGCAACTTCCTGCCGATGCTGATGGGGCACGGCATGCTGCTCTCCGTGATTGCCTTCCTGTTTGTGTTTATCAATCTCGGTTCGGTGTGTACGCACTGCTTGTATAACGGCGCGGTCGGCTTTAGCCATCTGTTCAGCAGCAAAATGCGTGTGTGGACGGTGATCCTTGGTGTGATTGGCGGGGCGCTGGCGCTGGCCGGCGTGTGGTCCTATTTCCTGGAGTGGCTGAGTTTGCTCGGCATCGTGGTGCCGCCGTTTGGTGCGGTGATGATTGTCGATTTGATCTTTATGGCCAAAATCAGCGAGCAGCGCACCCTGCGCCGCATGCGCGGCAGTGCCTTTGCGGCTTGGGCTATCGGCAGCTTATGTGCGGTGATTGCGCATATCGCCTTCCCACAGTTCGGTGAAGCGGTGATTGGTTTAGTAACTGCCGCCGCCAGCTACACGCTGATTGTGAAACTGAAACGTGAAAATGCGGTAAATGTGATGGAGGAAAAAAATGCCTGATTACGCGATTGATTCAACCCCGTACGTGTGGCCATATGACGGTCGTTGCAGCCCGCAGGATACCGCGCTGGTGGTTATCGATATGCAAACCGATTTCTGCGGCAAGGGCGGTTATGTCGATAGCATGGGCTACGATATCGCCTTAACGCGCGCGCCAATCAAGCCGCTTCAGCAGGTGCTGGCAAAGATGCGCGAGCTGGGCTTCCCGATCATCCATACGCGCGAAGGGCATCGTTCGGATTTAAGTGATTTGCCCGCCAACAAGCGCTGGCGCTCGAAGCGTATGCAGGCGGAAATCGGCGCGCCGGGACCGTGCGGACGCATTCTGGTGCGGGGTGAACCAGGCTGGGAAATCATCCCTGAACTGGCGCCGCTGGCGGGCGAAATTATTATTGATAAACCGGGAAAAGGGTCGTTTTATGCCACCGATCTGGAACTGATTCTGCGCAGCCGCGGCATCCGCAACCTGATCATCAGCGGCATTACCACCGATGTCTGCGTCCACACCACGCTGCGCGAAGCCAACGATCGCGGCTTTGAGTGTTTAGTGCTGTCAGATTGCTGCGCAGCGACCGAGTTGCAACACCACGAAGCCGCGCTCAGCATGATCCATATGCAGGGCGGGATTTTTGGTGCGGTTGCCAGTTCGCAAACTTTGCTGGCGGGATTAGCCAGCAAGCAAACGGTAGACGTGAGTTAGATCTTCAACCACCTTTCATAGTGCTCTGGCCACGCCACCGTGGGTGTGCCAGGCCTGCCCATACCAAAGCCATGACCGCCACGACTGTAGCGATGCATCTCAACTGGCACCTGATGGGATTTACAGGCGTTCGCCATGATCAGCGTGTTATGGGGATTGGCGATGGTATCGTCCTCTGCCTGCACCAGAAAGAAGGGCGGCGAGTGCGGATTCACAAATTCCTGTACCGACCATGCAGCGTCTTCACTTGCTGACGCATTTTTACCGACCAGAATCTTGTGCGTTGAGGTGTGCGTGTAAGGCTGCTCAAGTGTGATGATGGGGTAAATCAGCGCAGCGCGATCGGCCGTGGCGGGCAGGTTATCCAAGGCATCGCTTGCCCTATAAGATTGGAAATCCGCTCGCGTGACCGCCATACCGAGCAGATGCCCTCCGGCGGAAAACCCCAGCACGCTGACATGCTTTTCACGCTGCCGCACCAGGCGCAGCGCACGCTGGGCATCCTGCAGTGAAACCATTGCGCCATCTCGCCAGCCTTCATGGGGCAAGCGATAACTC
>Ga0105244_10004172_pt1 | contig 10054 bp, 6 predicted proteins | sample KBSM44metaG_FD_80423 | JGI IMG/M metagenome (GOLD analysis project Ga0105244, IMG submission 80423) | Miscanthus rhizosphere microbial communities from Kellogg Biological Station, Michigan, USA - KBS M4-4 metaG | ecosystem: Host-associated > Plants > Roots > Rhizosphere > Soil | place: Michigan...
AAAAGACAAGGATTACGTCCTCAGCGATGGTGACGGCCTTCAGCTCCGAGTCAGGAGCAATGGCTCGATGCTGTGGAACTTCAACTACCGCGAGCCGGTAACCAGAAACCGCATCAATATGGGACTGGGCACGTACCCAGAGCTCTCGCTGGCAAACGCCAGGAAGAAAGCGGTTGAAGCCCGTGAGCTGCTAGCTCAAGGTATCGATCCCAAAGCGCAACGCAATACGCTGGCTGAAGCCAAACGCGCGGAGACGGAACACACCTTCGAGAATGTGGCCACAGCATGGTTCGAGTTGAAGAAAGACTCGGTCACCCCTGCGTACGCGGAAGACATTTGGCGGTCTCTCACGCTGCATGTATTTCCAGTAATGAAAACAACACCGCTCTCGAAAATTACGGCACCGATGGTCATCGAACTGCTTCGCCCAATCGAGGCCAAGGGCAGCCTCGAAACAGTGAAGCGACTGAGCCAACGGCTCAACGAGATCATGACCTACGGCGTTAACTCGGGACTGATTTTTGCCAACCCGCTCAGTGGCATTCGGGCCGTATTCAAGAAACCCAGAAAACAAAACATGGCCGCACTCCATCCCGAAGAGTTACCTGAGCTCATGGTGGAAATTGCCAACGCCAGCATCAAACGCATCACCCGCTGCTTAATCGAATGGCAGCTACACACCATGACCCGCCCTGCCGAGGCCGCGACTACACGATGGGCAGATATCGACTTCAACAATCGCATCTGGACCATCCCCCCAGAGCGCATGAAAAAACGTCGTGCGCACACCATCCCGCTGAGCGACCGGGCACTCGCGTTGCTGGAGACACTCAAGCCCCACAGCGGCCACAGGGAATACGTATTCCCGGCAGACAGAAATCCGCGTACCCACGCCAATAGCCAGACGGCGAACATGGCGTTAAAACGCATGGGCTTCCAGGATCGTTTAGTCAGCCACGGTATGCGCTCCATGGCCAGCACCATCCTCAACGAGCACGGGTGGGACCCAGAGCTGATCGAAGTCGCCCTCGCCCACGTCGACAAGGATGAAGTACGAAGCGCTTACAACCGAGCGGACTACATCGAGCGCCGTCGCCCGATGATGGCCTGGTGGAGCGAGCACATCCAGAAAGCGGCCACTGGCAGCCTGCTGGTATCTGCGATCAATCAAACCAAGGAGCGCAACGTCGTGCCGATACGCTAAGGGTTTCCCGATAGCGCTGGTATCTGTATGTGAAAGTGACGAGCCCGAGCAAGGCGTCGGGAATGCAGTGCACCAGTGTCCGCACCGTGGCTCCCCAAGGCCAAGACTACGAACAGCCGCCATCGCGCAGTTAGCGCGAGCTACCAGAATGCGTTTGGGAGAGCTCCATTTTGGCCGACCTGCCGCGTTTAAAACGTGAGGCAGAACTACGGCAAGATCAACATCCAGGATGGCACCAAAGGGGGCCGCCCTACCGCGTCAGCACCTTGCAGAATTACGGTGAATGTCCTATTCCCGACGCACTCACCTTCGGCCGGAAACTATCGCCAAGAGGAAGCCGCAATTTACTAGCGCTGCAAGTGATTTATACCGAGTTCATGCGCGAGACAATCCGCCCGTCACGAGAGACGCTTCATGAACAAGGTCTGAAAGGATTCCAATAGCTACGCGCGGCCTATGCCTGTGATCGCTCTAAACAGATCACTGGAAGCTTTGCAGTAATCCGTGGAGGCACGGTTGCAAACTAAATTGGGAAGTAGATAAGGCTGCACGTCAAAAATAAGCTCCGAACTTAGACACCATCGAGTCCATATTGTAGCGACTTACACCGGAGGTTCGAAACGAGCAGCAATTTTGATATAGAGTTACTTCTAACCAACGCACTCAGCCGCTCATACCCAACAAAGTAAACTCATCTACGCCTGGCAAAAATCATACACACACCAATGCTTTTCCACTGAACTTTCGAGTCATTTTTTAGCTTAAAACGAAAAATATTAACTGGCTCTTTCACGATCACCCAGCCGCTCATTCTAAACCCAACAAATACGCATACCACCTAGCTGCATTGAGCATTATGAGTCGAATGCAAAAACCACCATCTTGGCGAGACCAGATTAAAATCACCTACGAGAAAAACTGTATTCAATATAACCTCCGCCCCTACTTCACAAGCTTATCGAGCTAACTAGTAAGTTATCAGCCTCCAGTGGTTCAGAACTCACTTCTCCTGAAAAATGCCTGTAAAAATCAAACCCTCCTCCGCCAGACCAACCAACTTTACTTGATATTCCACCTTTCTCCCCCAGCGAGACTGCTCGTAATCGCGCTACTACCAAATCTACTGCATGATCTCCAGATTCTATACCAATGTAACGCCTCCCTATTTTATGAGCAACTGCTGCCGTAGTTCCAGACCCCAAAAAAGCATCTAACACCAGGTCACCGTCGTCAGTTGCCACCTCCAGAATTCTTCTAATCAACTCTTCGGGCTTAGGGGTATCAAAGACGGGCTGTCCCTCGAAGAGATCTAAGATATGCTTCTTAGCACTTCTACTTGTGCCGCACGTGTCTGCCATCCATAAGGTATCTGGAGTCACCAGCACTTTACCGCCCGCTAGGAACCGCTTAATTCGGGGAACGCCATTACCTGTCTTGCCGAAAGAAATGTTATTTTCCGCGATTTCTCGCAGCATTCTTTCCTTATTGTAAGCCCAGCATCGACCGTTTGGTGGCACATGGACCTTTCCAGAAGGCGCCACAATCTCGTAAAACTGACTCGCGACAGCGTGTCCCGCTTGCACATTCGCGGAAATCGACTGCCAAGGCCCTCGAGGATCATTGTCAGTATTTTTATAGCGTTCGAGTATTTCGTCACTGCCTGGAAGTTTATTAACAACCGAGCAAAACCTCTTATAATCTGCCGCATAAACTAAGACATACTCATGATTATTTGAAAAAGCCTTTCTATTTTCACGAGTCGTTCTTTGCTGCCATATTATTGTCGTGACAAAATTCTCCCTGCCAAAAACAAGATCTGCAGCGACCTTCAAATAATGAACCTCACTATCATCGATTGAGATCCAAATACTGCCATCCCGTCTCAACATTGGCCTCAATGCTTTCAGAGTAGCAGTCATCATATCCAGCCAATCAGAATGGCTTCGATTATCCATATAGTGAGTATATTGCTCTCCATTATTATATGGCGGATCAATATATATACATTTCACTTCACCTTCATACACGGATTTAAGATCTTGTAGCGCTTCAATATTATTTCCGTGTATAATGACACCTTTAGAACCACCACTACTTTCAAGGCTGTATTTTTTGATCCGCTTCAGCATAATTATCGCACTCAGTGTTAGCTTTTCAGAGGGTTAAGGAAATTGGAACTTATTGACATCCCAGCCACCCTCGAGCTATTCGACTCAAAATCAAAAATTATACCACCTATCAAAAATTCTCAAAAGACAATTTTCCGCCCAATAAATTACTTGGGCAGTAAACTACGAATGCTTGATTTTATCGAAACCACCATTAATAGTCTTTCACCATCAGGTGGAGTTATCTGTGATTTGTTTGCAGGGTCAGGGTCTGTTTCTAAGCGACTCTCAGATAATCGAGCGATTATCTCATCAGACATACAAGAATATTCAAGGGTTATTTGTTCTGCACTGTTGAAGCCTGACACTTTTATAGATGTTAATGTCTACGTAGAAAAGTGTGAAAATTCAGACTTTCATAATAAGCTAAAAGATGCATGCGATCCGATCATCCGATATGAAAAGGAATGCATCCTACTAGCTTTAGAGGGGCAACCTTCTTTGCTTTGCGAGTTCCTTGAAGAAGGGTCTCTTATAAAATCAGAAACTGAAAATTACAAAAAATGCTCCAGCAGACTTGAGCAAGCTCTTAAAGACACCAATACAAATCTATCAACACTATTAAGCCTTAATACATACGACATTACTGCCACCCGATACTTTGGTGGAATATATTTTTCTTTCGAGCAAACAGTAGCTTTAGACGCTATTTATCACGGCATAGCAAGTCAACCAAAAAAAAGCCACGACACTTTACTAGCTGCACTTCTTGGAACGGCGAGCAACATCGTTAATACCGTCGGAAAACAATTTGCGCAGCCTATTCAACCTCGCGCAACAAATGGACTCCCAAAAAAGGGCATTGGCAGCAGAGCTAACAAAGATCGCAGCCTTTGTGCATTCTCTTCATACAAAGAATTACTTAAAAAGTATATAGCAATCGATAAAAACAACTTTCCTCATCAAGCTCTCAAGATGGATTTTTTAGATGCGCTTGATAATTTACCGCCCGAAACCTCAGTCGTCTATGCCGACCCACCCTATACAAGAGACCATTATAGTCGGTTCTATCACGTTCTTGAGACTCTCTGCCTGAGAGACTCACCAGAAATATCGACGGTTACAATTAAGGGCGACACAAAGCTTAGCAGAGGACTCTATAGAGAGGACCGTCATCAGTCCCCATTCTGTATTAGGTCAACTGCTCCCGCTGCGTTTGAAGCGTTATTCAAAAAGGTTGCAAAGCTCGACGCAAGTCTGGTGCTATCTTATTCACCATTCACCTCCAATGTAGAGGAACATCCTCGCGTCATGACTATTTCAAGCTTAATAGATTTGGCCAAAGTCCATTTTAAAAGCGTTGAACAGTTATGCCCTGGAACTTTCAAGCACAACAAACTAAACAATCGGGAAAACAGCTTCGATGAAAAGACTCACGGAGAACTTCTCATCGTATGCACCAACTAGTTCAGCAAGGCTATAAGGGGCAGGTTATTTAGCACGCCCCTAAATCCCTCCACACTTGTTTCGACTCTTTTCATTTCCCTGCCTGGACCGGACCAACTCTCGTCGAGCCACGCATTTATATCCTCAAACCCCTGAGATTCAGGCAAACAAAGATAATATAGAAACATTCGTACCGATACCCGTACAAAAACACCAATCGGTCGGTTCTCCTCTGGGTAATCAAGCCCTGCTGCCGCTGCAAGCTCCAGTCGAAAATTGTTACTTTTAACCGATACACAAGGCCTATCCTCTAAACCTCCAAATCCTCCACCTTCTAAAACTGCCCGCAGTATTAGACGTCTAGAATTATCGCCACGTACCCCACCAAAAAAGTCTTCAAAAGTTGATAATGTAAAATTGGCCTGACTCCACCGCCTACTGCTTTTTGGTATTTGCGCAACTAATATTCTCGCTTGCGTATCGAACAACCAATCTTGCTCGTCAACGTCCGCAACTTTACCTACTTCTACAGCGAGATACTCAGCCGGCTGCTCAGCAATCACTCCTTCTACTTCTTCAACATCAATTACCCTTATTACATTATTCAAAATCGCTTTTTCTTTAACTTCTTCTGCGTCAATTTCGAACAAATCACTTTGATTTTCTTCGAGCCATGCGTGCCAACGCTCGCTAATCAACTCTAACTCATCAGGATTAACACGGCTTATTGAAAAAATTTCTTTATTTCTTCTTAGTCCGCCAACTGTCAAATTACCTGATCCGGTTACGATCACTCCCCCCTCATCGTTTCGAAACCAAAAAACTTTAGGATGGAAAAGCGAGTTTGGCGAACTCTGGAGAAATGCCAGGACCTTAAAATTATTAAATCTTTCTTTGATATTCTGAAGAGCCAACAAAGCTGCTTCGTTAGTTATTGCATCCATCCCTACAATAATACTAACCACATTCTGCCCAAGCATTTTCTCAAACCATGGACTTCCCGTGAGAAGATCCACTCCTCCCTTGGACACAAAAGCATACGCTCCAGCAGCGAACGTGGCGTTCTCACCAGCCAAATTCAGTGCCTCGTGAAGAGAGAACGAGTTGGAGTAGTTCGGATCTTGAATACAGATGGAGGTGGACATCGGGAAGGGCTTCCTTGACAGAGTTACACTATTTCCATGCAAAACCTGCTTATACGGCAGGGTCAACAATATAATATGGATCTCTCACACTTTCAAAAACTCTAACCTTACGTCTCGTTCAATTCAATGAATGACATTTGACAAATACCACCCCTTTTAACTATTCATTCAGCATAACTATAAGAGGCAAACTGCCCAGAACCTCTCTAAATTGCTCTACACTTGTTTCAACCCTTTTCATATTCCTTTTGGGGCCGACCCAAGCCTTATCAAGCCATTTAGTGACATCATTAAAGCCTGGAGCATCAGGCATAAGCAGATAATATAAAAACATATGTACAGAAACACGTATGTAAACACCGACGGGACGGCCTTCTTTGGGATATTTAAGTCCTGCCCCTGCCGAAAGTTCAAGCCGAAAATTTTTGCTTACAACCGAAATATGAGGACGATGTTCTACAGGGCCAAGCTTTCCGGTTACAGAAATTGCCCGCAATATAATTCGTTTAGAATTATCTCCACGCACCCCGCCAAAAAAACCCTCAAAGGTAGCCAATGAAAAATTGACTTGCCCCACTCTACCATTTATTGGAATTTGAGCGATGAGCACTCTAGCTTTCATATCGAACAGCCAATCGTGCGTATCAACATTACTAACTTTACTGGACTCTACATCGGGGTAAAAACGTGGTTCCTCAGCAATAGATGAAGGTCTAAGTTTATCCTCGATATACGGTTGTGTCTGCTGGACTGGGAACTGCGTATCGACTTTTTTAACTTCAGAGGGATGATGCTCAACGTCAAATTTTGTGTCGTTGATCAGCCCCTGAGGTCGGAGCCCTATCCGTGCTAGAAAGTCCCGTGATACCACGGCAAACGACTGCTGCTCAGGCGAGAGAGTACGAATTCTTTCGTCGGACCACGTTTCTACCACGGCACGCATATCCAACTGATCGCTGTGCTTATGCTCGAGATATCCTCCCACCACTGACTGAACTTCCAGTCCCTGGATCTTAGGCATGCCTTGTTGAAGCAAGGGCCTAATACCCTCTACAAAATCATAAATAACTCCATCCGCTGGCACCGTGGAGGAAGAAGGCAGACTTTCAAGCAATCCGCCGAGTACGAATTCGGCCAAATGGGAAGAATCGGATTGCGGCAGCATGGCCTGCTGTACCCATCGCATGACGGGAAAGCTCAGAGGTGCGGTGACAGACATATACTGAGCGAGCTGTCGGGCCATAGGCGATGAAGCCATACGAAAATGCGTCGATAGTATCTTGGCGTCAACTTGGTGGGGATCTATGGCGCCCTGTTCATACTCACGCTCCTCCAACAAAACCGCAGGTATTTTGTCAGTCCCCCCCATAATCCCCTTCACCCATGTCTTCAATGCTTGAGGTTCAAACTCAATCAGAGGGATCGCAAGCCTTGAGTCGTCACGCAATGGTCGCTGACCATGAAGCTGGAGTTGAACCTCCATTGCCTTGGTCGCTACAAGCGGTTTAGCGTTGGTAACCCATGCATCAGGCAACCCAGTCCAGCTCCGAGACCACAATCGTTTGGGCAAAGTGTGGAGCAATACGACTGGCTGCTGAGCGGCCCAAGATCGGAGCAACGTCAGATATGTACCATTCCACCACCCTGCTGAAGTGAAATCACTTGCGATAACCACTATTTCCTGAGGCCACCATTTCATTTCCGCAGCTGTACGAGAGCTGCCTATAGCGGCACCATACTTAGTTAACTCACAGAAGCTGGCAGTGGTTGGTGTATCGATAGCGTCTTGATCTGTTTTAGCTGTTTCGCTCAGCGACCATTCACGCTGTTGTCGAAAAACTCCTTGAGATCGAAACAGCTCAGCCAATTCATCAAGCGGTTGTGTCCATAGGGCGTTGCTACCCATTCGCTCCCTTACCAGGCTCAGCCGCAGTGACCTTCGAGATCCGGGAAGAAATATGGGCTGTAACGCCTGCAAGCCTTCTGGAGTGAGCCGCTTCAATGTGGCACTTTCGTCGAGGCGATCAGAAGCCTTGCGGTGCTGCGCGAGAAATGGCTTGATCGCACGTTTGAATCCGACACGATTCTCAAGAGCTGGTAGCGCACCAAGAGGTACAGTTTCGTTTCCTTGGGTACCTGATACGCTAGGGCTCAGAGGAGCGGTGTTGCGACGAGACGCCGGAATATTGGGCTTTGCCGGCTCAAGTCCGAAGTCCGTATTAGTAGACCGGATTTGCCCTTTACTTTCACCCAAAGTCTCTTTGGACGCTATGTGAGCATTGTTGGTACTGCTATCTACAGTGACGGTATCGTCGCACCCCATGATTTTGGCTAGCCAGAGTGTATCAGCCAAGCTCTCGCTATCGACTGTGATGCCTCCCAGCCTCAATGCTTGAATAAGGGTACTGAGCATTTTCAACTTAACTCAAAGATCTAGTGAGCATTTCGTATAGGCGCTTGGCTTCATCAGATTCGCTGCCTGTCACAGAGTGCACCAAATAAGTCGCATTCAGTAACTGATCCGTCGCTGACGATCGCCCGCTGTTAGCAAAGTCGTCAATATAATGCCGAGCTGCCTCTGCTATTTCCTTTCCGACTTGAGCTTCAACAATTTGAGTAAGTTGAGCGACATCAGGAGACTTCAACTCGACCCTGATACAACGCCGCAAGAATGCCGCGGGAAACTCTCGCTCATCGTTGCTCGTAAGAACAATAAAAGGGAATTCGTAGCACTGAACTCGTCCCGCGGTAATTTGTGCACTTACCGTCTGCGAATCACCGGTCCTGGCAGAAGAAGCTACACGCACCTCTACATTTTTATTGTCTTGTCGCTGCAACTCAGGAATCTCAAACCAGCCTTCTTCAAGTGCATTGAGTAAGTCATTGGGTAAATCGGGATCCGCCTTGTCGAGTTCATCGATTAACAATGCCCTAGGTCGGGAGGATGGCAACAAAGCTGTTCCCAATGCTCGCAGACTGATGTAACGGCCAATATCCACTGCTTCTGATTGATTCAGCCCCTGATCCCGCAATCGAGCAATTGCATCATAGTCGTAAAGCCCACTTTCAAGAGTACTACGAGAATTCACAGGCCACACCAGCACAGGTCCCAACGCGAGTTCAAAGGCTATCCGGTAAATCAAAGAACTCTTTCCGGTGCCAGGCGGCCCGGTGACCAACAATGGTCTACGAAGAATGAGGGCAGCATTGACCGCGTCAAGAATTTCCGGAGGCGTTTGGTAAGCCCTTGCACGATCCCAGTACCTGTCACTGTAATCGAGCGTCAAGCCCGTGTGTAGATCTCCTTCAGTTGGTTTCTCAAAGGTTCGCCACGGCGGAGGCGGCGGAAACTCAACAGCCTTCGGCTCGCCCTTTCCCGTAAAAATTCTCCACTGTGCCATACGGCCTATCTCCTCTGGGCTGGTTGTTGGAAGCTACTGGTCAGTCCACCAGCACCGAGTGGAATGCGTGTGGGGTCATCCAATACATAGGTAACATGGGGGCTATTCGCTGTATTGAGCTCAGCGAGCTGGAGCCTTGTATTGTGCAGATTAACGAATATATTGCTTTGCACAACGTTGGTTACGTTCTGCGCATGCAATTGCTCGCACCAAGCTGCAAATGCGACCCCCTCGAACAACGCTTGTTGAATGGTATTTTGATGTGCCGCATCCCCAGGATGTTGAATGCCATGCCATGACCACCCATCGTTATTGGCACGATCTTCCGGCGCGAGCCAGACCATTGCCGCAAGCTGCTGGGGTCCTAGGTTCGCTTCGTCCCAGCGCAGCTTCCAGTTTTGGTACCAACCACGATTGTGCCATCGCTCAGCAATCCGCAAAGCCAAGAGCGCAGGACGGCAACCAAGGTAGTAATGAAGTGTATTGCTCACCGAGAACCTAGTGCCAGATTGCAGTTCAAAGAGATCAGCGGACGGCAATACCAGTTCCAGAATAGTATCGTTATGAAAACCAAAACCAGAACCAGAACAGAGCTGTTCCAAAGCAGAAGATAACCGTTCACTGATAGTAGCGCCCGGGGTCTCGAGAATCTGGCAAACATCAGGTGCTTCGGCACGGTAGTCCCAGATGCGGGTCTCAGAAGGATCAGGAATGCCACTCAGGTCAACGATGATAACCCCCGCGTTATCG
>Ga0105244_10004175_pt1 | contig 10049 bp, 9 predicted proteins | sample KBSM44metaG_FD_80423 | JGI IMG/M metagenome (GOLD analysis project Ga0105244, IMG submission 80423) | Miscanthus rhizosphere microbial communities from Kellogg Biological Station, Michigan, USA - KBS M4-4 metaG | ecosystem: Host-associated > Plants > Roots > Rhizosphere > Soil | place: Michigan...
GGGCCATGCCAAGACCGTCCTGAGCCGCCTCAAAACCCATGTCTTCCCGCTGATCGGCGCTCGCTCTATTGTCGATCTGGACACCCATGACCTGATGCAACCTCTGGAAGCGATCCAGAAGCGTGGCACGATTGACGTCGCTTTAAGGGTACAAAACTACCTGCAAAGCATCATGCGCGAGGCGAAACGTGCTCGACAGATCGCGGCAAACCCTGCCTCCGACCTTGAAGGTTTGATCAAAGCTCCGAGGGTGATTCACCGCCCTGCTTTACCCTTATCGCGTCTGCCTGAATTGCAGGAGCGTATCGACACATACAAAGGCCGCGCACTTACCCGGCTGACGGTCATGCTCTCGCTGCATGTGTTCGTACGCTCCAGCGAACTGCGATTCGCCCGCTGGGGCGAGTTCGACCTCAAGCGCGGCACCTGGGAGATACCGGACACTCGTCCGACATTGGACGGAGTGCCCTTTTCCACAAGGGGTACAAAGATGGCCGGGGACATCCACCTTGTACCCTTATCGCCACAAGCCGTGACTCTGCTTGAACAGATCCACCTCCTCACCGGCGAATTCGACCTGGTGTTTGCAGGTGATGCCAAGCCCTGGAAACCCATGTCTGAAAACACGGTGAACAGCGCGCTCAGAAAAATGGGCTATGACACCAAAACCGAAATCTGCGGGCATGGGTTTCGTTCGATGGCCTGTAGCGCGCTGATTGAATCAGGACTGTGGTCCGAGACAGCCATTGAAAGGCAGATGAGCCACAAAGAGCGGAACAACGTCCGCGCCGCTTACATCCACAAGGCCGAGTTCATCGAGGAGCGCAGGCTGATCATGAACTGGTGGAGCCGGTACCTGGAGGCCAACCGGCAGGAGCATGTCACTCCACACGAATTCGCGAACCAGACCGGAGCGAACGTCACTCGCTTAAAAGCAAAACGTGGCGCAACCGAGTAAGCGCTCGGTCTTTATATCTCAGTGATCCGCTTGTCCACGCGGGTCCATCCAAGCAGGGCTGCAAAGCCGCCCTGCTTGGATGGACCTCACTTAAAAAATCTAAAGCCCACGCAACTGTCTGTGGAAAACCACGGATTTCCACCGGTGGATAATTTCATCGACAGCCGCAGAATTCCCGAAAATTCGAGCCTTGACCCAAATTATCCACAGGCGTAGAAAAGATCGGGCAAGCGCTGTCGTTGACAGCAACCCAGGTAGCCAGAACCTTTAAGGCTACGCCACACCGTGGTGGTTCTCCCAAAGTGCGATTAGCGTCCGGCAGCTCGCACGGTCACTCACCGAGTGATGGATGCCTACTTCAGATCATTGCCATTGCGGCAAATACATACCCCTGCCCAGCTGCCCTGCAGCAACCTATCCGCTTGGCCATTTCACTGCGCCAACCTGCGCCCGTCTCTTTCTTCTGGAAAGAGACGGGCGCTCCTACCGCTGCTGCAGCCCACCTCGTACAAGGCTTTGCGGCATTCCCCCTCGTGACAATTGGCGTGACAAACACCGAAGTCACCAGCAACAGCGATGCAGATGATGGTGCCGCAGCCCAAGGAATGGACTGCACCTGACTGACAGCCAGGCATGCCCCGGTCATCCCATCACTACCTTCACCCGACTCAGGATCTCGCGGCGTTGGTTTCGTCAGCCAGTGCAGCCTCCACCCGCCCACCGGTAACGGTGCTCAGGAGGCCAGATCATGAGGTGCCCATGCTCCCGGTCGTAAGGAGCCGCCAGTCCCGTGTTAGTGGACAACCCTCACAGGTCGCAGGGGCCTTGATCCCTGATAACACTCAACATTCGTGGCGGGACGACGTGGGGAAGCTAAGTGGGATGACGTCCGGATCTCCGCGAGGGTAGTAGGGCGAAGAGAGATCTATTACACTCAAAATCAGTGCAACTCGAAGAGTTCTCCTGATTAAAGCGCCTTAGCCAAGTAAAAATCGAGCACAAACCGCAATCTTTTTTTGATTAGAAAGTGAGGGAACACATGCTTACGTGGGAAAGGCTTCTAAATCAATCTCGTCGAAAAGAGCTTCATGGTTCAACGGAAACCATCGGCACAGGAATCGGGAGAACGGAGTTTGAACGTGATTACGACAGAATACTTTTTGCAACACCAACGCGAAGGTTAGCCGATAAAACCCAAGTATTCCCAATGGAAGAGAATGACTCAGTCAGAACGAGACTCACGCATTCATTCGAGGTAAGTAATTTAGCTCGAAGCATCGGTGTCAGACTGTCTTTCGAGTACGCAGAAAAAGTTTTCGGCGAAGACCACGAGAAACTTCAAGTAAAAAGAAATATACCGTCAATATTGGCGGCAGTTGGTCTAGCACACGATCTTGGCAACCCACCTTTTGGGCATCAGGGTGAGCTCGCAATGCAGCAATGGTTCGCTGAGCAAAAACACAGCGACCATATATCAGCTGATTTTTTGAGCTTCGACGGAAATGCGCAGACTTTTAGACTCCTCACACGACTGCAACTGTTGAACGATCAATTCGGGCTAAATTTAACGGTCGGTACCCTTGCAGCGCTTCTAAAATACCCGAGCATTTATGGATCACAAAACAAGGGTGGATTTAAGAAGCATGGTATATTTGTTAGTGAAACAGAAATAATAAACGAAGTGTGGGCCGAAACAGGCCTAGCGGAGGGAATCAGACATCCTCTCGCTTATGTCATGGAAGCTTGTGATGATATTGCTTACTCTGTGATAGATGCTGAAGATACTGTAAAGAAGGGCTATGCGTCGTTTTATGACCTTATGGACTTTCTGGAAAGTACTCCAGGCCAAGACGAAACTATCAAAAATGTCGTGCACGCCGCACGAAAGAAAAATACCGAATTCAAAAATGAAAACCTGAGCTCACGAGAGCTTAATGATATTTCAATGCAGATGTTTAGAGTCAAAGCCATTTCAGAAATGGTATCTGCTGCTACCACGGTATTTGTCGAAAATATCGAAAAAATAATGTCAGGAACCATTACTCCGGGCTTCGAACTTATTAAAAACTCTAGCTGTTCAGAGCTATGCAAAGCAACGAAAAGCTTCGACTACAGGCATGGATTTCAGCACAAAGACGTTTTGCGCCTAGAACTACAAGGCAGCAATTACATAAAAAGTATGATGGGTATGCTTTGGGACGCCGTAGCTAAAGAGGATGATGCAGACTTTCCTTTTGAGAGATACGTTTATGGTGGCATATCGGAAAACTACAGAAGAATTTATATGACTTCCGACAAATCAACATATGCGAAATGCCAACTTGTATGCGACGCATTATCCGGAATGACAGAATCATACTTGATAAAAAAACATACCGAGTTCAAGTCTTTAATAAATGCCACATAAAATAAGACCCGCCGTTTCATTTAAACAATTGAGAGGGAGAGTTGAAAGACTCTTCACCTCACCGAGACGGCAAAACAGCAAAAGCAGCCAGCTTAGCTTGAGTTTTTTGGACGAGCAAAAAGCTCAGAGAACCCGTGTGCGCCTGCCAAAAGAAATCGCAAACTTCATTAACTCAATTTTATACACAATGAAGTTTGGCGATATATATCTATTCGGGGGGATACTTCGCGACCTTGCTTTGATGGGTCGCAGAGGATTCTCATCTGATATAGACTTGGTGATTGATGGTGATTGGGAAAGCTGTGAAATAAAACTTATATCTCTAAAAGCACATAAAAATAAATTTGGCGGTTATCGTCTTGAAATTTCAGGATGGCCGATCGACATATGGGATGCAAAAAAAACCTGGGCCATTAGTGAAGGGCTTGTAAAATATGACAACATATCGTCATTAGTTAACACGACAGTACTCAACTGGGATGCAATACTAATGAACTGGCGCACCCAAGAATTTATCTGTAATGACGAGTATCTGAGTGAGCTAAAAAACCGAACAATGAACATAGTACTTCAAAATAACCCTAACCCTCTGGGAATGGCCGTCAGAGTATTTAGACATCTCTGTTCAAAAGACGCAAGGAGCATAACGTCAACTGTAGTTGAGTATTTAGCAGATAGCACGAGCAAATACTCACTAAAAGAACTTAAAAAAAGTGAACTGCTCAGTTATGGAAACTCCCTTATAGAGCCAGCCATATATAGTTTTTTCGAAAAAATTAAAGCGTACGAAAAACTAGAGATCCATAAAAGATTTCAGATGGCAAGTAAGGAACTTAAATCGCAGGGAACTACGCTTACGTTTCGACAACTTGAACTAGACCTAAAAATAAACGACAACACTATATAAAAACAACTCGTACGCTCGAGATACCCCCATCATTCAAAGTTATCGATCGCCCAGCCGCGGCTTCATAACAGCTAGATTTTCATATGCCACTTCTTTACGTAAAAATGTGCCACTAGCAGAGACTGCGAAACATATTTTATTCCCTTGACGAGTTAACCTAACCCGTTACTATCTAAACCCTATATAGCCATACCTAATCGCTAGCTACCTCATTACCCCCACAAAGAAGTGTGAGTAGCGGACTGTCCGGGGCTATTTTGGAAAAAAACTGTGGGGGTTGAAACTTGCCAAGCCTCATGCGAATCAAAGGTAAGCATACACCTTGATCTAAAATGGTTATGTCTCTCAAGCCGATAGCCGTTACTAGATCGCGCCCAGCTGTGTATAGGTCAAAATCAAGTTTAGAAATACAGATCTCTTTTCCATACTTTGTCCATATTTCCTCTGGAGGCATACTCTTTACAAAATCTACCTGTGCGGACATATCTATACTACCCACCGGTAGAGTTGTATACACCCATAGTCGGGACCCAGGTGGCAAACTTATGGGCTTAACTCTAAGCTCAACACTCTTTTTGCCTCGCATAATATTATCCACATGCTTCGGCTTGATGGACACCAGCGCCTCAATCATTATAGGCTTCCCCAATTAATATCTTCAGCTTATCCACGCCTATTCGTTCAGGGGAGACTAAGTTAGCATTACTTATTAGACCCAACTCTTTCGCCCTTGAAAATGATACGCGCCGATCAAACTCAATAAAGTTATCAAACGTGAAGACATGAACACGCCCTGCCCCATCAGAAATATCAAGTAGCTCTTTTTTTGACAAAACACCCTGTCGATCAAACTTAACGGCTGCCTCGTCAATATCTATGACATCTGAAAATGTAATTCGTGCGAAACCTATGATTTCCTGAATGCTTTTTATGCCCGAAACGTAAAAAGCAATAACCCCACCCCGTGTAAAAATAGACTCTCTAACTGGTGACCTAAAATACGCTTTCTCAAGTAAAAATATTTGCTGATGACTAGACAGCAGAGACAGCTGGTTCTTTACGTTACCTATCAACCCATTAGCGAATTTTTCACGAATAGGCACTATGATACAATCCCTATCGGAGCTCAAAATAAACTTAGGCCCAATAGCAGTCTCGAAATCGAACCAAGAAAATACTTGAGACTCATTAAATGCATCAGAGATAAATATGCCGGTATTTTGAAGTTCCTTCTTTGAAGGGAGCTTTTCTGGAATACTGAACTCGCAAAAAGTTTTGACGGTTCGAGCGAAGTCCGACCAGTTTTTACGGTCTAAAAATTCGCTACTCATAATTTTTACAAAATGATCTTCGGATTTGAAAAAGCCTTTCTTAGTAAGGGTTTCTGCAGTGATATCCTGATCTTTCCCGATATATAAATCCAAGCGATGCGAGAACGAGCACTTATATCTCAAAGCCATTTCTAGAAAGTGGTCAATTGCTGCGATTGCTTGAGGACGGCTCTCATCGATATACAACGCGGCTAATGCATGCCCTGAAGATTTAACCGGTTTCTGGAAATAATATATGCCGAATAACTCCCCATCCAGCCGGGCCTCATATACATTCGCCCCCTCTTTAGTAGGCGAGGCCGAATCAAGACTTCCACTCACTAGCTCTGGCACTGAAAAAGAGCTTAAAAAAGCACTTAACTCATCAGTCATAGTAGAAGAAGAGAACGAAAAATCAGAATTCAGCGGCTTATCAGACTTTGAGAATCCATTATCCGTGACAAGCTCATCAGGCGAAAGTATAGAACACCCATACTTATATTTAATATCATTGCAAGACCTTAGAAGTGCTTTCTCGCGAGTTATGAAACCATCTATTTTGGCAGATATGCAATAAGCCAAGTGCCGTAAATCAGACTCATCATTCTGAGCTGCCTTTCTACCTGCTGTTCTAGACGGAAAAATATCTCTTCTCAATGATTCAGCTATTTCTTGAACATCAGTATTTGCCATTAGTTCAGGGAATGCTCCAGCCATTCTCAAAACTGGATCATCCGAAAAGTGTGACGATTGCCGTTCAAGCTCCGCTTTGAACTCTGGAGTTATGCAAATTGAAAATCCTCCTTGGAATCCAACCTGCATGATTTTCACTATCTGCTCATAGCCTGGCCTTGCCTTGGAAACATCCAATAGAAGATTAAGATCCAAGGCATAAATCCGTTTTTTAAGTACAGGCCCTGTTGGTCTAACGCCTACTCGCTCGTTGCCTAATGAGCCGAACAAGTCATTATCATTCACAACAAATCCACGGACATTAATAATCCGCTTAGTCGTTTCTCCGCCCTTGACCTGCTTATAAACCTGAAACCCTAACTTGCTCCAAAACTCGTTCGCTGGCAAATCAGAAGCTACCCTAGCCACAATGGAATGGTAGCCGTGCTCTTTGGCAAAATCTTTCAACGAACTTATTAAACGCGAACCAATTCGATGCCCTTTTACAGAGCGACAGGAGTAAATCTGAAAAACTTTAATACTCGGCATAGTGCCGCCAAACATCAGATACCCTTTTAGTTCTCCAGCCTCATTAACTATTACCCACAACTGCCCTTTTGACGCCATTTGATCATATGCTGAAGAAGCCAAAAAGCCAAATGCGCCTTTATTATTATCAGCGATATTTGAAACTTGATCTATGTATAAAGAAACATGATCGAAGCTTTTTAATATTGTGTATTCCATTACGAGTCAAACTCTCACTGAAAGGACAAGTTATTAGGAATGTATGATAGCACGAATCAGCTGAGCGCTCACCTGCCCTTAACAAAAGCGGCAGACCGTTAAAATATCGAATAGAAAATACTAATCCGCATGTCGCACCTTAGTAGAAAGCGAAGCTCGGCCACTGCCATAATTTGATCTATTTAAGACGAGGTAATGATCGGTACTTACAGATAATTAAATAAGGATAGATAATGAGATAGACCGCCTAGCCACTATAAATATTTTCTTATAAATTCAATATATTAGCTACTTGTTCGACTCCTGGTGCCGCACCATACAAAACAAAGCCCCTGCAGTAATGCAGGGGCTTTGTTGTTTCTGGAGTGTCCACAAAACGTCCACATCTCCGATCATCAGCAACCGTGTTGCCATTTTTAATCGGAACAATCCGTAGACGACTTCACCTCAGGCTGGCTGCAAATCCCGCAATGCTTCCGGATGCTGGCTAGCAACACGTAACAGCGTCTGTGCCGCACCTGTCGGCTGCCTGCGACCCTGCTCCCAATCCTGCAACGTCCGCAGACTCACACCGATCAACTTGGCAAACGCGCTCTGCGAAACGCCCACCTTGGCCCGCGCTTCAGCAGCCGCCGAGAGTGGCACCTCTGTCACACGAGCAGCTTTTCCCGCCTTCATTTGGCGGACAGAGTCCAGCAAGTCCTGCTGGAATTGCTCCAGGTCATTGACCATCGCTGATTCCCTCCTTCAGTTGCTGGGTGATCAAAGGTTATAGGTTTCTTCCAACAACATCAGCCCCGCCACCAACTGGCCACGATTGCGCTCAGCCCTCCCCCAAGCTACCGTCAAACCCGTCGCTGCCAATTCAGCGACCGGGCCTGAGAACCCGCGTAAGATGCAGGCGCACCAGCGCCCCAACCCACGTTTGCCGGCGTTTTTTTGTGCCTGCATTTCCGTGCAATGGCGGCTGTGCGTGGGAGGTCTTCGGACCTGCCGGGTTCCTGTATCTCCGGTTTCTCAGCCTGCGCATAGCTGCCACCCTTTCGCCTGAGAACGAAGTGGCAGCGCTCATTTGATACAGGGAGTTTCACAAATGATTAGCATCGATCCGTCCAAAGTCTGCCCTTTCCACCAACCAGCCAACGGTAGGTGAAGCCATGACCAATCCCCACGACCTAAAAACCCTCGGCCTCACCCATTTTTCCTTCCAGTCCAACCACGCCCTCTTCCGCACCAACCCCGCCGTCCCGGTCGTCACCGCCCTCTCCCACGCATCCCACCTGCTGCACATTTCCAAACTGCTCACATCAGATACTTCTGCCGCCAACGACCCGGAACTCCACGCCTGCGCCTCGCAATACTTGCAGGAATTGAGCAAGGCGCTGGTCGATGACGCGGTCAAAGTGCTAAGCCCAGATTCCTAAACTGTCGCCCACAAAAAAGCCCTCGCATCGCTGCAAGGGCTTTGTGTTATCGCTTCAATCAGTGCCCAGCACTCTGCCCGCCGTCCACATGCAGAATCTCGCCAGTCACAAAGTTCGCGTTATCCAGATACACCACCGCCTGCGCAATATCGTCAACTTCACCCATATGCCCAACCGGATGCAGAGCCCCCAGCGCCGCGTGGGTTTCCGCGCCATGCATCGGCGTTTTGATGATGCCCGGCGATACCGCGTTTACCCGGATTCCGCGTTTGGCGTATTCGATGGCCAGGGATTTGGTGGCGGCGTTGAGGCCGCCCTTGGTCAGTGACGCGAGGACCGAGGGCACGCCGTCGATGGCGTGGTCGACCAGGCTGGTGGTGATGTTGACGACGTGGCCCTTGCCTTGTTTTTCCATCTCGGCGATGGCCAGTTGGGTGATGTAGAAGAAGCCGTTGAGGTTGACCGACAGCACCGCCGCGTAATCTTCCGGGGTGTAGGCGGTGAACGGTTTGGCGACGAAGATGCCGGCGTTGTTGACCAGGGTGTCGATGCGACCGAAGCGTGCCACGCCTTCGCTGATCACGCGCTGTGCGGTGGCAGGGTCGCCGATGTCGCCGGCGATGGTCAGGATCTGCGGGTCGTTCGACGGTTTGATCGAGCGAGAAGTGGCGACGATGTTGTAGCCCAGCTCACGGAAGGCTTTGACCATACCTTCGCCCAGACCTTGGGAAGCACCAGTGATAACGATGGTTTTTTTCGAGTTGCTCATGATGAAATCCTCAATCAATAAGAAGGTGTTGAATCAGGCCGTAGCCAGTTGTTTCAGCATTTGTTCGTAGTACTCGACCGATTGCGAACCGGACACCAGGTGCTTGCCGTTCAGGATCAGCGCGGGCACCGAGTTGATCCCGTGCTGCCGGTAAAACGCCTGCAGTTGCCGCACTTCGCTGGCGAATTCGTCGTTGGCCAGCACCTTGCGGGCCCTCGCGGCATCAAGCCCGGCTTCGGTCGCCAGACGGATCAGGGTCGGGTGATCGTTCGGGTTGTCGCCGTCGCGGAAGTAAGCGCGCAGCAGGATCTTTTTCAGCACGACTTGCCGCCCTTCCTGCGCTGCCCACATCAGCAATCGATGGGCATCGAAGGTGTTGTGAAAGTGCGTGCGTTTTTCCAGGTCGAACTCGAAACCGATGGCCTTGCCGCGTTCGATCTGCATCTTCTTGCCGGCGGCGACGTCTTCGGCGGTGCGGCCGTATTTGCGCATCAGGTGCTGCACGGCCGGTTCGCCTTCGGCGGGCATATCCGGGTTGAGTTCGAAGGGCTTGTAGGTCAGCTCCACCGAAATCTCGCCGGCCAGATTGCCGATCGCCTGCTCCAGCGCCGTCGCCCCGAGTGCGCACCAAGGGCACACCACGTCAGAGACGAAATCGATGGTTACGGTCGGGGTCATGACTGGCCCCGTTCCGCCAGTTGTCGGCGGTACTCAGTGGTGGTGATGCCGGCATAGCCCCAGTTATCGGTGTCGACTTCTTCGATCACGATGTGGGTCAGGTCCGGGCGTTTGTTGAGGACGCGTTCCAGGGTTTCAGTGATTTCGGCGATCACCTGAGCTTTCTGCTCACGGGTA
>Ga0105244_10004177_pt1 | contig 10048 bp, 7 predicted proteins | sample KBSM44metaG_FD_80423 | JGI IMG/M metagenome (GOLD analysis project Ga0105244, IMG submission 80423) | Miscanthus rhizosphere microbial communities from Kellogg Biological Station, Michigan, USA - KBS M4-4 metaG | ecosystem: Host-associated > Plants > Roots > Rhizosphere > Soil | place: Michigan...
CAGAACTCGCCCACGCGGACCGGCTTGTCGGCGAACAGCACGAAGCCGCCGACGACGTTCTCCAGCGTCGGCCGGATCGCCAGGGCGACCGCCAGGCCGCCGACGCCGAGGCCTTCCGCCGCCGCTTCGTCGACGGCTGCATCAGCGCCGGCGAGCGCAAGGAACAACTGAACGTCGTCATCGTCGGCGGCGGCGCCACCGGCGTCGAACTGGCGGCGGAGCTGAGCAACAGCGCCCGCGCGCTGGCCGACTACCGCGTGCACACGCTCGATCCGGAGCGCGACATCCGCATCACCGTCATCGAGCGCGGCGACAACCTGCTGCCGCACCTGCATCCGCTGCAATCGCAGCGCGCCGCCAACCATCTGCGCTCGCTCGGCATCGACGTGCGCACCGCCACGGCCGTCGCCCACGTCACCGACAATGCCGTGATCGACACCACCGGCGCCGCCCATCGCGCCGACCTGACCTTATGGGCCGCTGGCGTCGAAGCGCCGGAGCTGTGCGCCACGCTCGGCCTGACGCTCAACCACATCCGCCAGATCGTGGTCGATTCCAGCCTGCGCGCCGCCTGCGACAGCCGCATCCACGCCTTCGGCGACTGCGCCAGCTATGTCTGCCCGATCAAGGGCGCGGCGCCGCCGCGCGCGCAGGTCGCGCACCAACAGGCGATGTTCCTGGCCGAGCTGCTATCGCGCCGCGAGGACGGACCACGGCCGGAGTTCCGCTACCACGACTACGGCTCGCTGGTTTCGCTCGGACCGCAGGCGGCGGTCGGCGTGCTGACGGGCGCGCTCACCGGCAAGAGCATCCGTGTCGGCGGTGCGGCCGCGAGCTTGCTGTATGCGCTGATGTACCAAAAACACCTGTTGCAGCTGCATGGCAGCCTGCGCATGGCGGCCCAAACGCTGGTGGACTGGCTGCGCGCGAAAATCCTGCCGCCGGTGCGATTGCACTAGTGCCAGACCCGGTGCTACCCGGTGCCCAACGCCGGGGAACCGTTCTATAATGGGTTCATGACGACCATCACTCCATTCAACCGGGACACGGCCGCTAACGCGGCGGCCGGCGTCGCCGCATCGCCCTCCCGCTCCACGTCAGCAACCGCCAGCGGCCGGGCCTCCGGTACGCGTAGCGGTGGCTCTTCCACCATGGTCTCGCTCAGCGGCGGCCAGGACGCCCAACAGCCCAAGGCCGTGGTTTGGGAGAACCGCACCCGAAGCACCTCCAGCACTATGATGGCTCGAAACTTCGCCGAGCAGCCGCTGGCCGGACGCCTCAAGGGCCTCGGCGGCGAGCTGCTGAAGCAGGTGGCCTACGACGGCGGGGATTTCTCGCAATCGATCCAGCAAGCCCCGAGCGGCGTGCAAGCTGATACCTACGACATGCTGGTATCGCCGTCGCAGGTGTCCCAGCACGGCATGGGCGACAACCGCATCGGCCTGACCATCACCACCCGCAGCGGCGTCTCGGTCGAGCTGTCGCTGGACGCCGGCGACAACAGCATCGCGGTCGAAGCCAAGAGCAGCGGCAAGCTCACCGAAGTGGAACGCAAGGCGCTGGGAAAACTGTCGGAAGCCTTCCAGAAAGCGGTCGACGGCCTGACCGAAGACCCGCCGCGCGTCGACCTGGCCGGCCTGACGCAGTTCGATGGCGCGGTCCTGTCATCGGTCGATCTGAAGGGCGAGATCAAACTCAATCCCAAGGAAACGCAGCGGCTCGAATTCCATGCCGACAGCGGCAAGCGCACGGTCAGTTTCAGCGGTCCCGATGGCGTGGCCAAGATCGGCGTGGACCTCAGCCAGCCCGCCAGCTGGGGCAACAAGGAACAGCAGGCCAAGGCGCTCAACCGCTATCTGCAACAGGTCGACCAGGCCGGCATGCGCGGCCAGGGCAACGCCGCCATGCTCACCATGTTCAAGGACGCGCTGGTCGACATGAACAGCGACTACGGCACGCCGCCGGTGGCGCCGCGCGACATGCTGCTCACCGACCGCGATCGCGCGACGACCACCGGCCTGGCGGACTTCACCGCCTCCGTCACGCAAACCGAGGTGGCGTCCAATCCCGCCAAGTCCACCGAGAAGGACAGCTTCGCCTACGAGTTGTCGCAAAAGACCAAGATCTCCGGCCGCTCGCAGATGGACCTGGCGCTCTCGCAGCAACAGCAGTCGCACCTGAAGGCGCGCTACCACGCTCCGGTGTCGCCGACCGCGACGCTGGCGCTGGACCTGGAGCCGCAATCGCAGAACTACAAATACATGATGGTCGATGAATCGGCCAGCAGCACCACCAGCATCGAGTACGACCAGGGCAAGCTGGTGAAGGCCTCGCTGGAGATACAGGCCAGCCGCTCGACGCGGGTGCTGGAATACATGTTCGGCAAGCTCAAGGACGACCACACCACGCCGTCCGGCAAGGCGATGACGCGCGACCTGCTGCCGACGCTCGATCCGGACGACGACGGCCAGTCCATGGACGACTACGAACGCGCGCAGATGCTGGCCAAGGTGAACGACGCCATCTTCCTGCAATCGGATCCCGATGCGCTTACAAGTAATTGAGCGAGTGAATGAGCACACCTGAGCACTTCGTCCTGCTGGCCGCCTACAACGCCGACATGAACCGCAACCTCTATGCTGCGGCGGCCAGGCTGCCGCCGGGAGAACTGACGGCGGACCGCAAAGCCTTCTTCGGCTCCCTCGCCGGCACCATGAACCACCTGCTGGCCGCCGACACCATCTGGCTTAAACGCTTCGCCACGCATCCGGCCAATTTTCCCGCGCTGGCCGCGATGAGCGGGATGCCGCAGCCAGATGGCCTGGCGCACAGCTTCAGCGACGACCTGCCCACCCTGCGCCGCCACCGCGAACAGCTGGACGCCGTCATCAGCGCCTGGGTGCCGCAACTCACCGCCGCCGACCTGGCGCATGCTTTCGAATACCGCAGCACCAGGGGGGATGTCTACCGCAAGCACTTCGGCAGCGTGCTGGCGCACTTTTTCAACCACCAGACCCACCACCGCGGCCAAGCCAGTACGCTGCTAACCCAGGCCGGCGTCGATATCGGCGTCACCGATCTGCTGCTGTGGGTACCCGACCTGGAACCTCCAACTCCATGAAAATCGCCGTCTACAGCGCCCAGCCCTACGACCGCCGCTTCCTCGACGAGGCACGGCTCGAAGCGGTGGAAACAACGCCGGCGTCGCCGATCGACGCCGTCTACTTCGCCAACCGCCTGACCCTCGACACGGTGCCGCTGGCCCACGGCTGCACGGTGGTCTGCGTGTTCGTCAACGACATCCTCGACGCGGAAGTGCTGGAAGCCTTGCACGCGCTGGGCGTGCGCGCCGTGCTGCTGCGCTGCGCCGGCTTCAACAACGTCGACGTGCAAGCCGGCGGGCGGCTCGGCATGTTCATGGCGCGCGTGCCCACCTACGCGCCGGAAGCGGTGGCCGAGCACGCGCTGGCGCTGGTGATGACGCTCAACCGCCACACGCACCGCGCCTACGCGCGCGTCCGCGAGGGCAATTTCTCGCTCGACGGGCTGCTTGGCATGACCTTGCACGGCAAGACCGTCGGCATCGTCGGCGCCGGCCAGATCGGCACCGCCGCCGCCCGTATCTTCAAGGGCATCGGTTGCACGGTGCTGGTCAGCGATCCGGCGCCGCAACTGCAGCTGCAACTGGGCGCCATCGCCGCGCGCGTCACACTGGAACAGCTGCTGGCGCAATCGGACATCGTCTCCCTGCATTGCCCGCTGATGGACGCCACGCGCCACATGATCAACGCCGCCAGCCTGGCGCTGATGAAGCCCGGTGCGATGCTGGTCAATACCTCGCGCGGCGCGCTGATCGACACGATGGCCGTCATCGCCGCGCTCAAGTCCAAGCATTTGGGCGCGCTGGCCATCGACGTCTATGAGCAGGAAAGCGACCTGTTTTTCCACGATCATTCGAGCGACATCATCGACGACGACGTCTTCCAGCGGCTGATGACGTTCCCGAATGTGCTGGTCACCGGCCACCAGGGCTTTTTTACCATCGAAGCGATGCGCGAAATCGCCGCCGTCACCTTCGCCAACCTGGCCGCCTTCATGCGCGGCGAGCCGACGGCCAACGCGCTGGCGGCCAGGGCGCCGGCAACTTAGCATCGCAACCCTCAAAAAAGTGATCACCCGGCGGCGTTTTCCCCGGTAACATCACCGATACGCATGACCGCCATGCGCAATGCCCGGTTGTGGCAGCGCCGCGCCTGGCTTATACTGCACTGCAACAATCCGGCTTTTTCATAACTAATAATACCGTTCCACCGGAGAAGGTCATGTCCCTCGCCTACCGCGCCACCGCCGATTTCGCCAAATTGAACCACCCGATGCGCGTGCCGCTGTCGGCGGAGATTCACTCACGCCCTTTCCTGCAATTGCAGGCACCGGAAAGCCTGACCCATTTCGCGCTCTACGTGCAGCAGGATCAGCCGTCCCAAAAATACCATCGCGGCACGCAGCACCAGATTTTGCAGCAGCTGTGCACCCACTACGGGGTGGCCGGGCCGCATCCGCAGGCGCGCTACTTCTTCCATGACTTCGGACGTTTCCGCCTGAAGTGGGAATGCCACACCGAGTTCGCCACCTACACCTTCGTCGAGCGCGGCGAACCGGGACTGGACTTCCGCCAGGCGTTCGACAGCATGCCGCTGCAGCACGTGCCGCAGGAATGGCTGGCCGGCCTGGCCGGGAAAATCATCGTCGCCTCGCATGTCGTGCTGCGCAAGGGCGATACGGCTGGCGCCGACGAGGAAGCCATCGCCGAGCTGTTTCAAGGTAAATCGATGGTCGGCAGCAGCGTGGGCAGCGGCGCCGAGGTCTGGACCGATTTCCTGATCCAGCCCGATGGCTTCAGCCGCTTCATCGTGCGCGATCTGGGCCTGCGCGAATTCCAGGCCGGCCGCCTGGTCGGGCGTCTGCTGGAGATCGAAAACTACCGCATGATGGCCCTCCTCGGCCTGCCGCACGCCGAAGCCTCGCAGCCGCTGTTAAACGGCATCGAGAACGAGCTGGCCGACCTGACCGCGACCCTGGTGCAGGCCGACATGCCGCAGTCGCTGGATTCGCGCGGCCCGGACGCGCACGAAGAACAGAACCTGCTGCACCGTATCACCAGCCTGGCCGCGCGGCTGGAAAAACTATCGGTCAACAACAGCTACCGCTTCGCCGCGTCGCAGGCGTATTTCAGCCTGGTGCAGGCGCGCATCCACGAGCTGCGCGAGGTGCGCATGACCGGCGTGCCGACCCTGGCCGAATTCATGGGCCGCAGGCTGGCGCCGGCGATCCACACCTGCACCTCGGTCTCGCAGCGGCAGGAAGCGCTGGCCAAGCGTATCGCCCGCAGCAACGACCTGCTGCGCACCCGCGTCGGCATCGAGCAGGAACGCCAGAACCGCAAGATCCTGCAATCGCTGGACGCGCGCGCGGCCCAGCAACTGCGGCTGCAACAGGCGGTCGAGGGATTGTCGGCGGTGGCGATTTCTTACTACACGCTGGGATTGATCGGCTATGCCGGCAAGGCGATGAAGGCTGGCGGACTGCCGGTCAATCCGGACATCCTGCAGGGCGTCGCGGTGCCGGTGGTGATTTTGGCCGTGTGGATGGGACTACGCCGGGTGCACAAGCAGCTGACGGCGCGCGGCACGGCGGCCGCGCAGCGCCACCCGGCTTAGCCGGGTGGCGCTGCGCTAATCCGCCCTACGTGACTCGCGTCAGGACAGTCTCAGACGCGTCGACAGCCTGCCGGCGCCGGCGCCACCGGCGGCACCCTCCACCGTAAACCGCCCCACCTGCGACAGCAAGGCCTGCGCCTGCTCGCGCATGCTCGCGGCGGCGGCGGCGGCCTGCTCGACCAGCGCCGCGTTCTGTTGCGTCATCTCGTCCATCTGACCGATCGCGCGGTTGACCTGCTCGATGCCGGAGCTTTGCTGTTCGCTCGCCTGCGTGATCTCGCCCATGATCTCGGCCACCTTCTGCACGCTGGCCACCACCTCGCTCATCGTCTGGCCTGCACGGTCCACCAGCCGTCCTCCCTCGTCGACCTTGCCGACGGAATCGTCGATCAATCCCTTGATCTCCTTGGCGGCCGATGCCGAGCGCTGCGCCAGATTGCGCACCTCGGACGCCACCACCGCGAAGCCGCGCCCCTGCTCGCCGGCGCGCGCCGCCTCGACGGCGGCGTTGAGCGCCAGGATGTTGGTCTGGAAGGCGATGCCGTCGATCACGCCGATGATGTCGACGATCTTGCTGGAGCTGGTCTTGATCGAGCCCATGGTCTCGACCACCTGCCCGACCACGTCGCCGCCGCGCACGGCGATGCCGCTGGCCGCCACCACCAGGTCGTTGGCGTGGCGCGCGCTGTCGGCGTTCTGCCGCACGGTGCTGGTCAACTCCTCCATCGAGCTGGCGGTTTCCTCCAGCGCGCCGGCCTGCGCCTCGGTACGCGCCGACAAATCGGCGTTGCCGGCCGCGATCTCCTGCGCCGCCACCGTGATGGTGTCGGTCGACAGGCGCACGTCGCCGACCAGCTGCGACAGGCTGCCGTTCATCTGGCCCAGCGCGTCAAGCAGCTGGCCGGTTTCGTCACGCGCCTGGTTCTCCACCCGCGAAGTCAGGTCGCCCGAGGCCACGCGGCGCGCCAGGGCCACGGCGCGCTCCAGCGGTTGAGCGATCGACCGGCCCAGCGCGAAAGCCAGCGTCCCGCCCAGCAGCAGGATCACGACCGCCAGCGCCACCATCAGGTTGCGGCTGGCGACATTGATTTGCTCGATCTCCGCGGTAGCCTCGTCGATCTGGCGGCGCTGTTCCTTCAACAGCGCTTCGGCGGTGGCCAGATACGTCACGCTGGCCGGTGTGTAGACGTCGCGCATTTGCTGTTGCGCCTCCTCGACCTTGCCGGCCTTCTTGAGGGCCAGGGTGGCGTCGCGGGCACCGAGGAACGCCTTGCGCCGCGCTCCCAGCTCCGAAAACAGGGACTTCTCGACGTCGCTGTCCATGCGCGCCTCGACCTGCTTTTGCAGCACGCTGGAAGCGTCCGACGAGGCCTTGATGCCGGCGGCGAAATAGTCGCCCAGGCTGGCGTCGGTGCTGACGATGATGGCGGTGGTGCGCGGCACCGCCGCGAACATGTAGCGATACCAGTCCTGCAGATAGCGCTCGGTGGCCATCGGCTCGTCGATCATGTGGCGGGTGGCCACTGCCACGCTATTGAGGCGGAGGATGCTGACCACGATGGCGATCAGCGACAGCAGCAGGATGCTGGCGAAGCCCAGGACGAGACGCCGTTTAACACTAATGTTGTTTAGTAGTTGGAACATCTGGTCCGTCCTGTGAGGGAAATACTGCTATGCGCAGAAACGGAACCAATGATAGCGCCAAAATAAGGCGTAAACGTCACATTGTTACTCTTAAACAACAGTTTCCACCGACAACAAGTCGCTACGGAACTAACCTGTCATGACCGGCGGCTGGAGTGGCTGGTCGGCCGGCTGCCGCTGAGCCGGCTGGCTGAAGCGGTCTGCCAGGAAGCTGGCGATGCGCTGCTGGGTGGACTCCAGATACGGGATGTTCATGTGGTCGGAATCGGGCACGATTTCGTCCGCGTGCAAGGTGCCGAGCTTCTGCACCAGCAGATCGGTATGCGAATGCGGCACCACGTCGTCGAACGCCGCCCGCAGCACATAGGTCGGCGCCTTGAGCTGGTGCGCGTACTTGACCGACTCGAATTTATGCCGCAGCACATACTCCACCGGCAGCGTCCTGAATTTGCGCTTGGCGATCGCCAGGATCGAATCGTAGGGCGTGATCAGCACGATGGCGCTGGCTTCGCGCTCCATCGCCACCTGCACCGCCACGCCGGAGCCGAGGCTGCGGCCGACGACGGCGATGCGCGTCGGGTCGACGTGATGGCGCTCGCTGAGCCAGTCGAACAGCATGCGGCCGTCCTCGACGAAATGGGCCTCGGCCGGATCGCCGTGCGAATCGCCGTAGCCGCGATAATTCACCGCCAACACCGCCATGCCGGGAAACAGCTTGCCGGCGTCGCGCGCCACCCACGACACTTCCTCGGAGCGGCCGCCGAAATAGACCACGCCCGGCGTCTGTCCCGCCACCAGGGGCGTCATCAGCCATCCGGACAAACGGGTGCCATCCTTCGCGCGCACGACGATGGGGCGCGTGCGGTGACCGGTGCTGTAAGGCTTGAGCACCTCGCGGCGGCTGCCGAGAGGATTAAACAGCAGGCGTTTCTGGTTGGCCGCGACGGCGGCGGTCAACCCCATCCACAACACGCTGACGATGCCGGCCAGACCGGCGACTTTTTTTGAATTGTCCATCCCTCTACTTTACCCTCGTCTTGACTCTTTGCTGTACGCCAGCGTACAAATACATTTGCCCCTGGAAAACACCAAATGCGGTCGGGCCGGGCGTTTCTCAAGGCAAAGGGGGCGAACCGGTATAATCGGCGCTTCGTTTTGCTCTCCCGCCCCCTATGAAACCGGCCATCGTCCTGCTGCACAGCTCCATGAGTTCCAAGGCCCAATGGGCGACACTTGTCGAACAGCTCACACCCGACTTCCGCTGCATCCCGCTCGATCTACTCGGCTACGGCGCCGCGCCCTATCCGCCAGGCGCCGGCCAGAGCGAAGCATACACCCATACGCTGGCCCACGAAGCGGACGCCATCGCCGAAGCCATCGCCGCGCAGCTGGCGCCGGACGAAGCGTTCCATCTGGTCGGCCACTCGTTCGGCGGCGCCTCCGCGCTGCACCTGGCGCGCCGCATGCCGGAACGCATACGCACGTTGACGCTATTCGAGCCGGTGGCCTTCCACCTGCTGCCGGAGCTGGACGCGGCGCGGGTGGAGATCGTCACCGTCGTCGGCGGCATCATGGCATGCGCCACGGACCGCGACGCCACCCGCATCTTCATCGACTACTGGAACCGTCCGGGCGCGTTCGACGCCGCGCCGGCATCGGCCCAGGACAAGATGATCGCGCAGATCGCCAAGGTCAAGCTGGACTTCCAGGCGCTGCTGGGCGAGCCGGTCTCCCTCGCCGACCTGGCCGTGCTGACGATGCCGGCGCTGGTTCTATCGGGGCAGCACAGTCCCGCGTCGACGCGATCGCTGGCGGCGCAACTGGCGGCGGCGCTGCCCAACGCCCGCGCGCTGCAAACGCGCGGCGGCCATATGGGACCGATCACCCATGGCGACGCGATCAACCCCACCATCGCCGCGTTCCTGCGCGGTGAAGACCTCGTTCAAGGCTGACATGCAAACCAACTTCCCATCGCGCGGCCTGTCCTCGCTCATTCAACGCGGCTTGCTGGCACTGGCCTTCAGCGGCATTACAGCCCTGTCGCATGCCGCCGTGAAGCCGGTGACGGTCGCGCCAGAGGTCACCGGCGAATGGGTCACGCCCGACGGCGCGTGGGACGGACGCACGGTGCTGATGCTGCACGGCTTCGCCGACGACCTGAATGGAGCCGGGGATTTGAGCAAGCGCATGTCCGCGCGGCTGGCGCAGATGGGGATCGCCTCGTTGCGCATCAACTTCCGTGGCGAGGGTGGGCGCATGCGCAGCGATATCGACTCGACGCTCGACACGCGGGTCGCGGACACCGAGGCCGCCTATGCCTTCCTGCAGAAGCAGGCCGGCGTCAAGATCGCGCACAGCGCGGTGTTGGGATGGAGCCTGGGCGGCGCCACCGCGATGGTGGTGGGCAGCAAGCACCCGGAATGGTTCCGCAGCATGGTTGTGTGGTCGACGCCGAGCGGTGATCTGTATAAGTACTTCATGTCGAAGCCGACGGCGCAGAAGGCGGTGCGGGATGGCGTCGCCTCGGAGGTGATACCGGGCTGGAAAACCATCACCACCAAGCGGGAGTTTTACGAGAGCTTCAAGGGTGTGGATCTGGACAGGTCGCTGGCCCAGTACCCCGGCGCGTTTCTGACGGTCCGGGGCAGCAAGGATTATCTGCCGCAGAGGGATTTCGATTTGATCCG
>Ga0105244_10004183_pt1 | contig 10040 bp, 11 predicted proteins | sample KBSM44metaG_FD_80423 | JGI IMG/M metagenome (GOLD analysis project Ga0105244, IMG submission 80423) | Miscanthus rhizosphere microbial communities from Kellogg Biological Station, Michigan, USA - KBS M4-4 metaG | ecosystem: Host-associated > Plants > Roots > Rhizosphere > Soil | place...
AAAAAGGAATTAATCATGATCCGATTAGCCAGCCGCTTTGGTGCGGTTAATGTTGTACGCCGCGACCGCCCATTAACTCACGACGAACTGGCACATTACGTGCCCAGCGTCTTCAGTGAAGAAAAGCATGAGTCCCGCAGCGACCGATACACTTATATCCCGACAATAACCCTGCTCGATAATCTGCAACGTGAGGGTTTCCAGCCTTTCTTTGCCTGCCAGACCCGAGTGCGCGACCAGAGCAAGCGCGAACACACCAAACACATGCTGCGTCTTCGCCGTGAGGGCCAAATCACTGGCAAGCAAGTTCCGGAAATTATTCTGCTCAACAGCCACGATGGTTCGAGCAGTTATCAGATGTTGCCGGGATTATTTCGTTCAGTCTGCCAGAATGGACTAATTTGCGGTGAGAGTTTTGGTGAGGTTCGTGTACCTCATAAAGGCAACGTGGTGGAGAAAGTCATTGAAGGTGCTTACGAAGTGCTGGGAATATTTGACCGTGTAGAAGAGAAACGCGATGCCATGCAGTCGCTAATGTTAACTCCGCCAGCACAGCAGGCGATGGCGAAAGCGGCATTAACCTATCGCTTTGGTGAAGAGCATCAGCCGGTGACGGATTCGCAAATCCTATCCCCGCGCCGCTGGCAGGATGAAAGTAACGACCTGTGGACCACTTATCAGCGCATTCAGGAAAACCTGATTAAAGGCGGTCTGCCTGGACGAACCACCAAAGGCAAACGAGCCCATACTCGTGCTGTAAAAGGTATCGACGGTGATGTGAAGCTTAACCGTGCTCTGTGGGTGATGGCTGAGAATATGCTGCAGCTTGCCTCATGAACCTTTTTATTATCCCTTCCCTCAGGCCTTGCCAATAAACCGGTGAGGCTTTTTGTTTTAAGGAATAAAAATGTCTGTATTTAATTTATCCCCGGTATTTCCTGCAAACGAGCAACGCGTCATTCGTCGGGCATTACGCCTGCTGGAGAAATATCAGCGTCAACCGAGTGAGTCATTTACCTCCACCAGCTTCACTAAGACCTGGCTGCAATTACAGATGGCTCATCAGGGGCGTGAAGTTTTTATCGTGATGTATCTCGATAATCAGCACTGCCTACTGGGATGCGAAACTCTATTTACCGGCACACTCAGCCATACCGAAGTTCATCCCCGCGAAGTGGTTAAATTAGCTCTGAAACACAATGCCGCTGCGGTAATTCTGGCACATAACCATCCGTCAGGTACGACAGAAATCAGTCAGCATGACAAACACATCACTCAGCGGATAGTGAAAGCGCTTGCACTGGTAGAAGTGCGAGTGCTGGATCATTTGGTTGTTGGGAACGAAGTGGTGTCTTTTGCTGAGCAGGGTTTGCTTTAAACGGAGGTTTGCATGTCAATCACACCACCTCATGAATGGGGTCTACAAAGCGATATCACCCCTCGATTTGGCGCTAGATTAGTTCAGGAAGGCAACCGGTTGTATTACCTGGCTGATAGGGCTGGATTGACGGGGAGTTTTGGCCCAATGCACCTGCAGAAAATAGATCTGGCTTTACCGCTGTTTGTCGAACAACTGGAAGATATGCTGCGTGCTGGCGAACTAAATTCACATCAGCAACATCAGGTGACAATTCAGCTTGCGAGTTTAACCTGCATAGCTGATACCCGTGGTAGCTGCGGCTACGTTTACATTTTTATTTATCCAGCCCAATAACACTTTCTCTCTTCTTCTATTATCAGGATTCAACTCATGCACATTTCATCTGTACCGGCCACGGTGCCGGTCTCGTCACGCCTGTCGCCCGTGCAGGTCTGGCAGCAACTGTTAACGTATCTGCTGGATCGCCATTACGGACTGACGCTTAACGACACGCCATTCCACAACGACGCGGCCATTGAGGAACATATTGAAGCGGGAATAACACTTGCTGATGCGGTGAATTTCCTGGTGGAACGCTATGAACTGGTTCGCACTGACCGTAAGGGTTTCAGTTGGCAGGAGCAGACGCCATTCCTGACCGTCACCGATATTCTCAGAGCAAAGCGTGCTACCGGGCTGATGAATACGTAAATTTTTTGAGCCTCATTCCTGATTTTTACCTCTGCGCTTTTCAATCTTTTTATTCATCGCATAATGCGCCTGCCACTTCCGGCAGGCGTGTTTGCTTTTATGGACGATTAACGATGCAAACAGAACCCGACGTGTTAACAGATCACAACGAACTTATCCCTTCGACCAGTATCGAACGTGTAGTCACTGGTCGCGATTCCGCACTGAAACAAATCGAACAACTCATTCATCAGCTTGATGCCATTTCACGGCTAACCTCAGAAATTAGCGGTGGTACAGCGCAAGACTGGGCGATGAAAGTTGGACATCGTTACGACAGTTGGCTGACAGAAAAAGCTGATAAAGCGATGCCTGCGATCACCCGCAGTATCGATCGCAGTATCTGGCGCGATTTGATGCTGAAGTCAGGCATGATGGCCTTGATGGATACTCAGGCTCGTGACCAATGGCACAAGAATCTGGAAGAGGGTGATCTTCCTGCTATCAGTGAGGCGAATATCCTTAGTACTTTTGAACAGTTAAATCTGAACAAAATGGAAGTCTTTGAGCGCGGGATCATTAACGTCTTCAAAGGCCTGTCGTGGGATTACAAAACCAACAGTCCCTGCAGCTTCGGTAAGAAGATCATCATCAACAATCTGGTGACGCATAACCGCTGGGGCTTTAGCCTTAACTGGGGCTGGCGGCGGGACCAACTGGCAGATCTGGAGAGAATGCTGTTTCTGCTGGATGGCAAACCCATCCCTGACAACCGGGGTGATATCTCCACCCGGTTGATGGAGCATATCCGGGACAATTCGACTAAGGACGTTTACGAAGATGAGTTCTTCAGCATTCGTTACTATCAAAAAGGCACTGCGCACTTGGTCTTCAAGCGTCTGGAGTTGATTGAGCGAATGAATGACATCATTGCTAAACACTATCCGGGAATGCTGGCTTCGAGATGATGGGGGGATTGATGTTGTCTTCGCCACAGGTAGCTATAGTTGATGCATAGCGCCAGAGATATGCTCAGTTGTGAGCATCTTCGAGGTAACTCGTGCCCCGATTCGAGTCCCAAAATCAACGATTTAATGTGTTGGTATCGATGTTGGTACATTAACTAAATATTATTTTAAATTGTTTTCAAATCAAAGGATTAATTATCATGTGCGAGTCCGGCCTTCGCACCATTAGTACTTCCAAGACCATCCGAGAAAGTCCGATTATCGCTTTATAATCAATGTCTGCAGCGATTTTTACATCCTACGTGATCAGGGTAAAAAAGTTGACGTCAGTGGTATGCATAATGTTGTGCTGCGCATCACGGCTATAATGCGTCGTTATGCAGTACAGAACGATTACATCGGACCGGTCGCTATAGACAACCAAAGCACGACATTACGCCTCTTTACCCTTCAGCGGGTTCCCTGAGTTTCTTGCTTGTCTTGTAATATAATGTGGTCGTGTAATAACCCGGATCGGGGTCGAGCTTTCCTCACTAACTTTTGTGCGTGTCAGTGAGTTACGTTTCGCGCGTTGGGGTGAGTTCGACTTCGATAAATCTCTCTGGCATGTAGCTGCAAAACGACAAGAAATTAAATGTGTTCGTAACTCGTATCGTGAAATGAAGATGAATGAGGAGCATATTGTTCCTCTTAACCTACAGGCAATGATTTTTTTACAGCAGCTTAAACAAATTAGTGGTTGTAAAGAGCTGCTGTTTCCGGGAGGTCATGACGTAACTAAGATTATGAGTGAAATCACGGTAAACAGTGCGTCGCGTGTAATTGGATATGACAAGAAAAATAAGATCTACGGGCATGGGGTCAGGACGATGGCGCGTGGTGCGTTAGGAGGGTCGGATTTGTCGAGTGATGACACGATATAACGCCAATTAAGCCACTCGGAAAAGAAAATTGTACTTGCGTTGAGGCATATACTCCTACCTCATTTCATTAGAATGAACGGCGTATAATGGTGCAATGGTTGGGTTGATTATATTGATGCATCTCACATAAATTCAATGACTCCTTAAAATTTTGGAAGATCTAAAATTAAGTTAGCATTTTAAAAGGTATATAAATATACATGCTGTTGATTATTGCTCTTCAAATAATAACGCATAGCAATCAAAATAAGCTTGAAATGCCTTGAAAATCAAGGTAAAAAATCCTAAATGCAAATAACTTTTAGGTGTTCTTATGGATAGTAATGAACTTAGCCAACTAATAAAGTTACAAATTGCTAGTAAACCTCCTGAAGAGGAAATATCTCGAGGAATTTTTACTAACAATAATACCGGTGAAAATGAACACTTCAGAATAACCTTTGGCTGGGATATTTTTACTGCTTATTCATGTGATATAAAATGGAAAGCTTTCAGATTGCAGTTAGCAGCCTACTTGGATACGCTTTCTGATGGTGAAAGAGCGGAAGAAGAAAAAAAGATTCAAAGTGAAGATGATCATTGGGAATGGTTTAATAAATCACTTTTGCTAAAAAGTGATGAGCATAAATGGTTCTTTCTCAGAGTCGATGATGAAATACAGGCTGCCTGCTTAATATACCATCCTAAGCAATCGGTACTTTCTACTCAAAAACTCTTTTATATTGAATTTATAGCTGTTGCCCCTTGGAATCGATATCATTCACTGGGTAATAAAAAATTCTCAGGAGTTGGTACTGTATTCTTAAAGGAAATAATGAGACATTGTAAGGATGTTTTAAAATTTCAACCGGGAATGTGCTTACATTCTTTACCGCAAGCACAAAGTTTTTATGAGCATAAGCTTAAAATGATCCACTACGATCAGGCAGATAAAGATGGCTTATGGTACTATGAGATGCATGAGGATAAATATCTTGACTTTGTGAGGGCTATATAATGGTTAATGATGATGAGCTTTTTTTAGGCCGTTATAGTTCTAACGATTTTAGTGGCTTTTACTTAGAATATAAAGATTTTATCAATAGACTGAATGATGCTCCTGCAAATGTCAGAAAGCAGTTTATGCATGATGATAAAACTTATGATTATAATAAACTTGCAGTGCTTTTTAATAGTTATAAGGACAAAAATAGTCAGATTTTATTCAGAAAGTCTGATAAAGCCAAAGACTTTATTATTGATCTTTGGCTATGCAAGGTAAGGAACAAAGTTCGTGTCCTTGAAATGCTTTCAATACCCCCTTATAAAAAAGTAGATGAGGCTCTTGTTTCTGAAATTTTGAAAGTTAGTTCAGAGAAAAATGGACATATTAAAATTTCTGCTGAATTAATTAAGCTAGGGATAGTGGTTGTTTTTGAAGAGTCTTTTCCTGGACTCAATCTTGATGGGGCCGTATACACAAATGTACAGGGTAATCCTATAATTGCATTAAGTCTACGTCACAATAGAGTAGATAATTTTTGGTTTACTTTAGCGCATGAGTTAGCACATATCATTCTTCATTATGACAACTTAAATGAAGTAATAATTGATGATATAGATGAGTCTATTGCACATACGCAAGGAAAAGAATTCGAAGCTAATAAGTTAGCTGGTGAATTGTTAATACCTAGAAGGATTTGGAGAAGTTGCCCTGTAAAATATTCAAATTCAATATTTGAGGTTGAACAGTTTGCGGATGAAGTAAATATTCACCCAGCAATAATTGCTGGCAGGATTAGAAGAGAAAGAGCTAACTATACAATATTCACGGATTTAATATACAAAGAAGATTTACGAAAGGACTTGTTTTAATGAATAATTACATTCCATTTTTGAAGCTTAAGGGTAGTGAGATCAGTGCATTAAAACATTTGCATTCTACACACCCACAAATTAATCCTGAACCATTCTTTGATTTTCCAAGAAAAAAACTAAAGAAATCAAGGCGTGAACCTGAAGCGGCTATTAAGAATAAAGAAGAATTGTTTGCTGGTGATTTGATTAGGTTGTATAGAAAATTCGAGCTTAATTTAAAGTTCTTAAATCATTTCTATATGGATAATTATGATGTTGAGGATACTATAAAGTACAATGGAGCTTATAATTATGTCGGGATTATTGATACTTTTGGCCCTCTAGGAATGGTATCAGTTATAGGTTTAGATAGGCATCCTGACCATCTGGTGTCTATCAAAAATGGCTTGGCTAATGGCTCCCTTATTGTAAATCGAGTTGCCGTAAGATTAACGCAAGAGGATTTTGAATCTTACGCTCTATGTCGAAGCTCATTAATACCTCTATTAAGTGAATTATATTCTCTATTTGATGATGTTGATCTTGTTTTTGATTGTAGGGTCTGTAAGGAAAATACATCAATTATCTTATATTCTCAAATAATGGCATTTTTAGTTTCATTGAAAAACGATGGGATCTATTTTTCAAAAACTATTGTAACTGGTTCAACTATTCCCGCCTCAATATCTGAAATAATTCAAACAAGAGATGAAAAACAAGTAATTAGAGAAGAGATTTTAATTTATGAAAATATTTTGTTAAAATCTGCAGAGGTAGATGCAGTTATCTATTTAGGTGATTATACTTGCGTTAGTCCTGAATATTCAGATGTTGAGTTGTTTGATGAGGATATGGATAATGTCACAACAGCTAAATTAATTTATCCATTCGATAAGAAGATTCTTTTAATTCGCGGTGGAAAGTTCAAAACTGATAGAGGTGAATTAGGTAAGTTGGCGAAAAAACTAATCGCCAAAACGACGATTTATAGAGGTAAACCTTATTCTACTGGTGATGCTTACTTACATGACAAGGCTAATAATATAGGAAAACCAGCAACCGCATCAACTATAGTCCCTCATCTGGTAAACCTACATCTGGTTTATATGTTTAATAAATGAACTTTTTCTTTTTTCAAGTAAGGAACTGATCTTTTCGTTCAGTTCCTTTTTATTTATTTTTAAGGATATTTCTCTAGAAATATTTGTTCTGTTCATTTCCGATTTTTTTAGATGTAGCCCATAATCATCCATGAGAGACACCATTTCATCCTTCCATAATGTCTGTAAGGCAGAGTTTTTAGAAATGTTAATGTTTTCAGCCGCTTTTCTAATATATCTCATTTTAACTCGGCCGTTATGATTGAAAGCAATAATGATACCCCAAAATGAGGGCACAATATTCAAAGCTCGAATTAAATGTTTTTCAGTAGTAACTAAGGTTATTTTAGGGAATGTTTGATTGTAAAAAAAACCTTGTGAATGAAGTCGTTCGACTTTATCACCGTCACCTTTAATCTCATAACAATGAAGCTGCTTATATACAGCAACAACATCTGCTATGGCATTTCCATTATTTATAGGTAATTCATGAATGATACGAGCGGGCTTTTGTTTTCTAGATAATAACATTTCCACTAAACCACATCTTATTTCTTTATCATTCAGAATCATAGAAACACCGTACTTAATTTTTAACGCAAGCAAATTTGTTAAACATAACCGACCTTTTAATGAAAAATCTCGTCTGTCAATCAGTTAAACAAGGTCCTTGTTAAAAGTATAACAGGGACTTCAAAACTAATAAATCTTTTGATGATGAACGTAAATTGTAGCTTATGCATCATAAAAGAAATAAGCTTTCATATGTATCTTTATGATAAATAATGTTTTTGTACGCTCATTTTTTGGTATGAATCAGTGCGGGACATCATGTGTTGCAGCAACCAGTCGAACTCCAGTTTTAGCTTCTTCATGCGCAGCCACGCCCGCCTGCCCCCTTCACTTAATGTCATGCACTGCCATTTTATCCTTTAGGATCTTGAATCAAGGGGCTGGGACATAACTTGATGCATGGGACTCATGCGTTTTCATGCAGTATGGATAGTGGATCACTATAAAGAATGCTTTGGCGGTAGGCTCTAACGGACAGCTCCTTTCTCGCTTTGAAGAGGGGGGCCAGGAAAGTCACCTCTGACGCAGATTTTGCCCGTGATGTGGCTTTGCTGTTCCAGCGCCTCGGCGCGCCTTTTTCATTCAGAAAAATGCCTCTCCCGTGGGACCCTCAAACTAATTGTTCCGCAATAGCAGAATCCGGCGCGGCAGCTAATCGGGTTTCACAACAGTGTGCTTAATACCCGGCCAGAATATTTATCCTGTACGATCGAAGTACTGGTTACGTACGCTGTACGGGGTGGATTAGCTATTATTGAAGGCACAAGATCCCAACAGGAATGATGAAGCCATATTCCGCGAGCAGAGAACGAGGCTGGTTGTTCAGCGCTGTTCCCTGCTCAAACATCAGTTTGCGTGTGTTTCGAAATGCCTTAGTATCCTGCAACTTCGTGATTTTTACAGAAACAAAGTGAATGCCCGGTCGAAATACAGTCTTGTAAATTACCAGCGCACCCTTGGCATCATTCTTCTGATTGCGGATGAAAGCTTTCACTTTTTGTACGGGGATGATTCTAATGCAGTAGCCAGTTGAGGCTAACGTTCATCCCCAGAAGTACTAAGTGGCGCAGGACTCATTGTAACAAGGGTTCCGTGTTCGAATTGTCGTATAGTATACAGTAATTTGGAACGAGATACTTTTTGTAGATGCGATGAAGCCATCGGCTATCCAGAGGTAAACCTGAAAAACAGATTTGGTGATATCAACACTCATTACTTTGATCATGTTCATGTGATTTACTTCAGAAGCTAACGCTACTAGTAAAGATATGGCACTGTCTGCTTCGAGAAAGGGTGCCCATTACTTCGTAACAGTGCGAAGTTGAGCAAACTAATGTGACGAATTACTGAACTCACTTACTCCGTGTCGATTAGCACTGCCTGATGATCAAGCTGTGTCTTTTCGTAATATCCCATTCAGCCATGTCTCATGCCTGTCAGGGCGGTTATCCTGAGTCACCCACAGCGAAGCTATCTCCATCCCCGGAACTGCCTTTAGCAACTCCTGCAATCCCTCTTCATCCAGGTCCGTAAACCGTCTTTCACCCTGAACGCGTTCACCGTTTCCATACTTAAAGGACACGTACCAGACGCCGCCAGGCTTAAGCGCATCCGCAAGCTTCTGCATCACGGCAGGCAACCCAAAAGAGGGGACATGCAGCAAAGAGGCACAGCACCAGATCCCATCATACTTTGCTTTACAGTCGATCTCTGAAAAGGTCATCAACTGCACGGGTAACCCGGTATGTTGCTTTGCCAGCTCCACCATCGCAGAAGAAGCATCAAAAGCATCCACAATATAACCCATCTCATGAAAGGCTTTTGCGTCCCGGCCTGAACCGCAGCCCGCATCCAGAACCCGGGCTCCGTGAGGCAGATGTTGGGTGAAGGCCTCATATAGCGGAGTCATATCGACATTGACCGTGCCATCAAAGAAATCCTGTGCGTGGTTCTGATAGTAGTGAAGTGTCATTAAAACGTTGCCTCGCCTTCCGCATTGGGTTTCCAGGTATGGATAAGTTTGTCCAGCGCGGCCTGCCAGTTACGCTGAAGAAAGCTTCTCCGTGCTTCAGGACGCTGCCCTGTTTGTAGAACAATCGTCTCATGTAACGGCAGTTTGCTCTGAATAAAATACTCATTGCGTGTGTGTAACCGCTGCAGGAGCCTGAGCTCGGGAATACGTGCAGATTTACCTTCAACGCCACGGTTACAACATCGACAGGCCAGTACTAAGTTCCATACGCCGTTAATATTGCTCACTTCATGGCGGGCAGCCCAGGGAATAAAGTGGTCGACGTCCGCCAGTTCTGCATCTCCCGGTACCAGACTGATGGGTTTAAAGCAGTAAAAACATCGTCCTTTCTGGTAACCATTCAGGCTGTCGCGACAGCTGGTGATGTCTACGCGACGCGCGTTCACCTTCGTGAACAACAGCTGATTATCTTCGTCAAACTCCACGCCCACAAGGTTACGTGAAATCCCCATCGACCAGGCCTGTTCCACCAGGTTCCAGCGGGCATTAGTTTCAAAGGCGAGGTTTTTATACTGCAGGCGTTCGCCCAGTAAAAAGAAGTTATCCGTCAGGCGGATC
>Ga0105244_10004184_pt1 | contig 10040 bp, 10 predicted proteins | sample KBSM44metaG_FD_80423 | JGI IMG/M metagenome (GOLD analysis project Ga0105244, IMG submission 80423) | Miscanthus rhizosphere microbial communities from Kellogg Biological Station, Michigan, USA - KBS M4-4 metaG | ecosystem: Host-associated > Plants > Roots > Rhizosphere > Soil | place...
CAACGGCGGCGCTGCCGGGCCATCATTGCCGACCGCTGCCACCAGCAAGTGGCCGCGCTTGACCATGCCAGCCACCACCCGTTCCAGGATCTGATTGGGCGGCCCGACCAGGCTCAGGTTGATTACCGCGACTTGTTCGCGCGCCAGCCAGTCCAGCGCCGCCGCGATATTGGCGGCGGAACCGCCGGTCGCGTTGTCGCAATAAATATCCGCCGCGTATAAAACAGCCTGCGGCGCCACGCCGCGAAAACGATCGGAGCGCCCGACCATCAACGCCGCCACCGCCGTGCCGTGCGCGCTCGGATGGTCCTTGCCGCCGCAACCCCACGGCACGATGCGGGCGCGTTCGAATACTTCATGCTCACGCGCGATGCCGCTGTCGACCAGGCCGATCTTCACGGCATTAGCCGCACGCGGCAACGGCGTCTGGGTATCTTGCTGCTCCGTCGACGGCGCGGCGCTGCCGGTGTAGATGTGGTTGTAGTCATACACGCCATCCGGATCGAGCTGGCGCAGGCGCGCCAGCATGGTGGAGGTATCCACGTCGGAGGGCAAGCGCAGCACCACGGTGGAGGCTCCCGCTTCCGCCGTGACGATGCTCAGCCCGGCGGCGCGCGCGGCGGCCAGACCGGCCTCGCTTGGCGACCACGCCAGTATTTCATGGCGCACCACAGGCTCGCCACTTGGATCGGGTTCCAGCACGTCGCGGTGCTGGCGCAGCAGACCGGTGACCTGATCCAGGCGCGATGCGGCCAGGTTGCCAATGTCGGTCCTGTCCAGCAGCCGCCCTGTATCGCGCAGCAGCGGCGTGTTGAGCGGCAGCTGCGGCAATGGCAGGTTCGGCAGGCGCAACTGGGCGCTGGTGTCGGCGGCGCCCAGCAGGCAGATGGCGGCAACAAGGAGTGATCGGTTCAGCATGATGAGATAGTATAAGCAGGATGTATGACGAATAAACGTTTGAGACAGGGATTAAAATCCCTCGCTGTGTCGTTTACCGGATAACCATGATCCAACAAGAGATTGCCGCCTTGCTGCCGCGCCTGCGCCGTTTCGCCCGCACTGTCACGTATAACCGTGAGGATGCGGACGACCTGGTACAGATTGCGCTGGAACGGGCTCTGGCCCGCAGCGAGCAATGGGAGCCGGGCACGCGCCTGGACAGCTGGCTGTTCCGCATCATGAAGAATGCGTGGATAGACGAGGTCCGTTCGCGCATGCGCCGCGATGCAGTGTTCGCGCCGGAAGAGGCGGGCGAGCACGTGGGCGACGATTACGCTGAAGCGCATCAGCAGCGCATGGCGATCCAGCAGGCGGTCAACCGCCTGTCGGACGAGCACCGCATGGTGGTGGCGCTGGTGCTGGTCGACGGCTTGCCGTACAAGGAAGCGGCCGAGGTGCTGGAGATTCCGATCGGCACCCTGACCAGCCGCCTGGTGCGGGCCCGCGCGGCGTTGCAGGAACTGTTATCCGATCAAGCGAGGAATGTGTGATGAAATTTTCCGATGAAACCCTGATGGCCTACGCCGACGGCGAGCTCGATGAGGCGCAGAGCGCCGAGGTCGAGCGCGCGCTGGACACCGATCCAGCGCTGGCCGAGCGCGTGATGCAACATCAGGCCTTGCGCTCGGATGTGTTTGCGGCGTTCGCGCCCATCCTTGACGAACCGGTGCCGCCGGCGCTGACGGCCGCCGCTTTGCCGGGCAAAGTCGCCGACCTGAGCGCGGCGCGTGCGGCGAAGGCGGCGCCGCGCCGCTGGTCTTGGCCGGAGTGGGGCGCGCTGGCGGCCACGCTGGCCGTTGGCGTGCTGGTCGGTAGCATGGTGGCGGGAACAGGTGGCACCGCACTGGTGGCGCAAGGCGCGGGTGGCAAGCTGGTGGCGCAAGGTCAGCTGGCGACGGCGCTGTCGCAGCAACTGGCCGCCAGCGAAGGCCCAGTGCGCATCGGCGTCAGCTTTGCGGCCAAGGACGGCGCGCTGTGCCGCAGCTTCATCGCGGACGGCACGGCGGGGCTGGCCTGCCGCAACGGCAAGGAATGGCAGGTGCCGGTGATGGCGGAGGCGGCCAAGGCCGCATCAGGCGAGTATCGGCAGGCCGGCAGCGCCATGCCAGCGGCGGTGCTGGATGCGGTCGACGCCCGGATCGCCGGCCCGGCGCTGGACGCCAAAGCCGAGCGCGAGGCTGTGCAACGCGGCTGGCAGGCGCAGTGAGTCCAGATGCATTAGAATTTCCTCAATACGCATTACAACCAAGGAGACAGGGATGATTGATAAGAATCGGCGGGATTTTGCCATTGCTGCTGGTAGCGCTATCACAATGGCGGCCGTGGGTTTGCCTACCCAAGCTGCAACCCCGGCGCGCAAGCTCGGCTATGCGATAGTCGGGCTGGGCGTGTACGGCCTGGGTGTGATTATTCCGCAGTTCAAAAACTGCCAGCACAGCAAGCTGGTGGCGCTGGTCAGCGGCGATCCGGTCAAGGCCAGGCGCGTGGCGGCCGAGTACGGCGTGCCGGAACGCAGCATTTACGATTACAAGAATTTCGACAGCATCAAGGACAATCCGGATATCGATATCGTCTACGTCTGCCTGCCGGTATCGATGCACGCCGAGTACACCATCCGCGCCGCCGCCGCTGGCAAGCATGTGATGTGCGAGAAGCCGATGGCGGTATCCTCGGCCGAGTGCGAAGCCATGATCGCCGCCTGCAAAAAGGCCGGCAAGAAGCTGATGATCGGCTACCGCTGCCATTTCGAAGCCCACAACCTCGAAGCCGTGCGCCGCGCCCGCTCGGGCGAGATCGGCAAGCTGCGCTACTTCCGTTCCGAGCACGGCTTCACGGCCGGCAATCCGAATGCCTGGCGCCTGAAGAAAGCCCTGTCCGGCGGCGGCTCGCTGATGGATATCGGCATCTACGCGCTCAACGCCGCGCGCTACATGACGGGCGAGGAGCCGATTGCCGTCTATGCCAAGGAAACCACCGACCGCAACGATCCGCGCTTCCGCGAGGTGGAGGACATGATCGAGTTCCAGCTGGAATTCCCGTCCGGTGTGATTGGTTCGTGCATGTCGATGTACAGCGCCAACCAGAACCACATCCTGCTGGTCGGCGACAAGGGCCGCATCGATATGGAACCGGGCACGCGCTACGACGGCAACAAGATGTGGGTGGGACAGGACCGCAGCAACCAGATCATTCCGCCGCCGGGACCGGGCGCCACCCAGTGGGCCGGCCAGCTCGACCACCTGTCGCTGTGCATCATCAACAACAAGGAGCCCATCGTGGCGGGGGAAGAAGGCTTGCGCGATATTCGCATCATCGAAGCGGTGTACCGCTCGGCGCGCGAGCAGAAGCGCATCGCGCTGGTTTAAGAGGCGCTGTCCTCGGCCAGGCGCACGTCGGCCATCGAGGCCACCAGGTCCGCCACGCCGAGGAATTCCTTGTGCGGGAAGCCATCTTCCAGCGCCACCACGGCGCCGGCAGCGATGCCGTGCTCGCTCTCGGCCGGATGCGGCATGTAGGCGAATTGCGGGAAGCGCACCTGGCCGTGCCTGGCGATTTCGCCCACGGTGCGCGGTGCGGCGCGCAGCAGGCCGTTGCGCACGCGGCGCTGGCGTTCCTCGCGGCGCTGCTTGAGCTGTTCGGTCAGCTGCGGGATTTCTTCCGCCAGCTTGTCCGCTTCCAGCTGCTGGCTTTGCAGTTCCTCATCGCTCAGCGCTTCTTCCCACTGGGTCAGCTTGAGCAGGCCGCGCTTGTGCATGGCCTGGCGCTGCAGGTCGATTTCCAGCGTGGACAGGCGCGTCTTGTGCTGCTCCAGCGCTTGCAGCACGCCGGCGTCGCCGTTGGCGCGGTGCCATTTGTCGTTGAAGTCGAACACCAGTCCGTCAAAGTAAAAATACATGGGCAGCGCGTGCGGCGATTCCAGCACCTGCTGCGGGCTCATGTTCCAGCGCTCGGCCAGTTCGGCCAGCGTGAGAGTCAGTGGTTCTATGGTAGGCATGGCGATATTGTCCGATAATGGCACTCTCGCAGCAAGGAGTGACCGAAGATGATGTTTTTAAAAGTGCCGTTCGCGGAAAAAGAAGAAGCCAAGGCGCTGGGCGCACGCTGGAACAATGAGCGCAAGTCGTGGTACGTGCCGGATGGCAAGCCGGTCGAAGCCTTCGAACGCTGGCTGCCGCCGGGCGGCGCCGATTTCGTGCCCGCCGTCGCCAAGCCGTCGCTCAAGTCGCGCCCGGTGTTGAGCGATTCGTATGCCGGCAAGCCGGTCATCGGCCGCTACTACCTGGAGTTGCAGCACGATTGCGATCCGTTTGCGGTATGCCCGGTGTGTGCGCCCAAGCTGGCAAGCTCCGGCTGGCAGGCGCATTACGACGATGTTGCAAAGATGCTAAAGTCGTTGCAGGGCGCATAGGCTTCCTTTATCCTCGTGCAGATGGATAGCTCGACCTTGCAGCCCCCCATCTTTCGCACCGAGGATCGCCCGGCCGTGGCGGTGCAGCGCTTCCGCCAGCCGGCCGACATTTTCGAGGCGCTGTTCCAGAGCGTGCAAGGCGGCGAGATGCATGCCCGCCCAACGCTGGAACTGACGCCGGATTCGCCTTTCCTGCCTTTCCTTGAAATCGGCTTCGCCCTGCGCGCATGCCTGGAAAAACCGGCGCGCCACGATTACCTGCTGCAGCGGCTGCGCCCGCACCTGAGCGTGATGATCGGCACGCTGCCGGCCAGCATCCTGCCGATGGGCATGCTGCCCAAGCTGGCGCCGCCGTCCGGCTTCCGCAAGCTGGAGGACATCGGGGATGCCGAGATCCGCGACTGGCTGGTGCAGGAGGGCGGCTTGATCTACGGCGAAATGCAGCGCTTCGAGCTGGAAAACTACTTTGACGCGGTGAAGCCCTTCCTGCCGCACGGCGGCGTCATGGTCGACCTTGGCAGTGGCCTCGGCAAGGTAGTGATGACCGCCGCGCTGACCCTGCCTTTCGTGCGCTGCATCGGCGTGGAATTGCTGAACTACCGCCACCGGCTGGCGCAGGAACGGCTGGTGCGACTGCTGACGCTGGCCCGCCAGGGCCTGCAATCGCTGCCCGAGCCGCTGAAACCGGACGCCCAGTTGCGCCTGCCTTCCGGCGTCATGGCCACCGGCCGCCACTTGCTGGAACTCGGTTCGCGCATCCTGTTCCTGGAAAACGACATGTTCAAGGTCGATGTCCGTGGCGCCAGCCTGGTATTCCTGTACAGCACTTGCTTCGGCCCGCTCATGGACGCCATCAGCGACAAGCTGGCGCGCGAGCTGCCGGAGGGCGCGCTGGTCAGCACCACCACCTATCCGATCAAGCACCCGGCGTTCCGGCTGCTGCAATCGCACGCGCCGGGCACCTTGTCGTGGACCAGCGTGATGATTTACCAGCGCATCGGTCCGCAGATGACGGAGCCGGCGTCGGAAGCACGCTATTTACATCAGCCGGACGCCGATGCGTGGGAAGCCCGCGCGAAGGGAGAACTGGCGGCCGTGACCGGCGGCGATCAAGCCTGAATCAGCCATTTGCGCGCAGTAGCGATCAAGTTGTCAGACAATGCGCGCGTGAACGGCGTCTGGATATCCCACATATGCCACATCAGCGGCACGTCCAGCCAGTCGCCGGGCGCCAGGTCGATCAGCGTGCCTTCGCGCAATTGGCGCTCGCATTGCTGGATTGGCAGCATGCCGTAGCCCAAGCCCGCCTCGATAAAGCGCACGTAGCCATCTGAACTGGACAAGGCGTGGTGCGGGTAGCGTCCGGTATAACCGGTGCGCTGGGCGATGAAGCGGGTTTGCAGCATGTCCTTGCGGTCGAAATTCATGGCCGGGGCCCGCTCGACGGCTTGCGCGGTGAAGCCGTCGGCGAACCAGCGCGCGGCAAACCCCGGGCTGGCCACACAAAAATAGCGCATCGCGCCCAGCGCCGTGGCGGTTGTGCCTGCCACCTGCGCGGTTTCGCTGGTCACGCAGCCGAACACGCGACCCTCGCGCAGCATGGTCAGGGTGTGATCCTGGTCGTCGAGGCGGATTTGCAGCATGCAGTCGCCGTTGGCCATCAGCGGGGTGACGGCTTCCTGCAGCCAGGTCGCGGCGCTGTCGGCGTTGACCGCGATGGCGATTTCCGGCCGCGCATCGGCATCGCCGGGATGCTTGTCCAGCGCCGATTCCAGCAGCCGCACCTGGCGGTAATGGGCGATCAATCGCTGCCCGGCCTCGGTCGGGGAGGGCGGCTGGCTGCGCACGATCAACAACTCGCCGGCGCTGTTTTCCAGCATGCGGATGCGCTGCGACACCGCCGACTGGGTGATCGCCAGGGCCGCTGCGGCCTTGTCAAAACTGCCATAATCGATCACGGCATCGAGCGCCGCCAGTCCCCGGTAGTCTACGCGGCTCATTAGCTTACCTAATATTTAGCAAATAAGATTAATTATACTTATCTGAGCCGAAGCCGTAATCTGGCATTTTTTTGCATGGAGAAGGTCATGGAAGCGGCAGCTTTTTTGAAAGGAATCGGCTTGGGCGGCAGCTTGATAGTTGCCATTGGTTCACAAAATGCGTATTTGCTGCGGCAGGCCTTAAAGCGCGAGTTTGTTCTCACTTGCATTGCGATTTGTATTTTGTGCGACGTTGTTTTAATTGCCGCGGGCGTGGCCGGCATGGGGCAGTTAATTACAGAAGCTCCCTCGCTGTTATTCTGGATCAAAATCGCCGGCGCGGGATTTTTATTCTGGTACGGGCTGCGCGCGGCGCGCTCCGCATTCAATCCATCGGCCATGACGGCGGGCGAGAGTAATACCGCGCCCGACCGCCGTGCCGTGATTGCCGCCATGCTGGCATTCAGTTTATTAAATCCCCATGTTTATCTGGATACCGTGGTGTTATTAGGTTCAATTGGCGGCCAACAGCCTGGAAATGGGCGCCTGTATTTTGCTTTGGGCGCAATGTTGGCATCAGCGATATGGTTTAGCAGTTTGGGCTTGGGCGCGCGCTATTTGACGCCGGTATTTTCCAAACCAGCCGCGTGGCGAATTCTGGACGCGATTATCGCCGTGGTCATGTGGATGCTCGCCATCTCGCTGTTTCTGTAGCGCACAAGCTAAAAAGTGGCGAGTGCATGCCAATTTTTAGCATGAAAAGCCGGGATCGCCGTACAATGGGGCCATGAACGCAGACCCCGGCTATTTCATACCCATGGTGGTGGAGTTTTCCGCCGATGCCATTTTGAGCGCCATACTGATTTTCCTATGGCTGATGCAGCGCAAGGAAAGGCATGCGCTTTGCTGGGGCGTGGCCCAATTCTCGGTTGTTACCGGCAGCGCGATATGGCTGCTGGGCGACGGTTTATTCCTACCTGCGGTGCGGGTTTATTTCTGCGCTTTATCCCTTTCCGTGGGCATGGCAGGTTATTGGGCTGGCACGCAATTCTTTACCGGAAAACTGACTCCGCATCAATTGCGCTGGACAGCGCCAGGTATTTTAATCGGCAGCGGCATATTCTATTTTCTTTGGGATTGGAATAATGCCTGGTTAATCCCCGGCAGCGCTACCGCATTAGGCCTGGTCATGTTGTGGGCCGGCTGGCAATTGGTCCGCATACAAAATCATTACCGCGTGCTGGGTGCGACCCTGATACTACGCGGCGGATTTAATTTACTGAGCGCCGCCAATTTCAGTCCGGACTGGTTCATCCTCTGGTTCATTGTGACCAGCTTCCTGAAAGTCTTGTCGATGCTGGGCCTGGTCTACGCCGTGCTTGATGAAATCCAGCAACGTTACAGCCGCACCATCGACAGCCTCAGTCACGGATTCCTGATCCGTGACCGGCGCGGTTTCGTGCAGGTCGCCAATGAACGTTGTGCAAGATTGCTTGGGTTTAATAATGCCCAGGAGTTAATTGGACTGCACGTCTGCGACCTCCTGCCCAACCTGACGCGGGACATGGCCGACCATTATTTCAGCCGCTTCGAAGTCAAGGGAACCCAGTTCCCGTTGTCCGATACCGCCGTGGTGAAATTGTGTAATGGCAACAGTCTGCCGGTCGAGTTGCTCGGTTCGCCGTATATCGAGCGCGGCCAGCTGTTCGTCCTGGTCCAGCTGCTGGACATTAGCGAACGCAAAAAGAAGGACGATTTGCTGTACCAGGCCGCCCGCATTGACCCTGTCACCGGCTTCTTCAACCGCCATGCGCTCACGGTCCGGCTGGAGCAGGAATTGGCCAAGGCCGGCCGCGACGGACGCGAGTGCGCCATCCTCTTCATTGACCTGGACAAATTCAAGCGCGTCAACGAGTCGTTCGGCCATGCCGCCGGCGACGAACTGCTGCGCACCGCCGCCAGCCGCCTGCACGGCCTGCTGCGCCCGGACGACGTGCTGGCCCGTTTCGGTGGCGACGAGTTCATCGTGGTCATCCCCGACCAGCCGCCGGGCGGCGCCGCGCAAATGGCGGCCGACTGCGCCAGCGCCATCATCGCCTCGATGGGCCGGGGCTTCGAGTTGTCCTACCACGCCATCAGCGTCACGGCCAGCGTCGGCATTGCTTACTATCCACAGCACGGCAGCGATAGCGACAGCCTGGTGCGCAACGCCGACATTGCCATGTACGAGGCCAAAAAAGCCGGCCGCGGCGAGCAGCGCGTGTTCAACGACGCCATGAATGCTGCCGCCAAGGACGGCCTGGTGATCGACGGCGCCCTGCGCGGCGCCATTGAGGCAGGCGAGTTCTACCTCGTGTACCAGGCCATCACCAACGCCCACACCGGCAAGCTGACCAAGGTGGAAGCGCTGCTGCGCTGGAATAGTTCGCTGCTGGGGCCGGTGTCGCCAGACCGCTTCATCCCGGTGGCGGAAGACAGCGGCATGATTATTGAACTCGGCACCTGGGTGCTGGAGCAGGCGTGCCGCCAGATGGGCGAGTGGAAGCAGAGCGCGCTGGACGACGTCACCATCAGCATCAACGTTTCGGCCTGGCAGCTGGCGGCGCCGGATTTCGTCACGCTGGTGTCGCAGGCGCTGATGCGCAACAAGCTGTCGCCGCACCAGCTGGAACTGGAGCTGACCGAGCGCGTGCTGATCGAGGATGCGGACAATGTGCAGGCCGTGCTGGCCCAACTGCGCGCGCTGGGCGTGGGCATTTCGCTGGACGACTTCGGCACCGGCTATTCCTCGCTCAGCTACCTGACCCAGTTCCACCTCAACACCCTGAAGATCGACCGCGCCTTCGTGATGGATATCGAGCACAGCGAGCGCAGCAACAGCCTGGTGCACGCCATCATCGCCATGGGACATAGCCTGGGACTGCAACTGGTGGCGGAGGGCGTGGAGACGGCCGGACAGGCCGCGATCCTGGAGAAAATGGGCTGCCACTATCTGCAGGGCTACCACATCGCGCGGCCGACCGCGCCGGATGCACTGCTGCGCTTTGCGGACGAGCGCGCACGTAGAGCGCCGGCGCCGTACAGCGACTTCGCTATTTAGCCGTAGGTACCTTCTGCGCCGCTTCCTCGGCAGTGAGGATCCAGATGCGGTCGATATTGCCCATGCTGTCGACGGTGTAGTTCACCACCAAGTCCTTGCCGCGCACAGCAGCCGGCATCTCGATGCGGTTATCTTCGTTGAAAATGCGCGCAGCGGGCGATAACTGGCGCGCTTTGCCATCCAGCGTGATATCGGGGAAATAGCCGGGCGTGAACTTGCCGCGCAAGACGTTGGCCGGGAAGGGACGGTCGATCGCCAGCGCCGGCAGGGCCAGCGCGGCGGCAAGCAGCAGGGCAATCAGTCGCGGCATCGGGCCTCCTGTGGAAAACGCCAGCTTACCCCAGCGTGACAAACATCGCCACCACCGCCAGCGTCATCACGCCGGTGCACAGCCAGCCAAGCACGCGCAAGCGCGGCGAAATCGGCAGCTCGCCCATCACCGCCGGCCGGGTTGCCAGCCGCATCACCACCACCATCACGGGCACTGCGATCACGCCGTTCAGTACCGCGCTCCAGTACAGCGCGCGCATCGGATCGATGCCGGTGAAGCACA
>Ga0105244_10004185_pt1 | contig 10038 bp, 5 predicted proteins | sample KBSM44metaG_FD_80423 | JGI IMG/M metagenome (GOLD analysis project Ga0105244, IMG submission 80423) | Miscanthus rhizosphere microbial communities from Kellogg Biological Station, Michigan, USA - KBS M4-4 metaG | ecosystem: Host-associated > Plants > Roots > Rhizosphere > Soil | place: Michigan...
CCAGAGGCTTGCGCTTCCAGCGGATCGGCGGCAGTTGCGGGTGACTGTCCCGGCCTTCACGCCAATGCTTGACCAGGTGCGGTTCCACCGCCAGCGCGGTGCCGATACCGGCCATGGCGAGGCCACTGTCGAGGACCTGCTGGACGATTGCCAAGCGCCGGATCCCGCCGGTCACCATCACCGGCATCCGCGCCACGCCGGCCAGTTCACCGGCCATTTCCAGAAAGTACGCTTCGCGCGCCAGGGTCCGGCCATCGCGCGCTTCACCTTGCATCGCCGGGGCTTCGTAACTGCCACCGGAGAGCTCCAGCAGGTCGATCGCTTGTTCGTTGAGCCACTGGATCACCTGCCGTGCATCGTCGGCGTCGAACCCCCCGCGCTGGAAATCCGCCGAGTTGAGCTTTACCGACACACAAAATTGCGGCGACACCACCTGACGGACCGCCGCGACGACGGACAACAGCAAACGCGCACGATTTTCCAGGGATCCGCCCCATTGATCGGTGCGCCGATTGGTCAGCGGCGACAGGAACTGGCTGATCAGGTAGCCGTGGGCGGCGTGGATCTGCACTCCGGTGAAACCGGCTTTTTCCGCCAGTGCGGCGCTGGTGGCGAAGCGTCGGATCACTTCCTGGATGTCGTCCTCGCTCATCGGTTTGGGCTCGGCGAACATCTTCGAGAACTGACCGAGATCCAGCGCGACCGCCGACGGCGCCAACGCTTGCTGGCCGAGGTTGGCCATGGTCTGGCGGCCTGGGTGATTGAGCTGCACCCAGAACTGCGCACCGCCGGCGCGACCGACACTGGCCCACTGGCGGAAACGCTCCAGGTGTCGCTCGTCCTCCAGCGCAACGCCACCAGGCCCGGTCATGGCGCGGCGGTCGATCATCACATTGCCGGTCAGCAACAAGCCGGCTTCGCCCTCGGCCCAGGCCTGATACAGGCGCAACAGTGCCTGGTCGGGCACCTGATCGGTGTTGGCGAGGTTCTCCTCCATCGCGGCCTTGGCAATGCGGTTGCCGATGGTCTGGCCGTTGGGCAAATTCAACGCTTGAAAGGGCGACATGCTTGACTCCTCGTAGTGATGAGTAGAGGCTAAGCTTAAAGTTAACTTTAATGTCAAGCAGGAAGATGAGAGCGCTATGAAGATCGGTGAATTGGCGCAGTTGAGCGGGTTGACCGCCTCGCGCATCCGCTTTTACGAGTCTCAGGGGTTGATTCGGCAGGTCGAGCGTTCTGCCAACGGGTATCGGCGTTACTCGCAACAGGCGCTGCAAACCCTGCAGCTCATCCAGTGCGCACAGCAGGCCGGTTTCAGCCTGGATGAACTCAAGCAGTTACTGCCGGACAATGTGACGGGTGCCTTCAAGCACGATGAGTTGATGGCCGGCCTGCACCGCAAGGTCGAGCAGATCGAAGAGATGCAACGGCACCTGGCCCATAGCAAGGCGCAGTTGCTGGGGTGGATCGACTCTATCGAGGCCAAACCCGAAGGCATGAGCTGCGATGAAAATGCGGAAAGGCTGATGACGTCATTCAAGCACTAGGCCGGGCAGGGACACGGCACCTGGGTGGGAGCGAGCCTGCTCGCGATGGCGGCCTGATGGACGCCCGATAACTCAAGCCTGGCGATAAAACGTATACCGATCCTTCCCGGTATGTTTTGACTCATACAAGGCTTCATCGGCCTTGACCAGCGCCTGGTTCAACGTGTCGCCGTCGAGCACCCGGGCCAGGCCGATGCTGATGGTCACCGGGTGCCTGGTGGGTTGCTCGCGCACCACTCGACACAACTCGCCTGCCAGCGCCTCGACGTCTTCGTGGCGCACGCCGGCCAGGTAGATCGCGAACTCCTCGCCACCCAGCCGCGCATATTCGTAGTCAGACATCACCGACTTGATGTCCTGGGCGATGCGCTTGAGCACCTCGTCGCCAATGTCATGGCCGTAGACGTCGTTGACCTTCTTGAAGTTGTCGATATCGACCATCGCCAGGTAGTGGTCGTTTTCCCGCGGCACAGTGTTCAACTGCTGGTTGGCGCGGGTCATGAACGAGCGGCGATTGGGGATTTCGGTGAGGGTGTCGTTGTAGGCCTGGTCCAGCAGCAGCTTGGACATGATGAAGTTGTAGAGCTTGGCCTTGCGCAACGTCAGGAAGCTGTAGATGGTCAGGCCGCAGATGAATGTCGAGTAACTGCCGGCCATCACCCCCCTCAGCTCCATGTTTTCGATACCCGTGTTGTAGAAGGGGTTGAGGAACGACCAGGTGATGATCTGCGCGGCAAAGAATGACCAGCGACTCAGTGGCAGTACCGAGGCGGTGAACAGGGTGGTCGACGCCGCCAGCAACAGCCAGGCGGGTTGGTGATCGCCGGACAGGCCGTCGGTCAGCAGTCGCGTGCCGAGAGACATGACGAATACAAACAGCAGGTTCAGCTTCTGGAAATGCCGGGCATCGCGGATCAACCGCAGGATGATGACGAGAATCGAAACAACACCGACAAACACCAGCGAACGCCAGGTGATTGGCTGTCCGCCGATGAAACTGAGGATCAGGTCGTAGGCAATCCAGACGGCAATGCTGGCGATGTAGATCAGTACGCAAAAGGTGCGTAGCCGATCAAATTCATGCTGGAGAAATTCGGCCTTGAGCTTGGCCGGCGCCGATTTCTTCAGCACTTCATTTTCAATGGTTTTGTACATCGCCGACCTTGCTGCTGTGCTGGTTGTCGAGAATCACCTTACCCCAGGGTCGGTAGCGCAGGGAGAAAACCGACGTCGGGTGGCAACCCGGCGATGCGGTTTGCGGGGGCATCGGTTCGGCACGGAAGGGTTGCCCGGCCGTGCTGGTTTGCCGGAACGCTTCCCTGACGATACCGATGGAGCAGGGCAGTGCATCGGCATAGCCGTTGCGAACCAGCAGTGGCAAGCGCCCGGTGCCGGCGCCGTCCTGCCACCACACCTGGATCCCGGCGTTGGCCAATTCGCCCAGCCACTGGCCATTGACCTGTGGCGCAAGTTTGCCGACGTTGAACACGCTGATGTGCAGCGGCGCGTCGAGCCTGGCGGAAAAGTCCTTGAGCTGGCGTTGCAGCGTTTGCCGGCGATCGAGCGGCAGAAAGTGCAGGTCATCCAGTTCCATGGGCAGGTACCAGCCGCTGACCGGGAGTTTCCACTCTTTGCGCAGTGTCTGCTGGCGGGCCAGCGACTGCCCGAGTTGCGTCTGCCAGTAGGTTGCCAGCCCGGCGCTGTCCAGTTCATTGATGCGCTGGTAATAGGCCGGGTCCATGCGCAGCCCCAGTACCAGATTCAGGCCTTGGGCCCGGGCGAGTTTGAGGCTGCCGGCGAGCCAGCCATTGGCGCCGCCGAAGTCGGAGTCGCCGTAGGCCGTCCATTGCACGATCACCGTGTGCGCGCCCTGGCGGGCGGTGTCCTGCCAGATGCGCTGCCATTGCGCCTGGCTCAGGTTGGCATCGGCATTGAGTGGCTGATAGAAAATCCGCTCGTCGGCATGGGCCGTCACGCCGCCCAGCAGCACGCACAAGGCCAGTAATAGTCGTCTCATCAGAAATTCAACTCCACGCCCAGCAGCACGCCATTGGCGCCTTCATACAGATTGCCGCCCAATGATTGCTGATACTCGGTGCGGACCGTCAGGTGCGCGCGATAGGCGTTGTAGACATTGTCGTTGAACCACCATTGCCAGCGCAGGCCCAGGCCGGTGCGCAGGTCCTGGCGCCAGTCGTTGCTCGGGTCCTGGCTGGCAAACTCGAGAAAGCCGTACGGCATGAGCGTTTGTGCGCTGTTGAACGGCAGTTTCCAGGTGTGCCCTTGCTGGAAACGCGACAACCATTGATGGTCGCCGGCCTTGGTCCACCATGCCGCGTCGAGATAGAGAAAACGTTCTTCCCAATCGCTTTCGTCGACGCGCCAGTCGTTGCGATAACGCCCCTGATCGAGGAACGATGCCGTAGCGCGCAGAAGGTAGTCCGTGGTGGTGTGCCCATCCTCACGATGATCCTCAGCCTGGTCGTTGACCTTGTCGGGGATCAGCATCTGGCCGAGGCTCAAGCCGTGGTTGTCCTGATCATTGAACTGGCTTTGCTTGTAGACCTCGCCGTAGAAGTTGATGTTGGCCGTACCCCAGGGCTTGTAGCGCAGGCCCACGCCGGTGGCGACGGACTCTGCATAACTGGAGCGACTCTGGCCGCCGAGCAGCACCCGTCCGTAGGCCGACAGCGAACTGCCAGCGCGGCTCGGTTCTTCGCCGAGCGCATGGTCCCACATGGCCAGTTGCACGTTCTGCGAGGTCGTGCGCCGTCGAGTACCGGTGCTTTCGTCGGGCCGCACGAAGTCGTTGGTCGACACCCCGGCCGGCGACCAGGTACTGGCGAAGGTCAGGGTATCGCGCCGGGACAGGGATTCATGGGCGCGCCGCTGGCGATAGCGCCGGGCTTCCATGCTGCCGTCCTCTTCGTCGGCCGCGACCGGGTTTTGTTCCAGGTCGATCAAGCGTTCCAGTTCCTTGCGCGCCGAGGCGCTGTCCTCGACCTCGTCATACCGCCAGGCCAGGGTTTCGCCGAGGCGATAGTCTTCCGGGAAGTCCTGGGTGGCGCGTTGCAGGTACGGGATGGCGCGGGCACGTTCCGCCTTGGTCTCGGCACCGGCCAGGCGCACGCCGTAGTCGGCGCGATAACGGGGGTTGACCGGATCGCGACGCACGGCCTCGGCCAGCCATTCGGTACTTTGTTGCAGCTCGCCGGCCTTTTGCGCCGTGACCGAAGCCGCGTAGTAATGTTCGGCATCCGGCGCCAGTTGCAAGGCGGAACGCTGGCGTTGCAGTGCGAGCGCGTGATCGCCCCGGGCATCGGCAATCGCCGCGCCCAACGTCCACTCATTGGCACCACGGGTGCGGCTCAGTTGCCAGTAGCGTTCGGCCGTTTGCGTGTCGCCGATGTTCAGGGCGCCACGGCTGGCGGTGAGGCGAGCATTGTCGCTGAGTTCGGCGTCTGGAATGCTGCGCCAGATGGCCAGGGCACCGGCCGAATCGCCGGCGGCTTCCAGGGCGTAGGCGAGTGGCAGGCGAGTGTTCTGGTCACCCATTTTTTCGGCGGTCTGGTAGTACACCACCGCTTCGCCGGGACGCTCGGGCATTGCACAGCGACCGAGGGCGCGGTAGTCGCCTGCGGCTTGCGGGTGATCGCCAATCGCCTGTTGAACCGCGCCGCACTGGCCGTTTTCCGCCAATTGCGCCAGCAGTTGTCCGCGGGTGGCGGGATCGACGCGGTTGAGCAGTGAAGCGATGCGTTGCTGTTGTGCCGCGGTCGGTGTCGATGCGGCATACAACCCCGCCAACCGTTGCAGCAGGGGCGTCGGCAGCTTGCCGCCGTGGCGGTCGTAGGCGTTCTCGAGCAACTGTTGCGCATGTTCCCGCTGGCCGGCTTTCAGCGCCAGGTAGGTCGCCTGATTTAGCGAGTTGAGGTTGCCGGTCTGCTGGTAATGCCGCTCCCAGAATGCCGCCGCTTCGGTATCGTGATCCGATGCCTGGAGCAGTTCAGCGCGACGCTTGACCACGTCGGCGGTCTGCGGCTGGCTGGCGAGGTAGGCCATGATTTTGTCGCTGCGGCCTTCACCCTGCCAAACGTCGAGCAACTGTTCGCGACGTCGCGTGTCCCAAGGCTCTGGCAGACGGGTCGCTTGCAGCAGGTCGGTGGCTTGCAGGCGCTGGGCGAGGACCAGCCACGTTTGCGGATTTTCTTCGGGCTGACAACCTTTCAACTGGGTCAGCGCCGCTTGCGGATCACGGCGAGACAGCCAGTCGGCGGTCTCCAGGCACGGCCGCTGCAATTCCGCGCTCAAGCGTTGCACCGTGGCGCTGTCTCCGGTTTGCCGCGCCAGTTCCCACAGACGCTGGCGCTGCGCCGGATCGGAAAGGTCGGCGGGCGGCAGCGATTGCATCCAGCGTTGCGCCTGCTGGGTGTGGCCCATGGCGATCGCCCGGTCGATCATGGCCAGGCGAGCCTTGCGCGCGGCCTGCGGACTGGGCGCTGTTAGTAGCAATTGCTGCAAGGGTTGCTCGTCGAGGCGTTGCACGTAGGCGTTGGCCAATCGTTCCCAGCCTTGCGCGTCGAGCTGGTTCTTCGCGGCAAGCGGAGCCAATTGCTCGATGGTGCCGTTCCAGTCGTGCAACTGCTCGGACCAGTTGGCGCGGGCCAGGTGCAGGATGCGTTCATCGCCCTTGGGCGCCAGGTGCGCCAGCCAGTCATGGGCACGCGCCGCGCCGCCGAATTTGGCCAGGCTCAGGCTGTAGGCCTGCCACAAACGGATGCGTTGATTGAGGTTACTGGAGGCGATCCACTGTTCCACCTGGTCGCTGCCGGGCGGGTCCTGTTCGATCCAGGTCAGGCGCAGGTTGAGCAGCGCGTCGCTGTTGGCCGAATTGTCGGGCAACGCCTGCACGGCTTCCTTGTAGCGCCGTTGCCTGGCCAGTGATTGCACCAGCAGCGCCCGCGCTTCATCGTTGTTCGGCACCTTGCTCAGCAGGTGACGCATCAACTTTTCGACTTCGCCCCAGTTGCCTTTTTTCGCCTCACGGTAACTGCGGTCCATGTAGGGATAACTGCGAAACTGCTCGAACTCGGTCAGCGGTTCGGCGTGCACAGCAGTGGCCGAACTCAGGCTCAGCAGCAGGCTGCCCAGTAAAAGGGTGTAGCGGTGGCCGGCTGTCATGCGACCTCCCGGGCAATGCGGTAAGCCGCCTGTTGTTCGCTGGCCTGATCGGCCAGGGCTTGCTCGAGGATTTCCCGAGTGATCATGCCGCGTTCTATCAAGTGTTCGCCCAGTGACATTTTTTCCGCATCGAAATCGATCAACGCCTGATTGAACAGGGTTGGCGGCACCATGCCGCGTACTTGCAACAGATTGCCCAGCAGCACCTGGTGGTGGCTGACGCGCTCGATCAGGTCTTCGTCGTCCTGATGTTGCTCAAGCACCTCGAGCATCCGATGGACTTCTTCGCTTTGACGAGGGCTGGCGTACCAGTAGCGTATCCCCAGCGTCACCCGGCCTTGTGGCGCAAGGCGGCAACGCACCGGGCGCTTCAGTTGACGGCTGATGGCGCCTAGGGACACCTGGCTCACCGGGCCTTCGGACGCCAGCACCAGGGTGTCGCCTTCCTCGGCAACCGGCAGCACACCGTAGTGCGTGGCAATCTTGCGGGGTACTGCAGCGATCAGGTGCTTGTCGAGTTTGAACGGATTCAGCGGTGCCCATTCCAGGTCCAGTTGTTCTGCCAGCTCTTGCACAAGCTGCGTGGTGTCGATGTGCCCGCGCAGCAGCAGTTCACGACCCAGGCGCCGACGCACAGGGTTGGTCACCGCCGCTTCCAGCTGCTCTTCACTCAGCAAACCTTTTTCCACCAGTCGATGCCCGAGCGGGGTGCGCTGGGCCTGGGTCAAGGCGGGGAATTCGTGGGTGGTCTTGTCCCAGGCCACGCGACGTGAGTCGCCCATCTCCATGACCTGACGCAGCGCGCGCAGGTTGGCGAAGAAGTTGACGAAGTTGCTCCACATCATTCGCGGGGCGGACAGCAGCCCTTCGACCAGACCGTAATAGCGGGTGACGAACCAGCCGCGCTGGAACAACCGATTGAGCAGCATCAGGCCATTGAGCCAGAGCAAGGTCGTCAGCAGCGAACTGCCGGCAAGGATCGACGGATAACGCCAGGCGTTCGGTGAAATCACCGTCACCAGCCACATTGCCAACAGCACCACGAACAGTAGATTGACGAGGAAACTCAGCAGGTACGCAATCAAGCCGCGACGGTCGCGCCACAGGAAATAATTGAGCAGGCCCTTGGGGCTCCAGCCGAGGTTCTTGGTGCCCTGGAACACGATGCCGACGATCCAGCGCGACTTCTGCCGGATCGCGTGCTGCAAGTCCCGGGGAAAGTGCTCGCGCACGCAGATCACCTGGGAGAAAGCGCGGTTCATGCCGAACACCCAGGGCTGCTCCAGCGCCAATTTCGGATCGGTCACCGAATAGCGGGCGAAGATGCACTTCATGCCTTTTTGCTTGAGGCGAAAACCGATGTCGTAGTCTTCGGTCAGGCTCTGCACGTCGAAGGCGATACCGTCACCGTCCTCGAGCAGGGCACTGATCGCCTTGCGGCTGAAGCAGGTGCCAACGCCGGCGCTGGGCACTTGCCCGGTCAGCGCTTCGCGCACGATGACGTCCTTGCCATGGTTCTCGGCGAACTCGTCGACGTAGTGCCCGGCGGTGAAGCCTTTCCATTCCGGCGCGTAGGGGTAGACCGGAATCTGGATCAGGTCCTTGGCCGGCAGCAGGTAGTTGAACAGGCGCAACTCCATGGGCGAAATCACGTCCTCGGCATCGTGCAGGATGAAGCCGGCGAACTGGATCTTTGCATCGCTTTCAAAACGCAGGATGGCGTCGATCACGTTGTTCAGGCAGTCGGCCTTGCTGGTCGGGCCGGGGCGGGCGCACACCACTTTATGCACGTTGGGATAATGCCGGCACACCGCATCGACGTCGGCCTGGGTCTCGGCGTCGTTGGGGTAGGTGCCGACGAAAATCTGATAGTTCTCGTAGTCGATGGTCGAGGCGGCCAGGCGCGCCATCTCGCCGACCACGCCGACTTCGTTCCACGCCGGCACCATGATCGCCAGGGGTTTTTCGCCGATGGTGTACAGCCGTTGCTCATCGGCGCGCTCGAATTTTTCATAGATCCGCCAGCGCCGGATCAGTTTGCGGGTCCAGTACACCAGGTCGATGAACAGGTCATCGAGCCCGAGAATGAACATCAGCAGGGCGAGGATAATCGCGAGGTATTTGAGTCCGAACAGCACGTAGGCAAAAAAATCGACCAGCTCCAGGCTCATACGGCTTTTCCCGAGGCCGCGCGATGTTTGAGCCAGACGCCGAGGCGATTGGCGATCCGTTCGCTGGCGTGGCCGTCGCCGTACGGGCTATGGATACGACTCATGCGCTGGAACGTGGCCTGGTCATCGAGCAACAGGCAGGACTCCTTGACGATCCGGTCGGTGTCGGTGCCCACCAGCAGCACCGTTCCGCCTTCGAGCACCGATGGCCGCTCCGTGACATCGCGCAGCACCAGCAGCGGTTTGCCGATGGCCGGGGCTTCCTCCTGGATGCCGCCGGAATCGCTGAGGATGAAGTACGCACGCCCCATCAGCCAGACGAAATGCTGGTAGTCCTGCGGTGCCACCAGATAGATGTTGGGCTTGTCCGACAGCACGCTGTACACCGCGTTTTGCACCTGCGGGTTGAGGTGCACCGGGTAGACGAACTGCACGTCGGGATAGCGCTGGGCGAGGGTGGCCAACGCCAGGCAGATGTTGCGGAAGCCACCGCCGAAATTTTCCCGCCGGTGCCCGGTGATCAGCACCATGCGCCGGCTGTCGTCGAGCACGGCAAGTGGCGAGTCACTGGCCGGGTGCCACTGGCTCGCCTGTTGGTGGTCGCGCATCCACACCAGGGCGTCGATCACGGTATTGCCGGTCACTTCGATATTGGCCTTGGGCACACCTTCGCGCAGCAGGTTGTCTTCGCTCTTGGTGGTCGGTGCAAAATGCAGGTCGGCGATAACGCCGGTCAGGTGCCGGTTGGCTTCCTCCGGCCAGGGTGCGCGCAAATTGCCGGTACGCAAGCCGGCCTCGACATGGCCGATGGGAATCTGGCGATTGAAGGCGGCGAGGGCGGCAATGAAGCTGGTGGTGGTGTCGCCGTGCACCAACACGATATCCGGCTGCACTCGTTCGTAGGCTTTGTCGAGATGCCCCAGCAATTGTTCGGAGAGGCCATTGAGGGTCTGGCCCTGGGTCATCACCTGCAAGTCTTCGTCGACCACCAATTCGAAAGAGTCGAGCACTTGCTTGAGCATTTCCCGGTGCTGGCCGGTGGAGCAGATGTTCAGATCGATACCGGGCCAGTTACGCAGGACCCGAGCCAAAGGTGCCATCTTGATGGCCTCCGGACGTGTACCGAAAACCATCATGAC
>Ga0105244_10004188_pt1 | contig 10033 bp, 9 predicted proteins | sample KBSM44metaG_FD_80423 | JGI IMG/M metagenome (GOLD analysis project Ga0105244, IMG submission 80423) | Miscanthus rhizosphere microbial communities from Kellogg Biological Station, Michigan, USA - KBS M4-4 metaG | ecosystem: Host-associated > Plants > Roots > Rhizosphere > Soil | place: Michigan...
CGAAAGGCAGACAACACTGTCTCACCTTTCTTGCTTTCATTGTAATTGCTTCCGGTAAATAATTATTAGTATGGTAAAAACAATAATGCACTTCTGTGGCAACCCACAGAAGTGCACATTATCAGACAACCTCAGTTCACAAAATACAAACAGTGCTATAACAATTCATAGTCATTAAAGACGATATTGTCGCCACTCGCTGCGGTAATATCCACTTTACCAGGCTCCGTTAAAAAGGCATCGCCGGGGTGTACCCAAACTTCTTTCACGCGGTTAGCGTGAGCCTGATCGGCAATCAGTACGCGCCCTTCGGTGAAGAACACCCGCACGCCAGGACCGTGTTGCGTGTATTCACCTGTACTGGCGCCAGGCTTGAGCGTGACCTTCCAACCGCGAACGGTTTTCTTATCCAATACAGACTGAAAAGCATCATTAGCAGGCCGAGTAGCGTTACCAAAATGTTGCGGGCCGGGAATGTTAATTTCGAACGCGACCTGATGATTAACATTGTTTCCGGTATTAGTGACTTTGTCAGTATCAGACTTCCCTTGATGCTCGCCAAATTTAACGTTGCCGCTTTTCATTTCGGTATTGTTAACCGGCTTATCGGGATATTCTATTTTTACCGGACTGCCTTCAATATGCGTATTCACATAATCCAGATGCTGTTCATGAAACAGCGTGGATTGGCCGGGTTGAATTAATACGCGCATCACGGTGACGTATTTATTTTCCAGAATGACGTGGTGCAGTGGCTCCAGATCGGTGGCAACACCTTTTTCAGCCGCTTGTGTCGGTAATCCTGCGCTTAACAGCGTTGAGCACAATAATGTGCTTAATAATGTCTTGCGAATAGTCGACATGAAGACTCCTTTTCTTACTAATGAATTAAGTAGAGCAGAAATTTACTCAACGATGGTGATCCAATTTGCCCCTTTGCCAGTGGGTACGCGCTCAATTAATGTGAGCTTGCCAGTTTTTTGATCAATGGAATACAGCGAAAGCTGTGTCGATTTTTGTCCTGATTCGATCAAATAGCGCCCGGAATTATCAATTGCAAATCCACGCGGCTGAGCTTCTGTTTGCGTGCTATTAATTAGCGTCAGTCGCCCATCAAGCGGTGAAACGTGAAATGCAGTGATAGTGCTGCTGGTGCGTTCAGTGGAATAAAGGAAACGGCCATTGGGCGTGATATGAATATCGGCTTGCCATAAACGCGGTTTGGCTGATTTTGGCAAATCATCGTCGCCGGTCAATGGGCGCGCTTCTCCACGCTGCATGTTTGCCGCGATGGACGGATCGAGTGAAGGTGTCGCTTCATGCTCCGTCAGGGTGCCCTCTTTATTGAGGGTCAGACGGGAAATGTTGCCCGCCATTTCGGTGAGCAAATAGAGATTCTGCTCGCCCTTCTCATCTCGCTGCGGCGCGAAAGTGAAATGACGCGGTCCGGTTGCCGCTTCACGCTGAATATTCACAAACGCAGGGGTATTAGCCGTGACGGTTCCGGTATGACTGTCGAAACGGTATTGCAGCAGTTGATCGGCGCCCAGCAGCGGCACAAAGAGAAACTGGTTGCTGGGATCGGTCTGGATCGCATGAGCACGCTTACCGGTATGCACCACCTGAACCGGCGCACTCTCCACGTGGCCATCATTGGCAATGCGATTGATGCTAAACAGATCGCCACCGTAAGAAGATGAAAGCAGGAATTTTCCGCTCTTATCCAGCGCGATATACGCCATCGCTTCGGGTAGCGGTGTATCCGCAAAATGACGCAGCGAACCGTCAGCTTGAATATGCCAGGCTGAAACATGATAGGGCTGACTGCGAACAGAGACATAAAGTGTCTTCTTATCCTGCGATACCGCCATCGGCATGCTTTTCAGACCACTGGGATATTCACCAATCGGTTTGAGCTGGCGCTGCGCTTTCTGCAACGCATACGCCGTCACCGTGCCGCTATCGCCGTTTGATACGTAGACAAACGCTGTCTCCTGCGCCAATACCGTGGATGCAAACAGCATCATGCCGGCGGCCATTACGGTCTTTTTCATCTGTAGGTCTCGTTTTTATCGGGAACAGAGAGTGTGTTACCAGCGCGTATTGAAGTGTTCGCACAGCTCCAATACGGCCTCTTCTGACAGCGCAGCGGGCTTATCCACGCAGTTCAGCCAAAGGCGGGCCGTTTCCTCCAGCTCTTCAAGGGCGAAGCTCACCGCTGAAACGGATGTGCCCCACATCACCGGCCCTAACCTTTCCAGCATTACGCCACGAACGTCATTCGCCAACTCCGCCACCTGTGCGGCAACATCGGCATGACCTGGGCGGCGATAGTCGATTAATGGAATCCGCCCCACTTTCATGACCTGATACGGCGTCAACGGTGGCAAAATGCTGTCGCGCTGCCACACGCCGGCTAACGTCAGTTGCACCAGATGCGTGGAATGGGTGTGGACCACACCGTGCGCATGCGGATTGCGATCGTAGATCTGACGATGAAGCAGCAACGTCTTTGATGGCTTGTCGCCTGAAACCCATTCGCCATCACGATTGACCTTGGCAATTCGGCCTGGCTCCAGATGCCCCAGACAGGCATCGGTTGGCGTAATCAGCCAGCCATCTTCCAGGCGAGCACTGATGTTTCCCGCCGTGCCGGTGGTATAGCCGCGATTAAACAAATCGGCTCCTACCTGACAAATTTCTTCGCGTAAGGACTGTTCATTTTGCATGCGATTTCTCTCCTTATTGATTGGCGGTAGCAATGACGTTGGCATCACGCTTAGGGCTGATCGGTAATGGCTCCAGCTTGCCGAGCACAAACATAAAGGTCAGCGCACCCAGCACACAGATACCGCCCGCCACCAGCAGCGGCACCATAAATGAACCGTGGCTCAGGCTCAGCATTAACCCCGTGAAGGAGGCCGTCACAATCCCGGCCAGATTGCCGGCAAAGTTCTGAATGCCGCCCAGCGTGGCCACATAATTACTGGCGGGTGCAACGTCGGCGGGCAGCGTCCAGATGTTGGCGGCGGTGAAGGCTAAACCGGCGTAGGTGATGGAGAACAGCGTCAGGATCACCGTTATGCTGTCGGTGAATGCCGCGAAAGCAATCACGCTAGAGAGCAGCATGCCACTGATAAGACAGGTTTTACGCGCTGCAGTCAGGCTAAATCCTTTACGGTAAAGGGTATCCGACACAATCCCCCCGAGCAGACTTCCCGGAATGCCCATCAGTGCAGGGATGGCGCCAAGCGTGCCCAACTCTTTTAATGAGAAGCCATGCGCTACCGTCAGATAGGTGGGGAACCAGGTGACAAAGAAGTAGGTGGCGAAGTTCATGCAGAAGAAACCAATCATCATTCCCCATACATTGCGATGGCGGAACAGTGACCACAATTCGACTTTTGCGTCGGCTTGTGTGGTCGGCAAAGCACGATCTTCCAGTAGATTTTGGCGCTCGGTTTCATCCAGGCCTTTCATCTCTTCAGGTTCGCGATAGAAGACTAACCAGATCACCACCCAAATCAGTCCCAATGCGCCGGTGACGACAAAGGAGGTTTCCCAATTCCACACGCTAATCAGCCAGGCAACCAACGGCAGCGCCAGCGCACTACCGGCACGCGGACCCGCATCAAAAATGCCGCTCGCCGTCGCGCGCTGTTTTTTCGGGAACCAGCTATATACAACTTTCACACACCCCGGATTGCCCCCTGCCTCACCCAGCCCTAATGCTAAGCGCGCCGCAAAAAGCGAAGTGAATCCTTTACCAAACGAGGTAAACACCGTAAATAACGACCACCAGCCAACGGCGATGGCCAGACCGGCACGCGCACCGAGGCGGTCAAGTAACCTTCCGGCGGGAATCTGCATCAGCGCATAGGTCCAGAAGAAGGCACCCAGAATCAGCCCCATGCTGGTGTCATCAAGGCCTAAATCTGCCTTGATGTGCGGGGCGGCAATCGCGAGGTTGATACGATCGATGTAGTTGATGGCGATGGCGAAAAAGCAGAACACGATCATCAGCCAGCGAATTCGTGGATATCTGCGCATGGTGAATTCCTTTATGATTTATAGAGAGTTAACACAGGTTGTGCGGCCTTACGGCGGCCAGCAGCCAGCGTTGTGGTTAAATTTGGGTACGCCGATTGATGAACATGTTAAAAAAACGTGAGCAGGCACACCCAACCTGATAACATGATGTCAAAAGTAAGCGATTACAAAATACAGTCAAGCCAAAAGTAAGCGCTTTCAAAATTGATGGTGAGTTGTCTGCTATTTTTGTGGGCAAGCTCACTCTTTCTGCAGGAGTGACTTGATGAGTGAGAAGCAAAATGGAACTGGCCGCGTATCACTGGATGATGTAGCGCGTCTCGCGGGAGTATCAACGGCGACGGTTTCACGCGTCTTGAACGGCAGTTCCACCGTGAAAGCATCACGCCGTGAAGCGGTGGAAAAAGCCTGTGAGGAGTTAGGATATGTGATTAACCGCGCTGCCCGCACCCTCGCCTCACGCCGCAGTATGACGATTGGTGCCGTAGTGCCAACGCTGGCGACGGAAACTTTCTCGCGTCCGCTGGCCGCTTTTCAGCAATTGATTCACGAAGCCGGTTATACATTGCTGTTGGCCAACTCTAACTTCGATCCTGAAACGGAGTTGAAAGAAGTTAATAAGCTGATTGAGTACGGTATTGACGGGTTGATGCTGGTGGGCAATACCCACCACCCAAAGCTTTGGGAGCGCATCGTGCAGCAGGAGATCGCCTGCGTGCAGACCTTTTCGCAAGATAGCGAAAGACCTTGTGTCGGCTATGACAGCGAGGGAGCCGCAGAAACCCTGGCGCACCATTTGCTGGCGTTGGGGCATCAGCGTTTTGCCGTGATTGTGGGTACGCCGCCGTCGAACGATCGTATTTCAGAACGTCTAAACGGTACGCGCCGCGCCCTCCAGCAGTATGGATTGACGCTGCCGGATACGCATTTAATTGATAACGCCTTTACCATGAATGATGCCCGCCGCGCGGTGTTTAGCTTACTTGATGCACCAAAGCCGCCCACCGCGATAATCTGCGGTAACGATTTACTGGCGTTTGGTGCCATGCGCGCAGCGAGCGAGCGTTACATGCGTATTCCCAATGATATTTCCATCGTTGGCTTTAATGACTATGAATACGCCGAACATTTGGAGCATCCGCTGACCACCATGCGCATCGATTTAGCCTCGATTGGTGAACATGCAGCGCACTATTTACTGAATACGCTGAATAACCTACCAGCCCAGACGCATACGCAGATAAGCACGGAGTTGATTGTCCGGGGCAGCAGCGGCTCGGTGCCCCGTCAGGAGCGCTAATCGCGTCTTTCCATACCGAAACGGCTGAAAACGTCCATCACATCAGGGGTTTTCAGCCACGTCAGGAAAGCCTGCGCCTGTTCCGGCTGCTGGGCGCTGTTCAACACTGCGGCAGAGAGCGAAATCGCCTGCTGCGTGCCTGCTGGCAGCGGCCCAACGACATCAATACCCTCAACCATCAGCAGCTCGCTGATCTGTTGTATGGCCAGGTCAGCGTTGCCCTTCACCAATTGCTCGGCGGTAAAACCTGCAGGAATCACCGTGCCGCGCGCGCGCAATTCGGCATCAATATTGAGTTGCTTCAACAAGTGCGAGAACCAGACCCCGCTGGCGCCGGCCTCTGACCATGCAACAGAACGCGCACTAAGCAGAGCCTGAATCAATTTATCGCGATTGCTGATATCCGGCTGAGCCGCCCCCGCCAGCACCGCAATACCGATGGGAGAATCGACCAGTTCGATGCGGGTATGCTGTTCCGCCAATCCTGATTTCGTCAGTCGGTCCAAGGTGTCAACGGTGGCGATCACCACATCGGCAACTTCACCGGCATTGAGTTCCTTTTCAATGAGCGTGCTGGGATGCCAGCGCATCGCCAGCGGCGCATCCGGATGCTGAGCCTGCCACTGTGCAGCCAAAGTGTGAAAAGGCGCGCTCAGTGCGAGCGCGCTGTAAATCGATAACGCCATGATTATTCCTCGCGGCCAAATAAGGGGGCGCGACGCAGCAGCGCAGCATTAAGTTGATCGGGACGCGTCACGCCAATCAGCGCTAAATCGCGGTCAATTTCATCACGCAGAATATGCATGGCATGTTCAACGCCCGCCTGAGCGCCAATCACCGCACCATACAGGAAGGGGCGACCAAGAAATACGAAGTCGGCGCCGAGCGCCATCGCTTTCATCACATCAGTGCCACGACGGATGCCGCTATCAATGATGACTTTCATAGTGCCCTTCGCCGCCGCTATTTCAGCGAGCGTATGCAGCGGCGGCACGGTGTAATCCAGCTGACGGCCGCCATGGTTGGAGAGAATCACCGCATCCGCACCGAGGTCACGCGCGATGAACGCGTCATCGGGTGACATCAGACCTTTTATCACCAGATTACCTTTCCACTTTTTGCGAATGGCTTCGACGTGCTTCCAGCTCAGTTTGTCGCGTGCATTGGTGTTACGCACTTTACTCGACATCATCGGCGGACCACGTTCAGCATCGGTATTTTCAAAGTGCGGCGCACCGTGACGCAAGAAGGTTTGTGCCACCGTGCCCAGCAGCCAGCGCGGACTCATGGCGCTCTGCCACATCACTTTCGGCGTGAGTTTTATCGGCATACTGAAGCCGCTGCGGGTGTTGTGCTCCCGGTTGCCTAGCATTGGCGTATCGCCGGTGACCACCAATGTCTTATAGCCGGCATGTTCTACTCGATCGATTAAACGGTCGATACGCGGCTGATCGCCGGCCAAATAAGCCTGAAACCAGGCGTCCGGGTTGGCAGCAATCACCTCTTCCAGTGGAATTAGCGACGAGGCGCTGAGGATCATGGGGACATTCATCGCTCTGGCGGCTTTCGCCAACATAAGATCTGCGCGGTAGCTGACAAATGACGCGCCCCCCAGCGGGGCAACGCCGAACGGATGGGCCCAATCATGGCCTAATAAATTTACTCGCTGATCGCGGCCTGAAACATCGCGGAACATACGCGGTACAAACACATATTGCTGATACGCCTCATGCGCCGCGGCAAGTCCTCTACCGGTTTCCACGCCCCCTTTCACATACTGATAAATCATATTTGGCAAGCGCTTACGCGCATGGCGTTCAAAATCATCCAATGCCAGCAGGTCACGGAAATGGCGTGGCACCGTATTGACAGGACGCACCTGCGCTTCGGGTGTCACGTTAACGTTAATAGCGGTGGTTTCTCCACGAATGGTCATAAGCGTTCTCAGAGTTAGCAAAAGTAAGCGATTTCAAAATGGGCATTCTGGGGAATGCATTCAATTACATCCTGACAGATACACATTTTTTTTGTGTGACGAGCATCACCTTATGAAGACAAATGTAAGCCCTTACATTTTCATTTTGCCTCAGGTATGGTGTGCTGTAATTCACTTGTGTATCGCTGGTGTCGGAGAAAATGATGAGCCAACGCATAGTTTTACTGCATGCCACGCCAGTGGCGATGTCTCCTATTCAGGAAGCCTTTAATGAACTTTGGCCAGAGGCTGAAGTGGTGAATTTGCTGGATGATGGTTTGACTCTGGATCGCGCAAAAGAACAACAGCTTTCGCGCCCGTTGATTGATCGCTTTGTTGCTTTTGGCCGCTACGGTTACGCGATGAATGCGCAAGGTATTCTGGTGACCTGCTCAGCCTTTGGCCCAGCGATTGATGAGCTCTCTGCGGCTTTACCGGTGCCGGTGCTGAAACCGAACGAAGCGATGTTCGAGGCGGCACTGCAACAAGGCGAACGTATCGGGATGCTGGCTACCTTCGGTCCATCATTGGTGACGATGTGCGATGAGTTTTCTCACTATGCCAAACAAATTGGCTCACACGCGACGCTGGAAACCGTGCTGGTGCCAGATGCTATCGATCTTCTGCGCAAAGGCGATATCGCCAATCACAATCGTCTGGTGGCAGAGTTTGCACCTCAGTTGAGCCACTGTGATGTCATTATGCTGGCGCACTTCTCCACCTCGCGCGCTGCTGACGCCGTTCGTGAGCAAGTGTCGATTCCGGTGTTAACGGCACCGCATGCGGCAGTGAAAAAAATGCAGTTAGCGATGGGAGGTTCATCATGCTGATTGGCGTCATCGCCGATGATTTTACCGGTGCCAGCGATATCGCCGTCACGCTGTCGAAAGGCTTGATGGGCGAAGGCGGTTTGCGCACTACGCAATATCTTGGCGTACCGCACCAGCCTGCCGACGAAGCAGTCGAAGCGGGTGTTATTGCCTTGAAATCACGCTCTCTCCCCGCGGAGGATGCCGTTCAACAATCGCTGGCGGCCTGTGAATGGCTATTGCAGCAGGGCTGTACGCAAATCGTGTTTAAATATTGCTCAACATTCGACTCGACCGATGCTGGCAACATTGGTCCGGTACTTGATGCGTTGGCTCAGCGATTAGCCGCGTGCAATGTGATTGTCTGCCCGGCTTTTCCCGCGATGGGCCGTACGGTTTATCAAGGCAATTTATTTGTTCACGACCGACCACTGAATGAATCCGGAATGGAACATCATCCTTTAACGCCAATGAAGGATGCGGATATCCGTCGTTTGCTGGCGCGTCAGGCGAAAACACGCGTCAGCCACATTCGCTGGCAGCAAGTGGTGCAAGGCAGTGCATCACTGCGCGAGATTCTGCAAACCCGCGCAGAAGAGGAACCGCAATTGGTGGTAGTGGATGCGCTCAGTGAACACGATTTAACGCTCATCGGCATCGCCGCTGCGGGTGAGAAGCTGATCAGTGGTGGTTCGGGTATCGCGCTGGCTTTGCCGCACAACTTTATCAGCGCCGGAAAAGCGCTAGGCAATAACAGTGAGTTTCCTGCCATCAAAGGCTCCAGCGCCATTCTGGTTGGTAGCTGTTCAGGTGCGACGCGTGGGCAAATTGAGGAGCATCAAAAACAGCATGCGGTGCTGGCAATTGAGATTGAGGATGTGATGGCGGAACGTATTAATGCTGATGATCTCGTGGACTTCATCCTCACGCATCAGGACCGTTGCCCGCTCATCTATTCTTCTGGCGATCCGGCAACGGTGAAGCAAGCACAACAGCAATTCGGCCAACACCACATCTCGCAGCGCCTTGATAAGCTATTTGGTGATACGGCACGTAAGTTGGTGATGGAGGTCGGCATCCAGCGTTTGGTGGTTGGCGGCGGAGAAACCTCGGGTGCGGTGGTCAGCGCGCTGAATTTGGGTTCATTGCAGGTTGGACCCGAAATCGATCCTGGCGTGCCTGCCCTGTTTGCGCAACGCGATTGGCCGCTGGCGCTGGCCCTCAAATCGGGTAATTTTGGTCGGCGCGACTTCTTCTCGCATGCACTTAACGTGTTAGCCGGTTCAACGCATTAAATTGAAGACAACGTCGTGCAGACGTTGTCTTCTCCTCTCTTTACTGTCCGCCGAATTCCGGCAACACTCCAAACCCGCTCAGCAGCCAGGCAAGTATATTCATCGCGCCAAACACAAACAGCAAAACCACTGCAAGCGAACAGCGTTGCTGAGATTTCCACGCCAGCATTGCGGGGATAATCACCGCCCATAAGGTGGCAAACAGTCCGGCAAAGCCAATCGCGGCGACAAAACCATTCGGCCACCCAATCGAGGCGAGTAGCGGGGGTACGAAGGTCAGGCACGCTGTTTTCAAACGTGCGCCCGGCGAATTGCCTAATCCCAGACGGTCGGCGATGAAATCAAACAGGCCGGCGGTAACGCCCAGGAATGAAGCGATCACCGCGAAATGCGAGAAGATCGACATCATCAGTGCGAGCGCATTAACGTGCAGATGCGCTCGCAGCGCAGCCATCAGGGCCGCGATATCACCGCCCTGCTTCACAATGTCGGGAAACGCGTCTCGCGGTAAATTGCCCATCGTGCTGGTCAGCCAAAACAGGTACAGCGCCAGTGACAATAAAGTTCCTAACACCAAAGCCCGCGTGATGTTCTTTTGGTTACC
>Ga0105244_10004190_pt1 | contig 10031 bp, 7 predicted proteins | sample KBSM44metaG_FD_80423 | JGI IMG/M metagenome (GOLD analysis project Ga0105244, IMG submission 80423) | Miscanthus rhizosphere microbial communities from Kellogg Biological Station, Michigan, USA - KBS M4-4 metaG | ecosystem: Host-associated > Plants > Roots > Rhizosphere > Soil | place: Michigan...
CGCGATGTAATCCTGGGTCCAGCGGCTGTACGGCACGAACTTGCCGCCTTCAGCCTGCGGGGTTTTCCAGAAGGCGATCTTGTCGAACTGGTCGAAACCGTTGGTCTTGCAGCCTTCGGCGCCCAGCAGCTCGCTTTCCTTGCAGGCCGCCGGTACGGCTGGCAACGAGCCGAACCAGGCCGCGACGTCGCCCTGGACCTTCGGCTGCAGTGACCAGTCCATCCACTTGTAGGCGCAGTTCGGGTGCTTGGCGTCGGTGTGCAGCATGGTGGTGTCCGCCCAGCCAGTGGCGCCTTCCTTCGGAATGGTCGAGGCAATCGGCTGTTTCTCGTTGACCAGGCCGTTGACCTGATACGGCCAGGCGCTGGAGGCCACCACGCCTTCGTTCTTGAAGTCGCTCATTTGCACGGTGGTGTCGTGCCAGTAGCGATGGATCAGCGGTTGCTGGGCACGCAGCAGTTCAAGCACGGCCTTGTACTGGGTTTCGGTCAGCTCATAAGGGTTCTGGATGCCCAGCTCCGGCTTGGTGCTCTTGAGGTAGAGCGCCGCATCGGCGATGTAGATCGGGCCGTCATAGGCTTGCACGCGACCTTTATTAGGCTTGCCGTCCGGCAGGTTCTGCGCGTCGAAAATCACACTCCAGCTGGTGGGCGCGGTCTTGAACACATTGGTGTTGTACATCAATACGTTCGGGCCCCACTGGTACGGGGTGCCGTAGGTCTGCTGGCCGACCACGTACCACGGCGCATCCTTGAGGCGCGGGTCGATGTTCTTCCAGTTGGGGATCAGCGCCGTGTTGATCGGCTGCACACGTTTGCCACCGATCAAGCGCAGCGATGCATCGCCCGACGCGGTGACCAGGTCATAGCCGCCCTTGGCCATCAGGCTGACCATTTCGTCAGAGGTGGCGGCGGTTTTCACATTGACCTTGCAACCGGTTTCCTTCTCGAAACCGGTGACCCAGTCGTAGGCCTTGTCGCTGTCGCCGCGTTCGATGTAGCCGGGCCAGGCGACGATATCCAATTGGCCTTCGCCGGCGCCGACCGCCTTGAGCGGTTCGGCGGCCTGGAGGCTGGCGCTGGCCAGCAGCGCGGTGGTCAGGGCACTGAGCAGTGCGGTCTTGTGCGCAGACATGGGGATTCCCTCTTCTTTAATTATGGTCGGGGCAGTGTGTGAAGCCGTAACGCATGAGCTTAGTTGTTGTTTTAAAGATGCTGGCCGTGGCGGGCCATGATGTGCCGCACCACGCTGTAGTCCTGTAGCGAATCGCTGGACAGATCCTTCCCGTACCCCGAGCGCTTCAAGCCGCCGTGGGGCATTTCGCTGACCAGCATGAAATGGCTGTTGATCCAGGTGCAGCCGTATTGCAGGCGTGCGGCCACTTGCATGGCCTTGTCCAGGTTCTGGGTCCACACCGACGAGGCCAGGCCGTATTCGGAGTCGTTGGCCCAGTCCACGGCTTGTTCCAGCTCGTCGAAGCGGGTCACGGTGACCACCGGGCCGAACACTTCGCGTTGCACGATTTCATCGTGCTGCTTGCAACCGGCCAGCAGGGTCGGCTGGTAGTAGAAGCCCGCGCCGGAATGCACGGCGGCGCCGGTGATGCGTTCGATATGCGGCTGGCCGAGGGCGCGTTCGACAAAACTGGCCACGCGGTCGCGCTGGCGTGTGCTGATCAGCGGGCCCAGTTCGTTGTCGGTGTCGCGTTTGCCGGCAAAGCGCAGGCTGCTCACGGCGGCGCCGAGTTCGGCGACCAGCTTGTCGTGGATGCCGGCCTGGGCGTAGATGCGGCACGCGGCGGTGCAATCCTGGCCCGCGTTGTAATAACCGTAGGCGCGCACACCCTCGACCACGGCTTGCAGGTCGGCGTCGTTGCACACGATCACTGGGGCCTTGCCACCCAGTTCCAGGTGCGTGCGTTTAAGGGTTTTGGACGCGGCTTGCAGGATCTTCTGCCCGGTGACGATATCGCCGGTCAGCGAGACCATGCGCACTTTGGCGTGGCTCACCAGATGGCTGCCGACGCCTTCGCCGCCGCCACACAGAATATTGATCACGCCACGCGGCAGCAGCTCTTTAAGTGCGGGGGCTAATGCCAGGATCGACAGCGGCGTATGTTCTGACGGCTTGAACACCAGGGTATTGCCGGCCGCTAGGGCAGGCGCGATCTTCCATGCGGCCATCATCAACGGGTAGTTCCATGGCGCAATCGACGCCACCACCCCGATGGGATCGCGGCGCACCATGCTGGTGTAGCCCGGCAGGTATTCACCGCTCAGTTGCCCGGTCTGGCAGCGCACGGCGCCGGCGAAAAAACGGAACACGTCGACAGTGGCGCTCAAGTCATCCTGGCGCGCCAGGTGCAACGGCTTGCCGCAGTTCAGGGATTCCAGGCGGGCTAAATAGTCGGCTTGTTTTTCGATGGCGTCGGCAATGCCGAGCAGGATGTTCGAGCGTTGCTGGGGAGTGGTGCGTGACCAGCCGGCAAAGGCGCGGTGGGCGGCGAGGATCGCGGTTTCCACCTGTTCGGTGCTGGCTTCGGCGATCTGGGTGAGGACTTCACCGGTGGCCGGGTTGAGGATCGGCTCGGCAAAGCCCTGGCCCTGGACCAGTTCGCCGTCGATCAGCAACGCAGTGAGCAGCGGGGTGGGCGCGCCGGACATTTTTCGCGATCTCTTTTCTTGTATGGCCATGGGCGTTCTCTTACGAGCGCTTGACCTTTCTCTTATGGGATAAGCAGAGACTAGAGGTCAGGCGCGAGGTCAACAAATACTAAATACTGAATGCAGCATTCGATTAAATAGATGGCTTGCGCGGGTGCGGCTGTTCGCGGGCCACCGTCAGGAACGGGTCCACCAGCGCCGGCCGCGCAGTACCACGGCGCCAGGCCAGGCCCACGTCGAGGGTCTGGCTGAGGTCGGCAATCGGTCGGGCTTCGATGATGTCGCCCTCCAGCGACCACGGGCGGTAAGTCATGTCCGGCTGGATCGACACGCCAAGCCCTGCGGCCACCAGGCTTCGCACGGCTTCGGTGGAGGCGGTGCGCAGCGTGACGCGGGGCTGCAGGCCGGCGCCGGCCCACATGCGCTGAGCGTTGTGGCCCATCTCATCGACGTTCAACTGGATCAGTGGCTCGCGGGCGACGTCGGCCAGGTTGATGCTGTCGTGCTCCAGCAGCGGGTGCTGCGCCGGCAACCACAGGCGGTGGGGCGAATGGGTGAGCACTTCGGTCTGCAGGGCGTGGCGGTCTTCGAGGTTGGAGAGGATCAGCACACCCACGTCGATTTCACCGCTGACCAGCAAATGCTCGATATATGGGCGCTCGTCTTCCATCACGCGGATTTCCACGTTGGGGTAGGCGCGCTGGAAGCGGGTGAGCAGATCGGCCAGGTAATAACCGGCCACCAGGCTGGTCACGCCGATGATCAACTGCCCGGCCACCTGGTCGGTGCTCTGTTGCAGGCTGCGCTTGGCGTTGTCGACGGTGGCGAGGATCAAGTGCGCCTGGCGCAGGAATTGGTGACCCTGGTGGGTCAGGGTCATGCCCTTGGCGTGGCGGTTGAACAGGTTGACGCCGATTTCCTGCTCCAGTTGCTGGATCGCCAGGGTCAGGGTGGACTGGGAAATGAATGCGGTCTGCGCGGCGGCGGAGATCGAGCCGGTCTCGGCCACGGCGATAAAGTGCCGGATTTGACGCAAGGTCATCATGCTGGAATTACCAGTGGGGTATTTTTATAGATTTGTTCGAGTGTATATCGTTTTAATCGAAAGGCCGTGGCGTTACATCTGGAAGCACTCTAGATCGAGGGTTTTTGGCACTTGGTTTTACGCTGGGGGCCTATTAGTCCTACGTACCCAAGTGCCTGGAGGCTCCTTATGAACACCCGTGGATTGCTCGATCAGTTGCTCAAATCCGGTCAGGACATGCTGCAGAACAAAGCCGGCGACTCGCGTAAGCAGGAGGATAAAGGTGCCCTTGGCGGCTTGCTCGGCGGTGGCGGGTTGGGCAGCCTGCTCGGCGGCGCCGGTGGCGGAGCCCTGGCGGCGGGTGCCATGGGCCTGTTGCTGGGCAATAAAAAAGCCCGCAAGTTTGGCGGAAAAGCCCTGACTTACGGCGGGCTGGCAGCGCTGGGGGTGATTGCCTACAAGGCGTATGGCAATTGGCAGGCGCAACAAGCGAATGCGCCGAAAGGCGAGCCGCAGACGGTCGATCGCCTGCCACCGGCCCAGGTCGAGCAGCACAGCCAGGCGATCCTCAAGGCACTGGTGGCGGCAGCCAAGGCCGACGGCCATGTGGATGAGCGCGAGCGGGCGCTGATCGAAGGCGAGTTCACCAAGCTGGACAACGACCGCGAGCTGCACAGCTGGCTGCATGCCGAGCTGAACAAACCCCTGGACCCGGCCGACGTGGCGCGAGCGGCAGGCACCCCGGAAATGGCGGCCGAGATGTACATCGCCAGCGTGATGTTGGTGGATGAGGAAAACTTCATGGAAAAAGCCTACCTCGACGAGCTGGCGCGCCAACTGAGACTGGAGCCAGGCTTGAAGCTGGAGCTGGAAAAACAGGTGCGCCTGAACCAATAACCGCTGGCTTCACGCCGATCAAATTGTGGGAGCGGGCTTGCTCGCGAATGCGGTTTATCAGTCCCTATCTACTGACTGATCCACCGCATTCGCGAGCAAGCCCGCTCCCACATTTGCTTTCTGTGATCGCTACATCAAAACCCATTGATAAATGAGGGCTTCTGCTCAGCTATACTCCCCGGCATTTGATCGGCCCTTCGAGGAATTACTGTGAAGAACTGGACCTTGCGCCAACGGATCTTGGCAAGCTTTGCGGTCATTATCGCCATCATGCTGTTAATGGTTGTGGTCTCCTATTCACGGTTGCTGAAGATTGAAGCCAGTGAAGTCGCGGTACGTGACGATGCCGTACCGGGCGTTTACCTGAGTTCGATGATCCGCAGCGCCTGGGTCGACAGCTACCTGCAGACCCTGGAATTGCTCGGCCTGCGTGACGACAAAGGCCTGACCGACGCGGACAAGGCCGACTTCAAGTCGTTTGAAGGGCGCATCCTGACGCAGATGGCCAACTACCAGAAAACCATCAACGGCCGCGAAGACCAGGCCGAGTTCGATAAATTCGAAACCCTGCACCAGGCCTACAACAAGAGCCTGGCTGTGGTGCTCGACAGCCTGCAGCGCAATGACCTCGCCGCTGCGCGCAAGGAGTTCAACACCACCCTGACGCCCGCCTGGACGGCAGGGCGCATGAAGCTCAATGACATCATTACGGAAAACAAGGACGTCGCCGACCGCGCGACCACTGCCATCGACGACGCCGTCGAGGCCGCCAAGGTCAGCATGTTCGTGTCGCTGGCATTCGCTGTCGTTGCTGCCGGCCTCTGCGGCCTGCTGTTGATGCGCGCGATCATGGCGCCGATGCAGCGCATCGTGTCGATCCTCGGCACCATGCGTGACGGTGACCTGAGCAAGCGCTTGAACCTGGAGCGCAAGGACGAGTTCAACGCGGTGGAAACCGGCTTCAACGACATGATGACCGAGCTGACCGCCCTGGTGTCCCAGGCCCAGCGCTCCTCGGTGCAGGTGACCACCTCGGTCACCGAGATTGCCGCCACCTCCAAGCAGCAACAGGCCACCGCCACCGAAACCGCTGCCACCACCACCGAAATCGGTGCCACGTCCCGCGAGATTGCCGCCACGTCCAAGGACCTGGTACGCACCATGACCGAAGTGTCCACCGCCGCCGACCAGGCTTCGGTGGCCGCCGGTTCCGGCCAGCAAGGCCTGGCCCGCATGGAAGAAACCATGCACTCGGTGATGGGCGCCGCCGACCTGGTGAACGCCAAGCTGGCGATCCTCAATGAGAAGGCCGGCAACATCAACCAGGTGGTGGTGACCATCGTCAAGGTGGCCGACCAGACCAACCTGCTGTCCCTCAATGCGGCCATCGAGGCCGAGAAGGCCGGTGAGTACGGTCGCGGCTTTGCCGTGGTGGCCACCGAAGTGCGGCGCCTGGCCGACCAGACCGCCGTGGCCACCTACGACATTGAACAGATGGTGCGCGAGATCCAGTCGGCGGTGTCGGCGGGCGTGATGGGCATGGACAAGTTCTCCGAAGAAGTGCGTCGCGGCATGTTCGAGGTGCAGCAAGTGGGCGAGCAGCTGTCGCAGATCATCCATCAGGTCCAGGCGCTGGCGCCGCGGGTGTTGATGGTCAACGAGGGCATGCAGGCCCAGGCCACCGGTGCCGAGCAGATCAACCACGCGCTGGTGCAGTTGGGCGATGCCAGCAGCCAGACCGTGGAGTCGCTGCGCCAGGCCAGCTTTGCCATTGATGAACTGAGCCAGGTTGCGGTCGGTCTGCGCAGCGGCGTGTCGCGTTTCAAAGTCTGATGAGCGACCTCGCGGCTAAACGCGGCGCCGTCCCGGCAGCGAAAAAGGCGTTGTACCTGGTGTTTCGGATCGGCCAGGAGCGCTATGCCCTCAAGGCCACGGAAGTGGCCGAGGTATTGCCGCGCCTGCCCCTCAAGCCCATCGCCCATGCGCCGGTGTGGGTGGCGGGGATCTTTGCCCACCGGGGCGTGCTGGTGCCGGTCATCGACCTCAGCGCCCTCACGTTCGGTGCGGCCGCCCAGGCTCGCACCAGCACGCGCCTGGTGCTGGTCAACTATCAGCCGCAACCGTGGCTCGAAGCCCGCTGGCTGGGGCTGATCCTGGAGCAAGCCACCGACACCCTGCGTTGCGACCCCGCCGAGTTCCAGCCCTATGGCCTGGATAACCCGCAGGCGCCGTACCTGGGGCCGGTGCGCGAAGATGCCCAGGGCCTGATGCAGTGGATCGGCGTGAACGACTTGTTGAACGACGACGTGCGTACCCTGCTGTTTTCTGCCGAGCTGAGTCTATGAGCAGCGACCCGCGCTTTTCGGCCTACCTCAAGGAACGCATCGGCCTGGACGTGGCCTCGGTGGGCGAAGCCATCATCGACCGTGCGGTGCGCCAGCGCAGCCAGGCCCTGCAGACGCAGACGGCCGACCAGTACTGGCAGCACCTGCAAAGCTCCCATGACGAGCAGCAAGCGCTGATCGAAGCGGTGATCGTCCCCGAGACCTGGTTCTTTCGTTACCCCGAATCGTTTGCCACCCTGGCCCGGCTCGCGGTGGCGCGCCTGGCCGAGATCAAACAGATGCGCGCCTTGCGCATCTTGAGCCTGCCCTGTTCCACCGGCGAAGAACCCTATTCGATAGCCATGGCGTTGCTGGATGCCGGGATGGCGCCGCACCAATTCAAGGTGCTGGGCCTGGACGTGAGCCCGCTGTCGGTGGAACGCGCCCGGCGCGGGGTGTACGGCAAGAACTCGTTTCGCGGCGGCGATATCGGCTTTCGTGAACGTCACTTCACCGAACAGGCCGAGGGTTACCGCATCGACGACCGTGTGCGCGAGCAGGTGCGCCTGCAGGTCGGCAACCTGCTCGACCCGGCCCTGCTGGCCAATGAGCCCACCTATGACTTTGTGTTCTGCCGCAACCTGCTGATCTACTTCGACCAGCCGACCCAGAAGCAAGTGTTCGACGTGCTCAAGGGCCTGACCCATGTGGACGGCGTGCTGTTCATCGGCCCGGCCGAGGGCAGCCTGCTGGGGCGCCACGGCATGCGCTCGATTGGCGTGCCGCAGTCCTTCGCGTTCAGCCGGCAGGCGGAGCCGGTCAAGGCCGAGCCGGTATTCGTGCCGATGCCCGCGCCGGTGCCGCAGCGCAGTGCGGCGCCGATTCCGCCCAAGCCGCGACCGTTCAGCCTTGTCCCGCCCGCCGTGACGCCGATCAAAACCGCGCAAACCGATGCGGGTCACTTGCTCAGCCAGATCGCCACCCTGGCCAACGAAGGCAAAAGTGCCGAGGCCCGTGCGGCCTGCGAACAGTATTTAAGCAACCACCCGCCCGCCGCCCAGGTGTTCTACTGGCTGGGGCTGCTCAGCGATGTGGCCGGCAGCGCCCTGGAAGCCCAGGGGTATTACCGAAAAGCCTTGTACCTGGAACCCCAGCACCCGCAAGCCTTGATGCACCTGGCCGCGTTGCTTGAATCCCAGGGCGACAGTGCGGGGGCGCGCCGGCTGCAGGCGCGGGCCGCCCGTAGCGAGCGAGCTGACAGTGAGTCCAAACGATGAGTAGCCCCGACGCGCTCGATACCGCAGGCCTGGACCTGACCCTGGCCGACACCCAAGCCATCGACGACTGCTGGAACCGCATCGGCATCCACGGTGACAAGTCCTGCCCCTTGCTGGCGGAGCACATTCACTGCCGCAACTGCGCGGTGTATTCGGCGGCGGCCACGCGCCTGCTGGACCGTTATGCCCTGCAACAGGACGACCGTCGCCCCCAGGCCGAGGCCGAAGTAGCCACGGATGTGGTCACCCGTTCCCTGTTGATGTTCCGCCTCGGCGAGGAGTGGCTGGGTATCGCCACCCGCTGCCTGGTGGAAGTGGCGCCGTTGCAGCCGATTCACTCCCTGCCGCACCAACGCTCCCGTGCCTTGCTCGGCGTGGCCAACGTGCGGGGTGCGCTGGTGGCGTGCCTGTCGCTGGTGGAATTGCTTGGCCTGGACAGCACCAGCCCTGGCACCACGGGCGGGCGCGTCATGCCGCGCATGCTGATCATCGCCGCACAGGATGGCCCGGTGGTGGTGCCGGTGGACGAAGTCGACGGTATCCATGCCATCGACGAGCGCATGTTAAAAGCCGCGTCGGCCTCGGGCACCCAGGCCAGTGCGCGTTACACCCAAGGTGTGTTGCAGTGGAAAGGCCGCAGCCTGCGTTGGCTGGATGAGGCGCAATTGTTGTCCGCCGTGACCCGGAGCCTCACATGACCCCCGACCAGATGCGCGATGCGTCGCTGCTGGAACTGTTCAGCCTGGAAGCCGATGCGCAGACCCAGGTGTTGAGCGCGGGCCTGCTGGCCCTGGAACGCAACCCCACCCAGGCCGACCAGCTTGAGGCCTGCATGCGTGCGGCGCACTCGCTCAAGGGCGCGGCGCGGATTGTCGGGGTGGACGCCGGGGTCAGCGTGGCCCACGTGATGGAGGATTGCCTGGTCAGTGCCCAGGAGAGCCGCCTGTACCTGCAACCCGAACATATTGATGCGTTGCTGCAAGGCACCGACCTGCTGATGCGCATCGCCACGCCCGGCAACGACGTGGGGTCGGCGGACATTGAAGCCTATGTTGCGCTGATGGAGCGCTTGCTCGATCCATCCCAGGCGCCGGTGCAAACCGTTGCACCACCGCCGCCCGAGCCCGCGCCGGTCTCGCCGCCTGTTGTTGAGGAACTGCCAGCGGAGCCAGAACCGGCGCCGCCGGTCAGCAGCGAGCCGCCGCGTCAGAACAAGCGCATGACCGAAGGCGGTGAGCGCGTGTTGCGAGTGACCGCCGAGCGCCTGAACAGCCTGTTGGATCTGTCCAGCAAGTCCCTGGTGGAAACCCAGCGGCTCAAGCCTTACCTGGCCAGCATGCAGCGCCTCAAGCGTATCCAGAGCCAGGGCGTGCGCGCCCTCGACACCCTGGATGGCCAGCTCAAGACGCTGGACCTGAACCTGGAAGCCCAGGAAGCCCTGGCCGATACCCGTCGGTTGTTGAGCGAGGCCCAGGCGTTGCTCGCGGAAAAAACCGCCGAGCTGGATGAGTTCGGCTGGCAGGCCGGGCAACGCGCCCAGGTGCTCTACGACACCGCGCTGGCCTGTCGCATGCGCCCGTTTGCCGATGTGCTGGCCGGGCAGGTACGCATGGTGCGGGACCTCGGCCGCAGCCTGGGCAAGCAAGTGCGCCTGGAGATCGAGGGCGAAAAGACCCAGGTCGACCGTGACGTGCTGGAAAAACTCGAAGCCCCGCTCACCCATTTGCTGCGCAATGCTGTCGACCACGGCATCGAAATGCCTGAGCAGCGCCTGCTGGCGGGCAAGCCGGCTGAAGGCTTGATCCGTCTGCGCGCCTCCCATCAGGCCGGACTGCTGGTGCTGGAA
>Ga0105244_10004191_pt1 | contig 10029 bp, 8 predicted proteins | sample KBSM44metaG_FD_80423 | JGI IMG/M metagenome (GOLD analysis project Ga0105244, IMG submission 80423) | Miscanthus rhizosphere microbial communities from Kellogg Biological Station, Michigan, USA - KBS M4-4 metaG | ecosystem: Host-associated > Plants > Roots > Rhizosphere > Soil | place: Michigan...
CCGTTCAAGTTCTCGACGGATGGGTCAGGAAATTGACTTGGGATCTTTACCTAGCGGTTCTGGCGGTTGAGATCGGACACAAGTACACCAAAGCGGCCATGCTCAGGCAACCTCGCATACGGGCCACGTGGGATCACGCTAAGGACCGGGCGCAGGAGGAAGCTCCTGTTCGCGGGCATGGAAATGCCGCTGTAGCGCAATCTGTGAAGCGCATCAGAGCACTCGAGCAACGGGTTGAGCGTCTTAGTCGCGAGAACAACCAGCTGCTTGAGCAATTTGTGCGAAGGGCCCACAACGCAACGCGTCGAGGGTTGACCCAGCAAGAACTCGACATGCCACTACCTATGGCAATTCGAAAAGAAACTAAGTAAACACGGGCCACTGAACGTAGCGAAAGGAAAGGACTCTAGCCGGCGCGGGTGGTTCTAAATCTCATACTTGTCTTTAAGTATTTTTATGCAAGCTAGCACATAAGATAAGTGCAAGAAGGCGCTGTGATCGACATAAATATCATCAATTTCTTCAGCATCTTTGTTACCCTTAATAACAATCCCTACCAATGATCCATCTTCACTCAGAACCGGTCCACCACTATTACCGCCATAAAGTTCTTTATCGATGTAACCAATTAAGCTAGAAGATGTTTTAATCTGATTTACGATTGTTGCCTTATTGATCCACACGTTTTTCGCATCATCTTTATACTTCGGAAAGCCAAGTACGGTTAAAATATCTCCAACCTCTAAAGTTTGGCTCTCCTCCTTATGGTGAAACTCTTCGAATCGTCCTGGCGCACCTTTAATTTTCAATACAGCAACATCGATCGACTTATCAGGTGAGACATAGCAAACAAGAGCTTCATATTTCTCTGCGTCGCAAGTACGATAGACCTCAACTTCCTTCGCCTCTCCTACAACATGAGCACAAGTAATTAGCAGGTTACCAGCCATCATGAAGCCAGAGCCCTGAGATATAGTTTCATGATTATCGATGACCCAACAGCGCCTATTTACCCACTCACAGTATTTAGCACTGAAAATTCCATTTTTCCCACTTGATAAAGGGACCTTTCGATCTAAGTCTAATTGATTGAAACGAAGGGCAATCCTTTTGTACACCAGGGAGCCAAAACCTACGATGCTTTTCATATAAAGAATGCGCCCAAAAATGACGTTATCAATTCGGCTTTTGGACTCAGGATTCTCAATCAGAAATCTTTCTTGAGCAGACTTCAAACCGAAGCTCTCAATAGAATGTATCATTGCGCAAGTTTTTCTAACAAACTCCCTAGGTACATTAATTTTCTTGTTTACTACTAAACCAGTCACCGTCTGACGTTCAAATCTGTCTTGAAGTCGAGTTTTCGAATCATTTATGGCAAATTTATTGGATTTTATTATGCGCTTTAATTTATCCCCAACTCCAGCAAAATAGTTGCCAGCGCTCTCATCAAATTCGACAATAGCATCGTCTACATACTTGTCGGGGGCATAAAATGAAAACGAAATATCATCCGCGTATCTAGAGTAAACTGCCCTATTAGTGAAAGCCAGGCGGCTTAACTGGCGATCTAACTGACGACATATCATGTTTGATATGATAGGTGAAGTTGGTGCACCTTGAGGTAAGCAACCGCCTATTGTGCACAAATGGGCGATCACGGATGCTACCCTAGCATCTATCATATATGGCTTAGATGTAAGAAGTCCGAATATACGGGGAAACGTAATCGTAGCAAAAAAATCTTTCAAATCTATATTGAAAACATACTTCTTTCGTGTATGGTTTTTTGCATTGGTTACTATCGACTTTTCACCAATAAAGCCATGTGCACAAGCGTGCGGCACATATAATTCGCCGAGTAGAATAGCGATTTTTTTTTGCAGATTTTTCAGCTGCGCCACAGGAGCACTGATTAACCTTTTACTACCGTTTTTTTTGAGTATTTCAAAACTCTCATAATAGATATTCTTACTATAATCAACATCATAGTAGAAATAAGCTATTTTTTTATAACTTGTATCTAGCAGGCCAGATAACTGATCCACGTTATTGCAGCTTTTAAGTCTAGGAACAATCAAGGCCCAACCCCTAGTTTACTTTACCGATTACCGATGAGTAAATCGCAACCACTTTGGCGTAACCGTCGATGCGATCGCATGTAACATTTTTGACTCGGGTCGCATTTTAACAACCCCAATTTAACTAGGGGTGGGCAATGAAATTCTAACATGGGCACAATGCCATTACAAGACTCTTCGAATGCTATACCTTTTAGACTTATCCCAAGCTAGGATAAATTCTATTTTTTAGTGCATTTTTTGTTAAATTCAATCCCACTCTACTACCGAAATCACAACTCTACTCTTGTGCGAGTTAGTCTATTTGATGGATATCGTCACATCAAAATTACAAGATCTGGAATCTTGTCACCTAGATCACTAGGTTCAACTTGCGCAAGCATGACTTCAAAAACTTTGATCAGATCGGAATTTTGTTCTTTTTCTGATTCATTCATCTGCGATAGGACGTTCTCAAAATTTCGTCTGCAATCCGATATATTTTCCGATACAGGCAATATACCCGCTTCTAGTTTTTCTTGGATTATCTGAATTTTTTCCTTCCAAAATTCTACGTGACTTTGCGGCAATGCTCCCTGCTTCTGGAGCTTCTCAAGTAGCCGTCTAGCCTTTTTTATCTCCCCATTTTTTGTATACGCTAGTAAAATCTTGTCAAGTATGAACATATCCTCGTCAGAATCAGGCCTGATAAATCGCATGTTTATTATTGATTTTAGGACTCGTATTCTGATGGAGGGCAAAAAAGTAGAAAATAGCTTGGCTGTAATTTCTGTTTTTCTGATGCCTCCATTCTTCATCAAATCGATTAGCGCTAAGTCAAATAGCTCTAATGAAAGCGTTACAACTCTCTCTACGTCAGATTCCTTGATCACTCTACCTGGTTGATAGTGAGATGCCTTGTCACCAAAGTCTTTGATTAAATCCAATGATTGAGTGAGTTTTTCAGCGCCTGGTTTTCTAAGTATTGAGATTTTATCGCCGAGTGAAAGTTTATTAAACGAATCTTCACCGAGATTGCTTTTTGCTTCATAACTAAAAAACAAATCAATCATCATCTCTGCATACCATCTTGCAGTACTAGCTTTTGTTTCTAGAGACGTTTGATTCGAGGTTAGGTCATAAAGCCTATGCTCACCAACTTTGGGGACTAGGTGGTCTTTCAACTGCATCTCCTTTCAATTCTATTTCTTAGCATCTACCCACATCGTAGCTGCCTTGACAGCGTCAAAATGCCACTACCCTGTCGCATTGTCGAGTTTTCAAACAGCGCGAGGAATATTCCTTCATTTGGCTTCAGGAATCTGGACCGCTTGAGAGCGCGCAACGCATCACCAATGGAACTCAGCGCTGCTTCATCTTCTCTTCCGTCGAGATAGAAAGCTCCCTATTGAAAAACCTTGTCACACGGCCATACGGTAGCTTCATTGGAAACGAGATTTCGGCTTTGCTGGGTTTTGCCCGTGTGGCTTTCAATCCAGCAGCTATCCTATTCGCACATGTCACGGTACATACGGAGCTTGCAGAAAAGGAAGCTCCATGGCTAAGGTTTGGCAAAAGGCCATTCCCCAATGGCTTGTCACCGCAAGGAGGCTCCATGCGCTTTGGATGAGCTGCATATTATTTAATTTACTCGTTCGCTTCGTGCCACGCTACTGCAAAAGCGCAATCGTAGCGTCGTATAAACTATGTGGATATAAATAATATGAAAATCACTAGAATAGAAGTAACGAATTTTCGACTTCTTAAAAATTTCTCTATAAATCTTGAGAACAATCTCTCATTAGTAATCGGAAAAAACAACTCAGGGAAAACCTCCCTTCTTTCTGCATTAGAGAAACTAATCAACAACAGCGAAAGAAACAAAATATCATTCGATGATTTTAACGTTGAACTGAGAGAAAAACTCACCAACATCATATCCAAAAAAGATGATATTCCAATCGAATCTGAATATGAGCCTCTAGGTGTACAGCTAAAGCTATTTATTGAGTACGAAAATCATGATGACCTTGGCGAAGTCAGCCAACTAATTATGAGTTTGGACCCAGACGACAAGAATATTATTTTAGGTTTCGATTATCGCATAAATCACACCGATCTGTGTGCGATGCAACAAGAGTTTGAAAGAGACAAGGATAAATACGACTGCGATCCAATTTTATTTTTAGCAGAAAACCAACAGAAACACTTTGGCGGTGTAATCAAGAAAAGCTACTTGAGTACAGATCACTCAGTTTTCACAAACTTAACCAAAGAAAAAATATCATTAGATGAAGTAATATCATTTCGATCCGTTAGTGCAAAACGGAATGTAACAAACAAGGAAAACGACAAAACCCTTTCAGGCCAGACAGCTAAAATCTATAAAAAAACAGAAGAAAGTGACCAGCAAAAAGAAGCCGTAGAACTATTTAAAAAGACGTTAAGAACGACGGACAAAAGCCTAAGTGATATATATCAGAGCATGTTTGCTAGATTACTTAAGAACGTAGAAATGTTTGGCGGACTATCGGCTGCGGATACATCAATAAAAATCGCATCCACACTACAACATAGGGAGTTATTGGATGGAAATACTACAGTTATGTATCGACATGACGCTCACGAACTCCCTGAGCACTTCAATGGGTTAGGGTATATGAATCTAATTAGCATGATTTTCGAGATTGACTTGCTAATGACGTCTTTTAGAAGAGCAGCAACAGAAAGACCAGCCGCGTTAAATCTTCTTTTTATCGAAGAACCAGAGGCACACACCCACCCTCAGATGCAATATGTCTTTATTAAAAATATAAAATCTTTGCTAAAAGAAGGTCAGAAACGCGAGGATGGGCTTTCAATTAATCTACAAACGATGATTAGCACGCACTCATCTCATATCGTAGCAGAATCCGATTTTGATGATATAAAATTCCTAAAGCGGGCCAATGGATGTGTAAACGCTAAAAGTCTCAAACATCTAAAGCGAGAATACGGAGAGAAAGAAAAAGAGAATGCAACAGAACCTTCACATTTCAGATTCTTGAAACAGTATCTAACACTAAATAGAGCGGAATTGTTTTTTGCTGACAAAGCAGTATTAGTAGAAGGTGACACGGAGCGAATTTTACTGCCCGCGATAATGCGGAAACTGGATCAAGAAAATCCTGGTTTAACACCATTGTTATCACAAAATGTTTCAATAGTTGAGGTTGGTGCTCACTCCCAAATTTTTGAAAAATTCATTAATTTTATAGGTATAAAGGCACTTATCCTCACAGACTTTGATACTGGATACACAATACCAGATACCGATAACTGCGGGGCCGTAAAAACCAATGCGCAAGGAGATGTGATTTACACTACTAAAAAATGTCCGCCCAAAGATAAGCTAGCTGACCATACCAGCAACAATGCTCTGACCTTTTATCATGGAAAACAAAGGAGAGACCTTAAATTCTTTCTGGATCTAAAAACTGAAGAAAAAATACTGCTGAAATCCGAAGATACTTGGAAGAATCATGTAGATGGCAACCTATTTACGGCTTACCAGACTGAAGAAAATGGGTATTGCGGTAGAAGCTTTGAAGATGCATTTTTTTCGATAAATAAGGAATTTCTAGGTAAAGACCCAAAAAGATTCCCCTCGCTGGTCGCGAAACACTTTAATGCCTATGTAAGTGAAAATTGTAGTGCATTCGAGTTAGCGGAGAAAGGCGTTGATAAAAAAACATCATTAGCAATAGAAATTTTATTAAATAGCGAATCAAAAGCAAATTCAGATTTTTCTAACTGGATCACGCCGCATTATATCCAGGAGGGTTTAGAATGGCTTCGCAATTAAAAAATTCAAATATTAGCAAAGAAACGATAGAAATTATCGATACTGTGAATAGAGGCAATAATTTCCTGCTAAGTGGCGGCGCTGGCAGCGGTAAGACTTACTCACTCGTAGAAGTTATTGAAACAATAATAATTCAAAAACCGCTTTCAAGAATTGCGTGTATAACTTATACAAATGCTGCAACTCAAGAAGTGGAAAACCGGACGACACACGAAAACCTGCACGTATCCACCATCCATGATTTTCTATGGGGAACCATTAAACACTACCAAAGTGAATTGAAAGCAGTTCTACTTGATCTAATAGCTGATGAGGACAACACAAAATTCAAAGTCCTTTCGCCAGATGGAGATCCGGAACCTTTGGAGAACATCGATGGTGACATCGAGTACAAGGACTACCTAAAGCTTAGGAACGGCATCATATCGCACGATGAGCTACTATTTTTAGCTGATGAGATGTACAGGCGATACCCTAAACTATGTAAAATCGTGAGTAATCGATATCCATTTATACTTGTAGATGAATATCAAGATACTAGTCCACTAGTAGTCAAGATCCTTTTAGAACATTTCTCCGGCGTACCCAAACGGAATATAGTAGGTTTCTTCGGCGACTCAATGCAAGCCATTTACGAAGACGGAGTAGGTGATTTAAACGCGTACAAGGGCGAAGGAAAGGGACAAGTTTTGGAAATTCAGAAAGAGCAAAATAGACGGAATCCACTGTCAGTAATTTCCTTAGCCAATCAGCTAAGAACCGATAGCTTGGTACAAGCTCCATCCGATGATACTGACGCACCAAATATGGATGAACATGGTACTCCAATACAAGGCTCAGCAAAGTTCTTATACTCGAACACCGCAGATCTTAACTTATCTAGAAACTACTTGAAATGGAACTTTGAGTCCAAAGACACGAAAGAATTAAATTTAACTCATAACTTAATTGCTAGTAAAGCCGGATTTTCCGAGCTGATGAGAATTTACGACTCAGACAAAATTCTAGACTATGTTAAAAGAGTCAAAGATTTTATAAGAAAAAACCAAAGAGATTACGACCCCAATGGCAAGACGTTCGAAGTAGTCATTCAAGAATTAAAGCAGGGTAAAGAGGGGAAATTACTAAAAGCTATTGAGCCCACTGATGGACACAAATTATATATCGCGCAACACAGCGATGTGTACTTAGAAGCTCTGAAGCTACCTTTCGTTGCGCTTTCATCTTTGTATATCGACAAAGATATGTTGATTGATGACAAAAAGTCTGATGAGAACGAACTAGGCAGGATAAGCTCAAATAGAGACGACTTGATTAAACATCTGTTTAAGATTCAACACATCGTCCAACTTTATCTTTCAGGAAATTTCAATGACTTCATTAGAATAACAGACTTCAAAGTTAGATCTCACAAAGACAAAATTGTTTTAAAGCAGGAAATAGAAAATCTCTCTGTAATCGGTACACAAACCATCGGTGAAATAATAAACTTAGCCGACGAGAAAGGCCTGATTAAAAAAGATGACAGAATGGAAAATTTCGTCAAGACTAGACCCTATATTTTTGATCAGGTCGCAAAACTTCCATTTTCTCAGTTTCAGAGTTTATTCAAATACTTAGAAGGCCAGACTCCTTTTTCTACTCAACATAAAACCAAAGGGCGCGAGTATGACAACGTCTTGGTGGTGATGGATAACGGACAGTGGAATAGCTATAATTTTGACTATCTTTTCACAGGAGAAGGCAAAGATACGGTAATTGAAAGAACTCGAAAAATTGTTTATGTATGCTGTACACGCGCCCGTATAAATCTTGCACTTTTTTATCACAACCCCTCACCCGATGTTCTAGATAAAGCGAAATCTTGGTTTGGTGAAAACAATTTAGTCGATTTAGATAAGTTGCACTGACGCAAAACGATAAAAATCCAGTGCCGCTTGCGGCACTTCCTTTTTCAAAATCTACACAAACAACTAGAAATCATCAATAAAAAAACCAAAATCTGACACTAGACCATCAATAGATGAAAAGATTCTGGACTCTGCATCAAGCTCGCATCGGGTATAACTCAGAGCCACTGCGATCAACCTCTGGAAGCTATCTAGCTCTGTTGGTGAGAATGGCCAGACTTGGATATTTATGACGGTTGGGTCCCAATGGTCGTATTCGTGTAATATCGCTATATCATTACTCTCCTTTTTCCAATCATCGTAAGAAATGGCGTATGTTTTCTGCCTGCGATCCGCCAACATAGTTAACTCATCGAGATACGTGTCCCCAGCCACTAACATTTTAAGGCAAGGAACCGTCCGCACATAGTAATCAAACATACGGGGTGAAGAAACGTAATTACGCACAAGCCGAAGGTCGACGAGTCCAAGCTCGAACTCGAAACTCAACTTATCCTTTAAATATTCCAGCAAATTTTTTCTATTTGCCATTACAAGACACATTTATTCATCCTATTCGGAGCCAATCAAAGACTAAATCGATACACCGTGTTCAAGTTGCTTAACAAACTTAATAACTGCCTCACAACCTTCATCACTGCTTAGCAGCTTGTATGGAATCCCCCCCCAAACGCCAATGCAGGAGATTGCATCCAACTCATGGAATGTTGCTTAAACATTGAAAAGATCGCCTTTACTGCTTCGGCGTACAAAGAACCATGTTTTTGCCAGGCAAAATCAGGTTTCTGGGGAGAAATCGTTTCAAGGGAGTGCTCAATACAGCGCGCCTGCAACCAACCATGAGCCTTATGATAGTCACCCGGGCTACCGCACAGCTCACATATTTCTTCTGAGACGAACTCAGCCATGTCGACGACAGTTCTAGTATATTCATCGCCTCCCTGGAAATAGATGCGAAGCCGGCCGAACTTTTCCTTCACTTGAACGAGCTTAATTCGAACCCCATTCTCTTCGGAATTTTTTTTAATTAGAAACATCGTTCCGTCCAGAAGCCCTAGCCAACCATCCCCACATTCAAACTCAAAAAAATCAAACTTCAAAACGTGTTGATCAACGAACAACTCTGCATATTTCGCGGATAGAATTTGATCATTAAACTCGTTCAAATTTAGGTTTCTCCCATAAAATCTCTCCATGGTTATCTTCATTTGAGGCTCTTGCTGGATAGAAATTTCCGTTCTCTAGTTCGTAGTAGTAGTTTCCATCTGACTTTCGGATACGAAGCAACAGTTCCATCTGCCATTTCTTGCTTTTGTTAAACCAAGGAGGAGTGACTAACTGAATTTCCCTAACGTAAGCATTTTCGGTATTTGTCGTGATCAAACCTAGAAGGTAGGGCAAAGCCGGTATGAGGTACTGCTGATGGTTTCGAGCTTCCGGGTCTCCATCCTGAAGCGATTCGTGAGTGACGTAAAACCAGAGGTCGTTGGATGTTTGGGCGACGTATGCCCAGCGATGGGAGGACTCGTCGATGAAGAAAGGCTTGGGCAAGCGAGCCTGGTCATGAGTTTCAAACACACTATTTATCTCAAGAAACGCGGATGCGTACTATAGTACGCGGCGCAATTCTCTACAACGTGGCTTCATACTTCCTTTTGGAAGGTGGATTCCATGGAGCTGAATGAGGCCTTCGCCTTAGCGTTGAAGGAGCTAAGAGGACGAGCTAATCGATCCCAGTTTGATTTCGCACCCATGGTGAGCCGTGAGTACATCAGCCTGCTAGAACGTGCGCAGCGCTCTCCTAGCTTAGAAAAAATCGATGAGATCTCTAGCGTTTTGGGTGTTCATGCATTGAGCCTCCTCGCAAAATGTTATCTGTACAAAAACCCTGGAATTCAGCTTTCAGAATTACTACGGGAAATTTCAGAGAATCTGCAAGATTAAGCTAAAAATAAATTGTGAACGCATTGCCTAAAGAACCACTGCTTGACCCAAAAGAAGCCGGTTACCTTATTGTCTTCTCACAAATCGTATACTTTCACCACGCAAATTGACGGTAAACGCCTCTGATGTATACGTTTTTTACTGAAAACCATCATACAAACTCATGTAAGATTATGATTTTTAAAGAAATATACTAATATATACGAATAATCTATCGGCGTTTTGCCAATAAGCTGAGCCGCTCCTGGGCTTGAACGCCCCGGATTGAAAA
>Ga0105244_10004192_pt1 | contig 10026 bp, 19 predicted proteins | sample KBSM44metaG_FD_80423 | JGI IMG/M metagenome (GOLD analysis project Ga0105244, IMG submission 80423) | Miscanthus rhizosphere microbial communities from Kellogg Biological Station, Michigan, USA - KBS M4-4 metaG | ecosystem: Host-associated > Plants > Roots > Rhizosphere > Soil | place...
GCATGGTTCCGGGTAGCCGGAGCGTGCCTCCTTAGCTCAGTTGGCCAGAGCACCGCTCTTGTAAAGCGGGGGTCGTCGGTTCGAATCCGACAGGGGGCTCCACGAACCCCTCCATTCCGGCGATTTTGCCCGGGATGGAGGGGTTTTTCGTGTCTGAAATGCAGGGCACTACACGTTTACTACACGCTTTCAAGAAGGCAGACGACACCAGCGGGCTCCCCAGCTGCATAGAGGGAACCATGCAGTCAGAGAAGAAGGCCCTGAGGGCGACGACGGACCGAGACAACGTAGGGACGCTCAGGGATACAAATAGGACCGTCGGCAGGTGTCAACCCATTCCGGCGGATACCAGGAACAACAACGGTGCCGGCTGTACTTCCGACGCGTCGAAGCATCAGAGTTGCAGAGGCAGTGTGCGAAGGACGGCCAAGTACCGGACTGATTCTGAGCCTTTGAACGGGACCTCCTGATGGGAAGGTCCAGCCTGCCGATTGGCACTTGGGGAACGATCAGCGCCGCCAAGGACGAGACGACAGGGAAGTGGCGGGCCAGTTGCAGGTTCCGCGGCTGGGACGGGGCCACTCGGACGTACAGCAAGTTCGGTTCGACCAAGGGCAAAGCCACAACCGCGCAGCCAACCCCACTTTGAACGTGCGACGACAGACGCGAGAGACCAGACTTGAAGCTGTCAGCGGTCTCCTGGCCGGCTGGGGTGCAGGTAGTAATAGAGCGTCTCGCCCGTATCGAGGCGCACAACAATGCCCCATGCCTTTGGCCTGCTCTTCCCCATCACAGCCCTTTCATCTGGCCTCAATCTTCGCACTCAGTATCGGGCCCGCAGGATTGGCAGGACGCACGCTGCAGTGGCTCCTAGTATTGACACATATCCTTACCTAGGTATGGTTTAGTGTATGCAGAACATGAACGGGATGACCGTCGCGGAGGTGGGGGAGAGGCTCGGTATCACCCGCGCGTCCGTTCATGGCCTGCTCGGCTCTGGCCAGTTGACGGCCAGTGGCAGGGCTGGCCGTATGCTGCTCATCGATCGTCAGTCGGTGGAGCGCCTGGCCCTGGCCGGTACCCGTCGCGGCCGCGCCTGGACGGCCAGGATTGCTTGGGCTGCATTGGCGCTGCTCTCTGGCCAGAACCCCACCTGGATCAGCCCTTCGGAGAAGTCCCGGTTGAAGAGGCGACTGCGTGAGCTGGACGCCGACGCCGTTCGTGTTCTTGCCCGGAACAAGGACATAACCCATCGCTATAGGGCGACTTCGGACGGGCTGGCCGCACTTAGCGACCACCTGATCCCAAGTGGCGCCTCGGCCATGCGCGAGGAGTCCATTGCAGGGACCTTCGGTATGGCCGGCGGGAGCGGGACTGCAGAGGGCTATGTCATGATCGGCGACGTATCCGCCCTCGCGGACGCGTTCGGCCTGGTTGAAGATCCAGACGGCAACGCCATCATTCATGAAGTCGATTTGGATGAACCCTTTGCCGACGGCCGGGCGCCGGTGGCAGCGATCGCCGTGGACCTCATGGACTCACTGGCAACCCGCGAACGCAGCGCCGGACAACGCGTCATCAACGAACTGCTCCATGTCTGAACCTGAACTGGACGCAGTCGCCGAAGCGGAAGATGACCGCGAGACCTGGGACGTGCCTGTGCCTCCTGGAGGCTGGGGAACACCATGGCCACAGTGCGTGGAACTGGCCCGTGCTCTGCCGTCCACCCAATGGACGTTGGTCGGTGGGCTCATGGTGCAACTGCACGCTGCGGCCGCCGGTCTTGCCGTCTCCAGGCCAACGGCGGATGTCGACATTGTGCTGCACATCGAGACCGGTGCGGCGACGACGGCTGTAGTCAGCGCTGTCCTGAAAGGGCTCGGGTACACCCTGGAGAAGTCCATCTCTCATGACGCACCAGCCCACCGTTTCCTCCGTGGCAAGCAGCAGATCGACGTGATGGTGGCGGACCACCTGCCCCCGGCGAAGATACCGACCCTGGGTGGCCGCAAACCATTCCAGGTATCCGGCGGCACGCAGGCGCTGCAGCGGACGGTGAACTGCCGGATGAGCGTCGACGACGACGAACCGGTACTCATCAGCATCCCGAATGCCCTCGGGGCGTTGGTCTTGAAAGGCGCGGCCTACCGCGAGGACTCCCGCGACAGGGATCGGCACCTCGATGATGCCGTCGTCCTCTGCGCGACCATCAGAACACCGCTGGCCACGGCGGCCCAGATGAAGGGCAGCGATAGGTCAAGGGTTCTTTCCCTGCACAAAGAGCTGGCCGATCCGGGGCACCGATCGTGGCAGCTGCTGGACCCGGTCGACCGGACACCGGCGATGGACGCGCTGCGCATACTTGCCGCCAATCACAGCCTGCCGCCAGCCAACCGCCTCAAATCCGGCTGACAACGTCGAGGAGCGGCTGTCTAAAAACAATGGTCATAAAGTCCCGGCCATTGTTATTTGACGTAAGAGCAAAGCGCAGCCTGAAACTACGCACGGTCAAAGTTGAAGGGCTTGATGTGGCAGCATGCATGCTGTCGGGGCGATCAATCGCCCGTTCAGGAAGGGAACTCATAGTGCCACCGCGTCAAACACCTGCCCAAAAGTTGTCAGCGAAGCTATTGCTGGGCAATGAATGGGCGCCGATCACCACCCGGATGGGTTTCATCAACCTGCCCTTGGACGACAGCGCTCACGAGTGGCGGGTGTGGGCTCAAGGCCGTCCGACGGAAGGCGGGACAGGGGTTGGTGTCACTGAACTGAACGGCACGCTTCCCGAACTTTTCGAGAAACTCCTACCCCTCGACTGGAGCTATCGGTGGCTTCTTCTGGAGACGAGCAACCCGGAATGGACTGCCATCGTGGACAACTCCCGCGGAGGGTCCAACCTTCATGCCGCCCTTCACATGCATTTCCCGGACGCCTGCGGAATCACTACTGTCGAGGTCGAGGACGAACCCCGGAACATCAAACGGTTCGACGATGAACCAGGCCGAGGCCGTTGGGGTTCACGGACCTTCACAGTCCACGACAAGGAAGGGCTGAAGCGGTTCCTGAGCCTCAGCAACTTTGAGCCGTGGAAATTCAACCAGAATGGCGAGCCCTACGATTTCGAGGACACGTCCAAGTACGAGGAACCGAAAACGACGGACCGGTTCACCCACGAGATGCTCGTCGAGTACTGCCGTCAGCTTGGACTGGAACCGTTCGAGGATGACTTCTACGTCCCGACCGGCCGCGCAGTGATGATCGAATTGCTTGGGGATTCCCGGGAACGGCTCGGATACACCTTGGCAGAAGCCAGAGCAGGCTACGAGGATCTGACCCAACGGGTCTGCCAGGAGCCGGTTGAATGGAAGCAGCTCCACCCGTCCGGCGTCGAATACCCGCCCTATGATGCGACGTTCCCGATGACCGGGTACAAGCGCTTTGCCAAGCCCACCCCTTGGGATGACGCCCGGACCGAATTTGAGCAAAGCCTGCAGCGGTACAGCTCTCATCCGGCGGAGGCATCCCTGAGCGTAGGCCTCGATGAGCATGGGACATTGGCCTACCCGACGTTTGAGATCACCAACCCGCGACTCAGTGTCCTGGTCGCCCCGACACTGCTGGAAGCGCCGGCAGCGGTGCGTGAGTACACGGCGGCGTTCATCAGCGTCCAGTACGAGAAGTTCAACGGTATGTCCGTCTACAAGGCGTTCTATCCGAACAAGAAGCAGATGGCCGTCATCCGGAAGCTCTACAAGGACCAGGGCCTGTACCCGTTCGACCAGCCATCCGATGGCGTCTACTACACACTGGCGCTGGACAAGATGGTCCGCATGACGACAGACCTGAAACTGACATCGGAGCTCGTGGACTGGGAGAACACCATCGCTCAGGCAGGCCCCAATGAGGCGGCTGCGCCGGACCGGAGAAGCCACTCGAAGGCGTGGGACATCCGGCTGCACATCCAGGAGAACGAGGACGCCATCTGGAACGCCGAACTCGACGACCGCTGCGTGTGAGGTCTGCGCCTGACTACCACTGACCGGTGGCGTGCTCGGCCCAGTAGATGGCTCTGCGGACGGCCTCGGTCCCGAGGATCCAGCATAGAACGGCGGCGGCCAGGCAGATCAGGACGACAACAGACCCGGTGATGCCCCGGAGGACGTTACGGGGCCGGGCGAACACCGAGTAACCGGCCACTACGGCAGCCACTGCCGCCACTGCGACGGACACTGCCATGACTGTTCGGCGGTAAGGGATCCGGTCCCTGTAGTAGGCGGCGGAGTGCTGGTCGGGCCAAAGATCGAACCCGGCCCACCAAGCCCAGGATGTCGTGAAGGCCGTGAGGATCAGCAATCCGAAGGCGATTCCCAGCCATCCTCCGCCGGTGACCCGGCTCCGACGCGGACGCAGGACTATTTGAGGACCCATGCCAGCGATTCCGGGATGCTAAACGCCATGGTGTTGTCCTCGATGACAGTCAACGGTTCCATGTCAGTGCCATGCCACCAGTAGACGTGCTGGCTGAGGGGATGGGTTAGTCGGTCATACTGGGTCGCGGCCATCCGGGCCATGAACCGCAGGTCCTCGCTGGTGCTGCTTTCACCGAGGATGTGGAAGTTCAAGGCGGTGGCGGCCGGAGCGGAGATCAACATGCCGTGCTCTCCGACGTCCAGGTTCAGGGCTTCAACTAGGTCTGCCGGATAGACAGCCCACGTCGACTGGAAGTTCGATTCCGACATGATGCCGTACATGGAACCACCGTCATCAGAGGTGATGTGCTGCGGCTGTCCGGTGCCTTCCAACAGCAGGTTCTGCCGTGCCACATCCCATGCGAGGTTCCCGATCCGTTCGAAGTCCGAATCGGTGAGGTAGGAGATGGTCTCGGGCCCGTCGTAGGCCATCAGAAGTGGCAGCCGTGCAATCCACCGAACATAGTTGAAGGATTCTTCAGCCTGCTCTGGGGTGACGGTCGCGGGGTCGATAATTTTCGCCCTGGTCCTCGAGGCGAGTTCCTCAACGCTCAAGTCCCTCAGGCTGGGCAGATCGTGTCCCCGGAAGCGCGTGTCAAAGTACTGGTTCAGGACGCTCTTCCATTCGCCTTCGGGCACCTCCTTGAGGATGCGGGCGACCGTTTCCAGGCCGTACTGGTATCCGTCCCCGCCGGAAATGTGATCGTCAGCGACAGTGGCTTGGCGGCCGGACTGGGCAAAAACCTCCGAACAAAGCCGTCGCATCTCTTCGCCCTGCGATTGGGTGAGGAAGGTGTACGTCCCGTCCTTAGCGGAGGAGGATTTGCGGCGGAATAGTGACATTGATCAGTTCCGTTTCTGCTGGTACGCCTCATAGTTTTGTGCGCTCTGTGGCGCAGCTTCCGACAGTCTAGGCAAAGAAACGGGTGATGCTCGCCAAAGGTCAGGATTCGGAATGTGGCATCGCAGCAGCGTCGTCACGCTCTGAAGCCAAGTGAAGCGTCTGCGGGAATTGGTAGAAGAGCTCGGGGTCGCCTTCATCTAATCCGAAGACCATGCCCGAGGAGACCCAGCCGCGGCGTGCGAGAAGGCGCTGCATGGTCTGGTTCGACAGATTGGTCGACGTGAAAAGCTTCGTATCCCGCTCCCTGGCCTCTACGTCGCCCATCAGCAACTGACCAATGCCCGCATTTCGATGCTGCTCTCCGACCACGATGAGCACCAGGAAGTCATTGCCGAAGAAGGAAGGCTCAACGACTGTGTAACCGGCGGGGGAGCCGCCACTTGTGGCGACTCTGACCGACCCGGACTCGAGCCATTTCCGGAGCTCTTCTCGACGTTTGCATCCTGCTGCGCGATCTGGTCGACCGCTACCAGGTCCTTAAAATGTTCGGCGGTCCCGTCCCCAATAATGTCCATGCTCCTCATCCAATCATCTTGTCCCCTACCCGGTCCGGATGGGGATGACCAGTCCGAGCGCAATGGCAACAATGCCGAACAGCAGGATGCTTGCTCCCAGAAGCACTACGAGAGATTTTCCGGGGAACCGGATGTTCGGGCGTCGTTCCTGAGCTTTGAGGTAGCGGGCGTGCACCGCTCGTTGAGCCTGCCGTCTGAAGATGAGAATGAGGGATCCTGCGAGGACGAGAGGAGCCCCCAAAAGCACTGCCGGCCAGAAGTTATCCACGGCAGCCGGCTCTAAGTGTTAGCGCCGGTCAGGAGCAGGACAATGATCGCTCCACCCATCAGGACGAATCCGGCGCCTACTGCCGCCGTCATCCCGGGGTTGGCCCGGGCCGCGACTTTGTCTCCGGCTTTGCCGAAGGTTGCTCGTTGAGCATCGGACATGAACCTGGTCAGGGACGTGCGTTTTACGATCATCAAGATACCGACGATCAAACCAATGCTTCCCATGACTCCCATGAAAATCTTCTCCACAGTCTTCTTCCCCCATTGAGTCGTTGCGTGGCAGGCACTCTTAGCCCACCCAGTGAAAAACCGTGAAGCCCGAGTCGTCGGGTGCTTCGAGCAGTCAGCTATCTCCGGCCTGGGCGGCCCTCTTTAATTCGGCGATCCTCAGCCGGAGGAAGATGATGGAAAGGATCAAGGCGCACACGGCTAGGACGGCCACGGCGATGACGAAGACCGCGTATAGGATCCCGATGATTCCGAAAGTCGGACTTAAATCCATTGCTACCCCCCCAATAGTCTTTGAGCCTCAATGCTATGCAAACCAAACGGCTCCGTGGCCCACGTGTGTCGTCAGTGTCGCTGCGGACTCATCGGAGTCTTCGCTGAGCCTTTGCGGGATCGCCACAAGACTGAAATCACTGCCAGCGCCGTGAACCAGAGCCCGCTGGAGCCTTGTAGGGCCATGACTACGGAGACGACGAGGATCGTTGAGGCTATGGCGACGTAAAGCCAGCGTCCGGCTGTCATCGGATACGTCCCCTCTCTACTTGCCGGCGAGTTCGGTTGGCCGGCGGCGGAGGGTCTTGGCGATGTTGAGCTTGCTGGAGTACTGGATGGAGCCGTAACGGAACAGGTGGACTGCCAGGCGCAGGATCAGGACGCCCAGGATGAAGAGCATGGCGATGATGAAGATCGCTTCGCCGGTGCCGAGGGTTCCGAAGCCGTTGCGGAGCTTGGCCGTGACCGGGGCCGAGAGCGGGAAATACGTGAACACCTGCACGATGGGCGCTGTTGGGTCGGACAGGATGAGGCTGATTGCGTAGAACGGGATGAAGATCAGGGCCATGAGCGGGCCGAAGATGACCCCTGCTTCCTTGGCAGCGTTCAAGGCCGACAGTTGATGTCGTCAGCCTCAAACTGCTGTGGTGAAGTGAACTAACGTCCTACCGATCGCCGAGCTTCTCCAAGACCTCGGCAGGCGGCTCCGGTGTTGGCCGGTCCGCGGGGATGACGACCCAGACGATGCCGTGCTCGTCCTGTCGGGTGGTGGCCGCAAGTGTGCCTAGGGGTTCGGCAAGATTGATCGCTATGTCCCGCGCGTAGCCTTCGATGGTGCCGTCCGCTGAGGTGGGCGTGAACTCGAACCGGTGGCCCAGGATCGTGGTTGGGTCCATGGAGCGGCGGTGCACTACGCAGGCGGCCGGTCCGTCCTCCCAGATGCCGATGATCTTCACGTCCACGGTCCAGTAGCGGTCGACCGCGTCGTCTATATGCTGAACCAGGTGCATGGCGGGCCAAGCTTTCTAAACAACTCGCGCCGAGCCGACGTGCCTTAACTATTCGAGACCAGAATGTTGGCGTGTACCTTGGTGAAGCCGGAAGCTTCCAGGTCTTTGGTGTCGTAGCCGTCTAGGACGAGAATGGATGTTTCTGGTCAGGCCCTGACGCCTTCAGGATCTCTCCACGTCCTGAACCCTTTCCTGCGCAACTGGCGTGCCAGCCGGCGGGGTTTTCAACGGGATAGACAGCGAGGCATGAGGTAAGCCCTTCCTCATCCTGTCCGAGGAAGAATTTCTTACCGTTGGCCTCGGCGACCAAAAGTACTTTGCTCAGGTTTGTGTCGGGCCCGAAATTCACACCGTCGGGAAGGCTGTCGCTCGCTGTGGATTGACGCTCGAGCGCCTTGAAACCGGGTGCCTCGCCGGAACAACCCGCGAGAAACGAACTAACTGCGAGCGTCGTGACTAGGAATGCGAACTTTGGCTTCTTAATGGCGCTGCCCCCTCAGGCTCTTGTGTCTTTGATTCTAGCCACAACGCAGGAAAGCCCCGCCGATGGGGGACCGGCGGGGCTTGCAATTCAAAACTATGCCTGTCTGGTTCCACCACCAATTGGATTCGCTAACAGCATTTCGCTTGAATACGTAGCTGTCATTCGAGCTGAAGCAGACGGCCGGTCTGCGGAGTCAAAGGCGACGGAGGATCTCTCCGTCGCCTTTGACTCCTGCGTATAGGGACCGTCAGTGGGTTCGTTTTGCGTTACCGCGGGCAGCACGGCGTGCGATGCCCTTCGGGATGCCGCGTTTGGCTATGTAGATCAGCACTCCCACGACGATGAGAACGAGTATGACTACTGCGGCAATGATGAGGTGCCAGGCGGCGATTCCACCCATGGTGATCCTCCTTGGATAATTAGGACGAGTAGGTCATGTAGGCTCCGCCGAAGCCAACATTCAGCTGAACCCAGAAGTTGAACGCGAAGGGCGTACCGGCAGGATAGGCGAGGACGGTCAAGCGAGCCGTCGCGGGGGCCCCGGGTGTTTCATACTCTCGAGTTACCGCGAACTCCGTCTGTTCTGCGCTCGATGCTCCGCCGATGATGTAATCGGGGGAGTAGATGCTTCGAATGTAGTCGACATTGTTATCGACAGCGGAGTAGTCGGCGCGGAAGCCCATGTAGACCAGGCCCGCCCAGAAGTCGACCAAGCAATTGTCGTAGTTCTCGGTCGCTCCGACACGGTAGTACCCGCACTCGCTGATACCACGGGTTGTTATTTCGCCCTCTTGAGGCGCGGCCGCTGGCTTTTGAATTGACGTGACGTTAACGGAGCCGTCAGCGAACCGGGAAACAGTTTCTGTCTTGCCCGTCTTCTCGACGGTTTGGGTATCCACCGGCGTGGCCCCATTCAATGAGTCCCAGGTCTCACCACGCTGGTATTTGGCGACCAGTCTCTCCTGAGTTTCCGCCGTTACCTTGTAAAGGGTAAGGAACTCACGAGCCTGTTCCAGGGACTGGTTCACGTCTGAAACGGCCACTTTGGGTGCCGGCGACTGAGCAGCTGTTGCTGCCGGAACAGATGCCATGGTCAAACCAGCAGCAAGAAGAATTGCGGTTCCGAACGCGGATTTTTTCAAGGTATCCCCCAGTAATCTTGACTATTTTTCGGTCCGTTGCCGATCAGTCCAGTGTTAGGAGAGGATCTGAGGATTGCAAGTCAAGTCCCCCACTGCAGTGAAAGGTCCGCTGTGCCGGGTCATAGAGGGTGGGGTTGTGGCTTGGCACCACGAGCCTCGCGGAGCCGCTTCCCAGCGCCTGGAGGGAAGCACACGTCTCATAAGGCAGCGATGATTATCTCAGGTGTTTACGGGCTACGAGCCGCCGAGCAGGTAGTGGAGCCGGTCCCGCCTGCTGACCCCGTGGCGGCGTTGCAAGCCAGCCGGGCAGGTGGAGCCCAGCAGCCTTTCCGGACCACACTGTTCCACACCGGCATCAATTTGGGGCCGGTCACCATGACTGTAGACGTCCTAGGTGCCCGTCCCGAGTCTGTTCTGGAAGGGTGGGAGGACGTTCATGAAGTCTCAGCCAATCTTCCTGCAGGGCGGGTGGCCGCCGGCGGACCCATGGAGGAACTGACGGCCTTGGGAGAAATGGGGGAGGACGAATCCGGAGACTACAGAATCCGAGTGTCCGCTGTGGGCCGCGATGCGGCTCCCGACTTGGTCTCTTCGACAGCTGTTGAAGCCTATCTGGTGCAGATCTGGCCTGAGGCGGTGTTAGCGCCGCGGGTTCTCTCCGCAACTTCGCAGCAGCGCCAGTACTGGGCGGCCAGGCTGGGCTAAGCGTGTGGTGGCGGAGCTACTTGAGC
>Ga0105244_10004193_pt1 | contig 10026 bp, 8 predicted proteins | sample KBSM44metaG_FD_80423 | JGI IMG/M metagenome (GOLD analysis project Ga0105244, IMG submission 80423) | Miscanthus rhizosphere microbial communities from Kellogg Biological Station, Michigan, USA - KBS M4-4 metaG | ecosystem: Host-associated > Plants > Roots > Rhizosphere > Soil | place: Michigan...
CCATCTCCGCAGCAACTTAGCAATTTTGCTTCATCGACGTTTACATTCACACCGCCTGACGGGCGAACGTTAACGGGAACAGCAACGTCCAACACACTTACCTTTCCGGTTTCATCGCCTAACGTAAGTGTAGTTAAAAGCACGGTATCTACAGCTGCAACCGTGGGTGACACCATTGTTTATTCCGTATTGGTGACTAATAGCGGTATTGCGCCTGTGAACAGTGTGCAGTTCTCAGACCCGATTCCGTCAGGGGCTTCATTTGTTCCAGGCACTGTAACGATAAATGGTGTGGCACAACCCGCAGCAAGTCCGTCAGGAGGAATACCGCTAGGTACCCTTGCACCAGGCGGAACGGCAACCGTTACATTTAGCGTCATTGTTAACGGAATTCCTACGAATAATCAGTTGAGTAATCGGTCAACGGTTACGTTCACTTCCGGAACATTCTCGGGTACAACGTTCTCGAATACCGTCTTAACTCCGGTATTCCAGCCCGTATTAGTCGCTCAGAAAACAGCCAGTACTCAGAATGCCACCGTAGGTGATACGGTCAGTTATACGATTAGTGTGAATAATCAGGGGAATTATGGAGCGCAGATTAACCTGACCGATAATTTGCCTGCAGGCACAGTGCTTGTGCCGAACAGTGTTATCGTCAATGGTCAGCCACTGCCAGCTGCCAGTCCGACAACGGGTATTCCTGCCGGGACGGTTGCAGCCGGAGCGACAACGACGATTACTTTTTCGGTTGTCATAGACACACTTCCAAGCCCGCAACAACTTGTGAATCAGGCTTCAGTTGCTTTATCGTTCACCTTGCCAGATGGGAGAACTATCAACAGATCCGTGCTCTCTAATGTACTGACAATCCCGGTGTCGGCTCCTGACGTAAATGTTGTTAAATCTACCACGTCCACAGCCGCTTCTGTGGGTGATATCGTAACCTACAGCATTGCAGTGACCAACAATGGAATCGCCAATGTCAGCAATGTCATATTTACCGATGCTTTGCCTGCAAGTACAGTACTCGCGCCTAGCGGTGTCTTTGTGGATGGGGTGCTTCGTCCTAATGCAAATCCTTCCACAGGCATTACTTTGGGTTCCATTGCACCTGGAGCTACCGTAACCGTTGTATTTAGTGTAAGTGTGACGAGTCTGCCTTCACCAGCAGTATTGAACAATCAATCAACGGTAAGTTTTACCTCAGGAGCATTCTCTGCGACTACGTTCTCCAATACAGTATCGACCCCGGTATACCAGCCTATTTTGGCTGCAGTCAAAACAGGGGATCAAGCTATTGCCACGGTGGGGGATACGGTAATCTATAGCATTGCTGTCACAAATACCGGAAACTATGGTGCTTCTGTGACACTGACGGATACCATTCCTGCCGGTACAGAGTTTGTGCCGAACAGTGTCGTAATTAATGGGGCATCGGCGCCTGGCGCTGACCCTGCTTCTGGAATTTCACTTGGTGTGGTATCCACCACGACCATCGTTACTTTTTCAATCGTCATCACAACGCTACCCGTAAGCCAGTCCATTACAAATCAGGCGTCAGCAACCTTTACGTACACGTTACCGGATGGCAGAACACTTGGGGGAAGCATTACTTCGAACGCTCTAATTATTCAGGTCTCTGCACCGAATGTCACTGTAGTGAAAACAACAACTTCTACAGATGCCGTCGTAGGCGACACCATTGTTTATGAGATGGTTGTGACCAACAGTGGTATAGACCCAGTCAATAATATCGTCCTGACAGACCCGATTGATCCGGCGACCACTTTTGTTACGGGAAGTGTACTGGTTAACGGCATACCTCGGGCTTTGGCAAACCCGGCACTTGGCATTGCACTCGGTACGCTGGCTCCTGGAGAGTCGGTTGCGGTATCCTACGCGGTCCGTGTTAACTCACTTCCGACACCGCCGCAAGTCAGCAGCCAGTCTTCCGTAAGTTTTACATCAGGTGTGTTCTCCGGAGCAGCGTATTCCAATACGATTGTTACTCCAATCTATCAGCCCATTATTGCCGTTTCCAAAACAGCAAGCACATCCAACGCTACGGTTGGTGACGACATCGTGTATTCATTTACAATTAACAACAGCGGTAACCTTGTTGCCAATCTTACATTAACAGATAACATTCCAACCGGTGCGGTGCTTCTCCCGAACAGCGTTCTGATCGATGGTGTTCCGCAGCCGGGGGCTAATCCCGAAACGGGTATCGTCGTAGGCAATATTCCTCCTGGTGGCTCTGTAAATGTTACGGTCACCCTGGGCGTAACAGTCGATTCGTTGCCTCAAAATCAGCAACTCCGCAACCAAGCAGTCGCAAACTATACGTTTAGTCCGCCAGACGGTCGCGTCCTATCGGGAACGGTATCATCCAATGTACTTATCATTCCTGTATCAGCTCCAAATGTAGTTGTTGCCAAGAGCACTAGTGCGATTGATGCTGTCGTTGGTGATGTAATCACGTATACGGTAGTTGTGACCAATAGTGGCATCGAAACGGTGAACAACGTGGTCATGGTCGACCCGGTACCTGTCGGTACTGTATTTGTACCGGGGAGCGTTGTCGTGAACGGTGTGGCGAGACCGACAGGTAATCCGAATACGGGTATAACTTTAGGTTCCATTGCTGCTGGAGCTTCTACTACAGTTACATTCAATGTAGAGGTTGTGGTGATATGAGCGAAATTCCAGGTACGTTGTCCCACTGGTTAAAGAATCAGTCCCTGGTTCGATTCAGCTCGGGTACGACTGAACTGGAACAGGTGGCTTATTCCAACACCGTTGTGACACCATGGATCGGCCCCAGGCTTAAGGTAAGCAAACAATGCAATGTAACGACAGCAGCCTTGGGCCAATCTCTGACTTATCAGATTGAGATTGTAAACACGGGAAACCGCACAGCAATTGTCCGTGTGGTAGACCCGCTCTCTCAGGAAACTTCGCTTCTGCCGAACAGCGTGCTGAGGAATGGCATCCCGTTGCCAGGAGTCTCTCCCGCGCAGGGATTACCTCCGGCAGAAATAGCGCCTGGTGCAGTGCTGACCTATCATTTTCAAGTCGTTATTGTGCGAGTGCCTGAGAATCTCACGCTATTGAACCAGGCGGAAGTGAAATATGAGTTTGTCACAACAGACAGCAGAACGGTTAACGGGACGGAAAAGTCCAACGTTGTTGAAGTTCGTATCGAAACATCGCGGCTCGAAGTAAGTTTGCAAGTGGACCGAAGTAACACGTTTGCTGGAGATATCTTGATGTATACGGTGCTGGTGAGCAATCCGGGGTTTGCCGCGGTGACAGATGCCGTATTAACAGTGAGGTTACCCCAAGGTGCCATCTTTATCCCGGCAAGTGTGACGATTAACGATATGTTCGCACCACAAGTCACACCGGATGCCGGAATTGATCTTGGTGATATTGGGCCAGGAAGTGTGGTTCGGGTGCAGTATCGGGTACAGGTAACTGTAACCCAGGTGACAGGTTCGCAAGCGCCGGATCAATTATCAAGTGAAGCTGTCCTAAAATACATTACTGCGGGGAAACAAGAAGTTGTATATTCCAATGTGATCACACTGATTATTGTTGAACCTCAAATTTCTGTTGTCAAAACGGTCTCACCTGTAATAACGACACCAGGAGATACGGCGCAATATCATATCACCGTGTCCAACCAAAGCAATTATGCGGTGGATGCCAAACTACAGGATGTTTTGCCTGCGGCGCTAGTCTTTGTTGAAGGTAGTCTCAGCTGGAACGGAGTCAAACGTCCAGGTTCGAACCCCAATACAGGGATAAACCTGGGCACATTAACGGCCCGCTCCGAGCTACATATTCAATTTGAGGCTCAGGTGGAAAACAAAGTGGCTGGGGCAGTGACTTCCACGCAACACAGTTATGTGAATCGCGCCGTATTACTATACACATTCCGCTTGCCGGATTCTCGTACAGTTCAACGCAGACTTATCTCAAATGAAGCTGTTCTGGAGGTCAGATTGCCTGTTATTCAGGTTCATGTGGAGGTAATTCCCCCTATTGTTGAGCAGGGAGGCACGGTCACTTTCAACGTAAGTGTCAGTAATACGGGTTCGTTGCCTGCACGCGTGCAGTTGGGCAATATTCTGCCTCAGGGAGCTAAATGGGTGGGGCAGGAGAGTGGTCCGATGCAGTTAAATGTCCCCGAATATTCGACTCCAAGGTATCTTCACATTGGTGAGCTCGGCGCAGGATCGGTAAAAGAATTTGCTTATCTTGTTCAACTTGCTCCTGAGCAAACGGGTATTCTGCAAGGGACCTTGACGGCCCTCTACACGTATGAGTGGAATGCACAACGACGCTCAGGAGAGACTAGATCGAACGAATATACCATACTGGTTGAAGCTCAGGATGAGTAAGAGATGATGGGAAGTGAATACAAGTTGAATATATACGAAGGAACTTACCGAAAAAAAGGTGTCATGACATTACACAAACGTAAATGAATGGTATACTAATTGAATATGCACTCGGCAAGCAACCGTGGAATCGGGACGTCGTAGTAGAGGAGGTAGCTGTTTTGGCCAAAGCAAAAGTCGCAAAAAGACCCACACGGGATGAGTTCGAACTGGAGGAATTAGGGAATCAACTTGTGGAGGCTTTTCATGAGCGCTCAGAAGTGTTATTGACCGTCTGGGGTAAGGAGGAGCAGGTGCAGGGCATTATTGTAAAAATGGATTCGCGTACACGCCTTGTACATGTTGAGCATACGGAAGAAGAATTCACGGCGAAGGTGCCTTTTATGGATATCATGCAGGTACAGTCGCCACGGTACTGATTCAAAATGAATTCAAACGAATTTTAACAATGGGGCATTCGCCCTGTCAAAGTTTTGTTCTCTGCATAAGATAACCCATACCTGTTGCAGAGGAGGTACAATCAATGAGCGAAGTTTTAGGTGGAGAAACAAGAGGTTACGGCTATGGTGGTTTCACTTCTGTAGGCGCGATTCTCGTTCTGTTCATCCTGTTGGTAATCATCTCCAAAGCGTTCTTGGTATAATCATTTTTATAAAAATGATAAAAGAAAGCTCTGCCGTCACGGCAGAGCTTTTTTATTATTATGTTCCGTGAATTCGTCCTTTGACGAATAATGTAGAAAATCGGATGCAAGCTACTTTCGTGTTGTGTTAAAATGAAAACATTCCCACAGAAAGAGGTGTTTTTTCATGAGTCAAGAACTGACTGCGTCTTTAAACGAGCAGATGAACTTCGAGTTTTACTCTGCTCATGTATACATGGCGATGGCTGCGTATTGTTCCAGCAAAAGCCTGGATGGATTCGCTAATTTTTTCCTTGTACAAGCGGAAGAAGAACGTTTCCATGGCATGAAAATTTATAAATTTCTGAATGACCGCGGACATCGTGCTACACTGGCTGCGATGCCTGAACCGAAAAACGAATACAACTCCATGCTGGATGTGTTTGAACACGGTTATGCACACGAGCAGCAAAACACGAAGAAATTTTATGCGCTGGCGGATATCGCGCTGAATGAGCGTGAACACGCAACCATGTATTTCTTGAAATGGTTCATCGATGAACAGGTTGAAGAGGAAGCTTTGTTTGATAACATCATTCAGAAGCTGCGCCGCATTGAGAATGACAGCAACGCCTTCTACATGCTGGATGCAGAGTTCAGCAAACGTTCATTTACGGCTCCTGCGGAGTAAGCAGAGCTAAACGTCAAAGCGTATATTCGTAACATTACATACCGTATAGCCTATTACTGTATCCCTAGAAGGAGTACCAAGTCATTTTAATAAAATGGTCAGTGCTCCACTCAGGTTGTGATGTATACGGAAGAAAGCTTGCATTCGTGCAAGCTTTTTTGCTGTGTTCAATCCTCCTAAATTCATTATAAGTCTATCAGAATATAAAAATAGGGTAATAAATAATATGTCAACATTGATCTATGGATACAGATGCTAGTTGGAGATCAAATCTATCAAAATCGTTTTAATTTTTAAGTTTATCTGACAAAAGTGTAACTCATCCGTAGCCTTTGAAGCGAGAAGAGTGAAAGGTGTCTCTGATACTATTAAAATTAATCGCCAAGGGATACGAGTTAAGAGGATACACACACCCGGGTAAAAACACACACAAGGGAGACTATTATTATGCTACAACTTCGTAAATCATTCGTTGCTACACTTGCTATTTTACTTCTGTTTCCGTTGTTATTGTCGCCACAGTCTGCATCGGCCACAGCGTCATCCGCCGATAAATCAAACTCTAAGGCCAGTACGAAAATTTTATATCTGACTTTTGATGATGGCCCTACAGCACATACCGATCAACTTCTCGATATTTTGGATCAATATAAAGTTAAAGCTACCTTTTTCATGCTTGGGCCTCATATGGAGCAATATCAGAAAGCAACGAAGCGTATTGTCAAAGAAGGACATGGACTTGGATTGCATGGTGTAACCCATGTGCCAAGCAAATTTTATAAAAATGCTTACAGCGGATTGAAAGAAATGCAACAAGCCAATGAAAGCTTGAATAAGGTTGCAGGTGTTAAAACGAGTCTTGTACGCACGCCCTATGGCAGTAAACCTTATTTGAAACCTGCTTATCGTAACGTGCTTCTAGCGCAGGGAGGATTTCATCTGTGGGATTGGAATGTTGACTCACTCGACTGGAAATACAAAAAGGATCATCAGAAAGTTTACAACAACGTCATGCAGCAAGTTCACAACGTCCACAAAAATGGTACCACGCCAGTAGTACTTATGCATGATCAGGAGGCTACGTTGAAAGTACTGCCTCAAGTATTGAAAACATTGAAGGCTGAAGGATATCAATTCGAAATTTTAACCAAAAATGTGCAACCGGTGAATTTCTGGAATGACAAGCGCTGAGAACAGGTTACTTGAAACGAAAAACTAGAAACTGGGCCGGTGCAATCATTAGGAGGTATACATCATGAAAAAACAATCGATATGGATGACCATTCCGGTGACGACAGCCGTTGTGCTCGCGCTGGCTGGATGCGGAGGGCCAGACTCCAATCAGCCATCAACAAGTGGGCAACCATCTACAACAACCGGTAGTGAGCAAACGCAGTCTGGCAGCGGGAACTCCGCTTCTTCCGATGATTCTTCTGCTTCAACGGGCAAAGACAGCACAGCCAATTCGAGCACGAATGAAAGTACAACTCATTCAGAGTTATCCGATGTTGACGAAGTGGTAAAGGCTGTTCGTAATGAGTTGAAGAATCAGGATGTGTCACTTCCGACAACCTTCCCATTAGCTAAGGGTCAGTATTTGGGCGCAGCCATTACAACAAATACGATAGATGCTTCACATGTAAACTTCTATACAGGAGACAAACCAACGACTTTAAATGATCCCTCATTTACGAAGTCAAACAGTAAAACGCCTTGGTTAGCCAGTTATGAAGTGAAAACCTATGAGAATCCCGATCAAACGGACTTATTCCCTGAAACGGATGTGCAAAACATACCGAAGGATATGAGTGTGGATCTGGGACACGGTATCAAAGGTATGGTCGAAGGTGCCGCAGGGAGTCAGTATCTGACATGGCAAGAGGGCCGGTGGACATTACAGATTCGATCTGTGTCTGAGGATCAGATGAACAACCCAGGGATTGCGAAGAAAATGGTTGAGTATCTGGAGTCACATACGCTTCCTGCCCCCAAAGACAAAGGATTTGTGAACGTGCAATATGCTAGTGGCGGAAAAAGCGTGCGTGTTGCAATTTCATGGCAAGACGGCAAACGAATTCATCAGTTGAAAACAGACCAAGTTCCACTGGATGCGCTTGGCATGGTTGTGTCGGTAAAATGATGGCTTATTGCATGGACGTATCTTAATGATGATCGCGAACAGTCAAACCAAAGACAAATAACCAAAAAAAGCTTGGCACAAGAGGAACTATCTTGAGCCGAGCCTTTTTGGTTATTGCGTTTCTGATGCAAGGTAATGGGGACCGTTTATCGTTTGCGTCCATTACCGGCTCCTTCACTTAAACCACCCTTTTTCTTTGGAACGGGTGATTGCTTCAATGCGGTTACTTGCATTCAATTTGTTAAGAATAATCGAGATGTAATTCCGAACAGTGCCCGTTGTAATGAACAAGTGTCCGGCAATTTCCTTCGTGTTTTTTCCGTCAGCCATGAGGCCAAGCACAGCGTGTTCACGTTCGGTTAATGGATTTTCCTCTACATAAGCTTCATCGACCAGATCAGGAGCGAAGATGCGTCTGCCATTCATCACTTGACGAATCGCTTCGGCGAGCTCTTCTATAGGGCTGTCCTTAAGCAAATAACCGCGAACACCGCCTTTAAGCGCACGTTCGAAATATCCGGTTCTGGCAAACGTGGTAAGAATAATGACTTTGCAGTTCATGCCTTTGAGTTCCTCGGCAGCTTCTAACCCACTCTTAACAGGCATTTCGATATCCATTAAACAGATATCAGGCGCATGTTGTTGTACGAGCGCAAGAGCTTCCTGGCCATTGCTAGCTTGTCCAACAACCTCCATGTCTTCCTCCAGATTAAGTAGCGAAGATAATGCGCCTAGCATCATGCGCTGATCTTCAGCAATGACGATTCTGATCATTCTTCTGCCTCCTTTATCGGTTTGCGTACCAGCTTGGGCACATGGATGATCAGCGATGTACCTTCGATTCCTGTACCTGACCGAATGTCCATGCAGCCGTTCACAAATTCCAGTCGTTCTTTCATGCCGAGAATGCCCGTTCCGCGTCGATCTTGCTTGCGCGTGCGCTCCATGCCTATCCCATTATCGTCTACGGTTAAGACATTGTGGGAAGGGGTTTCTTCAATTCCAATAATACACCTCGTAGCCTGACTGTGTTTGACTACATTGGTCACCGCTTCCTTTAAACACATTCCGAGTACATTTTCATTTAATTGAGAGGTGTCCTGTAGCTTGGGGTTGCCTTGTAAAATAAATTCAATGGAAGCGGCTTTCAGAATCTGCTCCGCCCGGAACATCTCATCCACAAGTTGCGTTCCGCGCATCGTTGTAACCATCTCGCGAACTTCCTTCAAAGCTGTGCTTGCTGTCTGTCTAAGTTCATTCAGTTCAATGATGGCTTGATCCGGATTTTTGCGAAGCAAGCGCTTGGCCAGATCGGTTTTGAGACCGATCAGCGAGAGCTTTTGCCCCAGTGTATCGTGTAAGTCTCGTGCAATCCGTTGACGCTCTTCCATTTTCACCAGATCGTCCAGCCGTTTGTTCGCACTTTCCAGCTGGCCTTCTAGTTGCTCTCGCTTGTTTTTATTGTACGTGCTAATCGGTAGGAGAATAGAGGCCATCAGGCTGATAAAGACAAATGGAAACTGGCTGAGCAGCATTGAGTTTTGATTGATAAAACCATAATTGACCGTAAGGAAGCTTGCACCGAGATTTACCGAGTAAAGGGTGAAAAATCCAGCTTTATTTTTAATATTGCCAATAAAAAAAGCGAGAAATAATGAGAAATAGGCATAATCATATGCAATCGTCATCGTAACGGATATGGCAATCAGTAGTCCGATCCACATGTAGACCTGCCAGCCCTTGGTAATGAAGGCCAGTAGATAACACACGAAAAATACAAGAATAATGATAATGCCGGTCACCAGTGTCCACAATTGCGAATATTGAGAGATGTAGTAGAAGGGCAGAATGAAAAAAACAAGCCATACATATGGATTCAACCCTGTATTTTTATAAAATAGTTGCGACCACTTCTGAATATCATTCTCCTCCTTGAAAAAGGTGTTACTGGACTTTAGCCTGACTGTAGCATGACTGCTGTCCGAATACAAGAAAACGAATCCGACAGAGCCTAAGGCTTCTCTGTCAGACCCGCTTGATTAGTTACCCGAATAGGATTCGGAATATACTTTTTGCGTGATGCTTGTTTCAGCTCTCTGAAACTGATGAATTGTTTGTGTTCTTCATCCCACAGACGGAAGCGGAGTGCAACCAGACTGGAACG
>Ga0105244_10004195_pt1 | contig 10025 bp, 10 predicted proteins | sample KBSM44metaG_FD_80423 | JGI IMG/M metagenome (GOLD analysis project Ga0105244, IMG submission 80423) | Miscanthus rhizosphere microbial communities from Kellogg Biological Station, Michigan, USA - KBS M4-4 metaG | ecosystem: Host-associated > Plants > Roots > Rhizosphere > Soil | place...
CGGGATCGTCCCGAACCTGCACAACATCCTCACCAACTGGGTCAAATGGTTCCCGCATAACCCTCTGCCAAAACTCCCTGCGATTTTCGGACTGGACCCTTCAGGTGTCGTCGAAGCCGTCGGCGCCCAGGTCTACGACTTCAAGGTCGGTGACCGGGTTTACGTCAACCCGGGCAGGCACTGCGGTTCATGCCGGGCCTGCCGCGCGGGCAACACCATTGCGTGCACCGCCTATACGTTCAACGGCTACTTCGGCTTCACACCGAAAAGCCCACGCATGTTCGAAGACTACCCCTACGGTGGCCTCTGCGAGTACATCCCTGCCCCGCAATACAGCCTGGTCAAACTGCCGGACAACATCAGCTTCGAAACCGCTGCACGCTTGGGTTATCTGGGCACCGCCTACAAAGCATTGCTCAAGGCCAACGCAGGTCCTGGCAGCACGGTGTTGATCAACGGAATCAGCGGCACACTCGGCCTGGGCGCCGTAGCACTGGCGCTGGCCATGGGCGTTCGTAAAATCCTCGGCACCGCCCGAAACCAGGACTTGTTCCAGAAGGTGAAAGACCTGGCGGCCCCGGGCCGGATTGAAATTCACACCCTCGGCACGATTCCCACCCACGAATGGGCCTATCAAGTGACCCATGGCGAAGGGGTCGATGTGGTCATTGATGCCCTGGGCCCGGGCGCCCCCCACGAGAGCCTGACCCAGGCGCTTAAATCCCTCCATCGCGGTGGGCATCTGGTGAACGTCGGCGCCATCGCCGGCGAAGTGCCGATTGATCTGCACTGGATCATGGACAACGACATCCAGATCAGCGGATCGGCCTGGTTCACCACCGGACAAGGCCAAGCCATGGCGGACATGGTTGAGTCGGGGGTGCTTGACCTCTCGTTCTTCGAAAACACGGCCTTCAGTCTGGAGGACGTCAACAGCGCGATTACCGGTATCGAAAACCGCCATGGCGGCTTCAGCAACTACGTCATCTGTCCTTGACTAAACTCAGCGAGTGGAGCGGTTCAACCGCCCCTCGCTGACTCTTTGACTGCCCGTTGAGTAACCCCTATGAAGATAAGAAGAATCGTCACCGGCCACGACGAACAGGGCAATTCCGTGTTCGTTTCAGATGACTTTGCCCCAAGAGCCCAGTCCTTTGCCTCAATCCCGGGGCACGCGATGGCACAGCTGTGGACGACGCCTGCCCAGCCGACACTCCTCGAAAAAGAACGCGACCCGACGCTTGATCACGCCTCGCTGATTCCTCCTCAGGGCGGCACCAGCATCGCCATGTTCGATTTCCCACCCGACACCGTCATGCAGAACCTCGCCGATGGCGTCCAGGCCTTTAGCGAGTTGAGCGCTGCACTGCCGGGCTTGATCGAAAGCTTCGAGCCGGGCCATCCGGGCATGCACACCACTGCCACCATTGATTACGGAATCATTCTGGAAGGTGAGATGTGGCTGGAGCTGGATAACGGTCAGAGCCGTCTGGTAAAGGCCGGCGACATCGTTATTCAAAATGGCACGCGACACGCGTGGCGCAACAAAAGTGAGCGGATTGCCCGGGCACTGTTTGTGATGATCGGAGTGTCACCCGCAGAGAAACAGGCTGTGTAGTTGTTTGATTACTCATCTCTCGGATTGAAGGATTTTTATGGCCACTCATCGTCTGCTCGGTATTTCAGGCAGCCTGCGTTCACAGTCCACAAACACAGCGGTACTCAAGTCCCTTGGCGCTCGATTGGGCGATCAGGCAGAAATGAGTCTCTTCGCGCTGAATGACATCCCCCTGTACAACGCAGATATCGAAACGCAAGCGCTTCCGGCATCCGTGGCGGCATTGAAAGAGGCCATCGCACAAGCCGACGGTTTGATCATCTGCTCGCCTGAATACAACTACGGCACCTCCGGCGTGCTGAAAAATGCGCTGGATTGGGCCTCCCGCCCGGGCTTCAATTCACCGCTGAAAAACAAACCCGTGCTGATCATGACCTCTTCACCCGGCGTGCTTGGCGGAGTGCGTGCCCAGTCTCAACTGCGGGAAACGCTGTCGGCCACGCTGTCCAGGGTCATTTGCGGCCCTCAGATCGTCATTCCCGGCGTGAATCAAAAGATCCAGAACGGCCACTTCGTCGACGAAACAACGATCGAGTTCATGCTGGCGGGGGTCGATCATTTGATCGCTGAAATCAAGCGCTTGGCTTAACGTCACCGCGGTAGTAAGTGGCGTGTTTGGCCAGCCACTGTTTCCCGAGCTCGATATCCTCTTTGCGCCTGGCCAGGATCCAGTCCGACGTCCGAGGGACGCCATGCTTGTCCTGGCCCATGGCCTGACCCACCAACACTTCGGCTTGAGGAAGAATCAGGAAGCTGAACACCCCCGTAGAGGTCGCGCCTTTCTTGATGGACTTCCATGTGCCGTAAAGATAGTGACCGTCATACAGTTCACAAGAGCCCTGCCACAGGTAACCGCCAATATTGTTGGCGTTGCGCAGTCGAAGTCGTCCACTGTCGATATCGACATCGACCGTCTCAATGACCCATTGATTGGGGTCGTCGGCATCCTGCCAGGTCGATGCCCAGAAGCCGAGCAGATCGTCCCGGCGCGAGTATCGCCAGTGGCTCAGGAGTATGGGAAGCCATAGCGTCAGCACAACACCAAAGGCCGCGCTGCCGAATGAAATAAAGACGTTTTCCAAGGTGCTGCCCATGGCAAGAGACCTCTGGACGGAGCTGACTGGAAGCTTAGCTCACGGCCCCAACGCGGGTATCCGCGCCTTCAGATACCCGATAAACGCAGTGACCTTGGGCGAAGGCAAATGCTCGCGCGCCGTCACGGCGTTGAGGTCCTGGGGCGGGCCGATCCACTCCGGCAACACCCGGCACAACCGCCCTGCTTCCACGTCCGCCTGCATGCTTTGATCCATCCCCAGGCTCAGCCCTTCCCCGGCGCACAACGCCTCTTTCAACAACGCCGGGTCGTTGGCGATGATCGACGGCTCGACCCGATATTGCCGCAGCTTGGCGCCGGCCTTGCGCATCGGCCAGACATAGCCGATGTCCCGTCGGGCCTGGTGCAACACCAGCGCACGGTGCTGGATCAGTTCCTCAGGTGTGGTCGGTTGGCCGTGACGCTCGATGTATTCAGGCGCTGCGTAGATGCCTGTCGCGTAACTGGCCAATCGGCGAGCCACCAGGCTTGAGTCCGGCAAGGCCCCCAAACGCAACGCCACGTCGACCTCCTCCCCGACCAGATCCAGCGGCACATGGGACGCCAGAATCTCCAGTTTGATTTCCGGATACACCTGGCAGAAACCGGCCACCAGCGGTGAAAACCAACTGACCCCGAACGAGTACGGCACCGTCACCCGCAACCAGCCACGCGGACCATCGCGCAGTTGATGCACCGCCAGTTCGGCGTGCTCCAGCGTGGTGGCGATGTCCTTGCATTGATCAAAGTAAACCGCCCCGGCCTCGGTGAGGCTCAACTGGCGGGTGGTGCGGCGCAGCAGTTGCACGCCGATGGCCTGCTCCAGTTCGCGCACCCGCCGGCTAACGGTGGTCTTCGGAATCTGCAAGGCATGGGCCGCGGCGGTAAAACTGCCCAGGCGTACCACCCGCACAAACACCAACGTGTCATTCAAATCCCTGATCATCGGGCCGCCTGCGAGGTAAAGGGGAGATAGCGCGATTGTGCCACCAACGGCACATTCCAAACCGCTTTTATGGGCTAATCATGGCTGCTGCACACACCTATGATCGGGTCTCTCAACAGGAGTCCCCCCATGAACTTGAATGAATACGCAGCCTATGACGCCATCGGCCTGGCCCGACTGGTAGCGAACAGTGAAGTCACTGCTGCGGAACTGGCCGACCTCGCGATCAAAGCCGTGCAACGGGTCAACCCGCAGATCAACGCGGTCATCGAACACTGGACGCCCACCGTGACGGAGGGCACTGGCCCGCTGGCCGGCGTGCCGTTTCTGATCAAAGACCTGGCGATCACCTCGGCCGGACGTCGCGTCGAACTGGGCAGCCGTCTCGCGCAAGGTCTGGTGGCGGAGTCGGACTCGTTCCTGATGCAGCGCTTCAATGCGGCCGGCCTCGCCACCCTCGGACGCACAACGACGCCGGAAATGGCCTTCAGCACCGAGACCGAATCCGCTCTTCAAGGCCCGACCCGCAACCCGTGGGACACGCGACGCTCGGCCGGTGGATCAAGCGGTGGTTCCGGTGCAGCGGTCGCTGCCGGCATCGTGCCGATTGCCCACGCCACCGACGCTGCGGGTTCGATCCGCGTGCCGGCCGCCTTCAATGGTCTGGTCGGGCTCAAGCCCACCCGTGGCCGCACCTCGAACGGTCCGGCGCTGGATGAAGTGTTTGCCGGGTTCGGCGTGCAACTCGGGCTGTCGAGAACCGTGCGCGACAGTGCGGCGCTGATGGACGTCGTCCAAGGGTATTCGCCAGGCGATCCTTACTACACCGCCGCACCCGCCGAGGGTTTTCTGGCACAGGTGGGCCGTGATCCGGGCCGGTTGCGCATCGGGTTGCTCGACACACCGTGGAATGGCGCCGCGCTCGACAGCGAGATCGCCGAGGCGACACAGACTGTCGCCCGTGAACTGGAAACCCTCGGCCATCACGTTGAACGCGTCAAAGCACCACTGGGCACCTCGTGGGAATCGTTTGTCGAAGCCAATGCCCACATCTGGTGTGCAACGCTCGTGCGCTGGATCGATGGTTTGTCTGCAGCCACCCAACGGCCCATCGACCTGAGCACCCTGGAACCCGCCACCCTCGCCTGCTACGCCTACGGCCAACAGGCCCGCGCGACGGCGTTCGCCGGAGCGCTGGAAGTACGCAACCTCATTGCTCGCAGCGTGGCGGGTTGGTTTGACGACTTCGACGTGCTGCTGACCCCGACGCTGCCGCGCCTGCCCCAGGCCCTCGGCACCTACAGTGTCGGCGCAGCCGCCATGGACGGTCTGCAATGGACCGCCCGGGTGTTCGAGCACTCGCCGTTCACGCCAGTGTTCAACGTGGCGGGGACGCCGGCGATATCGTTGCCGTTGGGCATGTCCCACGCGCAAGGACTGCCCATTGGCCTGCAATTCGCCGCGCGATTCGGGGCGGAAGAGGTGTTGTTGCGATTGGCGGGGCAATTGGAACAGGCGCTGCCGTGGAATCAACGCAGACCTGAGGTCTGGGTCGGCAACGCTTGAGATCAAAGATCGTGGCCTGATCCGCCGGAGCGTTGCTGCGCGGAACTGGACTCTCGCTGCCACGCCCGCTGCAACAGCTTGATGACCTCGGCATCCGAGGTCTGGGTAAAGTCCATGTACCAACGACTGATCGACATCATCCAGTCGGGAAGGATCGGGCATATCAGCTCATCCACCTCACGGCGCAGCGCCTCCGCCGTTTCAATCGGCGCCACGGGCACGGCGACGACGATGCGAGACGGCGCGTGCACACGCACTGCTTGGATCGCTGCCATCATCGAGGCGCCTGTCGCCAGGCCGTCGTCGATCAGGATCACCACCTGGTCCTTGAGTTGCACAGGCGCACGCGCTCCCCGGTAAACCTGCTCGCGGCGTAGCAGCTCCCGGGTTTCCCGTGCGACCACGTCATCGAACGTGGCCGGGGCAATCGGGTGAACCCGCAGCGCCTGTTCATTGAGGATTTGGATGCCGCCGCTGGCGATGGCGCCCATGGCAAATTCTTGATGAGACGGAACGCCCAGCTTGCGCACCAGCATCAGGTCCAGACGAACGTCCAGTGCCGCGGCCACTTCATAGGCAACCGGCACACCGCCACGGGGCAAGGCGAGGATGATGACATCGGGTCGATGCGCGTATTGGAGTAACGGCTCCACCAGCCGTCGACCGGCAGCGGCCCGGTCCTGCAGGAGGGTGGGCGATGAGGGACTCATTTGAAAACCTCCTCAGGCGATCACGCCTGTCGGTTCGCATCACACGATCACTCAGAATTGTCGGTCTGACGGTGGCTGACATCAAGCTCAGCCATGATGCACGCGCCTGTCCTTAAAATACAAAACGCCCGATGCAGTGCATTGGGCGTTAGGGTGAAACAGGTGTAAACCTGTTTCAGGACTAGGCACGGCCTAACATGCGCTCGCTACTGTCCGTGGAGAAATAACGACGGAGTCCTGTGTTTTCAAACGCTGAGTCAACACCAGCATCGTCAGGAAACCCAGTGCAATCAGTACCGGATACGCCATCAACAGTTCAGAAAGGGAGTACTTCCAGGCCAACGGGCGCCCGACACCCAGCATGGCCGCATACATCCAGGACACGGCCGACAGCGAGCCGCAGAACAGCGCCAGCATCCGTGCGCTGAAGCCAAGATTGAGCAACGAGCCGGCCTTTTGCAGCGCGGGCAGTACCAGGCGATGCAACAAGATGCCGTTGTAACTCAGCAACACGACAATAATCACTTTGGCGTGCAGCTTCGGATTCATAAAGTAATCCATACCTTTTTCCAGATAATCGATACCGATGACCGCGGCACCCGTCACCCACAACGCAATCAATGCAGCGATGACAGACTTCTGAAGACTTTCCATATGAGCATTATCATGCTCAGTGAATGTTTTCCGTTTCAACAAGTCTCTGACCATCGCAATATCACTGGTCAATACCAAACCAATGGCCACACAACACGACACTAAATGAACGTAAATAACGCCCAATCGCAAAAATTCCATGCACTCTTTATTTTCGAGCAGGCTCATAATTGTATTTATCGCCACGGTACTTTCTCCACCTTATTCGATAGTACAGATCAATATTCAACAGGGCATTCAACTCTTCAAAACCCTGCGCGATCTTACTTTTATAAGATATGCCAACTCATAGACCTGGCACTGCTTAGCCCATTGATTTGCCCGGCAAATCAATGACCGGCTTATGTATTGCCTCCTGAATTTCGGGTAAAAAAATCCCCATTAGCATTCAATGCACATGAGGTTAATTGTCCACTTCTTTTCTGCGGCTGCAGGAGCAGGTCTTGGGTGACGTGCTGCAGGATCAGAGGCCGGGGATCCTGGAATGTTCATTTTTTGAGCAAACTACCGACAAACGGTGGTTATGTGAAAGACCTTCGCACCACAGTAATTCGTGCACTTCTCCGAAACGCCCATGGTAACTAGCCTGGTGAATAACATAAGCATAAAACAGTGCTTATTGGATCCATGAGTTGTGACGATGCTCACAACAAGTGCAATAGCGATCCACTCTCATTCATGACTGACATGCCAACTAATAGTCATACCTTTCGCATAAAAAGCCCACTGACTTTATCGAGGGTCCGGACAGCACGTTAATGTCACTGTCCGGCACCGCCCTCAGCCTTCGACCGTCGACGCGAGCGCAAACCAGACGCAGACTTCGAATCCATCCGTCCGACCTGTCGCCGGCGATACCAACCGTATTTTCGCGTTGACGCCCTGCACAATGGTTTGGGCAATCGCCAACCCCAACCCTGAACCACTGGTTTCACTGTTGCCCCGCACAAAGCGCTCGGTGAGCCGCTGCAACACCGGCTCGGGCACCGGCGGGCCACCATTGACCACACGCAGCAGCGCCTGGTCGGTAAGACTGACTTCGACCGGTTGATCCGCGGCGCCATACTTGAGCGCGTTCTCGATCAGGTTGCGCAACAGGATGGCGAAGGCGTCCGGATCAATCGTCGAGTACACGCTCGTCTGGGTTGGCAGGTGCAACTCGATCCGGTGCCCACTGCTGTGGTTCCACTCATCGACCACATGAGCCAGCAACGGAATGAGGTCCTGGGGCGTTTCGGACAACAGCCCACCCCCCTCGGCCTTGGCCAGCTGCATGAGTTTTTCCGAGAGCCGCGTCAGTTCGCGCAACGAGGTTTCGATTTTAGCCGCGCGTAACCGCAACGGGCCTTCAGGCGCTTCGTGATGCAAACGCTGGATCTGCGCCAGGGTCGCGGCCAGCGGCGTGCGCAGTTCATGGGCGCTGTTGGCAGTAAAGCTGCGCTCGGTCTCCAAGGCCTTGCGCAAGCGCTCCAGCAGATGATTGACCGCCTCGGCCAACGGGGCGATTTCCGCCGGCAGTCGCGCCACGTGGATCGGCGACAGATCACCCACGCCGCGAGCTTCCACAGCACGACGATAGGCCAATACACTGCGCAGGCTGATGCGCACAAACATCCAGGTGCCAAACAGGCTGATGGGAATCAGCGCCAATAACGGCAACAACAAGGCAAGCAACGCTTCCCGCGCGGCTTCACGGCGATGTTCCAGAGGTTCGGCGATTTCGATGAATACCGTCTCGCGCAGCGCACTGGCGCCATACAGACGGTATTTTTGAGTGGTTGAAAAGCCTTCGGCCGGTTGTTGATTGAAGATCTTCGGGTTGGCGTCGTGGGACTGCATCAGGATCTCGCCCTTGGCATCGCGCACCAGATACGTCAGGTATTCCTTGTGCATTTTCAGGGTGGCGACATGTTGTGCCTCACTGGGGTTTTCCCGGTTGCTGATTTCCAGCACGGCCAGGGGCAGGATGCGCTGCGCGGTCTCTTCCAGCGCGCTGTCGAACGCCTCGTTCAATTCATGTTGCACCACCAGCCAAGCGCCGACGGTCGCCGCCAGCCAAAGTAAGGTCGTGCCCAACGTCAATCCCAGGCCGAGACGTTTTTGCAGGCTTGATGACGGCTTCATGCGGACATCAACCGATAGCCCATGCCCCGCACGGTTTCAATCAGGTCGCGCCCGAGCTTTTTACGCAGACGGCTGATATAGACCTCGATGGTATTGCTCTCGATTTCGGCGCCGAAGGCATACAGCCGTTCTTCTAGCTGCGACTTGGACAGCAGCGCGCTGGGGCGCTGCACAAACGCCTCGAACAGCGCCCATTCCCGCGCCGTGAGGTCTACCGTCGCACCGCCCCGCTGCACCGTACGGGCACTCATGTCGACCTGCAAATCACCGAGTTTGATCTGCGGATTGGGGTTGCCGCTATAACGCCGGGCCACCGCCGCCACACGGGCCGAGAGCTCAAACAGGTCGAACGGTTTGACCAGGTAGTCGTCGGCGCCCGCGTTGAGGCCAGCGATACGATCGGAAATCTGATCCTGGGCGGTCAGGATAATCACCGGGGTCACGTCCCCTGCCGAGCGTTGCTGACGCAAAAAATCCAGCCCGCGACCGTCCGGGAGCATCAGGTCCAGCAGGATCAGGTCGTAAGGCGTGGTGCGCACGCTGTTGCGCGCATGGTCCAGGCGCTGCACCCAATCGACTGCGTGACCGTCATCGGCGATCTGCTCGCGCACCGCCTCCCCCAACCCTGGTGCGTCCTCGACCAATAAAACCCGCATCTGGCACCTCCTGCGATGGTTGTCGTGCAGCACCTTAAACGCCTTACCTGACGTGAATCTGAAGATTCAGCTGGTTGTCAGGAATGCACCTTAGGGTATGCCACAGACGCCGACCTCGGCAGGAGACAGATCATGAAATCAGGTTTTATTGCCAATGCCGCGCTGTTGAGCCTGCTGCTCAGCGGTTACGCCCTGGCCGATGACGACTGCAGCGACCCGGTGAGCGACTGGCAACCGCGCGAAACCTTGCGTCAGCAGGTCGAGCGGCAGTACGGCTGGAGCGTGCAGCGCATCAAGGTCGACGACGGTTGTTACGAGCTCAAGGGGTTGGACCGCAAAGGCAATGCCATCGAAGCCAGCTATTCACCGGCATCGCTGCGCCTGCACACACTCGAGATCCATTTCCGGGATGACGGCGATGCCAGGGACTACCTCGGCAGCCCGCTCACCGAATGACGCCTCACCTGTCGATGAGTTTTTCCTGCGTTTCAGGTTGCTGTCAGCAAGCAGGTCCAGGCTCTCGACCTAACGATCAAAAGGACACCGCCATGAAAAAGATCATCGCAGCAACCTGCCTCGTCGGCGCCATTGCCCTGCCGGGGCTGGCCCAGGCCCGTGAAGTGACCTTGACCACACAGCTCAAGGACTACAGCGGCAA
>Ga0105244_10004203_pt1 | contig 10011 bp, 7 predicted proteins | sample KBSM44metaG_FD_80423 | JGI IMG/M metagenome (GOLD analysis project Ga0105244, IMG submission 80423) | Miscanthus rhizosphere microbial communities from Kellogg Biological Station, Michigan, USA - KBS M4-4 metaG | ecosystem: Host-associated > Plants > Roots > Rhizosphere > Soil | place: Michigan...
AGCCGTATTGATTCATGAACCATTCTTCGATGCTCATGTGCCGGGTACGGCCGAAGCCCACGGAGACATGGCCCATCTCCATGTATTGCTCAAGGGTCAGGGTGTCGCCGACTTGCGTATTGCCTTGCCACACCACGCACACATGTTCTTCCTCGAACAGCAGGTGCGAAGGGTGGCCGTCAATGATGTAGCGCTCGGGGACAATCATCAGATCGACCTCACCCGAGATATAGCTGGTAAATTCGTCGTTCGTCTTTGATATGCGCTTAACTACACTAAATGGTCGTTTAGTTGAGCTATCAAAAAAGATCAAATCAACGGAGCAGGCGATGATTCAACGTAAAGCAAGCGCACAAGACGTGATCAATGCGTTGAATCTCGAACCTCATCTCGAAGGCGGCTATTTTCGCAGAACCTATCAGGCGGACCATCGTGACTGGCTTGAAACCGCTGCAGGACCGCGTTACCTGATGACGTCGATCTACTATCTGCTGACCGAGCAATCACCGGTGGGCCAGTTTCATTTCAACCAATCCGACATCCTGCATTATTTCCACTTGGGCGACGCGCTCGAATACAGCCTGATCCACGCGGACGGTTCATTGCAGACAGTGGTCATGGGTAACGATGTTCTGGCAGGACAGCATCTGCAATTGCACGTACCGGGTGGCATCTGGAAAGCATCACGATTGCTGGATGGCGCAAACGGATTTGGATTGATCAGTGAAGCGGTCTCGCCAGGGTTTGATTTTGCCGACATGGAGATGGGGAATCGCCAGAAGCTCACGACAGCGTTTCCACAGCATCGAGCTTTGATTGAAAAGCTGACGCGGGATGAGGATTGAGCGACGCAGATTCAAAGGATTATCAGATTGAAGGGAAAGACGTTTTGAGGCTTTCAGGAGAATGAAATCTCGTGGGCAACGAGGCCAATCTCGAAACATTTTGTTACGTGTAATGTATATTATGTTAAACGACAGGCTATGTCGTAGATGTTCATGAGCTGTCTAAGCCACTGATTCGAAAAACCTGCTTCTGACGTCCACTCTGTTAACGGGCCATGTACTCCGTGTTCATGGCTAATCCTTAACTGAGGTGGCTGCCGATGAAGCTGATTCAGTGCCGGTTCTCTTCAGGTCAGCGGATACCGTGCTGGTGCAAGCTGGTCACGCAGCGCCGTTGCCCATACTCATTCCGTTCATCTACGTCCAACTCAAACTCAGGCACCGCGTCTTGGGAATTCATGCGGTCACGCTATTTGCCCGTAGCTATCTCGTTGAAGGTAGTGACCTGATGGATCTCTTGGAACGCGTCACTCAAGAGCTTCACGAACTCCAATGAGTAAATGGCTACATTTGTGAGGTATCGCTCAGCTTCACCGATTCACCCAGTCTACGGGCAGGGCCAGGAGAGGCTATTGAGCAATTGCTGCTCACGTTGTGAAAACCCCATGCTTGTGGCCTGCTGCTTATTGATCCTACTTCACCCTCGAGGAATCTTCGGGGCATCGAACGAGGTCAATATTACGGATAGGGGAAGCCTCTGGTTAAATCGGGTAGACAACAGGATGAGATCGGAAATGGGTAGCTGCATAGACTTGCCCACTCATTTGTATTCGACCTGATAAGCCAATGGATTTTACCAGCACGCTTCGTAACGGTGACCGGCAGAACAAACCCGAGGCCTAGGATATCAAGCGGCTGTTGCATCCGCCCGGTGCACGTGGCTTCTCTCTCCGGGCTTGCTACGAAACAAATTATGGATTTTTGCATAATTGCGCATAAAGCTATTTAGATAGCATTTGTAGCTAGTTTACCCTCCGATAGCGCCATGACGCACCAAAAAGTCACCATCTTCATTGACCTTGTCGACGACACCGCGGAATCAAACCGGTACGCGACTCACTTCTGCCATCGACCAGCCATTATGATACCGATGTTACACCCGCCCAGAAGAATCCGAACATCACTATCAGTGAGGAAAGAGCAATCACCCCGTAAGTGGCCCATCCATATCTTGCAAAGAGAACAACGAATCGAAGAAGTGATAACGATGTTATTGTGATCGCAAAAACTATTATCGCAAAGCAATAGATTCCGGCGATCGCCGCTCCAAAATTGAAAAAAACCTTGTGTGCCGTCAGCATGAGCACGCTGCCTAAAAAACCACCCAGTGCTTGCTCACCCAGAAATCCCGAAACTACTGGAAACGTAATGGGTACTTCATTACCTGGCAAGGCGAGAAAGTTAGAGAGCCGGGTTTCTCCGGCCGCTTCAACCTTCCTTCTAGCGAAAGGAAGCCATAATATAAAGCCTCCCAGGGCGCTGATCATGACTGCTGAAAATATATAGACTGGCTCGCGATCAGATAGATAGAGTTGGAGATAGGCAATATCCAGAAGTGCTACAATAACCAAAACGACACCCGCAATCAGGAGCTCCCACCCGCCATAAACGCCATCCATAGGTGGCTCGTTTTTGCTGTCGCCGTTGCACTCCAATTTCATCTCGCTCATTTTTTGCACATCCACTATTCACTTTTCGGTTACTGGGCTAAAGATGTCTGGCTAGGTTGAGCTCGAAGTCGAAGCAAAAACCTTCAACTATGCGCAGGACAATGGGCTACTTGCTGTTTGAACATAATTTCCCGGCACACTCTTTTGTCTGATGTCCAACTGTACGACTTGTATCGGGCGAAGCTCCATGTAGATGTTTAAGGCGTACGATGATGTTTGCGGCCTAACTGTTTGATTTCCATTTCAATGGTCTCCTTACAAGGTACCGAGGGATCCAGATTGATTGTCATTTGCAGCCGAAACCAGCTCGAGTAGTTCTCCCTGCCATCTTCTGCATTAGGCCTAGAGCAAAACATCCACGAACGCCTCTCCATCATTCGGATACTGCGTATTGTATGGAGGCCAGTTAGCGGGACTTCTCTGCCAATTCCCCGGCCAGTCTGCTGAATAGTTGAAAATAATTTTCGGGGTGTCATAGCGTGCAACCAATCGCGCAATCAGAGCATGATCCGGGTGTTTATGGTTTTTTCCACTGGTACTGATCAGAAATTTTTCACACTCGAGTAGATCCAAGAGAGCCTTGTTCGTATTTCCTTTACTGCCATGATGCGAGACCTTCAGTAAATCAATAGGCACTGGGCTCTCAAATTGCATTTTCAGCCCTTTCTCGACGACATCACTGTATGCGTCTGCACCGAGAAGTACTCGCTTATTGTCGAATTTGAGAAGCAACGCAATACTACTTTTGTTCGGCACCGACCTATCAGATACGAACGCACTCCCCCCATATTCGGCATACTTATTCGGTGGCCAGTTATCCGAGCGCCCCATTAGATCATCAGGGACAGATTCTGAGTCTGGCGGTGATGATGTAGGATCGCGCCAATCTTTCGCGAGAGCCGCCATCCCCTCCTCGTCTGGTGACAAAACTCTTATCTCGAGCCCTCCCGAAAAAGTAATCGGTTGTTTGGACTGAAGTATGCGCCCTCCCTCCGTTTCGTTTTTATCCTTCCGGAAACTAGCGTTCCATGAAAGCCCGCGATCACGAATCAGTTTGGACAATGCATCTCCCTCGCTCGACCCCATAATGTCCGAAGGTTTTAGATGATGATATCCGTTAAACCATATCTCCTGAATATCAAGCCAATCAGGATTTTTTTCTAGCAACCTAATCACCCCTTGAATGTGATCGAGATCGTAATGAGTAACAACAAGCACTTCAAGCTTCAGTCGCTTCCCCCTACGAACATCGTTCAGTACGGATTCCAAGGTATCTGATGATTCAGAAGGACCACCGTCCACCAGCAGATGGCGTGGCTGCTTATCATCACCATAACTGATCAGTAATGAATCACCGTGCTCAACTTGAATAGCTCTGATACGAAACATAACCGACTCCTAAGTGTCTTTTCCAAGCACAATATCAGCGTCCCCGAACGCAACCACGGCCAAGCCTAAAGCCAAACCATCGGCCAACAATTCACGACGTATCGCGCTGATGATTTCACCAACTGTGGTCGACTCTCGAGCTACCGCAGCCCTTTTCAAACGCACGGCCAGTTCATTACCAACGCGATTTGCGTGACGACCAAGCACGTTCGTCATTGCCGCGACGACCACCCGAGCGCCATTTCTCTGAAAGATGGCGGGCAGACTTCCACCAGGAATATCTGCAAGACCCGAAGTGCAACCTATGGCGATAACCACAGATGCTCCCCCGACATGCTGAGTCCCAATAGAGCCTAGATTGAGACCGCAATCCTCGCCAACGTAGACCACCTCCCCATCTAGGTGGACCAACAGCAGCAGTAGTGATGGAGAATCCTGTTGAAGTCGGAGTTTCCAATCCCTCCAATCGGGAATATTTTTCACTTCAAGTGACGTTTCAATGTTTGCGATGCGTACGACGGGATGGGGTAGAACATCTGCATCTGAGAATTTGTCAGCCCTGTCACTGGCCGCAAACGCAACAGTCGACAAGTCCTCTATTCGATGACGCTTAGGCCTACCTTCTTCTACAAGATCCCACAACGCCGCACCCTGTCCGGGCTTCCAAGAATGCCGTTCAATAATTCCAGAAACGCCTAAAAACCCCATAGGGCAAAGCTGCTCTCCAGCTTCTCGGATGCTGCAGTTTTCGACGGCACGCCCATTGCGCAAACACCCCTCTCGCTTAGTACACAGACTCGCCTGAGGTGATTCTGGTAACAGTCCGTCGTAAAGATATTCAATAGGGAAAAAAGCATCGCTCTGCGTCACGAGCTGCACACGCCCCTGACTCCCTGGCCAATTTGGGACAACTGACTGCAGTTCTTTCTGAAGTAGCGAGCCTCGGTTAGCAAGTTTCAACATTAAACTATCTAATGGCGCCTTAGGGTTGGCGACCGCTTGCTCTAGCGTCTGAAGTAGGCTTCCCCGTGCCAGTTCAATCTGGTGGTCTGAAAGGGGGGAAAAGATGGCCTCTCCATCCCCGGTAATGAAAGTCACACTTGGACGGTTTCCGAGGCTCTCATTGACCAAAAGAGCAACGCCAAAGTACTTTTTTTCATGGTGAACCGGCGTGATGATATTTTCGATGAAAAAACTGATTGGCTGACTTGGAGCTGTCTGAAGACGAGCCGTTTGAAGAATCTGTGCACCGTCGCTGACAAGGAAACGCAGATCGACCGCCGAGTGCCCAGCTTCCCGCCTGAACGTAGCATTGGTCGAGTCCCCCGTTCTCGTCAGAATCATCGACTCACTGATTGGCTGACGCCCCAGTTCGAACATGTGAACTTGTAGGTTTTTCTCCTCTCCACGCCACTCAACCCGTTCATCTGGAAATAACGGGCGATTGTTTCCATCTCGCAATGGCGTCTTGACTCGAATGTTTATGTTTATGTCAACGAATCCGGCCTTGGGCCACTGCTTAATCTCGCGGTTATCTTGCAGCGTCGTTGCGTCCAGAACCCTTTGAATTGGTGGAGGTGGCGCATTGATAATTTCGCTCAACTTTCCGCTGGAGTCTACCTCTGTGATCTGATCGGTACTGCTTCTGTCTCGAATACCTACATAGTCGTAATCGCCACTGTCTCGACCTTTTACAATCGACTCACGGTAAAAAGAGCCATGACTCAAAAAGTAAGATTGAGTGGACGCAAGAACTGTTGTGCGTAAGCCTGACTTATAACCGGAATACTCGATTGCGTCAGCGAAAGACATACCCAGTTCCGTAGACGAGTAGAAAAGATGTCGCAACCATTCTGCGACATCGATTTCGTTTGCTCCTACGTATATCGCGCATTGCACGCCTAGGTTTCGCAGACGACTGACCCGGACCAATGCGCTTTCGAAACTTTGTCCATACAAAATTACCAAGCGTGCCCTGGTAAACAGAAGTGAATCAACAGAATCCGAGACTGCAATATCGGCAACGGTAGAGTTGTAACGCCATTCGACGTAGCGCTGCAGATCATGAGTAACCTCAAATGGCTGCAGTCGTGGACTCGTTACTACGGTTGACCCTTCTTCGATCCTAGGCACAGGCGGAAAACGTGGTCTGAGATCTCTTTCCCATTCGGGAAATACTCGACCCGCCCCGACCAAGGCCGATAGCTCATGAAGGATTGCCCCCATCGTCAGCTCTCCATCAGGCCACCCCCACACCGATCTCACTATTTTGATCTTCGGTGGGCTGTGCTCAAAAAGCTCACAAAAAGCTAAACCAAGCCGTAATGCGCGACCAGGGTCTAGCCACTGATCGGCATCTATTACACTGGAATCTCCACCCCATTTGGCAGGTATGTAACGTGGAACCGCTCTACCGAGTGACGCCAATGTATGCGATGGTTCATGCCACCAAGTCCAGTCGCCCTGCTCTAGCAGGATGCCGAGCGCCGCTCGAATTGCCGGACCTAGATGAGCATCCTCATCGCCCAGCCACTGGGCGTCTCTTTGATTGTTTTCCATTTCTCATCATTACCGACTGGACGTCATACTATTGAAATGCGAGGCATCTGAAAGCTGCCAGGCACCGTGTGGTCTATAAACTGTTCATCCGTTCAGGTGCCCACAGCCTTTCGAAAGACTAAGCGACCACCCGGCGCAGGCATCTTTCACCGTTCTCGACCCATGACCAGGCACGCGCCAATACCTTGCGCTCTTCTCTTGAAAGTACGCCGAGCCCTCTGTCTGGCAGTGAAGGCCACTGCGCGGATTTTTCAACGAGCTGGGCATGAAGGCGCGTCCATTGCGAACGACGACAGTAGCCAGATTTGCTCAGACTCTCGAAGAAAGAATTCAAAAATCCTGCAACGGATTGAACGCGATCGGCGTACCACTCACGCAGTGCCGCACGCCAAACTTGGTAACGCTTTTTGACGCCCCAACCAATTGCAACGACCGGTCCCGAAGCTGTGCTCAATTTCAGGTGGGAGAGCACCAACCATCGATTTAGCTCAGGCGGTTTGGGCATCCCCGCCACATTGAGTGTAGAGGTCTTCCCTCCCCAACCCATCGCGATCAAACCGTTCGAAGCGATGTCTATCGAAGCACAACCAGACCCCAGCCACTTCACCCAACCAAAACTACGAAACGCCTCTTGAGTCATTTAGCCTTCCTGCTCAGCCGACACTTGCGAGGAGCAAGTGCCGCTGTCATCCAAATCCGCAGGCTCAGTCCATTCTGATCCCATCACGGGCACTCAAAGCGCCACTATTCGGCCATTGTCACACAGTGTCTCTGATTGTTGTCGAGATCCGACGATCGCGCTTGGCCGCCTGCCGAGCTAAGTTTCATGTGAAAACTCGTATTATCTGTCACTTGAAAAGCTCACCCTTTTCTCCAGGAGTCTTCAGTACCTGCAAGCCAAGATTGGATATTTGTAATACGTAGCTCCTGATTCCGTAAATAAGCTTCAACTTCAGAATCATCGAGATCGCTGTCAACAACGGCCGCATAAGGACCCCATTCCGGGTCTGCAATATCTTGATGGCGTTGGACAAGCGTGTCGCTACCAAGCATGTCATCGATATAGGAAAAATAGTTATTTTTCGCAGCGTCATATCGGAGGTGCGCGAGAAGCTCCTGCATAAACCAAGCCACCTGACTTTTTAAGCCGGTATTGCTTTTTTTGGTATACAGAGCGGGTATATATTCATTTAGTTTCGTCTTACGATAACTCGAAAATACGTAACTTTTGCCGTATATGCATGCACATGTAATATGAGCGTATGGCTTGTTAACAAGCCCATACAGCTCGCTTCGACCCATATACCCATTCATATAATAATCATGAATATTACTACATATCGATTTTTCCGACATCGGACTTTTAAATGAAAAAACACCTTTAAATATAGGTGGATACCCGTCATCATGTCGCCCTACCTGATACAGTATATCCAAACTCTTTCTCAGCTCCGTCGCACTCAAGGTGGTTTTAACCTCAATAACAGCTCGTACGGCGTTCGCCGGAATAACCACTAAATCATCTTCTCTAAATAATGGTGCATACTCAATACAGTCGTATATGAGAACATCAAACTGCCTTGGACAACCATATATAAAGCCTGAGGCGATATGATAACGCTTTGGTAAATGCTTACGAAGCATGTTGATCAATAGCTGTTCGCGATAGGCTCCAACAGTAGGTCCGTGGGATACCAGAAGACCTATACGCTCGCTTAGAGTTTCCAGTTCGCTCGCCATTGAGGCTGCAAAGGCTCGCCGTCTTTCCATTTCCTGCTGATACTTACCCAACTCTAAAAACATCACCTTGCCCGCGGTACCTTTTCCGACTATTACATTGATCAACCCTTCCGTAACAAAAGCTTTAAGTACAAACTCAACGTGCTCCTTCGAAACCGTCACTCGCTTATCGCTGCAAATTCTATCAACAGCATCGGCTAGAGAAACCTTGTTGGTCTGCCCTGCTAGTGAACTCGTCAAATCCAGAATAAAGCTATACAATTCTTGATCGGGTGGGCTTTCGATATTGGCTCTAATTGAGAAAGGGTGCAACCTTAAATCCTCACTACTAGAAAGTATGCGCCGCGATCGTGGCTGGCGAACAGTAGCTATCACTCTCCCCCCTTGCTCATCGTACTCAACAAATCTGTAATGCATTAAGCTTTCCCACGGATCCGAGCTAACAAAACATAGATCCCCTTTTTTCATTCGCATCCTGAATTCCTTAAATTAAACCCTACCCCATCAAGTCCCATTATGGCTTTTTAAATGTCTTGCGATTCAAAAAAAGAAGTCTGCATCAAATTTCGAACAAAATGCAATCTGGCATTAAGCATCACATGCAAGGCTTCTGTAGTGATTACTCAATGGTCTCCCCAGAGCTAAGAATCGATTGAGCTCGAAAACTTTTTCCAAACCATAATATACAAATCCGTTCTGGGGTCAGCTTCACAGCAATGCATACCACCGATCGTAGAAGCCAAACTACTCCTCACCGCGCCAAGCGTAAGAGCTCGTCGCAGACATGGCGTTTCATTGAGCTATTTATTCAATTACTTACGTAACCTCAACGATCTCTTCGTCAGGCTTAACATCATGACGATGACCTGTTACTCATTGCTCATCTCTTTACTAGTAGGAGCGTCTGTCTGCGTCACGCAGCCGAATCTGGAAAGCAGACCGCCTTTTTCCGTCTTCAAACCCTTCTGAACGTCTTGTGGTAACGCACTCCATAGGATCAGCCCTGAGCGCTCCTCAATCTCCGACACCGTGACCTGGTAATCGCAGAAATTAGCAGCACGCGACGTGCTCTGCTCCATGATGAACGCAGCATACTGCCCACCGACAGGAGTACTACCGACAAAGATGACCTTCCAGTAGCCGCTCGGAATCGTATGCACCTTGGTGAAGACCCCGTTTCAAGATTCTCCGAAGCGTTTCCACCTCAGCGATGGTGGTCACTCTGAGAACCTGGGCGTCTACAGCCTGCTTCGCCGTGGAGCACGCGATGTGATCATCGTAGATGCGGCTGCCGACGTCGAAGGACGCATGGCCGACCTTTGCGCTCTGCGAAGCATGCTGCTCAAGGAGAAAGTAACGCTTAAGTTCCCGCATGAACTGTCGCAACTTGATGCCGTGTGCGAGGGCACAATTGGTCCTGCGAATGCCAAACCACTGGGTTACAACACATCAGCTTGGCTCAATCCCGTAGTGCCCGGACTAGTCATCTGGCCGCCGGAGAGTGGCTTGCCTCCAAGCCGCATTTGGCTGATCAAGCTTGGCTGGAATCAACCATCAGTGCGGCGCGCCTTCAATGCCGAGAAATGCGAAACACTGGACTATCCGTTTAGCTGCCTGATTACGGTTTACTACGGCCACAACAGCACCACGGTAAGGCCTGAGGATCAGTACATGTACTTTCCTCAACTGACGACTCCAGGTGCAGGATTCAGTACCAGCTCGTACATGTTCTGGGCGTACCGCGAAATGGGAAGAACCGCGGCGTCCACCCTGAAAGTTCAGCCGGATGGCACATTAGCTTCGCAGCC
>Ga0105244_10004208_pt1 | contig 10003 bp, 9 predicted proteins | sample KBSM44metaG_FD_80423 | JGI IMG/M metagenome (GOLD analysis project Ga0105244, IMG submission 80423) | Miscanthus rhizosphere microbial communities from Kellogg Biological Station, Michigan, USA - KBS M4-4 metaG | ecosystem: Host-associated > Plants > Roots > Rhizosphere > Soil | place: Michigan...
GATTCGTGCAGAGATTATCCGCGCCGTTCAGCAGTTTTTTGATGGTAACGGATTCACGCAGGTTGACCCGCCGATTCTGACACCTTCATCAGCGGAAGGAACAACGAACTTATTCCATATCAAATATTTTGATGAGGATGCGTATCTGACACAAAGTGGACAATTGTATATGGAAGCCGCAGCGATGGCGCTTGGTAAAGTATATTCCTTCGGTCCGACCTTCCGTGCAGAGAAATCCAAAACCCGCCGTCACCTGATTGAGTTCTGGATGATTGAGCCGGAGATGGCATTTGTCGATCACGAGGAAAGCTTGCGCGTACAAGAGAAATTCATCGCACATGTTGTTCAATCCGTGGTGAAAAATTGCCGAGCTGAGCTCGAGTCTATCGGACGTGACGTCTCCAAACTGGAAGGCATTACAGCTCCGTTTCCCCGTATTACGTATGACGAAGCGATTGAGTTCCTGAATGGACAAGGCTTTGACATTCCTTGGGGCGAAGATTTCGGTGCACCACATGAAACAGCGATTGCGGAAAAATACAATACTCCTGTATTTATTACGCATTACCCAGCTGGAATCAAAGCATTTTACATGAAACCAGATCCAAATCGCCCTGAAGTAGTTCTCTGTGCGGACATGATTGCGCCGGAAGGTTATGGCGAGATCATTGGTGGATCGCAGCGTATCGATGATCCAGAACTGATGCAACAGCGTTTTGAAGAGCACAACCTTTCGGATGAAGCGTACCAATGGTACCTGGATCTGCGTAAATACGGATCGGTTCCTCACTCCGGTTTCGGTCTGGGATTGGAGCGCACGGTAGCTTGGATCTGTGGACTTGACCATGTTCGTGAGACTATTGCATTCCCTCGTATGCTCTATCGTCTGTACCCTTAATGCTTAACGGAAAAGAGTATATGGAAGACGCGTCCTCCAAAGCCTGGTTAAGCGGTGCAGCTTACGGTATGGCTTCAGGTACTGCTCAACTACCGTATGCCTTACTACGTTTTTATCATCAGCTTGGATTGTCCGATACTGAGGTTCTGCTTCTCATTCAATTACTGGGCTTCCGTCAGGCGGAATTCAATGAATTTCCAACCCTTGAAGAGCTTGCTACACGAATGGGACTTGCTCCTGAAGGCATTGCCAAAATGTTGCAGCGTCTGATGAGGGATGGATACATTACGATAGATGAGCATCGGGACGAAGAACGGGATATTCAGTATGAACGTTATGACCTGCACGGCTTGTATGCCAAGCTTGCGATGTGTACAGCGGAAGATGCAGCTCATGCCCGGTCAGAACAACAAAAAGCCAATACTTCACGTCCAGATTCGAACAGTGTTCAAAAAGAAGAGGAAGAGCGAAATATGTTCTCTATTTTTGAAAAAGAATTTGGTCGTCCTCTCTCGCCAATGGAGTGTGAAACGATATCCAGCTGGCTGGATCAGGATCGCTATCAGGAAGAACTTATTCTGATGGCTTTGAAGGAAGCGGTATTTGCAGGAAAAGTGCATTTCAGGTACATCGACCGAATTTTGCTGGAGTGGAGCAGGAATCGTGTTAAAAATGTACAGGATGCCAAAGCGTATACGCAACGTTTCCGCAATGGCGGACGTTAAATTAAATAAACAGGCCAGAATTCATTCTGTGCCTGTTTTTTGATATTATTTTGCTCCATAATATACTTCTTATTAGCTATATCTAAATCTATATCACGTTTTTTCGAGGGGATTTTAATAGTTTAACTGGTCTTTCAGTCGGAGCAAGAAATATAACTTCAATACCCCAAGGAATACTAATTATAAAAAGTTAATAAAAATTGCAGGGGTCAGTTGACCAGTCGTCGTCTATAGAATTGGAGAGGAGGGGAGAGTTATTGACGAAGCGCTCGTAATTGAACAAATCCGTCAAGGGGATGCATCCCAAATGCGTGTTCTGATCGACAAATACAGTCAGCATGTCTATCATGTGGCGTATTCTGTCTTACGTAACGATCAGGATGCACAGGATGCCGCTCAGGAGGCGTTCATTCAGATTTATAAATCTCTCCCCGACTACCGATCCGAAGGGTTCAAGACGTGGATCACACGGATTGCTTTTCACAAGGCTATTGATGCCAAACGCAAGCTGGGCAGACGGAGTGCTGAAGATCTGGGCGGAGATGAAATGGTAGTTAATCTGCCTGGACGGGATGAAGACGTTCTAGCCCGTGTCATTCGTGAAGAACGGCAGGAGAAACTTCGTGAGCGGATTAATCAGCTGCCTGCCCAGCACCGGGATATTATTACCGCTTATTATCTGAGCGAGAAAAATTATGAGCAAATTGCCCATGAGGCTCAGGTTGCTGTAAAAACGGTTGAATCAAGGTTATACCGGGCTAGACAGTGGATTCGAAATCATTGGAAGGAGGAAGAGTGGCGTGAGTAAAAAAGAAATGTATACCATCCAGCAATGGACGGATTATATCGAAGGCCGAATCAGCGGCAAACAGGCGATTCTGATGGAGCAGTTTCTTCTGAATGAACCAGACGCAATGCAAGATTATCTTGAAGCTTTAGATATGGAGCGAAACTACCCTGCATTACCGAATTCAGTGGATTTTACCGACTCCGTCATGAAGCGAATTGAGAGTATGGCGCCCGATGGCAAGACACGACATTCTAGAGGTGAACGAAACCGCCGATGGTTTGAACATAGAGTATTTCACTACGCTGTAGCAGCCTGTTTAACATTGATTTTTCTCTCTTCCGGACTGTTTGACAAGGTAGCCCCTTATCATAAATTCCAAGAAGGTGACACTTCAGGCTCATTTACCGAGAAATGGACTGAGGCAGCTACCTCATGGCTGGATAATTTCAAACCCAAACCTTGATTGGTTTCACATGGCCTGAATAGAAAGGATGACGACTGTGCATTCAGATCGTAATAAATTACTTGCATTTTTATTAAATCTGTTCCCTGGGCTTGGGTTCCTCTATTGGCGGCGAACGGCCCGAGCTGTAGTTTACCCGTTATTATTTTTTGGAACGGGCATTGGTTTTGTCATGCTGACCTATTTGGTCGGTGATAAGGATCTACTAGTCTTTGGATTATTAGGTGTGATCTTTATCTGGTGTCTCAGTATGCTAGACATGATTATTGTGTTGCTCTCTGCACCTTCCGTCCGAGAAATGTATTACAACGGACAAGGTATGCATTATGGTCATCCTGAAAATCATCAAGGTTCAACCTATCCAGAGGGTTATGTTAGAGAACAAGGACCAATGGGGGCTATAAATCAGAATGACATGCATCGCCAGGGTGCTGAGGGTGAGCATGAATATGGTGGATTTCCTGATGAGGCAACCTTTACGGGACCTCACCCCATGTATCGTAAGGGAAGTGAAGGGGAGCGTTTTTTCACCATTTTGCTTTCATTTGTGCCTGGTCTTGGACATTTACATCTTGGATTGCTTCACCGGGGCTTATCCTTTTTGATCGCATTTTTTGGTTCATTCGCCATGATGGTGTTCGTATCCGCCATTACAAACGAATCTATATTTTTGATGTTTTTGCTCATTCTGCCTGTAATCTGGGTGTACTGCATGTTTGATGCGGTCCAGCATGTACATCGCAAGCAGGCTGGTGAAGTGTTACAGGATCGAACGTTATTTGAAGAGCTCGAGACAGGCAGAATTATGGGCAAGCGCAGCAAAGTGCTGGCCACACTGCTCTCCGCTTTTCCGGGTGCGGGGCATATGTATCTCGGATTGCAAAAAAGAGGTCTGCAACTTATGTTTTTGTTCCTTGGTAGCATCTACATTCTGGACCTGCTTCGTTTATCTGTGTTCCTGTTTATGATTCCACTGATCTGGTTCTATAGCTTCTTTGACGGACTTCAATGCTCAAGTCGGTATGGACGAGAACCGCTTAATGATCAGCCGGTCTTCAAAGACTGGGTTCGACATCAGCGTTTTATCGGAATGGGAATCGCGGCTCTCGGTTTGTACTATTTAACGATCCGCCTGATTATTCCGCAATTAAACGAGATGTTTCCGAATGTGTTCCTGACGTATGAGATTCGTTCGTATTTGAACACAGTTATCGTTTCCTTTTTGCTCATCTTTGGTGGGTTAAAGTTGTTATTTGGAAAACAGCGTGAGTCTACTGCTGAGGCATCGATGGCCAATGCGAACCACACGAAGGATGATGAATTGGAAAGTCTCTTTTTATTCAAGGATCGAGATAAACGATGATTCGTTTACAAGAAACAGTATAAAAAGCAAAACACACCAGGGCTGATCTCAAGCCGCTGGTGTGTTTTTTTTAATAATCTATTTTTGTGCGCCTTTCAGCAAAAGCTGACGGTACATCACTTCGAACAAAAATTCAAAAGCTTCCAGATGACGTTTCGCCTCAAAAGCATCCTTACCCCACGCATAAATCCCGTGGTTACGCAGCAGAATTCCAGGAACATTAGCGTCTAGTGCACCCGGTACCAATTCAGCGATGGAAGGAATATGTGCGAAGTTGGGCAGAACAGGAACACGAATGGCTGCATTTTCTTCCCAAATGTTAAAGGCTTTGATCAATTCAATACCTTGAATCGGCACATGACCATCTTCACCGAAAAATTCGCTGATAAGGTTGTTAAACACCGTATGCACATGGAATACCGCGCCACAACCGGTTAAACGATAGATTTCACAGTGAATCAACGTTTCGGCGCTCGGCTTCAACGTAGTCGCTTCGATCGCTTTGCCTTCCTTATCAACAAAAAGGAAATCTTCCGGCGTACGCAGGGACTTGTCTTTGCCTGAGGCGGTCACCGCAAAATAAAATTGTTCCGGGTCGAATTCACCTACCCGCATCGACAGGTTGCCACTTGTGCCTGGAAACCAGTTTCGGCTTGCGAACAATGCTTTGACATCCGCCAGTTCTTCCAGAACCTGACGTTTATGTTCGAGTGTAATCTTTTCAAAACCCATCTTTACAGCACTCCTTGTAATTGCTTCTGCTTCATATCTTCGATGATGTCATAAAAGGTCGTAAAAGGCACATGATCTACACCAAGTTCCACACATTTATCCGTCAGAATGGAGCGGGAGTAGACCAGATCAGCGATTTTAGCTCCTTCGAAGTCTGTTAGACTGTCTCCGATCAGAATCCGGTTATACTGTTCTTCCGGAAACGTACGAATTACGGTCGTTTTACACATCCCGCAACCGTTGTTGCAAGGGGGCTGACAGGGATGCGGCCATTCAATGCGAATGTGTTCACCGGAGAAATCTGCACCGTTACAGTATACATGATCCTGCGGAATGTCGAAGGGGGCGAGTAAGGGCTCAATGAAGAAGTCCATGCCACCGCTGGTCACATTAAATTCGATGTCCTCACTGCGAACATACTCCAGAAATGCTTGGAATCCTTCACGAATGCCTGCTTGTCCAAGAACAAATTCAACAATTTCATCTTTTCGCGAGGAAGGCAGGAGAGCAAACATGGCTCCCACCCCTTCGCGAAGAGATATTTTTTGTTCAATCGTGTCTTTCATGATGGCATCGATACCTTCTGGTTTGAAGTGTTTCATAATGGCGACAATGTTGTCTGAGAGCGTAATGGTTCCATCAAAATCACAGAAAATTGCTGTTTTCTTATCTGATCTCATCGTTCTCCACCCCACAGATCAAGTGCGCTTTTCAGCTCTGGGTGATCGGTAGCATATTCGGCTAGTGGAATGGAGCGCCCAGCGGCTTCAATGGCTTGCAGGAACGCACGTCCACCAGCTTCGGTTCCCATCGGATGTCCATGAATTCCGCCCCCGGCATTGACGATCACATCCTTGCCGAAGTCTCTCAGAATCATCGGAACAAGTCCTGGATGAATTCCTGCTGAAGGCACGGGCATACTTGTTCTTACAGGTAGATCAGATGTGAGCAATTGCTCAGTGATCGCCATATTTTCTTCCTTCGGCATCGTAACCGAACCGTAAGGTGAAGGGAAGAGCACGAGATCAGCACCGGCGAGACGCATCAACTGTCCCAATACAACAGACGCAGAAATACCGTAATGCGGTGATGGATACAAAGCACCGGCAAGTGCCGGGTGAGCCATGATTGGCACGTTAATGTCAGGATCACTGCTTAGTTCATGCAACACATCATAACCATAGGAGAGCACATTGAAGAGTAACGCATTCGCACCTGCACTGATCGCACGTTCAGCTTGTTGTTTCAAACGGGAGGTAGGTCCCGTCAAATTGGTGGCGTACAGAAGTTTTTTGCCTGTTTCTTGGCGAGCCTGTTCGGCAGCCTTCATGCAGACCTCAACTCTTTTTTCAATCGGTGTAAGCTTGTTCTCAAACAGGATTTCATCGTCTTTGATCAGATCAACGCCCCCAAGAGCCTGACGGATAAACTGCTCCCGCAGTTCTTCTGCATTCAGTCCAATAACCGATTTGAAAATACTCATCAGCAAAGGACGATCATGAACTCCAAGCAGATCCCGCACACCGCTCAGTCCAAACTTCGGTCCCGGGAAAGCGCGCAAGAAGTTATCTGAAAATCCGAGATGATTCAGCTTGATACGTCCGTCCATCGAGATTTTGCCAAAAACGGTGACAAGCAAAGCCGGGATATCTTGACTAAAGTTAATATCCGGGTATCCAATGGTGATATCTGCATAACGTTCTCCAGGTGCTAATCCTTCCGCTTCGTGTACCTCGACCTTGATCACTTCACCCAGATGTTTTTGCATGGCTTCCCGCTGCGCCTGAGGTAGCTCCGTCCAACTGCCCACGGTCATACCTATGGCAATCGATTGAGCTTTTTTGTGAAAATCGGCATGATCATCATGCAGACGATATGTGGCAGTGCACATGTTATTCATGTTTTAAATCTCCTTCCAACGCAGCTCCCATCTCGCGAGAACGTTCTGCACAGCGGCTCACGGCCGCAATGACATTTTCAAAGAAGTCTCCTTCATCCAACGTTTTCAGAGCTGCCTGTGTTGCACCTCCAGGCGAGGTTACATCACTGCGCAGTTTCATCGGTTCCATGCCCGTCTGTTGCACCATGCGCGCTGCACCAAGCACCGTCTGAACGGTTAGATCACGAGACTGTTGACCAGACAATCCGCCGCGGATTCCGGCTGCAATCATGGCTTCCATTAGGTAGTATACATAAGCAGGTCCGCTGCCGGAAATACCCGTAAGCACTTCGAGTTTGTCTTCTGGCACAATCGTTACGATGCCTACAGCTTCGAAAAGGGACATGACTGTACTACGCTGTTCATCGGTAATCTCCGCAGAGAAAGCAAGTCCAGTGGCACCAAGTCCAATGGTGCTGGAGGTGTTAGGCATCGTTCTTGCAATCGGCTGTTTGCGGCCAAGCAGGCTCTGCATCGTACGGATCGATAGTCCAGCTATAACGGATACGATTAGCTGGTTTGGGGACAACAGGGGTCCCAGTTCACGAAGCGCCGCAGCGGCATCTTTGGGTTTCATACACAGCACAATCACAGGGGAAGAGGAAAGGATATCCATTGATTTTGAGGCTGTTCCGGTATGCACGGCATAACGGGTGCTCAGTTCCTCCTGACGTTTCAAGTTGCTGCGATTCAGCATCGTAATATCCTGAGGACGAACGACAAGGCGGGAAATGAGCCCACGCACGATGGCCTCAGCCATCGCACCTGCTCCGTGGAAAGTAATCTTTTGTTGTAGTAGTGTCTGTTGCTCTTGGCTCATGTATATCGTTCCTCCTATATAACTGGTTGCTCAAAAATTATTGACGAATCTGACCATTGCCTGTAATCCGGTATTTACTTGACGTCAGTGCAGGTAGCCCCATTGGGCCCCGTGCATGCAACTTCTGTGTACTGATTCCAATCTCGGCACCGTATCCGAATTCGAATCCGTCGGTGAAACGAGTGGAAGCATTATGATAGACAGCCGCCGCATCGACTTCTTGCATAAACCGTTCTGCATGCGCGGCATCACGGGTCACAATGCATTCGGAATGCTTCGTTCCATAGTGTGCAATATGCTGCAGGGCTTCATCCAGATTTTCTACAACGCGGATATTCAAAATATAATCGTTATATTCTGTTGCATAATCTTCCTCTGTGGCCTGGGCCGCTGTCGGAACAAGGCGACGCACCGTTTCACAACCTTTTAGAACGACACTTGCTTCACGGAAGCGCTCAGCCAGAGTTGGGAGATGCTTTTCTGCATAGTTCGCATGTAGTAGCAAGGTTTCCATAGAGTTACATACCGATGGGCGCTGTGCTTTGGCATTGATAGCAATATCGGTTGCCATGGCTTCGTCCGCTGATTCATCCACATAGGTATGACAGATGCCAGCACCCGTCTCAATGACCGGTACGGTTGCGTTCGCTACGACAGTGCGAATTAGTGAAGCACCACCACGTGGGATGATAACGTCCAGCAGTCCATTCAGCTTGAGCATTTCGTCAACGGAAGCACGGTCTGCGTCTTCTACCAACTGAAGTGCATCTGCAGGCATTGCCGTAGTTGCCAGCGCTTGATGTAGCACCTCAACAATTTTTCGATTGGAGGAGAGAGCAGAAGAGCCGCCGCGCAGAAGTACAGCATTGCCTGTTTTGAGACAAAGGCCTGCAGCGTCAACCGTCACGTTAGGACGAGCTTCATAAATAATGCCAATCAGGCCAATCGGAACTCTTGATTTTTCGATGTGCAGGCCATTCGGACGTGTAAAAGTTTCCAGCACTTCGCCCACAGGATCGGGTAATTCCGCGATCTGACGTAATCCTTCAGCGATGCCTGTGATGCGCTCTTTATTCAGTGCCAGACGATCCAGCATGGATTCAGGAGTGCCTTGTTCTCTGCCGCGATCCAGATCTTCCACATTTGCAGTAATGATGGCATCCGCCGAAGCAATTAAGGCGTCAGCCATAGTGCGCAGTGCGGCGTTCTTCTGTTCCGTACTCAGCCGATTTAATTCGGTGACGACAGCTTTGGCTTTACTTGCTTTTTCTCTAACTTCACTCATCTTAAATCCTCCTCTAGTTCAGCTATTATTTCAAGGTAATCCATTCATCGCGATGAATCACTTCAAGTCTATGGATGCTGTTCAGCTGTTTCATGACCTCGCCGCTTGGCAGTCCCGCGATCTGACGAAGCTGATCATCATCGTAATTGACGATGCCACGTCCGAGTAGCGACTCATCCGGGCCAAGTACTTCAACCACATCGCCCGCATGGAATGTACCCAGAACTCGCTTCACGCCTACGGGAAGCAGACTGTGCCCACCGTGAACGAGCGCTTCCTCAGCACCATGATCAACAACAACTGTCCCAAGGGGAGTGGACATGAAGCCAAGCCACTGTTTTTTGCGAGAGAGTGAAGCCAGCTTGGTCTCAAAATAAGTTCCTTTTCCGATTCCATCCAAAGCGAGTTGCATGTCCCCAGGTTCTTTCACACTGCCTACAAAAACAGGAACACCTCCGCGTGTGGCGACTTTGGCCGCATCCACCTTGGAGCGCATACCGCCTGTGCCTACAGCTGATCCCGAACCGCCGGCATATGCATATATCTCGGCTGTGATTTCAGGTATACGGTCGTATCGCTTCGCGGCAGGATCTTTACGTGGATCAGCGGTGTACAACCCATTGGTATCTGTGACGATGATCAGATGCTGTGCCTTGACCAGATTGGCAACTAACGCAGATAACAGATCGTTATCACCGAATTTCAATTCGTCTACAGATACGGTATCATTTTCGTTAAAAATCGGAATGACCCCTTGCTTCAGCAGTTCCTCTACGGTCATACCCGCATTTCCCATGCGTTTACGGCTGTGGAAGTCGGTACGGGTCAGTAAGATTTGCGCTGTAGTAACGCGGTGCGCCGCAAAAGCCTGTTGATATGCCTGCATTAGCAAAGCCTGCCCAACCGCCGCAGCCGCTTGTTTCTCATGTAGTTGTTTGGGACGCTGAGGGTACCCGATCTCCCGAAATCCGGCTGCAACGGCACCTGA
>Ga0105244_10004213_pt1 | contig 9998 bp, 4 predicted proteins | sample KBSM44metaG_FD_80423 | JGI IMG/M metagenome (GOLD analysis project Ga0105244, IMG submission 80423) | Miscanthus rhizosphere microbial communities from Kellogg Biological Station, Michigan, USA - KBS M4-4 metaG | ecosystem: Host-associated > Plants > Roots > Rhizosphere > Soil | place: Michigan...
ACAGCTGCGTTTCCACAGCGCCGTCGAGCCGGCTGACCTGCGCCAGTTGCAACGTGCCGAAGCCGCCATAGCTCGACCTGCGGCGCAGCACGAATTGCGAGCCTTGGTCGGAATTTTTGGCATTCGGGTATTTCTCTTCCAGAATGGTGTTGCCACAGTTATCGGTGACCGCCTTCTTCTGCAGCACGCCGTTCAGGCTGGTCGTGGCGCAATTGGCCGCAAAGTCATAGACCACTGCCGTCTGGTTTTTTTGCGGATCGACCGCGCCGACGGCCTTGCCGATCGAATTGAACGAGCCCGTGGTCACATTGCCAAACACATCGGTTTCGGCGATGAGATCGCCGAGCACGTCATAGCGCTTTGTCGACAAGCAGCGCAGTTCGCCTGGCTTGCCCGGCGATCCGTTGTCGAAGCTGGCGGTCTCCCGCCCCAAGCAGTCGTACACCGACTTGGTCTGATACCCCAGGGGGCTGCTCTTGGTGGTGCTGTTTTCGCCGTCTACCGTGCCGATCTTATAGGCGTAAGTGGTCTGCAGACCCGACGGCGTGACCGACGTGGTGAGCCGCCCCAGCTGGTCGTAGCTGTAGCTGGTCGTGGCGCCAGAGGGCTGGATGTCTGCCAGCGCCTTGCCCACCATCGTACTGACGGTATGCTTGCTGGTAAAGCCGAGTGCATCGGTGACGCCGGTGGTGATGGCGAATGTGGCTGCGTCATACACGTAGGCATACTGCGTGGTGCTTTGCTGTACGCCCGGCGCGTTCTTTGCGATCCATTGCAGCGTTTCGGAAACCTCGCGACCAAAGGCGTCGTATGCCATGCTGCGCGCCTTCCAGTCGTGCCAGGTGCTGCCGCCGTCATTGCTGAAGCTCACCGTAGACGATGCCACGTCCAGCTGGTTTGCTGTCAGCGTGTTGATGGTTTGGATCACCTGCCCGGTGATGCTGTCCTGCCGGGTCGACGTATTGATCAGCGTGTAGATTGCCATGCCATCGGCCGTGTAATAGCTGGCGGTTTCCACCATGTCCGTCGAGTAGGACTCACTGTCCAGCTTGAAAGAGCTCGATTGCTTGGAGGTGGTGTTGCCAAAGTCGTCGTACTGGTAGGCTCGCTTGGTCTGTGACACCCCGTTCGCTTCCGGGCTCGCGAAGAACAGCTGTTCGGTTTGCTTCGGGCTCAGGTAGTTCGGTTGCTGGCTGTGCTTGTCCGGCGTGAGGTCGTACGCCGAATTGAGCTGCAGGAAGCCCTGATGGTTGCCACTGGCGTCGAGGATGTACGTGTTCTGCTGAATCGGAACGTGGGCGAAGCTGTACAGGGTGTCGGTCAACGCGACGATATTGTTGGCCGCGTCCAGGGAGCGCACTTCGACATTGTAGTTGTACAGCGTGTTGTTACTGTCGAGCAGTCCGTCGGACGCGCTGGAGAGCGTATAACCGCCCTGGTAACCAGTAAAGGTGTTGCCGCCGCTATTAGTGCCATAGGCGTACTGGTAGTGCGCCAGCACGTCGTTACCCTGGTCCAGGTAGTACAGGTCGGAAATGGCGGGGATCGTGTAACTGGCGTTATCGGCGTCCATAAATTGCACGCTGGTGTAGGCCAGGGTCGTCGTTTTTCCGGATGGGTAGGCAATCTGGCTGATCACGTTGAAGCCGTTTTGCATCACCGTCGTGAAGCTGGTCAAATGCCCCAGCGGGTCTTGCAGGGTGCTGATGCCGGTACTGGTGAATTCGAGGGTGGTAGTGCGCCCATCCGGGCAGGTGATGATGATCTGATTGGGGTTGTAGCCGAACGTGGTCTGCTGCCCGAAGCTGTCGGTGATGGTGTCGAGCAGGTTGTCATCGGTATAGGCATAGGCGATGAAGTTGCTGTGGCGGTCGGCGCGCATCAGCAACTTGCCTGTGCTGTCGAAATAATGGCACGATCCGTCGGTGTCCGAGAACGTGAACTGGTAGCTGGCGCCGGACTCCCCGTACGGTAGCGGCTGGCCCGAAATATTGTCGACGAAGGCGATGCCGTGGTTGTTTTCGTACTTGAGGCCGGAGGCATAGCCGGTGGCGTCGGTCCAGCTGGGATCGATGATGTAACGCTTGCCGTTCACCTCGAGCGCCTCGCCCGGGGTCAGGAACGGGACGTCGAAACTCCAGTTGTCGGGCAGCCCAAGCCGGCCCGGCGTGCCCATCGAATATGACAGCTGGACCGAAAGGCCTATCCCATCCAATTTTCCGACCAGATTGACGAGCGGAATATCCAACATGAGTGAGCCCGAGTTCGGGATCACGTTTTCAAATGCGTTGGAAATGCGGTTGAACGCCTGCGAACCTACAAAAGAGTTGCTCATGGTATTGCTCCAGTATGGTGAGTGAGGGGCGCTAGCCGGCTGACTGCCTCAGCCGCTGAATCCGTGCGGGCTGGAATACTTCCAGAGCGGGTTCCAATAGCTTTCGATCAATTCGTTGACCGCGTCCGCGCCCTCGACGAGGTAGTTAAATTCCGAGAGCGAGCCCGGGTAGAGGTTGTCTGATCCGATCACATACGCCTGGTCGTCGATGATCATGAGCTTCGAATGGTTGCCCGGCGCAGAGGCGACCTTCTTGAAGGCCGAGCCGCTGGCCTTGATCAGGGACATGGCGGCGCTGCCGATTACGCCTTGCCGCGGCGGCTTCTGTGAGAGCGGCGGCTGCTTCAGGGTGGCCGTGTAGCCCTCGGGCGACAGGCCCGGCCACTTGTAGGTGCTGCCTTCGCCGGTGCTCGACACCGGCACCTGGTCGGTAAAGTAGAACGGCGCCACGCAGATGCGTGTGAGCGCATCGGCGCGCTTGCCATCGCTGTCGGCGAGCGGCGCGTCGGTGGCCGCCTCATGCGTCATGTAGTACTTGATGAGGTCAAAGGTGCGCACCGCGCCGGAACCGAAGGAATACTGGTCTCCCTCGGCGCCTGCGCCGGCGTCCAGCGGCGATACCACCACTTCCACCGTGAGCTTGGGATTGGCCAGCAAGGCTTCCATGACCCATTGGCAGACCATATGGTCGGACCAGTTCTTTTTCCAGGCGCTGACCAGGTCCATCTGCGACATGCGGATTTTTTCCTTCGCCTGCTTGATCAGGGTCTCTTTCATCACTTCCGAGCCCTTCTGGTAGTCACTCTGCTTCGGACCGGTCCAGTATTTACCGACCGATAGCATGCGGGTGGCGAGTTTATATTCGTCGAAGCGGTCGTAGCGGGTGTACACCACGCGCAGGGGGAAGACCTCGATGGCCAGGTCGCTTAGCGTTTGCAGGTCGCCCGAACGCGTGTCGCTCTGGCTGGCGGGCGGGGAGGCAACCGGCTCCTGTGCAGCCGGCTGCACACCCGAGCGGTGCAGCGCGATCAGTGCTGCCTGACGCTGCTGGAGGTAGGCGCTGGCGCCGGCCGTCGCCAGCGGATCGGCCGGCGTGCTGCGGTCCTGGTCGGCGTTTTTCCAGCTCAGGCTCGCAGTATCGAGGCATTCCTTGGTCAGCAGGTCGGTGCCGCAATCCCACATCTGGTTCAGGAACAGCTGCGAACCCAGAGCCGCCGCGCCGTGCACCACGCAAGACAAGTCGTGTACCGGCGGGTAGCTGCGGAACAGGTCCATGTTCAGGTTATGGCCCCCCACCAGCGCTTCGCAGCCATCGACCGCGATGATCTTGGAGTGGTTCCAGGTCATTTTGGTGTCGTCGCTGGAGATGATGCTGTCGCTGAACAGTTTTTGCGTCAGCGCCGACAGCACGCCTTCCTGCAGGCGGTAGAAGCGGCCCATCCAGAACTCCGGCATGCGCTCCCAGTAGGCGCCGCGCATACGCACCAGGCGTATCAGGGCGGCCTTGAAGTCGGTGAAGTTGGCCGGCTCCATGAAGGGCGATACAGGGGTTTGTCCGAACAGGAAGCGAAACTGGGTAGGTGCGTTGCGCTCCATCTTGGTGCTAAGGGCGGTGTCGATCGCGCCCAGGATCGCCCGCACCCAGGCCGGGTCTGGGCTATTGAGCGAGGACAGGTCGCAGCGGTAGCGGGCCTTTTGTATGACCTCGACCACCGCCCGTTCAAAGTCGGCTTGCCGCTGCAAGGCTTGCGGCATGATCTCTTTACCGAACGGCATGCCCCACACGTGGGGGGTGTCGAGGATTCTCAGGTAGTTTGTCTCGCCAATCTGGCTGAAGAATTGGCCGAGGTTTTGCTTAACGTTGTCGATCTGGCTCATGGTTAGGGCTCCGTTGAGAGGTCTACAGGAACTTCCAGGCCACGCGGCCGGTCGCGCTGCGTTCGTTGGTGACGGGGTAGGCCAGTCGGTATGGCGGATCGCCAACCACATCGTCCATGTAATAGCTGTTGAAAGGGTTGCGGCCGGAGATCGACGACACCCTGCGCACGTAGGGGCGGTAGGGCAAGCTGCTGGTGCGGGTGGCGCCACCCCCCATCGCGTCGAACACGGCCGGGTCGGTGTGGAGGCGACGACGCAGCACCGGCACGGTTTCTTTGACCGCCGAATGGTCGCGGAAGGTATCGCCCCATAGCGTCAGGTAGGCGCGCGCCAGTTTGTACACCAGCATCGGGACCGGCGCCACCGCGCCGCTCACGTCGTCGGGGTTGTAACCACTGTTGGCGGTGCTGTTGCCGGCGACGGTGCTGTGGCGGCCGCGGCAGGCGAACAGCTCGTATCCCTGCGCTTGCAGCGCTGCGCCTGCCTGCAGCGGGTCGGCCTGCTGGTAGTTGTCGGCAAGGGTATCCCAAGTGGGGCCCAACTTGACCGCCTCCTTGCCGTCCGCCTGGCCCAGCATCGTCAAATTGGGCCGCGGGACCACCGCCATGAACGGTTTGTCGCCGGGCTGGATCCCCATGTCCCAGCTGTACACGCCGACGTAGTTGCGCACATTCGGCGCCAGCTGGGTCAGGATGCCGTACCAGTCGCCCGTGCCCGGCACAGGGTCAATGGCGAAAATATTGACGGTGATCTCCCGCGAACCGTATGCGTAAATGAACCAGGCTGCCATGATGGCTTCCACCGCGCCGCGGCTATGCCCGATCAGGTTGATGTTGCTGGCGCCGCTGGCGACAGCAAGGTTGGCGGTGTGCAGCGCCAGTGCGGTGGCCGCCCAGCCGGTGCCGGTGGACGGTGCCGAGCGCTGGTCGCCTCCCGAGTACTTCTTGGTGTAGTCGCGCAGTGTCTGCGGCACGTCCAGTGGGCCATTGAGCATCAGCGGCTCGCTGCTGTCGCGCGGTTCGGCCCAGTCGTTCTCGCCGACGCCGCGTACGGTGATGCTGGGTTCTTTCGCCTCCAGTGCGCCCGACAGTTCCAGGTGGATGCGTACCGGGATGTAGCCCGTTTGTGCGCAATAGATGCGATGGTCGCTCTTGTCGCGTGAGCGTTCGCCTTCATCGCGGGTGCAGGCCGTGCCGGCAAGACAGATCGTGAAACTTGTATTTCGCATGTTTGACTCCGTTGGGAAGTTCGGTGGGCAGGCCAGGCGACTCTACAGCCGGTGCTCGAGGCGGATAAGTATCGATACGTAACAGGGCTCGGTTCAGGACGTGAGGTAATCCTCGATGGCCGTACACAGCGCGCGTGCCAGGTCTTCTTGCATGGCAATGTTGGGTGGCCCCTCTCGGTCCAGTTGCTCCGACCAGACAATCGCGCCGGACAGGGTATTGGTCAGGCGTACCGCGACGCGCGCCACTTGTTCCTCGATGCGCACGCTGCCTTCGAGCCGGTAGGCCGCGGCATTGGCCGCGGCCTCGGCCAATGGGAGCAGCACGTGGTCACCAAAGGTGAGGAATAGGCGATGACTGAGCTCGTCGCTCAGGCCGTGCGCGAAATGGGTCCCGGCCTCGGCCGCACTTGCGTTGCGCAAGGCATGGACCGCGAGCATGTAGCCAGAGCGCTCGTCGTGCGGCGCGTCGCCCCGCTGGCGGATCACTGGCATGTAGCTACGGAAAGGGATCGAAATCACGATGCCATCGTTGCGTCCCGGGCCAGCGTAATAGGCACGCAGCTTTTCGCGCAAACGGCCGACCTGGACCCTCACGATGGGATCGTCGCCAGTGCTGTAGGAGGCGGTATCGCGGTCAAAGACCTCGATGCCGATGCCATACTCGGTGGTATCGCGATCGGTCCCCGTCAGCCACCGCTCCACTAAAAAGCGCAGCAGCCGGCTTAGTCGCGGCGCTCTGCGGAACTGCTCATGATCGAGTATCCAATTAAGGTGGGCCTGGACGTCCGCAGCATTGAAGGGCTGCGGTGCGTCCGCCGGACAGGGCAGGGGGAAATGCGGCATGACCGATGCCAGGTGCAAGGTAGTGTTGATGATGCGCTCCCATGAGGTCGGTTGAACTGCACCTCACTCTAGTGCGCAGCCTGCATGAGAGTTCTTCCCTTTTTCTGCCGGAGCTCCAAGTGATTGATTTACATAGAGAAGACAACATCGGCTGGCAATCGGGTCAACCCCTTGGCGGCTGACCCAGCCGCGCAGCAGGCACTTGGGTCCGGCCATTGCGCCCATGTCGATGACCATAAAAAAAGCCTGGCGTCGGGACGCCAGGCCGGTAGATGTGCGGCCGTCAGGTGCGGCGCTCGCCGTCTTAGCCTTCGGGCTGGTTTTCCACTTCCGGATCGAAAGCCCCGCGCTTCTCTGGCGCCAGATGGTCATACACCTTGAGCTTGATGAAGATCGAACCTGCAACCGACACCTCATTGCAGACGGTAAGCATCTTGCCGCTTCGGCTGATGGTCACGTCGCCAAGTTGCTTCACGTCACCCTTCATCTCGGGCTGTTCAAACCGGTAGTCGCATATTTTGTCTTTGGGTTGCGTCAGCTGAAAGTTGATGAGCGTGTCGCGCGCGCTGCATTTGATCAGCTCGACGCACTGCGGCAGGATTCTGCCGGTGCCATCTTCCGTCGCCGTGACGACGATGTTCTTGAACGATGCCAAAGGGATATACGGTTGCTGGTTATTGGAACTCATTGTGATCCTTTCGGGGTGAAGTTAAGTGCCAGGGTTTTGGCGTAACGGACTTGCTGGTGCTGCATCTTGCCCAGTTGTGCTTCGGCAATGCTGGCCGCCGCGTCGTCGCCCGCACAGCGCGCGGCGCGTGCCCACTTGGCCAACAGCTGGACGTCTGGCTCGGCCCCGGTGCCGGGTTTCAGCAGGGCCGTCGCCTGCTGGCAGGAGCTTCGAGCGCCGGCGGCATCAGAACCGCTGCGTTGGAATTCGGCTTGTAGTAGCAAGCTGCCGGCCAGCGACTCGCGCACCAGCGCATCGGCTGGTGCGGCTAGACGCAGCCGCTCGAGCGTGCCCCTGGCTGCTGCCAGCTGGCGCTCGGCCGCAGTGCGCTGCTGCAGCGACCAAAGAACGCGGGCCTGCTCTTCGGCTGCCAAGGCGGCCAGGCGTTGAAGGTTCCACTTTTTGGGTTCCAGTCTGGCAAGTTCCGCCAGTCTCGCTTCGAGTGCTTGCAGGGCGGCGATGCGGTCGCTGGCCGGCGCCTGGCTGATCTTGAGCTGTTCGAGTTGCACGGTAAAGAGTGCGGACTGCCAGGTACGGTTGCTGCGGTCCTGTCGTGTAACGGTCTGGAGCAGCGCTTCGGCGGCGGCGTAGCTGGCGCGCGCGCCCTCTGTTTCGCCGCGCTCCGTCTGCAGTGTGGCCTGGTGCCAAAGTGCGAAGGCATAGCGCTGCGTCCAGCGCGCATTATCTGGCACGTCCTGGTGCAAGGCCAGGGTGAGTTCGGCTTCGCGCTGGTACAGGGCCATGGCCTCTTCCAGCTGGCCGAGTTTGACGCAGGCGTTGGCCAGCCATGACAGGCTGTTAGCCAAATCCAGCCGCAACTCCTGGCGCTGCGGGTTGCGCGCCAGAGCGCGGTTCTTCAAGGCAATGGAGAGGGCAAATTCCTCGGCCGCATGGTGGGTTGCGCCGCGTTTGAGCGCGACCGTACCGAGGTTACTGTGGGCGTAGGATTGCTCGATCCAGCCGTCCGGGTCGTGCGGGTCGGCTCGTGCCAGGCGGTCGCTGAACTGCAAGTATTCGCTGAAATAGCGTTCGGCCTTAGGCCAGTCGCGTTGGTCGAGCGCGATCTGGCCCAGCCAGAATGCGTTGGCGCCCAGCGACTTGAGCAGCGCTTTGTCTGCCGGGGGCTGCTCGTCCCGGCGCGCATACAGGATCGCGCGCGCCGCCAGCAAGGCCCGGGTCGCGCCTGCCGGATCGCCCCGCGCCACCTTGATCTCGGCGATCACTTGCAATGCTTTGGCGCGCTGGACCAGGGCCGCGCCCTCATCCTTGGGGCGTGCCGTGGCTAAGTACGACAGCGCGCGGCTGCTGACGCTGTCGAGCAGGTCCAGTCGGCCTATCGGGCGCAGTTTGTCGCTGAACTCGCCTAGCATGTATCCTATCAGCCCTTCGGCTTCGACGCGGTGACGTTCCGATTCCTTCTCGGACGCGCGGGCCATCAGGGCCAGTACGCTGACCAGAACGGCCAGTACCGCAACCATGCCCAGCAATATTGCGCGCCGGCGCTCGTCGCGTTGGGCGTGCCGCAGTGAGGCGTTGATGTACTCCCGGTCCTGTACGCTCAGTTCGAAGCTGGGGGCGTGCAGCAAGTCGCGCGCCTGGTTGACCTGCGTGCCGCGCGGCAGCAGAAAGTCGCGGCTGCGCCCAGCCGACTGCCAGCGCGTTGCGGCAAGGCTGATGCGCGTGCGCAGCTGCAGCGCATGGCGGTGATTGTCTATCCAGTCGACGGCGCGTGTCCAGCGCCGCAACAGGGCGTCGTGCGTGATGCCGAAGCTGGGGATGCCGCCGGTCAGTTCGCTGACAAACAGGCGGGCATCGACCATGGCTTGGACGAGGGCCAGGCTGGCGGCATCGGTCACTGAGCTCCAGGGCAGGCGGCGCGAGGTGACAGGCAAGTCGTCGTCCGCGATGCATACCAGTTGCGCCAGTATGGCGGGCAGGGCGGCAAGCTGGCGCTCGTCGAGTGCTTGCGTGACTTGTTCGGCGCGCGCCCCGATCGCGCCTTCGATTCCGCCCAGCGCGCGAAAGATATCGAAACGCAATTCGCCATCCGGACTACGCTGCTCGTACAGTTGCTCCAGGCAGTACTGCAGCAGCGGCAGCATGTCCTTGCGCGACTGCGCTTCGGCACACAGCGCTTCATCAAGGCTCAGGCCGCTGTCCGGATCGGTGCCAAAGCGCAGGTTGGCGGCCAGCGCCGGTTGACGGATGATCTGTGCAATTTCGGCCAGGTCCGGCGGGTCGAGGTCGACATGACCGCCACGCTGCTTCAGCGCCTTGAGCGGTGGGTAGTGTGCCAACTCCGGGTAGAAATCATTACGGCAGGCCAGGAACACGTCGACGCACCCTGACTGTGCCAATTTCTCGACGAACGCCAGGAAGGCTGCGCGTTCTGCCTCGCTCTCTTGCGGAAGGCGAAAGATCGCTTCGAGGCTATCGATGAAGAGCACCAGCCTGTCACCTGCCAGGCCCTGCTGCAGCTGCGCCAGTACAGCACTTTGCTCGCAGCGTAGGCGCAGTGCCAGGCTAGCCCCGCTATCGCGTTCGAATAGCAGACGCTGGTCGGCTTCCGCGTCCAGCAGCACGCTGGCCAGCGCAAGGAGCAGGTCTGCGCCGCCCAGGTCTGCCAGGTCGAGGGATAAATTGCATTGGCGTCCGAGTTGGGGGAGTACCCCGGCACGCATCAGGGACGTCTTGCCCGAGCCCGAAGCGCCCAGAACGAGGAGCATGGCGCAACCCTTGCCGGCCTGCTCTTGAAAGCGCTCTTGCATGTGCTTGATCGCACTCGTGCGGCCGAAAAAGATGGCCGCGTGCTGTTCATCAAACGCTTGCAGGCCGCGAAAAGGTGAAGTGTGTAGCCACTGCCCGGCCACACCCTCGTATTCGCGCACCACTGGCGCCACCGTCCGGTAGCCGCGTTTATGGATGGTCTCGATATAGCGCGGTGCGGCGCTCGAATCGCGCAAGGCTTTGCGTAGCTGGGTGATGGC
>Ga0105244_10004216_pt1 | contig 9994 bp, 12 predicted proteins | sample KBSM44metaG_FD_80423 | JGI IMG/M metagenome (GOLD analysis project Ga0105244, IMG submission 80423) | Miscanthus rhizosphere microbial communities from Kellogg Biological Station, Michigan, USA - KBS M4-4 metaG | ecosystem: Host-associated > Plants > Roots > Rhizosphere > Soil | place: Michigan...
ACTCTCACTATTACGCCGCTTATATCTTAGACCCTGACGGTAATAACATCGAAGTCGTCTGTCAGAAAGGATGAGTAAGATGGCCGGACGACACTTTGCGAAATTGAACCCCATCTGAATTACGGCCTGCTAGTTTCGCCTGTCTGCTACCCGCGAAGTGAAATATCGTGTGGTGAGTTATTGCTTTGTTACGGCAGCAAAATTTACTGCCGCATCAAACGTGGTGATTCAGCGGGCTTTCTGCACCATCAGCGTCGTACCTTAGACTTGCAACGTCTTTCAAAGGAGAGCGGCCAAAGAAACGGGCGTACTCGCGATTAAACTGAGGCACGCTGCGATAACCCACCTCCATGGCAACAGACGTAACGCTCTGCTGGCGCGCCAGTAATTTGGTTCTGGCATGGAGAAGACGGACGCGCTTCTGATACTGGACCGGACTCATGTTTGTCACGGACTTAAAATGACGATGAAAAGCCGATACGCTCATGGCTTCCTGTGCGGCCAGTGATTCAACCACAAATTCATCAGCAAAATTATGTCTAATCCAGCGAATCGCATTACCTATACGCGCCAGCATGGTTCCCGGTGAAGCAATATCCCTCAGCATCCAGCCATGTGGGCCTTTCAGAACATGATAAAGGATTTCACGTTCATACACCGGTGCGAGAGCAGGGATATCTTCAGGGCTTTGCATCAGGCGAAGCATTCTTACCCAGGCATCCAGCAGTTCGGGCGTGACGGCAGCAACGGAAAAAGCACCCGACTGTGGATCAGCCTTCACGGGAGGTAAATCAGCCAGCAGCGTCGCAATCCGCTCCGGTGTCAGGGTCAGACTGACCGCGAGATAAGGAGCACCGGTAGCCTCGGGGTGGATTTCGCCTACGGCTGGCAGATCTACTGACATGACAAAGTAAGAAGCAGGATTGTAGTTGAATACCCGGTCACCGACCGTCATGGATTTACTTCCCCGCAGTATGAGATTGACCATCGGCTCATAGACCGCAGCCAGTGCATGCGCGGGAACCTCACCCTGCACCATTGCCACCCGGGGGATACCGGTTTCGGTTCGCCAATTTTGGGCATGCGCGGCCAGAAGACGCAGCTCGTCAAGCAGGGGTTCCAGTGTCAAAGTCCGCCTCCTCAGAATGATGATTAAAGCGAGCATAAAGCAGAAAAAGGCAAGAATCGAGTAGGAACGCAGAGGCTGAGCTGTCCGTGAAGTTTTATCCTTTTCCTATCGCAGACAGGAAGGATGAAACGATGAAAATTGTACTGATTACCGGCGGCAGTGGCGGGATCGGCGCCAGCGTGGCGCAGCAGTGCGCAGCTAAAGGGATGGGGGTGATTGTGACTTATAACAGTCATCCTGAATCTGCCCTGAGGGTTGTGAAGGAGATTGAAGCGTCAGGCGGCCGTGCCGGTGCACTGCATCTGGATGTGGCTCGCACCGAAACATTCGGCACTTTCCGCGATGCCTTACTGGACATAGTCGGTGTCACCTGGGAACGTGAGCAGATTGACGTGCTGGTTAACAACGCCGGCTTTGGGCTCTTCAATCCGATTGAAACTGTGACGGAGAGGGAGTTCGACAATCTTTTTGCCGTACACCTGAAGGGCCCTTTTTTCCTGACCCAAAAGCTGCTGCCTCTGATTTGCGCTGGAGGACACATCATCAACGTTACGAGCGCCACCACTCGCGTGGCTACGGCTGGTGTTGCGCCCTACGCTGCCTTTAAAGGCGGCCTTGAAGTACTGACCCGCTATATGGCCAAAGAGTTCGGACCACGGCGCATCAGGGCAAACGCAGTTTCTCCGGGGGCAATCCGGACGTCGCTTGGCGGAGGACTGAATGATGAGTTTGAGGCGCTACTTGCCTCACAGACCGCGCTGGAACGCGTGGGTGAGCCGGATGATGTCGGCCGGGTTATCGCAGGCCTGGTCTCTGATGACAGCGTCTGGATTAACGCTCAATCCATCGAGGTGGCCGGCGGCTACCAAATCTGAATCCTTTCGGAGGTTTTATGCTCGACCATCTGTTTTTAACGGTAAGCGATACAGACCGTTCTGTCCGTTTCTATACGGAAGCGCTTGCCCCTCTCGGCATCACGGTTCGTCATGATTATGACGGGAAGGAAGGGCCACCGGGGCACCCGGATTTAAAGGGTTTCGGCGCTCAGGGTCGGATCTTTTTCTGGCTACGCGAAGGAACTGTTGCGCCGGCTGCTGTACATGTCGGGTTTGTCGCACGAAATCAGACAATGGTGAATGAAGCCTATGCTTCAGCCATACGTGCCGGCGCGTCTGACAATGGCGCACCCGGTGCCCGGCTTCACTACGATCCCCGTTACTACGCCGCCAGCGTGCTCGACCCCGATGGCTACAGCCTGGAATTTGTTTATAAAGAATGGCAGCACCCTTAACCATGAAAACATTACTGATTTATGGCGCTACCGGTTATACGGGACGCATGACCGCCGCACAGGCCAAAAGTGCCGGTCTGAATATTATTATTGCTGGCAGAAACAGGCAGCGGCTGGCCGAACTTGCCGGTGAACTTGACGTCAGTATGCGGGTATTCTCCCTGGAGAATGCTGCTGAAACTGCGCTGCAGCTGGTAGGCGTTGGCGTTGTGCTGAACTGCGCCGGGCCGTTTGCCGCTACAGCAGAATCGCTGATGAAAGTTTGTATAGACCAGGGTATTCATTACCTTGATATTACAGCGGAAATCAACGTTTACCGCCTGGCTGAGTCGCTGGGAGAAAGAGCGGCGCGGGCCGGGAGTATGCTACTGCCGGGCGTGGGCTGGGACGTGGTGCCAACCGACTGCCTGGCCGTTCGCCTTGCGCGGCATGTACCGGAACCACGACGGTTGCGTATAGCATTACAGGTGGCCGGAACGATGTCCCGGGGATCTGCCGTCAGCGCAGGCGAAATAATCGCAGCCGGCCTGCTGGAACGTGTTAGCGGTATTCTGAAAACGAAAGAGGATGCGCAGCCCGGCTGGTTTGATTTTGGTGAAGGCCCTGTGGCCTGTGCGCCGCTTTCTTTTGGCGATCTGGTAACGGCATGGCATTCAACCGGTATTCCGGATATTGAGATGTTTGTGCATGTAAAAGGGGATGCCTTTCCGCAGGGTGATTTGTCCCTGCTTCCTGAAGGGCCCGGACAGGATGAACGCGATGCAAATCGTGCCCGTGCTGTTGCCGAGGTCACCGGGGCTGACGGCAGGGTCCACCGGGCTATGATCGGGACGGTTAACGGATATTCCTATACGCCCCTGGCGGCCACAGAGGCTGCGAGGCGTGTCCTGAACGGTGACAGTTCCCCCGGTTTTCAGACGCCGGCGAACGTTTTTGGTAGTGAGTTTGCGCTGAGTATTCCGGGTACGTGGCTCCAGCTCTCCTGACGCTGTTAAAAAGCTGCACCGGTTAGCAATGCGCTGTCCGGTGCTCCAAATTATGTCACTGCTTTTTTTTGATACCCACTCGGGGCGTTCCGTCCTTGTGGCGCTGTACGCTATGGTCAAGAAACGGCTCAACCTCTTCACTACCCTGAGCCTTATTACTAAGAACAATGAGTTCAGAATGTATAAACAACTCAACATTCTCAGCCAATTCCCCGTGATCCAGGTTGTGGGCATAGCCGCTGAAACTCTATGCAATATCTCCACTGGCGGCAGAAAGATCTGTACCGTATCAAATCGTGGCAGCAGGAGCCGTTACCGAAGAAGGGAGAACGACCATGTTGCCAAAATATTCCTTCTTCAATAACAACGGTCAGATCTGAGATGCGCCGCCATCGGCAAAAATTTCCGCGCCATTAATATAACTGGCATCATTACTGGCAAGGAAAACAACAGCTTTTGCTATCTCGTTAGTCTGGCCGATGCGGCCTATCGGACTGCGGTCACTCAAAGACTGGAGGATGGTGTCAACGGGTTCGGGAAGGAAATCGCGCAAGGATTGAGTATCCACCGGTCCGGGGCTAAGAATATTAATGCGAACGCCAGCACCTTTTATGTCCAGAATCCAGCTGCGCACCATTGCACGTAAAGCAGCCTTGGTACCACCATAAACACTGAGGCCCTGACCGGGACTAATGGAGGCCGTTGAGCCTGTAATAACAATGCTGCTGCCTGATTTCATCAGTGGTAATGCTTTCTGAACGGTAAACGTGATGCCCCTGACGTTCGTTGTGAACTGACGATCAAACTTCTCAGGGGTGATCTGCCCGAGGGGTTCAAATTCGCCCATGCCGGCATTTGCTATCAGGATGTCGATGCGACCGAATCGGGACAATATTTGCCTATAAAAATCATCCAGTTCGGAGAGGCTGGATACATCGACCTGAAACTGACTCGCATCCGGGCCAAGAGTAATGAGCGCAGATTTAAGTTTAATCTTGTCCCGCCCGGTAATGATCACAGTTGCACCCAGTGCTGCTAATTCCTGAGCGATTTTGAGACCAATGCCAGATGATGCGCCGGTCACAACCGCAATTTTATTCTGAAAAGAGTGAGTCATTGTATATTCTCCTGATTACTGAGGGTTAAATATATAGTGATCACTACATGCAAAAGTCATATTATACAAGAAAAATTTATCCTGCATTAATAAATACGTTTTAAATCAATTAAATGATGAATACTGTCAAAAAATTCTCTTTAGTGGTTAATACATAGATTGATTCATACGATAAGGCAAGCCTGGAAGACAGGTTGCGTTAAACTGCATTTTATCGCGATGCAGGAGTAACAACTGTGCCGGCACCCCCTCCTGAACACGACTATGACGCTGTCAGTATTGCTGATCTGACTCAGGCGCTGAACATTGAGCCGCCCTATAACCATCTTCCTGACGGTTTCACAACAATCATGTGGGTCCATACGAGACCACGGTTAAATTTGATGTAAAACAGTCCAAATCTGGTCAATCTCCAACATTTCAGCTCCGCACCAGAACTATGCTGAAAGCGCAATTTGAAGTTAAAGCGAAAGAGGCAGAGATGAGTCCTGGGAGCCCGTTGAAAACGCCTGGACGGAGGGCGTTAGGGCAGTAAGGGATTGAAGTTAAGTAGTAGAATGGTACTGGTTCATCGTTAATGTGATGTGTTTATTGAACAACATAACAGCTTATTTTATCGTCCGCTTTGTGCCAAAAGCGGACGTTGTAAACGACTGCTATGTTGAATATCTGAAGCCGCCATCGATGATGATCTTATGGTAAATCGAGTGTTGTCATGTGCTTGGTGGGTTGTTTATCAAAAATGACTAAGAGAGTCTCTTTGGTAATAACAATCAGGGTGGCGACTGTGAAGGTAACGAAGATTGACCACATACACGTATACGTCGAGAACATTGAACCGGCAGAACGCTGGTACCAAGAGGTTCTTGGCTTTTCCCGCGACGACTCGCTGTACTTCTGGTTTGAGCAGGGAGGGCCGCTAGTTATCAGAAATAACGGCGCATCACTTTCCCTGTTTCTCAGGAAAAATCAGCATCCCGGTCATACGGTGGCTTTCGCGGTAGAAGCGGCTGCGTTTTTCAGTCTTGTGCCTGCTCTCAACGCTAAAAGCATCCCGTTTACCGTATGCGATCACGATGTATCTATGTCCGTGTACTTTAAAGATCTTAGCGATAATAAGATTGAGCTGACCAGCTATGAATATCTTCAGGCAAAGCTGCTATTGGAGAACGTTGTATAGCTTTCTCCCTTAACTGAAGTCGGAGCGCAACAGGGGTGTTATGGTAAGTCAGGTTAAGAAAGGGAGATGTTTATGGTATTGCAGCACATGAGGATAGCCAGACCTGTCAGCGCACTCAGCAAAAGCTGTGAATTGTACTGTAACGGGCTTGGGTTAGAAAAAATCGGCGGTTTTACTGACCACGATGGATTCAGCGGATATATGTTAGGACTGAACGGCTTATCCTGGCACCTTGAGTTTACCCAGTACCATGATCATCCGGTGATACCTTCGCCCTCAAATGAAGATCTTCTGGTTCTGTACATTCCTGAAAAAGATAGCTGGCGAATGACCTGTGAAAATATGGATGCTGCTGGCTTTACCAGGGTTAAATCATTCAATCCTTACTGGGACCGCAATGGCGTTACCTTCGAGGACATAGATGGATACAGGGTTGTTATTCAAAACATGCACTGGGGAGAGTGCTGAGATTATTTTTCGGCCGAGTTGTTATGTTTAATGTGGCAGAACTACCCTGTCGTAATAACTTTGACGTCCGCTTTTCACTCATAGCGGACCTTGAGCCACAGCTTATCCGCTTCGTGTCTAAAGCGGACGTCATTTAACGCATGTTCAAATCAAATCCTCAGTTGTAGTGTGCTGACTGAAAAGCTCCTGCTTGCGTAAAATCCACTCATAGCTCAAAATGAATGATCGTTCATTCACTGGTGTTTTATTGTCTCATATGGCAGTGCGGTTTCTAATGCCAGAAGCCTAACTGCAACATAATGCTTTGAAAAAACCGAAATTAATGCAGGTAACCTATGGCTAAGACCACTCTTCGACTTTCTTTTCCTCAGTGGCAAGGTGGAAATAATCCCCCCTATCACCTTGGATCCCGACTTCTTTCTTTCCTCGCGCCTGAAGCAAATGGCCCTGAAGAACAAGTCCCCGTTGCTCCGCCCGGCAACCAGACCTTGACCGAAGTAGATGGTATTACTGGCAAACCTCAGATTATCAGCCAGCTGAACGCTGCAGCTGCCCTTATCGAAAAGCACGATCCCGACGCCCTGGTTGTCTTGGGTGGTGACTGCCTGGTATCACTTGCGCCTTTTGCGCATCTGCTAAAGAAATACGGTGACACGCTTGGCGTGCTCTGGATCGACTCCCATCCTGACGTTCAGACACCCGAACAGTTTCAGCATGCACATGCCCACGTGCTGGGCGCGCTCATCGGCACCGGGGACAAGGATTTAGTGGATCACGTCCCGCGCAAGCTTTCTCCGTCGAAAATCATGATCGCCGGTATCCACGATCCTCTCCCTTATGAGTGCGACTACCTCTCGAGCCATAAAATTGCGACCTCAGGCCCTGAACAGGTCAAAAAGGGTGGCAAAGAAATATTGGACTGGATTGCCCGGGAGAAAATTGAGTATCTGGCCATCCATTTTGATCTGGATGTCCTGGACCCTGCACTTTTCAGGTCGGTTCTTTTTGCACGGCCTGGTCGGGGAGAGCATGAATTCGGTGACGTGGCTGAAGGGAAACTCACCATTGAAGACGTACTCAGGCTGATCAATCAGGCCACTTCAAAGGCTGAACCCGTAGGTCTTACTCTCGCTGAACATATGCCCTGGGATATGGTAAACCTCAGAAATATGCTAAGCGAATTACCTCTGCTGAAATAATCTGAGCTGAAGGGGCCGGCTTTAAAGTGCCGGTATTAATTCACTGACTAAGGCCGCTATGTTAAAAAACACCGAAACCTACCATAAGCTGATTACCGCAGCCGCTGCCTGCTTTGCTGAAAAAGGCTTCAGTGCAACCAGCGTGCGTGAAATTTCCACCCGCGCCGGTATCAGTCAGGGTGCCATGTACACCTATTTTAAAAGCAAGGATGAGCTCATCCGCGCCATTGTTCTGGAAGAGCAGAATTCCGCCCTAATTGCTCATGATGAGCCTTACGCCGGTTCGCATTTTGATCGGCTGTGCAGACAAGTTACTTCCTGCATCAGCGATGTGGGTTATCCGGTCACCCATCATCTCTGGGTTGAAATCATGGCCGAGTCAGCCCGGAATCCAGATCTGCAAAAGACATTTATTTCCAGTGACAAAATTATGCGGCAGAGCATCGCAGGGATTATTGAAAAAGGCATAGCCGCAGGCGAATTTCGTCGTGATCTCAATCCAGAAGAAATCACCATCATATTGTTTGCGTTTATTGATGGACTGATTGCCCGCAAGGCGATTAACCCCGATTTCTCATTCAGCCGGGATGTGCCTGCTTTCCCGGACCTGATGGCAAAAATACTCTGTTAATTATCCTGACACTGCGGCGTGGGTAGTGAATCGCTGAACAATTTAGCTGTGGCCACTTAAGCTGGAATATCCTGGCCCCTATTTTTTGTCGTTTACCGAGGATTTTTCATGCGTAAATGGTTATGCGGGTTGCTGATTTGCCTCTTTATAACAATGGCTGCCTCGCCCTCTGTAGAAGCGGGATTCTTATACGGCTAACTCGGGCATTCAGCTCAAACAAGGATTTGAACCTGACATAAATCAGGTTCTATCCAAAAGGCGATCTGGAGTGAGCCCAGACCGACACCACTCTATAAAACAGTGAGTACTGACGTAATTCACTAATAAACCATCAGGCAGTGGTATTGATATTGCGTCCAATTGCAGGATTTGCAGGCAACTGAGGAATTGAGTCCAGAATGCCCGATGCCATCGATTGCTGATTATCCAACGTCTTTTTTAGTACTAACGTGCTTATTTTGTTAGCGAGTTCCATGTTATCAAGGCCAGTAGCCAGTGATGTAATTTGTGATACATCCATCTTGCTCTCCTGATTAATACTAATGTTGACGACTCAAACAGCTTTTAAAAGCCTGAAACGGTTATCGGCATAGCGGAGCAAGACTTTATAGCTTTGGGGAAACGTTAACTCGCGAGGCGATTCCGAAGAATCGCCCCTTAGGTCACTCACAGAATCATGAATGTCTGTGCTGCCGTAACGCATAGGCCAGCACCACAACAAAGCATACCAGCGGCAAACTATAAGCCACGGCAGTACTCACGTTGTCAGAAATCAGACCCATGAAGTAAGGCATAATCGCGCCGCCAACAATCGCCATGATCATAAACGAGCTGGCTTGCTTAGTCGCCTGGCCGAGGTTTTTAACGCCCATGGCAAAGATGGTTGGGAACATGGTGGACATAAAGAAGAAGATAGCGATCAGCGCAACCACCGAGACATCGCCAGCGCCCAGCATCACCACGGCGCACAGCACGATATTGATGAGCGCGTAAGCCGCAAGCATCGCGGCCGGTTTCACCCTGCCCAACAGCCAGGTTGAGAAGAAACGCCCCAACATAAAGCAGATCATCGCGACCGAAAGCATATAAGCCGCGCTTTGGTTGGTCACACCTTGCCAGTGCTCAGTGGCGTAGTTAATAAAGAAGGCGCCCACCCCAACCTGGGCGGCAACATAGAAGAACTGCGCAACCACGCCGCCGACAAAATGTTTTTGCTGCCATAACGTGGCGCCAGGCTGCAATGCATGTTCACTGGCGGCCTCGCGAATATCCGGCAACGCGGTGCGTTTAAATAACAGCGCAATGGCGATGACCACAAAGGCAATGATCACATACGTCATTTTGACGCTATCCTGCGCCGCATCCTGGCTGGCTTGAGTAAAGAACAGCGAACCGCCAATCATCGGCCCAACAAACTGTCCCAGACCGTTAAACGATTGCGCCAGATTGAGACGACGCTCCGCGCCATTCGGATCGCCCAGCACGGTAGCATACGGGTTAGCGGCGGTTTCCAGGCAACCAAGCCCGCAAGCCAGCACGAACAGCGCGAACAGAAATACCGAGAAGTTATTGACCATCGCTGCTGGCACAAACAACAGTGCGCCGATGGCGTACAACGCTAATCCCGCCAATATTCCGGCCTTATAGCCATGACGCCGCATAAAATAGCCGGCCGGTAGCGCGACAATAAAATAGGCACCGAAATAGGCCGCCTGCAATAATCCCGATTGAGCTTTGGTGACGTTTAACGTTTCCTGGAAGTGTTTATTCAATACATCCAGCAGGCCGTATGACACGCCCCACATGAAAAACAGGGTGGTAATCAGCATGAACGCCCAGCGCAGGCTAATAGTCCCCCCGACGCCCATAGTTTCAGGCGTCTCGACGCGTTGTGTAGACATGGTTATATCCTCGTAGGGTACAGTCGGTAAGTGTTGTTATTGGTCCTGCAAAGAGAATATTCGCGCCATCGCCACCCATTTTTCCCCTTCGG
>Ga0105244_10004220_pt1 | contig 9988 bp, 8 predicted proteins | sample KBSM44metaG_FD_80423 | JGI IMG/M metagenome (GOLD analysis project Ga0105244, IMG submission 80423) | Miscanthus rhizosphere microbial communities from Kellogg Biological Station, Michigan, USA - KBS M4-4 metaG | ecosystem: Host-associated > Plants > Roots > Rhizosphere > Soil | place: Michigan...
ACGCGCAAGAGCTGCTGCTGAGCGGCCACAAATGCTCGATCGCCACCCATGACCGCAGCATCCAGGCCAACCTCGTCGACCTGATCGTGCAAGAGCGCATCGACCCGCGCTGGTTTGAATTTGAATCGCTGATCGGCCTCGGCACCGAGCAGATCGACGCCCTGCAAGCCCAGGGTTTCCCGACCCGCGAATACGCGGTATTCGGCGAAGAGCATTTCCTCTACGTGCTGAACCGCATCGCCGAAGAACCGGTGCGCCTCTACCAGGCGGTTATTGATGTAATGGCTTGACGTAGCCGGTCGCAATGGCATGCGCCCAGTCGGGCCGGCCATTGCGCGCGGCCAGCGCCGCCATCGGTTGCCAGTCATAAGGCACGGCGATCAGCGCCGCCGACCAGCCGGCCGCGCTGCGCTCGACGATGGCGTAGCGCGCATCGGGCGAACCGTTCTGCATGACGTGATAGTGAAGATGATCGTCATCGTAAGCCTGCAAGCCCACGCTGCCGGGATTGACGATCAAACAGCCCGACGTGGCGCGCACAGCGCGCTGCACATGGCTATGGCCGCAGGCAATCAGCGCCGCCTCGGCGCCCGCCATGCGTTCATCGACCTCCGCCAGCGAGGCAAGGCGCGCGCCATCTGGCGTGACCGTCTCAAGAAAATATTCGTGATCGCTGCGTGGTGTGCCGTGACACAGCAGCACTTCGGGATTCAGACGATGATGCGGCTGCAAGCTCGCCAACCAGGCCAGTTCAGCCTCGCCCAGCTGCGCGTGGGCATACACATCGGACGGCGTGCGCTGGTGCGCATGCAGGATCTGGCGTTCGTGATTGCCCGCCAACTGCACCCACTCCTGCGCCATCAGGAAACGCGCCGTTTCCAGCGGCAGCAGCGGCCCGGACAAGCTGTCGCCCAGATTGACGACCAGGTCCACGCCGCGCTGCGCGAAGTCGCGCGCCACCGCCTCCAGCGCCGGCAGGTTGCCGTGTATGTCGGAGACGATGGCGATGCGCATGATGCTTAGAACTGCTCGATATCCAGCGCCAGCACGCCCGCGCTACCCTCGATGATCGAGGTGCGGATGCCCGACGACTGGGTCAGGAAGTGATCGGCAAAGAAGCGTGTGGTGGCGATCTTGGCTTTGTAGAAGCTGGCGTCGCCGTCGCCGGCATTCAGCTTCTGCTGCGAGATCACCGCCGCGCGCGCCATCTGCCAGCCGCCCAGCACGATGCCGGCCAGCTTCAGGTAAGGAACGCTGCCCGAGAACACGCCCTTGATGTCAGCCTTGATGTTGGACACCACATAGTCCACCACCGCTTCCAGATCGGCCGCGCCTTGCGCCAGGTGCTTGCGGATCGCCGCGAAGTCGGCACCATCCAGCTTGGCCAGTTCGGCTTCGGTGGCGCGCACTTGCGCGATCAGGCCCTTGGCGACCTTGCCTGCATCGCGCACGGTCTTGCGGCCGATCAGGTCATTGGCCTGGATGGCGGTCGTGCCTTCGTAGATGGTCAGGATCTTGGCGTCGCGGTAGTGCTGCGCCGCGCCAGTTTCTTCGATGAAGCCCATGCCGCCGTGGATCTGCACGCCATCGCGCGTCACGTCTTGCGACAGCTCGGTAGACCAGCCCTTGATGATCGGCACCAGGTATTCGTACACAGCCTGGTTCTCGGCACGCACAGCAGCATCCGCGCTGTGGTGGGCTGCGTCGTACAGCGAAGCGCCGACGTAGGCCAGCGCACGCGCCGCTTCGGTCTGCGAACGCATATTCATCAGCAGGCGGCGCACATCAGGGTGATTGATGATGGCCACACCGGCCGGCGAACCATTCAGGTCGCGCGACTGCACGCGGTCCTTGGCATAGGCCAGCGCGTGCTGGTAAGCGTGCTCGGACAGGCCGATACCCTGCATGCCGACGCCGAAGCGGGCCGCGTTCATCATGATGAACATGTATTCCAGGCCGCGGTTCTCTTCACCCACCAGCGTGCCGATGGCGCCGCCGTTGTCGCCGAACTGCAGCACGGCGGTTGGCGAGGCCTTGATGCCCAGCTTGTGCTCGATCGACACGCAGTGCGCATCGTTGCGCGCGCCCAGCGAGCCGTCTTTGTTGACCAGGAACTTCGGCACGATGAACAGCGAGATGCCCTTCACGCCCGGTGGCGCATCCGGCGTACGCGCCAGCACCAGATGGACGATGTTCTCGGTCATGTCGTGATCACCGTAGGTGATGAAGATCTTGGTGCCGAAGATTTTGTAGGTGCCATCGCCCTGCGGCTCGGCGCGGGTGCGCACGGCAGCCAGGTCGGAGCCCGCTTGCGGCTCGGTCAGGTTCATGGTGCCGGTCCACTTGCCGGTCACCAGCGGTTCCAGGTAGATGGCTTTCTGCTCGTCGCTGCCGGCGGTCAGCAGCGCTTCGATGGCGCCGTCCGACAGCAGCGGGCACAGCGCGAACGACAGGTTGGCGCCGTGCAGCATCTCAACGCATGGGGTGCCGACCAGTTTCGGCAGGCCCTGGCCGCCGAAGTCGGTCGGGTGCTGCAGGCCTTGCCAGCCGGCGTCGGCGAACTGGCGGAAGGCTTCCTTGAAACCTTTGGAGGTGATCACACCATCCTTGGTCCAGTAGCTCGGCTCCTTGTCGGCGGCGTGGTTCAGCGGTGCGATTTCGCCGGCGACGAATTTCGCGCTTTCTTCCAGCACGGCTTCGGCGGTTTCAGGGGTGGCATCCTCGCAGCCCGGCAGTTGGCTCACGGCTTGCAGGTTGGCCAGTTCGTTCATCACGAACAGCATGTCTTTGATCGGTGCTTGATATGGCATCTTATGTCTCCAAGAAAAAGGCCACGGGATCCGGCGTTCCGGATCAGCGTGGCCTGAGTGTGCTTTATGCGGTATTAGCCCAGTTCAGCAACCAGTTGTGGCACCAGTTCGAACAGGTCGCCCACGATGCCGTAGTCGGCAACGGAGAAGATCGGTGCTTCAGGATCTTTGTTGATGGCGACGATGGTCTTCGAATCCTTCATGCCGGCCAAGTGCTGGATCGCGCCCGAGATACCGACTGCGATGTACAGGTTAGGCGCAACGATCTTGCCGGTCTGGCCAACCTGCCAGTCGTTCGGCACGTAGCCTGCGTCCACTGCGGCGCGCGATGCCCCCATAGCGGCGCCCAGCTTGTCTGCCAGCGGTTCCAGGATCTTGAACGCTTCGCCCGAACCCATGCCGCGGCCACCCGATACGATGACTTTGGCGGCGGTCAGTTCCGGACGATCCGACTTGGCCACTTCGCGGCCGACGAAGGCCGATTTGCCCACGTCAGCAACAGCGCCGATGGTTTCGGTGGCAGCCGAACCGCCAGTGGCGGCGGCAGCGTCGAAACCGGTCGCACGCACGGTGATGACTTTCACTTTGTCGCTCGACTGCACGGTAGCGATGGCGTTACCGGCGTAGATAGGACGCTCGAAGGTGTCCGGCGAATCCACTTTGGTGATTTCCGAAATTTGCGCAACGTCCAGCTTGGCGGCCACGCGCGGCAGGATGTTCTTGCCGTAGGCGGTAGCCGGCGCCAGGATGTGGCTGTACGAACCAGCGATTGCCAGCACTTGTTCAGCGACGTTCTCGGCCAGGCCGTCAGCGAAGTACGCTGCGTCGGCCACGATCACTTTTGCCACGCCGGCGATTTGCGCGGCAGCGGCAGCAGCGGCGCCGGCGTTCGCGCCAGCGACCAGGACGTGCACGTCGCCGCCGCACTGGGCAGCTGCGGTTACGGTGTGCAGGGTGCTGGCCTTCAGGCTAGCGTTGTCGTGTTCTGCGATAACTAATGCGACCATGTTCAGATTCCTTTAGATGACTTTAGCTTCGGTGCGCAGCTTGGCGACCAGGGTGGCGACGTCCGGCACGGTGATGCCAGCGGAGCGTTTCGCAGGCTCGGCGACTTTCAGGGTTTTCAGGCGTGGGGTCACGTCGACGCCCAGGTCTTCCGGCTTGGTCACGTCCAGCGGCTTTTTCTTCGCCTTCATGATGTTCGGCAGGGTCACATAGCGCGGCTCGTTCAGGCGCAGGTCGGTGGTGACGATGGCCGGCAGGGTCAGGGCCAGGGTTTCCAGGCCGCCGTCCACTTCGCGGGTCACGGTGACTTTGCCGTCTTCGAGCACCACTTTCGAGGCGAAGGTCGCTTGCGGCCAGCCCAGCAGCGCAGCCAGCATCTGGCCGGTCTGGTTGGAGTCATCGTCAATGGCTTGCTTGCCCAGGATGATCAGTTGCGGCTGTTCCTTGTCGGCCAGCGCTTTCAGCAGCTTGGCCACGCCCAGCGGTTCCAGTTCGGTGGCGGTTTCCACCAGGATGCCGCGGTCGGCGCCGATCGCCATGGCGGTGCGCAGGGTTTCCTGGCACTGGCTCACGCCGGCCGATACGGCCACGACTTCCGTCACTTTGCCAGCTTCTTTCAGGCGGGTCGCTTCTTCCACCGCGATTTCGTCGAATGGGTTCATCGACATTTTGACGTTGGCGATATCAACACCGGTGTTATCGGACTTCACACGCACTTTGACGTTGTAGTCGACCACACGTTTGACGGGTACCAAGACTTTCATAGCTATGCCTTTGGGAAAAAGAGAATTCGGGACAAATAATGTGGGCTAGATTATATGAGAAATCTGGCCACCACAAGAATTTTAAGCACGATCGTGCGTTTTTTCGCTAGTAGAAATCGTCTAAAAAATAAATCTTTCAGACGACATTCTTGGAGGAAAAATACAGCGGCTGTTATTTGCGCTGCATCAAAAAGACAAACTCGCGGCCAATCTGGACGTGCGACAACAGGGCGTTGCCGGTTTGCTTGCAAAAAGCCTGGAAATCGCGCACCGAACCCGGGTCCGTGGCCATAATGCGCAACACCTCGCCGCTCTGCAGCTCTGCCAGGGCCTTTTTGGCTTTCAGGATAGGCAATGGGCAGTTCAGGCCGCGTGCGTCCAGTTCCTTTTGAAATTCCATGATTTCGTTTTCAAGTATCGTGTCGCTCATCGAGAACCCGCTCTTTTGGTTAGGTGTGTCGTCATACTACTCCTTTTCGGGGCGGATGACGCGCTGCACCAAAATAGTTCGTTGTACGTTGCAAGTTTGCAACGGGAACTGGAAAGTATACAACAGGTATCCCCATACGACAACGGCCTGCGCAGGTCCGGAGACCCCACGCAGGCCGCATGAATACTGCCTTACAGCAGCTTCTCAGGCGTTACACGCGCTCGCCAACCCAGCCCGCAACACCGGCCAGGGCGCCGGCCAGGCCGGATGGATCGGTGCCGCCGGCTTGCGCCATATCAGGGCGTCCGCCGCCTTTGCCGCCCACTTGTTGGGCAACGAAGTTGACCAGCTCGCCTGCTTTGACCTTGCCGACGCTGTCGGCAGTGACGCCGGCGATCAGGCTGACCTTGCCGTCATTGACGGCGGCCAGCACGATGGCGGCCGTCTTCAGCTTGTCCTTCAGCTTGTCCATGGTTTCACGCAGGCCGGCCACGTCGGCGCCATCCAGCGTTGCCGCCAGCACCTTGATGCCCTTGATATCGACCGCCTGGCCCGCCAGTTCGTCGCCCTGGCCTGCCGCCAGTTTCGACTTGAGTGCCGCCAGTTCCTTCTCCAGCGATTTCACCTGATCCTGCACGGCGCCGATCTTGGTGGTCAGCTCGTCCGGGTTGGATTTCAGCGCCGCTGCGGCTTCGCCCAGCTTGCGCGCCATGCCCTGCACCAGCGCCAGCGCGCCTTCGCCGGTCACGGCTTCGACGCGGCGGATACCGGCCGCAACGCCGCCTTCCGACACAATCTTGAACAGGCCGATATCGCCGGTACGGTTGACGTGCACGCCGCCGCACAGCTCTTTCGACGAACCGATATCCATCACGCGTACTTCGTCGCCGTACTTCTCGCCGAACAGCGCCATGGCGCCGTGCTTGACCGCGTCGTCAAACGACATATTGTGCGACTGGGTCGGGTGGTTTTGCAGGATTTCGCGGTTGACGATGGCTTCCACTTGCGCGATTTCCTCGGCGGTCATCGGCGCGTTGTGGCTGAAGTCGAAGCGGGCCTTGTCCGGATCGACCAGCGAGCCTTTCTGCGCCACGTGCGAACCCAGCACTTCACGCAGGGCCTTGTGCATCAGGTGGGTGGCCGAGTGATTGCGGATGGTGCGGCCGCGCTTGGCTTCGTCGACGTTGGCGTTGACGGTGTCGCCCACTTTCAGCGAGCCGCTTTCCAGCACGCCGTGGTGGCCAAACACGTCGGCCTGGATCTTCAGCGTGTCGCTGACGTTGAACTGCGCAGCGGCGGCGACGATCACGCCCTGGTCGCCAACCTGGCCGCCCGATTCAGCGTAGAACGGGGTGGTGTCCAGCACCACGATGCCGGACTGGCCGGCCTTCAGCTCCTGCACCGGCGAACCGGCCGAGTACAGCGCGATCACCTTGGCAGTCGCGTGGCTCAGGCTGTCGTAGCCGACGAATTTGTTTTTCTCGCCCGAGTACTCAACCTTGGCGTCCTTGACCGACTTGCCGCCCTTGCGCGACAGCTCCTGGCTTTCCTTCAGGGCGGCGTCGTAGCCTTCCTGGTCGAAGCCGATATTGCGCTCGCGGCAGATGTCGGCGGTCAGGTCCGGCGGGAAGCCGTAGGTTTCGTACAGCGTGAACGCGGTGGCGCCGTCGATGCGGCTGCCGTCCTTGGCCAGCTGGGCTTCCAGCACTTTCATGCCGGTTTCCAGGGTTTCGCCGAAGCGCTCTTCTTCCGCCTTCAGCATCTTGGCGACGTTGTCCTTGGCTTCTTCCAGCTCAGGGTAGGCGGCGCCCATCTCGATCGCCAGGTCGGCCACCAGCTTGTAGAAGAATGGCTTGGTCTGGCCCAGCTTGTGGCCATGACGCAGCGCGCGGCGGATGATACGGCGCAGCACGTAGGCGCGGCCTTCGCTGCCCGGGATCACGCCGTCGACGATCATGAACGCGGCCGAGCGGATGTGGTCGGCGATCACGCGCAGCGATTTGTTTTCCAGGTCGGTGGCGCCGGTTTCGCGCGCGGCGGCCTTGATCAGGTTCTGGAACAGGTCGATCTCGTAGTTCGAGTGCACGTGCTGCAGCACGGCGGCCAGGCGCTCCATGCCCATGCCGGTGTCGACCGACTGCTTCGGCAGCTTGTGCAGCACGCCCTGCTCGTCGCGGTTGAACTGCATGAACACCAGGTTCCAGATTTCGATGAAGCGGTCGCCGTCTTCCTCAGGCGAGCCTGGAGGACCGCCCCAGATATCGGCGCCGTGGTCGTAGAAGATCTCGGTGCACGGACCGCATGGGCCGGTGTCGGCCATCTGCCAGAAGTTGTCCGACGCGTAGCGCGCGCCCTTGTTGTCGCCGATGCGGATGATGCGCTCTTTCGGCACGCCCACTTCGTTGGCCCAGATATCGTAGGCTTCGTCATCTTCCTGGTACACCGTCACGGTCAGCTTCTCGACCGGCAGCTGATAGACCTTGGTCAGCAGTTCCCAGGCGTAGTTGATGGCGTCGCGCTTGAAGTAATCGCCGAAGCTGAAGTTGCCCAGCATCTCGAAGAAGGTGTGGTGACGCGCGGTGTAGCCGACGTTTTCCAGGTCGTTGTGCTTGCCGCCGGCGCGCACGCAGCGCTGCACCGAGGTGGCGCGGCTGTACGGGCGGCTGTCGGTGCCGGTGAACACGTCTTTGAACTGCACCATGCCGCTATTGGTCAGCAGCAGGGTCGGGTCATTACCTGGCACCAGGGAGCTGGACCGGACAATGGTATGACCTTTAGATTCGAAGAATTTGAGGAACTTCTCGCGGATTTCAGATGATTTCATGTCGTATGGGGTTAGATAGCTGGCTGGCGCAAAAGAATGATTATGCCACAGCCAGCCCTGTTCTCCCCTAGTATCCCCATACTACCGCACCGCCAGCGGCACTGCGCCGGAGGTCTCGCCGTCCTGGCCGAAGCCAGGGCCAATCAGGTCAATACGGTCGGTACAGAAGCCATCGACGCCCCAAGCCAATATTTCGTTTGCGCGTTCGGGGGTATTAACCGTGTAACAGAACAGCCCAAAGCCAGCGGCCTTGATAGCCGCCGTCTGCGCCGCACTCAGGTGCTTGTGGTTGGTGTGGATGGCGACCGCATCAAGCTCGCGCGCCACCTCTGCCCAATTGTGCGGCAGCTGGTCAAACAGGCAGCCGCGCGGCACTTCCGGTGCGGCGTCGCGCGCGGCTGCCAGGGCTTCCATGCTGAAAGACGACAGCAGCGGCACACGCGCGGTGTCGCCCGCACGCAACTCGTCGGCGAAGGCGGTGCGCGTGGCCTGCGCCACCCAGCGCCCGGTGGCTGCGTCATGGCCCGGCGCCGGCTTGATCTCCACATTCATCCAGATGCGGTGCTCCTTGCAATAATCGATGAATTGGGTAAAGAATGGCACAGGCTCGCCACGGAATGCGTCGCCGAACCACTGTCCCGCATCCATCGCCGCCAGCGCGGCCGCATCGGTGTGCGCCACGCTGCCCTGCCCGGCCACGGTGCGGCCGAAGTCCGGGTCATGCATCACCATGCCGATGCCGTCGCGCGACAGCATCACGTCGAATTCGACGGCATGGAAGCCGTAGGCCAGGCCGGCGCGCAAGCCGGCCACGGTATTTTCCGGCGCCAGCGTGCCGCCGCCGCGATGAGCAACAATTTTTGGGTAAGGCCACATGGCTTTGCCTTGGAGGTTGTGATGGCAAGGATAGCAACGTTATCACGATTCGCCCTGTGGCTGCTAACGGCGCCGCTGGCCCAGGCCGCCGCGCCGACGCAGGACGAGGTCATCGCGCGCGCCGCCGTGCTGTACGCCGACCGGCTGGCCGAGCGCATCATCGACCGCAACGACTATTTCACCGCCCGCGTGCGGCGCATCGCCGACGTTCTGATCGCGCAAGCGCGGCGCGATTATCCCGAGACGGCGGGCTGGGCGTGGGAAGTCCACACCACCGACGATCCCGACCTCAGCGCCGACTGCATGGCCGGCGGCAAAATCCTGGTCAGCAAGCCGTACGCCGAGCGCCTGCAATTGAACGACGACGAGCTGGCCATGCTGCTGGCGCACGAGATCGAGCACGCCGCCCTGCAGCACAACCTGAAGGAATACCAGGCCGCGCTGCAGATCGATCCGGCCTGGGCGCAGCGCCCCTTCCTCGAACTCGAACACGCAGTCGACCATGACCGCGCGCTGATGAACCAGCTGGCTGCCACCAACTACGCGCAGGAAGAGGAAGCCGACCGCGAAGGCCTGCGGCTGGCGTGGCGCGCCGGCTGGCCGGCGGAACGGCTGGCCGGCTACTTTCGCAAGATGATGCGCGCCAGCGACTGGCCGCGCCTGAGCAAGGCCGACTATCCATCGCCGGCCTTGCGCTGGCGCGCCGCGCAGGCGGTGGCGGCCGACTTGCAAAAAAAATGAGGCGCCGCCACACTAGCGGCCTGAATTGCTCAAAAGGTAAAACATTCATGACAGCTCCAAAAGCGCTAGGCCATATCCGCGTGCTCGACCTGAGCCGCGTGCTGGCGGGACCGTGGTGTTCGCAAAACCTCGCCGACCTCGGCGCGGACGTGATCAAGATCGAGCGTCCCGGCAGCGGCGACGACACCCGGGCCTGGGGGCCGCCGTATGCGCGCGACGCCGACGGCAACGACACCACCGAAGCGGCCTACTACCTGTCCGCCAATCGCGGCAAGCGCTCGGTGACGGTGGATATCGCCAGCGCCGATGGCCAGCAGCTGCTGCGCGAGCTGGTGCGCCAGTCGGACGTGGTGCTGGAGAACTATAAGGTCGGCCAGCTCAAACGCTACGGCCTCGACTATGAATCGCTGAAAGCCATCAAGCCAGACCTGGTGTACTGCTCGGTGACCGGTTTCGGCCAGGATGGACCGTACGCGCACCGCGCCGGCTATGACTTCCTGATCCAGGGCATGGGCGGCCTGATGTCCGTGACCGGCGA
>Ga0105244_10004221_pt1 | contig 9988 bp, 10 predicted proteins | sample KBSM44metaG_FD_80423 | JGI IMG/M metagenome (GOLD analysis project Ga0105244, IMG submission 80423) | Miscanthus rhizosphere microbial communities from Kellogg Biological Station, Michigan, USA - KBS M4-4 metaG | ecosystem: Host-associated > Plants > Roots > Rhizosphere > Soil | place: Michigan...
TCGAAAAGTTAAAAAAGAATTGAAAGAGGTAGAAACAAAAGCATAAAAAAGACAGGCGCTTAAGCCTGTCTTTTTTTAATCCAATTCTGTTTTGAAAAAATCTGTCCATGCCTGAAAAGGAGATAGAGGATGTTCTACTTGTAGTTTTTCAAAAGGAATGCTTCGAATTTCAGAATGAAGAGGGATTTCTCTATAGATATAATCGTCGTCAAAGCCAACACGAGCAGCGTCTTCACGCGTTGCGTCGTAATATCCTTGCTTAATTTGTGACAAATAACAAGCACTTAAACACATGGGACATGGCTCACAACTTGTATATAAGGTGCAATCGCTCAAATTATGAGTTTTAAGAATTTTACAAGCTTCGCGGATAGCGTTTATCACTGCATGAGATGTCGGGTCGCAGTCAGTTGTTACACGATTGACACCTGTTGCAATCACTTGTCCATCTTTTACAATGACTGCACCAAATGGGCCGCCTTCATTGTTTACGTTTTGTTCGGCAAGGGAACATGCTAGTTCTAAAAAGTGTTGATGTTCGGTCATTGCTGTCATATTGTGTCCTCCTTATTCTTGGTTTAGTTGTTCCAATAATTTTTCTTTAAATACAAGTGAACGTTCATGTTCCGTCTCAATTTTTTTGCGCATCCGTTGAAGAGAAGTCAGTATGAGTTCAAACATGTCATGTAGCTCTTTTTCAAATGAATGGTCGAAGGAAAGTTTGCGTTTTAATTCGTTGAGTTCTGGAATACGTTTTTCTTTAATGGATAAAAAAGTGTGATGGTCTTCTGCTTCTAGTAGTTCAAGATGTTCTTCAATATAATCTAAGTGGGATTGCAATTCCTCAGACTGCTCGTTTTGTTCAAACTTTCGTGAATTCATTACTTGTACTAGCTCATCTACTTTGTGCTTGTACTGAGTGCTTTGTTCAAAACATGCATACAAGATAGATTGGATAGAATCAACTAGTTGAGCAGGGTCTTTTAGTTTGTGCATAATGCCCTTGTTAACATTCAGGTCTTTAATTTCTTTCGTATCTGTATTGTAGAGGATGGATATGTTTTCTGTGCCGTCTTTTGATATGGTTAGTAACTGGAAAGGGGCTATTTTGTCGGGTGAGATTTGAATTTTCCACACATTTTGAACGGTATATACTTCTGATGTGTCTTCCTGTTTCCACTCGAATTCCCCATTTTTTAATGCGTGTTCCAAGGGTTCGAAATAATGAGAGGATGAGCTTTCGTTATGAGGTAAAGGTGAATGAGAAGCAAAAGAGGAAGGCGTAGGGACAGAAGAAGTAAGTACGGTATCTTTTGCGATAGAGATGTGATACAAATCATCTACTTTTTTGATAAGCATTTGTTTTAAAGATTGAACAAGATGTTTTACATCTGCGTTAGAGCCCAAAAACTGTTTGATGTTGCTTTCGTTTTCAATGGACACAACGTTGCGATTTTCAATTAAATCGTATCCTTCGTGTAAAATTTTGATTTGCTCTCCGAATAAGTCTTTTAAAAACACTCTAGCGTCTAATCGGTCTTTTTTCTTAATGATTTCAATATAGAGAATCTTATCTTCATATGTGTGTTTTTCGCGCTTACTGGTTGTAGAGGTGTAGAGAGAGATTCCGTTTTTCTCAAAAGAAGAAATTTTCTCTTTTAATTTATTAATTCGTTTGTCGAATCCCCAAAAAACATATTGAAGAGGGAACATCATGCCAAATAACATACAAAAAATGATAAAGCTCATGTAAAACCTCCTTGCAGTCAATTTTTATCAATTTAGCAGAAAACCATAAAATTTCAAAGAACTCCTCTTTTAATTTTCGTAGAGAGGGTGAAAGAAGCGCTTGTCTTCTTTGTTACCAAAAAAGATGGAAATGTCCTTATTTGAGCTTGAAGTAACCGAGCTTTAAAAGGTAATGACATAATAAATAATTTGTTAGTTTAGTGGAATTGAAATTAACAGATATTAGCTATTAATCTACAAATTATTCCAAATGGTGTGATATAATTTACCCGTAACAATCTCGTGTAAACGGTTTAATAGTTTTGTTCTTACGCGAGTTGACAAATACTAAATGAAACGGGGATGGAAACGTGAAAAGAATGACGAAAGTTGTACTAGCAGGAGCCATTGCATTAGGAGGATTAGGAGCAGGAGCTGTAGGGAATTTACCAATTCCAGGTGGTCACGTTCAATCAGCGGAAGCAGAATCTGCATTTGGTGTATCCATTAATGCAAGTAAGTCGTATTGGACAACGAAAGAATCAATTGGTATTAAAGTGAAAAATGACAATAACTATGAAGTTCGCCTTATTGGACAACTTGAATATTATGATAAAGGTTCGTGGGTAAATAAAGGGACAAAAAGCCAATGGTATGCGCTTCCTGATGAGAAATTCGGTATTGGTGTCGGTCCAGAACCTCTTTCAAAAGGTTCATATCGTTACCGCATGGCGGTCTACAGAGTAACACAACCTGAAACAAACTATGACGGAACATTTGTAGGTCATGTATACACAAGTAATTTTTACGTCAACTAATATTTAGTAAATAATGCTACGAGATAACGAGTATCCTTTTATAAAAGGTAAAAAAAGAATCCAACAACGGATTCTTTTTTTGAGTACTAGCACATACTCATGAATAATAAAGCCATATAAATCTTCTTAGAAATATGGTTTTAAATGGAAAATATACATATTGTAAAGTATAATGGATATAAGAATATTTTGTCATTTACATAATTAAAAAAATAATTAGATTAGGAGTAGATTATGATGTTTAATAAATTAAAAGATACATTTCTACCTAAGGAATTAATTTGTAGTAATTGCCGTAAAAAAATTGAAGAAGGTGAACGTTTTACTGCTATTTTAACCATGCCTTCTGAAAAAGATATGTTAGTATCAAGATTAGATAATGCAATTGCAAGAACTGCAGAGAGTATATTATGCGAAAAATGTAATTAAGGGAACGCTTTTATAAGAGTGCTCTGAAAAATAACCATCTATCAACTAAAGGGATAGATGGTTATTTTATTTCTAAAAATAAAAATTAAATGACTTTATTATTGATACACAGCATAAGAGTATTTCTTTTTGGTATTACTCTACCGTTACTGATTTTGCTAGGTTACGAGGTTTGTCAACGTCACAACCGCGATGTAAAGCAGCATAGTACGAAATTAATTGAAGAGGAAGAACCGATACTAGTGGTGTAAGGGCTTGGTGTACTTTTGGAAGTACAAATGAATCCTCTTCATCTTCCATGCCTTCCATGCTAATGATTAGAGGGTTTGCTCCGCGTGCGACTACTTCTTTCACATTTCCGCGTAAGTTTAACGCAGTGTCTTTGTTTGTAATAAGTGCCACAACAGGTGTACCTTCCTCAATTAGAGCGATGGTGCCGTGTTTTAATTCTCCGCCTGCAAAGCCTTCAGCTTGAATGTAAGAAATCTCTTTTAATTTTAACGCGCCTTCAAGTGAAACATAATAATCAACAGCGCGTCCGATGAAGAAAGCATTGCGTGTATCAGCTAAGAATTTCTCGCTTAATGCTTCAAACGTGTGTTTACGGTCACATAAAGCGTCCATTGCTTGCGCAACAACAGCTAGTTCTTGAAGTGGATTGAAAGGAAGTGAAACTCCTTTTGAAACCGCTGTGTCGACAGATAAAATAGCTAAAACAGCAATTTGTGCTGTGTAAGCTTTCGTAGAAGCTACTGCAATTTCAGGTCCCGCATGAAGAAGAAGCGTGTAGTTTGCCTCGCGAGATAATGTTGACCCAGGTACGTTAGTTAATGTTAATGCTTTATATCCCTCTTGGCGTACGTGTTTTAAAGCAGCACGGCTATCTGCAGTTTCACCGCTTTGTGAAATGAAGATAAAGAGTGGGCGTTCAGATAATAAAGGTGGGTTATAAACAAACTCACTTGCAATGTGAACTTCAACAGGAATTTGAGCCAATTGCTCAATCATGTTTTTGCCTACTAAACCAGCATGATAACTTGTACCACAAGCTACGATGTAAATGCGGTCAGATTCTTTCATTGCTTCTTTAATCTCAGCTGAAATGTTTAACTCGCCTTTTTCGTCTTGGTAATGCTGAATGATATTACGGATAACTGATGGTTGCTCATCAATTTCTTTTAACATGTAGTGAGGGTATGTCCCTTTTTCGATATCATTTGCATCAATTTGAGCAGTGAATGGTTGACGTTGAATAAGGTTTCCGTTCATATCTTTAATTGTTACGCTGTCTGTTTTCAGCAATACAATCTCTTTATCCATTAATTCAATGAATAATTTGGTTTGGTCGATAACTGCCATTGCATCACTTGCGATTAAGTTAAAAGATTCTCCAACACCAATTAAAAGAGGGCTTTTATTTTTTGCTACATAGATAACAGAATCATTTTGATTGTCCATTAAAGCAAGTGCATAAGAACCTTCTAAATGGCTTAATGTTTGACGGAACGCTTCTTCTACTTCCATTCCGTTTTCAACAAATTGATTAATAAGCTGAACGATAACTTCTGTATCTGTTTCACTTAAGAAAGATGTTTGCTCTAAATGAGATTTTTTTAATTCCGCGTAGTTCTCAATAACACCGTTATGAACGATAGTAAAACGACCTTGCGTAGATTGGTGAGGGTGAGCGTTCATTTTGCTAGGCTTCCCGTGTGTAGCCCATCGTGTATGACCAATACCCATTGTAGATTCTACGTCTGCAGGAACAATTTCGCGTAAAGCAGCAATACGACCTTGTTCTTTGTACACGTTTACTTCGTTTTCGCCTAATAATGCAATACCTGCAGAGTCATATCCACGATATTCTAATCGCTCTAACCCTTTTAATAAAATTTCTTTTGATTGACCGTTTCCAATGTATCCTACGATTCCACACATAAATTTTTCCTCCTAATATGTTTAAAAGTTGCGATATCACATTTTTTTGTCCAAAAGATTACTCTTTTGATTTGTAAATGTGTTCAACGGAGTTAACGCAAACACCGAAGGGCATCCGCCGATAATCGATAACCCTTTTCCTCGTCAACTATCATTTATAGTCCTGGCGCTACTAAAAAGATTAACAATGAACCCTAAAAAACCTTTTTAATATGGTGAATATAATTTAAAAACATGCTTTTCTATTATAAAACATATCTTTTTTTAAAAAAAGAGTCAAAATAAAAAAACATCCGTATTAGGTTAAAGATATCTCTCTAACAAAAAACGGATGTTTTTTTTCATTTACACGTAATTGTTTATCATCAGTGCTAAGACACCGAAACACATACCAAATACATAGAATGTGGATACTACTTTTTGTTCTGACCATCCTTTTAATTCGTAGTGATGGTGAAGAGGTGCCATTTTGAATACACGCTTTTGGGTTTTTTTATAAACCAACACTTGTACAATTACCGAAATGGCTTCAATTACGAATACCCCGCCAATAATGACAAGAAGAAATTCTGTTTTGGTTAAGATGGCAATGCCCGCTAGTAATCCTCCAAGAGATAGCGAACCTGTATCTCCCATAAAAATACGCGCAGGCTTTTTGTTGAACACTAAAAAGCCAAGTAAGCTTCCTATCATAAGAGAAGCAAAAATAAGAGATTCTGTTTCTCCGTGGTAAAACGAAATAGAAGAATAAATAAGTAATGCAATGACCATTAATCCACTTAATAATCCGTCTAGTCCATCTGTTAAATTTGTTGCATTGGTTGTCCCAACTGTCATGAATAAGAAAAAGAAGAAATAACCGTACGATAAATCAATTGTTTTGTTTACAAATGGAATGAAAAGAGTTGTGTCGTGGTGACCAACTGCTAGTAGTGCATAGGAGATAGCAGCTAATACAATTTGAAATAATAGTTTCTGTTTTGCTGTTAGTCCTAAATTACGTTTCATAAAAACTTTAATGAAATCATCCGCAAATCCAATTAGGGCATAGCCAACTAGAAGAGTGAGCAGAAACCAAAAGTCGGTTGTGTGCTCGTTGAAGAAAAAAGATAAGAAAATAACAGGAACTAAAAAAATGACGCCTCCAAAAATAGGTGTTCCTTGTTTTTTCTTGTGGTTATTTGGTCCTTCTTCTCTCACATTTTGTCCAAATTGCTTGTGAGAAATCCAATTTATGAAAATCTTCCCGATGAGGATAGAACACAAAAAGGAAATGAGTGCTGTCACAAAGATAATGTTAATAATAATTCCTCCTATCTGTCTTTCTTTATTTTCTTAAAGTATTTTACGAAAAAAAGAGAAAAATCATTTACTATATTGAGGTCTTTGTTCAAAAATTCCTTATTTTTTGGAAGAAAAAAAGAAAAAACATTGAAAACATGACCAAAAGAAGCTTTTTTCATAAAAAAAAAGCCACTGGGCTCCTTTTTTAGTTAAGCATTACTTTTATTTGGTGAACTAAATCTCTTGCATGTTTGAAGTCTAATTTTTTTTCTGATTTATTTGCCATTGTAATGGTTAGTGTAAAGTCATTTGTCTCATCATCAATTTCAATACGATGTACATGCCTTCCAAATGTATGGGTTTCGAAAACAATCATTTCGTCTCCTTTGTAGTGAACGATGTTCTCATTTTGCAAAAACATAGAAAGTTCTTCTAATAAGAGTTTATCTAATTGTTTCATTTGTAGAGTATTCATGGTAGTTCCCCTTTTCTTTGTTTTTTCTGAATTTTTAACTATTATATTCTATTTTAATCTAATTAGGCGGTTAATTGCAAAAAAATAATCTTTTTTCATATTTTTCTCATACCTAATGAAGACATTCGCAGAAAAAATATACTATTCTCTTTCCCTTTCTTTCTAAAGTAAAACTAGGTTTTTTTAAAAAAAAATAAAACTTTGTAAGAAAAGAAGGTGATAAAGATGGAAGAAAAAATTGTTTCATTTTACGAAGCAAAGAAAAAGTACGGACAACCTGTTGTGCTGACAGATGAATTGCTCGATACATTAGGTGAGAAATACCAACAAACAGAAACGAATCTCTCATTCTATCAATGGGTAGAGTTAAAGCTTATTAATTTAATGTAATGTTTTTTTGTGTTTTTTAGGGGGTTTTAATGAGTAATGTTAAAATATGTTCGTTATTTTCAGGTATAGGTGGATTTGAAACGGGTATTTTTGCGTCGTATGGAAGAAAAAATATAGACGTAGTATTCGCTTCCGAGATAAATGAAGTGGCCGCAAAATCATATGAATTGATTTATGGTCATCGTCCTCACGGAGACATTACAGAAATAGATGCAAACAGTATACCTGACCATGATATTTTAGTGGGAGGGTTTCCATGTCAAGATTTGAGTATTGGAGGGGCTAGACGCGGGATAAAAGTTAAATGTAGCGATTGTGAATTTACCTTTGAAGTGAAAGAAGACATCTTTAGTGAGTGTTGTCCTCAGTGTGCAAGTGAAAAAATTGTCCCTGCTACGCGAAGTGCTCTCTTTTATGAAATAGCTCGCGTGGCACGTGCGAAGCGACCAAATATTATTGTACTCGAAAATGTAAAAGGGCTGCTAAGCAATCAAAAAGGAGAAACCATGAAACAAATATTGGTGACCCTCAGTAACCTTGGATATGCAGTTGACTTTACTCTCTTAAATTCAAAATATTTTAATTTAGCCCAAAGCCGTGAACGTGTGTATATTGTTGCTGTTCGGCATCAGAAAGCTGATAAGTGGATAGCCGTACAAGAAAATAACGTTTATGGTAAAGTTAAACGAAAACTTTCCTCTCATCCTAAAATAACTCCTTTTAACTTTCCTTTTCCCAAACAACAACAGGTTAACGTAAATATGAATGAAATCTTACAAAAAGATGTTCCTGAAAAATATTTTTATAGTGAAGGAAAAACCAAAGAATTGTTAGTACAAGTAGAAAAAGAGGGTCTTCCTGGCAAGGGTGCCAAACAAAAGAACAAGATTGACTTGTTTCTAGTGGGGCATATAAATATCAAGGGAAATGATTCTGTCAAACGTGTATATAGTCCTGAAGGTCTTTCTCCTACTTTAACTACAATGGGAGGAGGACACCGTGAACCAAAAGTGCTTGTTAAAAATGAATTAAATACGGACTCTCTTTATCGTGTACGGAAAAATACCCCTTTGGAATGTTTTCGCTTGCAGGGGTTCTCAGATGACTATTTCCACACACTGGTTGAACAAAAAGTGAGTGATACTCAGCTTTATAAAATGGTGGGAAATGCGGTAAGTACGCATGTCATTAAAGCATTATTTGATAGCATTCAATTACATACAAAGAATGAACCGAACGCTAAACACTAATTTATTGAAAAACAAAAAGGATGGAAGTTAATCGCTTTCATCTTTTTTGTTTTATTGTTTTTAGTTTTTTCTGAATATTGTATAATGAAGTTATCTTATATAGAGGAGAGGGTAAATTGAAACGGAGCGCTGTTTTTGATGAGAGTAATAAGTATCGTTTTTCATTAGAAAGAATATGGGATAAAACGAAAGGGAAAATAACTTTTATCTTGCTCAACCCAAGTGTGGCAACAGGTACAAGCGATGACCCAACAACCACCCGCTGTATTAACCTGGCTAAACAATTTGGGTATGGTCGATTAGAAATTGTTAACTTATTCTCTTATATTGCTACGTATCCGTATGAATTGGAAGCAATGTCGAAAGAACTAGCAATAGGAAAAGAAAATCAACGTTTCATTCTTCAAGCTGTAAATAGCGCAGATATTAGTGTGGCAGGATGGGGTGTGAATTGTTATATTCATAACCGCTACCGTGACATTTCTGAGATATTTAAAGGACATAAGCTTTATTGTTTAGGGGATTTGTCAAAAGAAGGGCACCCTCAGCATCCACTAGCAAGAGTAAAAGTGAATTCATTAAATGTATTTTTGGAACCTCAACAAGAAGCCATAAAACTCAAGCCAACTGTTCAGAGGAGAGTTCGGAAGATAAATCATTCTCATCGTCCTATTGATGATAGATTTATATGGTGTTATAGCTGTCATAGTGAGCACCCTACTCGAAACGGTCTATGTAAAGAATGTTTTGAAAAAGAAAGATAGAGAGTGATAGTCAATGAATGATGAAAAATGAGAGAGAATGTGGTCTAAATGCCCATTATTCTTATCTAGACAAACTCTTTTAGGGTCTTTATACTTAAATTAAGATGGAATGAATTATAGGAGGGTTTTTATTTGAATATTAAAGAGGAAATGGAATACCTTTATAAAATGCTAGGAGATATTTCGGAAGAGCGTCGCCAACTGACGATAATGGCAAGGGAATATAAGGCGCGCTTAGATGATTTGATTCGTTTTCAAATGCAGGGACTTGAAGAGTTAGATATACAGGGTTGGACTGATATGTACAATCAAAAGAAAAAAGAGAGCGCTGTTAGGAATATAGCAAGAGAAGCAGCTTACAACGAAGAGAGAATGAAATTAATGTTTGAACGAGTGTTAGAAGAGAAATTAAACACTTCTAATGATAGGTCTATTGAAGTGAAAAAAGAACCTTTTCCTTCTATGTCTGAAATAACAAGACTTCAAACAGAAACGGAAAATCAAGCGAAAGAAGAAGAGCAAAAAGAGAACAAAGAAGTACAAGCGAACCAAGAACAAGTTGGTGATAAACAAGATGTGCAAGAGCAAGGTACAAAAGCAGACACAACAGCGGATAAGCACAAGCCGTCAATTGCGGATATAGGTTCTTTATCAGATGAAGAGTGGAGACGGGTGCAAAAGAATCTTAAAAACAAAGAGAAAAAAGCTGTACAAGCGGTTGAAGAACAAAGCAATCCTAAAAAAGAAGACTCTCCCGCCGTAAAAGAACACAAAACTTTAACTAATGGCAGTAAGAGAAAAGCTTATATTCGTCAACACGATACCAAACATATCTATTCGTTAATGACACAGATATTAAAAGAAGAAGGAATTCCGCTTTCTGGTGATGCCATTTACGAAAAAGTGCAAGAA
>Ga0105244_10004222_pt1 | contig 9987 bp, 8 predicted proteins | sample KBSM44metaG_FD_80423 | JGI IMG/M metagenome (GOLD analysis project Ga0105244, IMG submission 80423) | Miscanthus rhizosphere microbial communities from Kellogg Biological Station, Michigan, USA - KBS M4-4 metaG | ecosystem: Host-associated > Plants > Roots > Rhizosphere > Soil | place: Michigan...
AACTCAGCAATAAAACTGATATAAAAATACAAAATAAAAGCTGGTATTTAACCAGCTATTTATTTAAAGGTTTTCCAAAATACTAACTCGCCTCAGCAAGTTTTAATTCCTTTAGATTACGATATTTTGCACCGCGGTGATTTTCAGGCAAATATGGCCCAGCACCAAATAGTTTTTCTCTTAATGTTCCTTGTGCATAAGAGGTTTGATATACCCCACGTTTTTGCAACTCTGGCACAATAAATTCGACCACATCAGCAAAGGTTTGATGCGCCAAAATATAGGCAAGGTTAAAGCCATCGACATCGGTATCTTCAACCCATTGCTGTAGAGCATCTGAAACTGTTTCTGCCGAACCCACTAACACAGGCCCATTACCACCTAAGCTGTTCCAATTTGCAATTTCTTCAATGGTCCAAACACGCTCTGGATCTGCATTTACATAAGAATCTAATAAAGATTGAATCGCGTTGGTTTGAATATATTCAACTTTGTCGGTCGGTTGATATTGTGAAAAATCGACACCAGACCAGCCAGACAGCAATGTTAATGCCCCATCGTAGCTTCCATAGCTTTGATATTCTCTAAACTTAGCCTGTGCTTTTGCATCGGTTTCATCAGTGACAATAGACAAAAGTGCATAAATTTTAACTGAGTACGGGTCGCGGCCTTCTTGAGCCAATTTCTGGCGAATGCCTTGTACCACTTTTTTAGTGGCAATTTTAGACGGCGCTGCAATAAATACGCACTCGGCATTTTGACTAGCAAACTTCTGCCCGCGTGAGGACGCGCCTGCTTGATAAAGTACGGGTGTTCGCTGTGGTGATGGTTCACAAATATGGATGCCCGGTACAGTAAAGTATTTACCCTCGTGCTGAATTGGATGCACTTTTTTATGGTCAGCAAAAATACCGCTTTCACGATCGCGCAGTACCGAACCTTCTTCCCAAGACCCTTCCCAAAGTTTGTAAAGGACTTCTAAATATTCATCAGCAATATCATAACGATTGTCATGATTAACTTGAGTTTTTAGACCTAAGTTTTTCGAACCACTTTCTAAATAAGACGTCACGATATTCCATCCAACTCGCCCTTTGGTTAAATGGTCTAGCGTGCTAATACGTCTAGCAAAAGGATAAGGATGTTCAAAGGAAATAGAGGTCGTGACACCAAAACCCAAGTGTTTTGTGACTGCTGCCATCGCTGGCACAATCTGTAGCGGATCATTGACCGGAACTTGTACCGCACCTGTTAAGGCATGTTCAGCACTTTGATGATAAACGTCATAAATACCAAGCACATCTGCAATAAAAATACCGTCAAAAAAACCACGCTCAAGAATTTGTGCTAAATCTGTCCAATATTCTAAATCTTTATATTCAACAGATCGGTCTTGAGGATGCCGCCATAATCCAGGAGATTGGTGGGCAATACAATTCATTTCAAAAGCATTAAAACTAATTTTCTTAGTCATAAAATATTCGCCAGCATTTTATTTAATTTTTATACTAAAGCAATTTTTAGGGTTTCTTTATAATATAAACCCCAAACAAAATATGATTTTATTCTAATAGATTTTTATAATTTAATTTAAACAATCAAAATAATATTAAGCCGCTAAAAATAGCAGCTTAATATCTAAAACTATAATTTATTGTTTAGCAACATTCCCTATTCGCCATTGATACGGAGGTAATGTGCCGTTTACACTAAAATCACCGATAATACGATTTTTAAATACTCTCGGATTATGTGAAGATAAAGTTCTTACATTACGCCAGTATCGATCTAGACCTAAATCTTTGTCTGTTGCGGAAGCACCTAAAGCGTCAAATAAAATCGTAGAAGCATTTAAAATCAAATCGGTAATAACCGTTTGAGATTGTGCACTTTCAAGCTCAGCAAGTGCATTTTGCTCTTCTTCAAGCTGTTCATTATTTTGAAATGCAGCCAAGTAAGCACGTTGTAAGCTTTGTGCGACTTTTTCAACAATCGCCCCTGCACTATAAGCCGCGCCACGGATTTGGCCTACTACTTGCAAAATTTGCGGATCCTGTTTTACAAATTGAGCATTCGCATGCGTATAGTTTCGGGTACGTTTCGCAACAGCTTGAGAAACATCATAGGTTGCAGCACGTCCTAGACCTGTAATGATTGCCAGTTGAACCAGTTGATAGTAAGCCGCTGAATATTTAAAACGGTCATCATCAGGTAAAATTTCAGTTTCATCGACCAATACATCATGGAAATATGCTGTACCGCTTGCGGTGAGTTGCTGACCAAAGCCATTCCAGTCATCAACAATTTCAACACCTTCATCTTCACGGCGAACAACGACCGAGCCAGATTCACCCTTTAAATCTGTTACACCAACATCCACCCAGTCTGCATATAGGCTACCTGTTGTGTAATATTTTTTACCTTTAACGCGAATTTTTCCTTCACTGTCTCGATATAAATGTGTTTCAAACTGATCAATTGACTCTTTCCCACCTTCAGACCATGCACTACCGACAGTTTCCCCGTTGGCAATTCGGCTCAGCCAACGCTGTTGAAACGCTTTGTCTTTACTTACTAAGACATCTTCAGTGAAACCAAAATGCACACGTAAAGCTTGCGGTAAGTTTGAATCGGCTTCTGCAAGTTCAATGAGTAATGCAAATAATTCAGGAATAGTTGCATCAAAGCCACCATGATCTTTTGGAAGTCTTAAGCGCGTAAAGCCAATATCTTTGAGCCACTGAAGTTGTTCATAAGGCAAAATATGCTGCTGCTCACGGATTAAAGCCCCTTCTTTAATACGCGCAAAAGTCGGTCTAAAGTTTTTTGCCAACTCATCATAACGTTCAGAAGGTCCTTGTCCCCACACCCGAGAAATGATTGAAGCCTGACTTAGTGCAGCGTGTGTTAAGGAACCGAGATGATGCTCAAAATTTAAATTTGTCATGTAAGTAAAACCAATATTGCTTTGCTTTTACCATAAAATATTTATTTCACATGAAAACGATTATTTTTTTATAACTGTATTCATTCTTTATATAAGCCCCCCAAGCACAAACATAAAAAGCTCATCTCCCAAGCCCTAAGATAGTTCTTTTTGTCTAATGCTCTGCTGGCTTTGTAGAAGTGTTTGGATATATTCTGAATAGACAGATAACTTTTCGAAAATATGCTCTGAATAGAACATATCATCAATTAAATGTGTCATTTGCCCAGCAGTAAAGGTGTCGCATAAACCAACCAGCGCTGCGTTCATTTGAGCAAACTTCGCGCATAATTTTACATAAGTTTCATCTTTATTTTTGAATAATAATTTCCGCATTTCTAAGCCATTGAGGTTTTTTAAGTCATCATCTTTTGTGGTTTTAATCCAATAAATTTTGATCTTTAAAAATTGCTCCAGTGCTTTTAAATGCTCGACATCTACGTCTAAACTCGTAATTAAAAAAACGGTAGAGAGATCACTTCGGCACAGTGCCTTGATTAGGCTTAAATAAATAAACTCAACTTCATTAAGCTCTGCAAGTTCCAAATCTATATAAATTTTTAGACTTTCTAAAACGTCATCTACTTTAAAGAGTACTTTCTTCTCAGCTTGGTAATATTTATTAAGAATAGAAAGCACAGGCGCAGTTGCAGGCGTTGTATAAATAGCTGCCTTGTTTAAGTTAGCAAAAATAAATGGTGAAAATAGATAGGCCACACTACTTTGCTGTGCCTCAATATGAGATTGAATTAAATATACAGTTTCAGATTTAGAAAAGTCTCTGAGTACTTTCGCTCTTAATAAAGTAGCTTCAAAATTAACGTAGGTTTGCTCTAACTGAGCCAATATAGCTACAGGAATAGGCTGATTTTTAATAATTTTATGCAGGACATTGAGTTGAGAAGTAATAAACATTTTTTAACATCCAAGCTATTTTAGAAGAGCTACACTTAAATCAGGTCTTTAATAACCTACGTAACAACCAGACCTCACGCAAAACAACAAAGGAATAAAAGAGAAGAAACTATTCTGCGCTTATTACCCAAAGTCGCATTTACTCTGTTTTGGAAAGTGATTTTGGCCATTCGTAAATCTTGTTCATTTATTTTGGACTTTTGAAGAATGGATACATAGCTACAGATATTTGAAAAAAAACTATAGCACACCGCATGAGTGCTTCAGACTGTTATAGTTTTATAAAAAATTTCTGTATCTACATATACAAAAATAGTAAGTGCATGATTAAGGAAACTTCTTAAGGTAGGTAGTTTTCATGAGACGATCTATTGCATATCGCCAGATATTTCATCAATGTTTCAATGCAACATGCATTTTTACAAATGCAACATCAAGCATAAACTTTGTTAACAGACTGAGAACAATCAATCAGTCTATTCTCTTGAAATATCAAGCAATTATATTGCTTAACCCTGTTGGCATTTTACTTGCTAAGAACATTTATCACAGAAGCAAGTTTAATCGCCAAAATACTTTGTTGCCTGAAAATAAGTATTTAACTCATTTAACCATCATCAGCTAGTTCACAGGGGGAAAGTTTATGAGCCTCGGTCTAACCGCTCTAGAATTAGCGCGAATACAATTTGCTTTTACAGTATCCTTCCATATTATTTTTCCGGCCACCTCCATCGGTCTTGCCTGCTTTTTAGCAGTGCTAGAGTGGAAATGGTTAAGAACCCAAAACCCGATTTATAAAGATCTATTTAAGTACTGGATTAAGATCTTTGCCGTTGCCTTTGGTATGGGTGTGGTCTCGGGCGTGGTCATGAGTTACCAGTTCGGTACTAACTGGAGTGAATTTTCACGCGTCGCCGGAAGTATTACTGGTCCTTTACTTACCTATGAAGTCTTGAGTGCCTTCTTCTTAGAAGCAGGTTTCTTAGGCATTATGTTATTTGGTTGGGGACGTGTCGGTCCTCGAGCCCATTTCTTCGCAACACTTATGGTGGCCATCGGAACATGTATTTCCATGTTCTGGATTTTATCTTCTAATAGCTGGATGCAGACACCTCAAGGCTTTGCCATCGAAAATGGCATTATTGTGCCAAAAGATTGGTTTGCAATTGTCTTTAATCCATCCTTCCCTTACCGCTTTGCCCACATGGGTGCAGCAGCTTTCTTAGTTTCATCATTATTGGTCGTCGGAACATCTGCATGGCATTTAGTAAAAGGCCGTCGTGATGAATTGGTGAAAAAATCGTTCTCGATGGGTCTCTGGATGGTGCTTGTGACTTCATGTTTACAAGTAGTAATTGGTGATAACCATGGTTTAAACACCCGTGAACATCAACCAGCCAAACTTGCCGCAATGGAAGGTCACTGGGAAACCAATCACAATGAGCCTATGCCATTATTGCTATTTGCAATTCCAGATATGAAGGAAGAACGTAACCACTTCGAAGTGGGTGTTCCATATTTGGGTAGTTTAATTTTAACGCATAGCTTAGATGGCCAAGTGACAGGCTTAAAAGATTTCGCACCTGAAGATCGTCCAAATTCAACGATTGTTTTCTGGAGCTTCCGTGTGATGGTGGGTCTTGGTGTACTCATGGTCACTTTGTCACTCATTGCACTTTGGTTACGTAAGCGTGGAAAACTCTATGAAACTTCGTGGTTCCATAAATTTGCCTTGGTGATGGGACCATCTGGTTATGTCGCTATGCTTGCAGGTTGGGTAACTACTGAGGTTGGCCGTCAGCCATGGGTGGTGTACGGCATTATGCGAACTAAAGATGGACTTTCACATACGGTTTCCGCAGATCAGGTGGGACTGAGCCTGTTTATTTTTGTGGTGGTCTATACCATCGTTTTTGGTAGCGGTATTTACTACACCTTAAAACTAATTAACAAAGGTCCATCATTCATTGATTCACCAAATGTTGAAACTGGTGGCGTAGGACACTTTAAAACACCAATGCGTCCACTTAGTGCAGTCGATGAAAATATTGACAGCAAACAAAACTCTGGGGAGAACCGTCATGATTGATCTTTCTTTAATATGGGTCGGTATTATCGGTTTAGGTGTCATGATTTATGTGGTCATGGACGGCTTCGACTTAGGAATCGGAATTATGTTCCCCTTCATTAAGAACAGCCAAGAACGTGACGTGATGATGAATACCGTGGCCCCTGTCTGGGATGGTAATGAAACGTGGATGGTACTCGGTGGCGCTGGTCTATATGCTGCCTTTCCACTGGTCTATTCAACAGTTTTATCAGCACTATATTTACCGATCATTTTCATGGTGATTGCCCTGATTTTCCGTGGCGTGGCGTTTGAATTCCGCTTTAAAGCTCATCGCACCAAACACCTTTGGGACTTGGCTTTTATTTGGGGTTCAGTTTTAACTAGCTTCCTGCAAGGGATTATTTTAGGTGCCTATATCCAAGGGATTAAAACCGAAAATGGTATTTATGCTGGTGGTCCATTTGACTGGTTATCTCCATTTACGATCTTTACAGGTATTGGTGTAGTTGCGATGTATGCAACTTTGGGCTGTGGCTGGCTCATCTTAAAAACTGAAAAAGGCTTGCAGCAACGTATGTATGAGCTTATGCCAAAGCTGATTATTGCACTGCTCATTATTTTTGGTGGCGTAAGTTTATATACACCTCTGACTCATCCTGAAATTGCAGATCGCTGGTTCTCTTTACCAAATCTGTTCTATTTTAGCCCTGTGCCTATTTTGGTCTTATTGTTTGTTGGTTTGATTTTATCAGCGTGTAAAAAGCAAGATCATGACCTCAAACCATTTGCATATACATTGGCTCTTGTTTTCCTTGCATTTACTGGATTCGTGATTAGTTTATGGCCATATATTATTCCGCCATCAGTCACCATCTGGCAGGCTGCAGCACCACATTCAAGCCAAATGTTTGCTTTGGTCGGTGCACTTATTTTGATTCCAATCATTATTGCTTACACCATTGTGTCTTACTGGGTATTTAGAGACAAAGTCCGTGTAGGTGATGAAGGCTATCATTAAGTATGGAGGGTTTTATGAAAAAGTCATCCGTTAAACTCAATCAAACCCAATGGTTTATTTTGCTATGGCTCGGTGGTTTTTTAGCCTTAGCTGTGATTGCAGGATTGTTTAAAGTGATATTGATTTATGCAGCCCCTTACTTAAAGTAATTCCAACTTTCTAAACAAATGCCGTTTGTAGATTCTGCAAACGGCATTTATTATTGATTAAGTGCATCTTTCATTTTGTTATTTCGTGCAGCTCATACATGTATAAATCAGAACAACTCGCTCATAGCATTCGCCAACTCATTGAAAGTGGCACTTTAAGTGGGCATGAAAAATTACCTTCATTAAGAGATCAAGTACAACGCTCTGGCTTTAGTTTAATGACCGTAATGAATGCTTATCAGGAGCTTGAATCACAAGGTCTGATCTATTCAAAAGAAAAGTCTGGATACTTTGTTGCCGAGCAAATTGCACTAAAGCCACTCGAACACTATTCAGTTGTTTCACTGAACTCTAAAATTGAAATTAATTCCTTAGTTTTTAAATATCTTAAATCGATTCAACATGAATCTGTCGTGCCTTTTGGTTCAGCTTTTCCAGACAGTCAGCTTTTAACAGCACCCAAACTCATTCAAATTATGGGACAGCTTGCGCGTCAAAGACAAAGTTATGACCAAACCACAAGTCTACCGCCAGGCAATTTGGCCTTAAGAAAACTGATTGCTCAGCGCTACTGTATGCAAGGCATACAGACCGATCCAGATGACATTGTCATTACATCAGGCGGCTTAGATGCATTAAACCTTTCGCTACAAGCTGTCGCTCAACCTGGCGATTATATTTTATTGCAGCAAACTGTGTTTTATGGGGCTTGGCAAGCTGCCGAGCGTTTAGGGCTTAAGGTGATTACTATTCCTGAACATCCTCAGCATGGTTTTGACCTAGAGGCTTTTGAACAGGTTATTCAAACATATCCAATCAAGGTGTGTTGGCTGATGCTGAATGCCCATAACCCGATTGGTTTTACCGTCAATGATGACATTAAATATAAAATTGCCAAACTGCTTCACGAACATCAGATTTATTTGATTGAAGATGATGTTTATGAGGAGCTTTTTTATGGCGGCCAAAAACCACTTTCAATGAAGTATTTTGACCAACAAAATCTGGTGCTTCACTGCTCTTCTTTTTCTAAAACATTAGGTGCAGGTTTTCGGGTTGGTTGGGTCTATGCGGGTAAATTTTCAGACCATATTCAACACTTGCAACTCATGAGCACCATTTCAGTAAATGCTCTCATTCAAAATGCATTGGTTGAGTTTTTGTCTCATCATCATTATGAAAAGCACTTGCGTACACTTAGACTTTCACTTGAGCGTTATAAAAAGCAGTTTTATCACTATTTAAAGCAGCATTTACCGAGCTCTTGCGAAGTGTATTACTACCCAAGTGGTTATTTTCTATGGGTCAAACTTCCTAGTACGCTAGATAGTATGCAAGTTTATGAAGAATTGATTCAGCAAGACATTGGCGTTGCACCAAGCCCTCTGTTTAGTGTTTTACCTGCACAGCAGCATTATTTGCGAATCAACTGCTCTTTTGAATGGAACACTAAAATTCAAAATGCTTTAGATCAAGTCATCAAAACCATTCAACAAAGAGTTGAAGCAAGTCTCTAAAGAAATGCTTCGACCTAAGCACAATTTTATAGTCTTTATTTTGTGGTAACTTTATAGCTTAAATCTATAGTTTTTAGGGAAACAGTTTCAAAGGATTAATATGGAAATTGATGAAGAACTCACCCTTAAAAAAATACAGATTTTTTTAGCTTTTATGCGCTGTGGAAATTTGTCTAAAACAGCCACAGAAATGCAGCTGAGTAATGTCAGTGTTCACAAAGCACTACACTCTTTAGAGAGCGCTTTACGTTGCCCTCTTTTTAAAAATGAAGGCCGTAACCTCATCCCTTTAAAAAGTGCTTATGTCTTTGAAGAAAGGGCACAAAAAATCGTACAAGACATTTTTATTACCGTAAATAAAACCAGAGAAGCAGCAGGTTTTGCAGCCAAGGTTTTACATCTAGGTTCTCTTTATTCTTTGACGGTAAACACCATTCCAAATGTGATTAGCGGCCTTAAACTCAGACGCAGTGAGCTTGATATTCAACTGTTGCTGAGTTCGAATCAGGATTTGGTGAAAAAGCTTAAAGCAACTGAGCTTGATGCCATTATCGTGGCTTTAAATGAAACCACTCAAGATGATGACTTTGAAATTTTGCCAATGTTTTCAGATGACATTTTTTTGGCCGTTAATAAAGATTCAAAATATGCCGATTTTAAAGACATTGATTTAAGCCTTTTAAAAGAAGAAACTTTTTTAACTTTAACTAAGGGTTTTGCCACTCATAACGACAGCGACATCATTTTTAAAAAAGCTGGTTTTTCACCTAAAGTTGCTTTACAGGTCAATGATATTTTTACCTTAATTAGTATGGTCAGCTCAGGTGTCGGTTTTGCTTTACTACCCGGCCGTATTTCTGCGGTTTATGAAAGTTCAGTAAAACTTATTCCCTTAAAACAGCAATATCACATGCAGCAAGAAATCGGTCTCGTCTTTTTAAAAAGTAAGGAACGAGACCCAAACTTACTTGCTCTGATTGCTGAATGTCGAATGTTTGCCTCTAATTTCAAAAATAAAAAAGACCGTTGTTAATAGCAACGGCCTTTTGCTGAGTATTAAATACTGATTAACCGACTAAAGCTTTAACCGCGAAGAACAAAACAGTCGGCCCCATTAAGCAGCCAAGCCCTGTATGGAACGTTGCTGTAAGCGCACCGTAAGGCACTAAACGACGGTCTGTCGCTGCTAAACCAGCCGATACACCACTTACAGTTCCAGCTAAGCCACCAAAAATCATGGCAGAACGTGGATTGTCTAATCCCATAAATTTTGCGGTAAGTGGTGTTGAAACCATTACACAAATTGCTTTCACCAGCCCCGTTGCAATTGA
>Ga0105244_10004223_pt1 | contig 9984 bp, 6 predicted proteins | sample KBSM44metaG_FD_80423 | JGI IMG/M metagenome (GOLD analysis project Ga0105244, IMG submission 80423) | Miscanthus rhizosphere microbial communities from Kellogg Biological Station, Michigan, USA - KBS M4-4 metaG | ecosystem: Host-associated > Plants > Roots > Rhizosphere > Soil | place: Michigan...
CTGGATTCTTACGACATCTCCGGGGCCTGCGATGAACTCCGCAGCTACCTGGACATGCTGACCAACTGGTACGTTCGTCGCAGCCGCCAGCGCTTCTTCGACGAGAACGAAGACGCCTTCGATGCCTTGTACACGGCTTTGGAAGCTGTTTGCCGGGTCTCGGCGTCCCTGCTGCCGCTGGTGACCGAGGAGATCTGGCGCGGGCTGACAGGTGGCCGCTCTGTGCACCTGGCTGACTGGCCTGATGCTTCGCTGTTCCCGTCCAACCCGCAACTGGTTGAAGCAATGGACCGCGTGCAGCAGATCTGCTCCACCGGTTCAAGCCTGCGCAAGGCCGCTAACCTGCGGGTCCGCCTGCCGCTCCAGGAACTGACGGTTGTGGCACCTGGTGCAGATGCGCTGGAAGGCTTCGCCGCCGTCGTCGCTGATGAACTGAACCTTCGCTCGGTACGCTTGCTGGACGCTGCTTCGGCTTCGCCGGAGGAATTCGGCATCGAGCAGAAACTGGTGGTCAACGCCCGGGCTGCTGGTCCGCGCCTTGGCAAGAACGTGCAGCAAGCCATCAAGGGGTCCAAGTCCGGTGACTGGTCCGTGAACGATTCCGGCGTGGTGGTGGCTGGGGGACTTGAGCTTGAGCCGCATGAATACAGCCTGGAGACTGTGGTAGGAGAAACGTCCGACGGCGGTGCTGCCGCCCAGAAGGCCGTCTCGGTGCTTCCCGGTGGTGGATTCGTCGTCCTGAACACCGAGGTCACTCCGGAGCTTGCTGCGGAAGGATTGGCCCGGGACATGGTTCGTGCCATCCAGCAAGCACGCAAGGATGCTGGACTGAATGTCAGCGACCGCATCCGCACGTCTGTCCAGGCGCAGCAGGACGTCATTGATGCGCTGGAAGCCAACGCTGAGCTCGTCAAGACTGAGACGCTGTCCCTGGAATTGGAAGTCCTTCTCTCCAGCGCCGAGGAACCGCGCGTCACCGTAGCAAAGGCAGGGGCCTGAATCATGACCGACGAATTCTCAGTGGAAAGCGTGTACGCCGAACTTCTTGGCCGTGCACCCGAAAACAAGATGGAACCCCGGCTGGCGCCGCTTTTCAGGGCCATGGACGTGCTGGGGGAGCCCAACAAGGCTTTCCCGATCATTCACATCACGGGAACCAACGGCAAGACCTCCACGGCCCGGATGATTGAGGCCGGGCTACGTGCACACGGGTTGAGCACAGGCCGTTACACCAGCCCGCACCTTTCAAAAGTCACCGAGCGCATCAGCATTGATGGTGAGCCCGTATCAGATGCGACGTTTGTTCGGATCTGGGATGAGATCCGGCCCTACCTGGAAATCGTGGACAACGAGCTCATAGCTGAGAACCAGCCCAGGCTTACGTACTTTGAGTGCGTGACAATCCTTGGCTTCGCGATTTTCGCTGACCAGCCGGTAGATGTGGCGGTCGTGGAAGTTGGCCTGGGCGGCATTACGGATGCCACCAACGTGGGCGATGGCCAAGTCTCTGTTATCACGCCCATTTCCCTGGACCACACGGATCTCCTGGGCGACACCACCGAGGACATCGCCTATGAGAAGGCCGGGATCATCAAACCCGGTGGCTTCCTGGTGAGCGCTGCCCAACCGGTGGACGCTGCCCAGGTCCTGTTGGAAAAAGCCCGCGAGGTGGACGTACCGTTCCGCTTCGAGGGCGTTGAATTTGGCGTGGAGTCTCGCAGCGTAGCGGTGGGCGGACAAGTCCTGACGGTCCAAGGCTTCGCAGGTCGCTACGAGGACCTCCTCCTGCCCCTGCATGGTGCCCACCAGGCAGAGAATGCCGCCGTTGCTGTAGCCGCACTGGAAGCGTTCTTCGGTGGCGGAGAGAAAGAGCTCGATATAGATGTCCTGAAGGAAGCCTTCGGCAATGTGACGTCCCCTGGCCGCCTGGAAGTGGTGCGGACAGCCCCCACCATCGTGGTGGATGCCGCCCACAACCCCGAAGGGATCCGCGTCTCTGCGGAGGCCATCCATGAGGCCTTCAGCTTCAGCAAGCTCGTGGTGGTCGTAGGAGTACTCCGGGAGAAGGACGCCGAGGAGATCCTGAAGACCCTGAAGGAACAGCTCGGCGACCTGGCAGAGGAGTTCTGCTTCACCCAGTCCAACTCGCTGCGTGCCGTCCCTGCAGCGGAACTGGCCGAACTCGCCGTCGATCTTGGCTTTGGCGAGGACAACGTCCACATCGCCGAGAAACTTGATGATGCCCTGGAGTGGGCCGTTGAACGCGCGGAGTCCAATGATGACCTTTCCGGCGGCGTCCTGGTCACCGGCTCCATCACCCTGGTGGCTGAGGCACGCATCCTGCTTGGCAAGGAAGGTGCCTGACCGTGGCAAAGCTGACCAAGGCCCAGCGTGAATGGCGCCCCGGCATGCCCAAAAAGCGCCGGTCCACCAAGGTGATGTTCGCATCCACCGTGCTGTTGCTTGAAGCCTTCGTAGCCTTCTTCGGAACGTTGGTGGTATTTGGCTTAAAGCGTGGCGAAGTGGCTCCTGGAATCATCCTGGGCGTGGGCATCACGCTCAGCGTAGTCCTGGTCCTTGCATGTGCCGTGTTGTCCAAGCCCTGGGGAATCGGCCTCGGCTGGGGGCTGCAGCTCCTCCTGATCCTGACCGGGATCGCCGAGCCCATGATGTTCATCGTCGGCGTCCTCTTCGCCATCTGCTGGTGGTACGGAATCCGAACGGGGATGAGGATCGACCGTGAAGTGGCACAGCGGGACCGGGAACAGGCTGAATGGGATGCAACGCATCGTGACGAGGCAGGTCCGGAAACCCCGTAAACTGGCTGGGAAACCCACCCGCCCATCACATTGGAGCAACTGTGAGCATTGAACGGACCCTTGTCCTGATCAAGCCCGACGGCGTCGCCCGCAACCTTAGCGGAAGCATCCTCGCCCGGATCGAAGCCAAGGGCTACGCCTTGGCTGAGCTGAAGAAGGTCAACGCGACCCGCGAGCTGCTGGAGCAGCACTACGAAGAACACGTGGGCAAGCCGTTCTACGAGCCACTGGTGGAATTCATGCTCAGCGGCCCGGTCATTGCGGCTGTCTTTGAGGGCCACCGCGTGATCGAGGGTTTCCGCTCCTTGGCGGGCACCACTGACCCCACTACTGCGGCACCGGGCACTATCCGCGGCGACTTCGGCCGTGATTGGGGCCTGGCAGTCCAGCAGAACCTCGTCCACGGCTCGGACTCTGTTGACTCCGCCGAGCGTGAGATCAAGATCTGGTTCGCGAACTAACTACGCCTCGCCGAGTTAACAGTTAGGGCCAATGTTCGCCATGAACATTGGCCCTAACTTTTTCCTTAAGGATCTGGCTCAGTAGCCCGAGGTACCCGCGAAGACGTGGATGAAGGCGAAGAAGATCGTGGCGATGACAGCTACGTACAGCAGTGCCACAACGATCCATCCGGAGTCGCCCAGGACCTTGGCCAGTGCAGGCGGGGCTTTGATGACTCCATGGGAGATGTTGCGGATGGTCACCCAGACGAACATGGGGATCATGACTGCCCACACCACCATGCAGAACGGGCACAGCACGTTGATGACATACAGGGCCTGAGACCACAGCCACACAACAAAAGCGAAACCGAGGGTTACGCCTGCCTGCAAGCCCAGCCAGTACCCGCGTGAATACCTTGCCCCGGCCAGGAGTCCCATGGCAGTGGTGATGATCACCGCAAAGGCCACGATCCCGATGAACATGTTGGGGAACCCGAAAACGGAGCTTTGCGGTGTCTGCATCACGGCTCCGCAGGAAACCCACGGATTCACATCGCAGAGCGTGATGTGGTTGGGGTCCTTGAGTACCTCCAGCTTCTCAAGGACCAATGCCCCCGAAGCCAGCCAGCCGATGACGCCGGTGATCAGCAGGAGCCAGGCAAATGGCTTGTCCTGCACGGCCTTGGCCAGGGAATCAGGCAGGGAATTAGGCACATAGTCGGGCCGGGCCGCGCGCTGCAATCCTGGCTCCGTGGTCTTCCCACCCGCAGGGGTGGAGGCTTGATTGGCCAGGTTTCCCCTGGCGGTGCTTGGCATCGCGGACGCAATCCTTTTCGACAATGACCCGGCCAGTCCGGGAACGGCTCTTGTGAGGATTGTAACGCCGGAGGCTGGACGTGGTCCCCAGCTTGTGCAGGCACTTTCTCCCCCGTGCGACACAGTCTCCTACGCTTCGAATGTGCAGGGGTGTGAGAGAATGAACATGGCCGGAAGCCGATCCACATTCGGAATCCGGTCCGGTGACTTGTTCCCAAGACCGCCAGCATGAGCAGGGCCTGCCTGGATCACGTGATCCTCGGCTTGCCCGCCATGACAATGGACGGCACCTGGTTGTGGCAGCAGAACAACGGGTTTCAGAGCAAAGCCACCGGCCTTCCAGGGCTGCCGCACCCCAATGATGGTGCGAACCGGAAGGAATACTACCGACTTCTGTCAACGCCTGAGGGTTTTGACAAATAATTGCCCCACTGGGCGCCGGATGTGGCGGCGTCGCTGGGGCAGGAGTGTTGCCACATATGGATAATGACCAGGTTGTAGCCGTTAATGACGAGGCAGCTACCGCGGAAACTGCGGAAGCGCCCAAGAAGACCACCCGGACACGGCGCAAGGCTGCGCCCAAGGCGGTCGAAACAGCCGCTACTGAAGAAGCAGCCGGCGAACCCACCGGTACTGAACCGACCGAAGCAGCTGTCAAGGCGCCGGCGCGCCGTAGCCGCGCGCGCAAGACAACAGTGCCTGCCGAGCCCCTCCCCGGTTTTGACGACCAAGCCGGAGTAGCGTCCCAGCCGGAAACCGATGCCGAACCTGCACCTGAAAAGCCGGTCCGCCGTCGTCGGACTGCCAAGCCCAAGGACGTTGACGCAACGGCCGCTGAGACGCCTGCAGCCGCTGTGGAAACCACTGAAGAAATCACGACGCCGGACGCCGCGTCCCAGCCTGCGCCGGCCACCCCGGACGCCGTTCCCGCCGAGGAAGAAGCTGAAGCACCCGAGGAGTCCGCCCCCGGTTCAACGTCGTTGTTCCTGGAGCCGGTGTCCATTACGTCCATGATCTTCCAGGCCCCTGACCTCAGCACCGTGGCACGTCCGGCGGTCGAGGAAAAGGCCGAAGAGGCTGAAGAAGAAACTCCGGAAACCGGCTCAACTGACGAGTTGGAGGATTCCAGCAGCCGTCGTCGTCGCCGGAGCCGCGGCCGCCGTGGCCGCCGCGGAACAGAACGGGATGAGACCGAGTCCGAAGACGGCGCCGAGACTGAGGATGAAGAAGATGCTCCGGCAGCGGAAGCGCTCGAAGAGGGCGTCACGTCGCGTCGTCGTCGGCGTCGTCGCCGCGGTGACCAGGATCTCGAACTGACGGGCGGCTCTGACGATGACCCGCCCAACACGGTGACCCGTGTCCGCGCGCCCCGCCCGATCACTGAGACGGCCCCGTCAAACCGCGTTACCAGCGTTAAGGGTTCCACCAGGCTTGAGGCCAAGAAGCAGCGCCGCCGCGAATCCCGGGAGACCGGACGTCGCCGCCAGGTGATTACAGAGGCTGAGTTCCTTGCCCGCCGCGAGTCCGTGGATCGCCAGATGATCGTCCGCCAGCGCGACGACAGAATCCAGATCGCGGTCCTTGAAGACGGCGTACTGGCTGAGCACTTTGTGTCCAAGACCCAGCAGGACTCCCTCATTGGCAACGTGTATCTGGGCAAGGTCCAGAATGTTCTGCCATCCATGGAGGCTGCTTTTGTTGACATCGGACGGGGCCGCAATGCGGTGTTGTATGCCGGTGAAGTGAACTGGGACGCAGTGAACCTTGAGGGCCAGCCGCGCCGGATCGAGAATGCGCTGAAGTCCGGTGATTCCGTCCTGGTGCAGGTTACCAAGGACCCCGTTGGCCATAAGGGCGCCCGCCTCACCAGCCAGATTTCCCTGCCGGGCCGCTACCTTGTGTACGTGCCGGGCGGTTCCATGACCGGTATCTCGCGCAAACTGCCCGACGTCGAACGCAACCGCCTCAAGCGCATCCTTAAGGACCGCTTACCGGAGAACGCCGGCGTTATTGTGCGCACAGCCGCTGAAGGTGCATCCGAGGAAGAACTGACGCACGACATCAACCGTCTGCGCGCGCAGTGGGAAGGCATTGAAGGGCAGGCGTCCTCCACCAAGGTGCTGGCTCCGGAGCTGCTCTACGGAGAACCTGACCTCACTATCAAGGTTGTCCGGGATGTCTTCAACGAAGACTTCTCCAAGTTGATCGTTTCCGGCGACGACGCCTGGGACACCATCGAGGCTTACGTCACCTACGTTGCTCCCGATTTGGTGGGCCGCCTTGAGAAGTGGACCAAGGACCAGGACATTTTCGCTGCCTGGCGGATCGACGAACAGATCCACAAGGCGCTGGAACGCAAGGTTTTCCTTCCGTCTGGTGGTTCCCTGGTCATCGACCGCACAGAAGCCATGACCGTGGTGGATGTCAACACGGGTAAGTTCACCGGCAGCGGTGGAAACCTGGAAGAAACCGTCACCAAGAACAACCTTGAAGCGGCCGAGGAAGTGGTTCGCCAGCTTCGCCTGCGCGATATCGGTGGCATCATCGTCATCGACTTCATTGACATGGTCCTCGAATCCAACCGTGACCTGGTGCTCCGCCGAATGGTGGAATGCCTTGGCCGTGACCGCACCAAGCACCAAGTGGCCGAAGTGACGTCGCTGGGCCTGGTGCAGATGACGCGCAAGCGCATGGGAACAGGCCTTCTTGAGGTGTTTGGTGAACAGTGCGAGCACTGTGCCGGGCGTGGTGTCGTCACCCACGATGAGCCCGTGGAACACCGACGCGCCAACGTCGTTGCCGCCGAGCACCACCGTCCGCACGCCGAACCCACCCAACAGCCTGCTGCGCGCACTGATCGCAAGCGTCGCCGCGGCAAGGGTGGGGGACCGGCAATGACCGAAGTTGCCCCTACGGTCCACAGCACGCCTGCCGCCCCCGTGGCTCCGGCAGCCACGGAGTCCGTGGACCCGGCCCGCCAGGCGAAGGCTGAGGCGACCAGGGCAGCTCTTGCCACCATAGCCGCTGCAGCGCATGCCGCCCACTTGCACGATGACGAGGTTCACCGTGCGGAGGAGCTGGCCCGCGCAGCAGGCCAGCAGGGTCATACCGATGAATCCGCCCCTGAAGCTGCAACCGGCGATGCCGGGGTACCGGCTGCACCTGATGCCGCCAGTCATGAGGCTGCGGTCCGGGAAGCACGCTCCACTCCTGTTCTGCGTTTTGGTGGCGAAGAAGTGGCTCTTCCGTTTGTGGAACACCATGAGGAACCACCTGCCGGTAAGCCGGCCATGAGCCTGGACCTGTTGGCCGAGGCATTTTCGCACCTCGGCGCCGCACCGGCTGCTGAGGAAGAGCCGAGGACTTCGGTGTCCGAACCCGCGACTGCTTCCGCCGTTTCCCCGGGCAGCGCTTCTGCTGTCACTACCGATGAGCACGATCATTCATCGCGTTCCCGTGGCCGTCGCGGCCGAAGGAACCGCAGTGCCAGCAGGGCGCAGGGTTCCGCAAACGAAACCAGTGTGGAACACCACGATGTAACTGCTGCCGCCGCAGGTGGATCGGCCCATGAAGCCAAGGCGCCGGCAGCGGAAGAGCCTGCCAAAAAGAAGGTAGCTGACGAGCCCATCATCCTTGGAGTGGGAGTTCCTGCTTCAGAGTTGTAGGCACTGACAGGGTCCCGCAGCATCCGTTTACGGCGGATGCTGCGGGACTCTTTTGTTGTTGACAGTCACATCCATTCTCCGAGGCCGTCCGGTTCCCGGGCCGGGGGGCTTCCGGGCTACGCTAGGAAACTGACACGGGGTGCCGGGCGATGGGCTTGGCTGAGATCCAAACCCGTTGAACCTGTCCGGTTAGCACCGGCGAAGGGATGTCCACCATGGCTTCATCGTCGAATTCCGCTGTCTACCCTGTCTACCCCGCTGGTATCGGAGCAGTCCCGGCCCGGCCACATCCGCGGGTGCTCAGCATTGCCGGCTCGGATCCTTCTGGCGGCGCCGGAATCCAGGCAGACCTGAAGAGCATCGCAGCGCACGGCGGCTATGGCATGGCTGCCATCACAGCTTTGACGGCCCAGAACACCCTGGGCGTCAGCGCAGTCCATGTTCCGCCTGTGGAGTTCCTGCGTCAGCAACTGGACGCGATCAGCAGCGATATTGACATTGATGCAGTCAAGATCGGGATGTTGGGTGACGCGGCCGTCATCGACGAAGTCCGTAACTGGCTCGAAGAGGTGCGTCCCGCCGTCGTGGTCCTTGACCCGGTGATGGTGGCCACCAGTGGCGACCGTCTTCTGCGTGAGAGCGCAGAAGCATCTTTGCGCAGCCTCTTGCCGTTGGCGGATCTCATCACGCCAAACCTTCCCGAACTGGCGATGTTGTTGGGTGAGCCCGAAGCCCGGGATTGGGCCACGGCGCTTGACCAAGGCAAGCGACTGGCTGCTGAGTGTGGAACGACGGTTTTGGTGAAGGGCGGCCATTTGGCAGGAACCGACTGTCCGGATGCGCTGGTCAATACGAGTGGCTTGCTTCGGCAGGACGTCATCGAGGTGCCTGGGCCCCGAGTGGATACCAGGAACAGCCACGGAACGGGGTGCTCACTCTCCTCGGCATTGGCCACGGTCCAAGCCCGCAGGGACGATTGGGAGGCATCACTCCGAGAGGTCAAGCCGTGGCTGCTGCAGGCCCTGACGGCGGCCGACCGGCTCGAGGTAGGCAAGGGCAGCGGGCCGGTCCACCACTTCCACCACATGGAGCCAGCGCTGAATCCTGCAGGGAAGTCCGGCGACTTTGCCGCGCGGCTGTGGGCCGAAGCTGCACCGGAATTGGACGCAATTTACGGCCTCGGCTTCATTCAGGGCCTGCAGTCCGGGCGTCTTCCGGAGCCCCAGTTCAACTATTACCTCGCCCAGGATGCCATCTACCTGAACGGCTACTCCCGGGTTTTGGCGCGCGCAGGTGCACTTGCCCCCACTGAAGAAGAGCAGCTCTTCTGGGCAAAGTCATCGCAACTCTGCCTTGAAGTGGAGTCCGAGCTCCACCGGGACTGGCTGAGCACGCGTCCGGCTTCGACAGAGACCGGACCCGTGACAAGGTCGTACGTGGACCATCTACTGGCGACGTCGGCTTCGGGCAGTTACGCCGTTTTGCTGGCGGCAATCCTGCCCTGCTACTGGCTGTACGCGGAGGTAGGGCAGCAACTTCACGCGGCGTATATCCAAGCAGGCGCTCCCAGCGACCACCCTTACGCCGCATGGTTGAAGACGTACGCGGATGAAGAGTTTGCTGCCGCAACCCGGAAGGCGATCGACTTTACCGATGCTGCGGCAGTTGGCGCCACTGTGCAGGAACGCAAGGCCATGGTTGACGCCTTCGCCCAGTCCTGCCGCTACGAAACTGCCTTCTTTGATGCCCCCAGGCTCTTCGCCTGAGCAGGGCTTCCGAGCTTGCCGCGTGGAACAAATTCACAAAGCTCCAGCGCGTCGCGGGCCAAACCGCAGTATCCCCGCGCAAATCCTGTAGGCTGTATGGGCACGGTGCCGGGAGAGTCCGTTACAACTGGTGACGCAAGTCACCCGATAGCCTCCGGACCCGGCCTCATTTGCAGCTGAAGGTCAAACTAGCGTAATCTTGATCTTCGGTGCTTACGCCAACACTTGGGTTATGCCCCTTGGAATTGTTCATGGGATGACTCGCGGGCTTCGATCTGAAGTCCACGGCGTTGAGGCACAGCGCGAACCAAGCCTGATTCCGGTTCAAGGTTCCGCACGCAAATTTAGTAAGAAACGTCGAGAGAAGTGAGTACCCAAGTGGTGTACGCGATTGTCCGCGCAGGCGGCCGCCAAGAAAAAGTTTCCGTTGGAGACTACGTAACGCTTAACCGCGTCCCCGGTGGAGCCGGCAGCA